>Ga0207676_10000181_pt1 | contig 55624 bp, 52 predicted proteins | sample KBSSwiS72_FD_184307 | JGI IMG/M metagenome (GOLD analysis project Ga0207676, IMG submission 184307) | Switchgrass rhizosphere microbial communities from Kellogg Biological Station, Michigan, USA - KBS Switchgrass S7-2 (SPAdes) (version 2) | ecosystem: Host-associated > Plants > Roots >...
CGGCCCGGCGCTCGACCGGCGCGGTCGGGTGGGCCACATGGCCTGCCTCGGACATCTGCATCTCCCGCCAGGACAAGGACAGCCAGTATAGGAATGCTGCCCGCGGCGTGCGTGCTCGCGCCGGCCGACCTATCCTGTCCGCGCAGATGAACGACGAAGGAACGAGGCAGTGCCCGCTGCGCAAGGCGGCCCGCGGGCTGACGCGGGCGGCTTTCCTGCGCGCCGCGGTCGCGTTTCCCGTCGGCGCCGCGCTGCCGCCTTTGCCCGCGCGATCTGCGACGATCGCCCGGATGAACACCCGCCCCATTCCCTCGAGCCGCGAGGAGTTGCCGGTGATCGGCTGCGGCACCTACATCGGCTTCGACCAGGCGCCCGGCAGCCCCGCCTACGCCGCGCTGCCCGGCGTGGTGGAGGCGCTGTTCGCCGCCGGCGGCAAGGTGCTCGACAGCTCGCCGATGTACGGCCGCGCCGAAGAGACGACCGGCGAGCTGCTCGGCGCCAACGGACGCCGGAGCGACGCCTTCCTCGCCACCAAGGTCTGGACCCAGGGCCGGCAGGAGGGCATCCGGCAGATGGAGGAATCGATGCGCCGCCTGCGCTCGCCGCGGCTCGACCTGATGCAGGTGCACAACCTGGTCGACTGGCGCACGCACCTGGCGACGCTGCGCGGCTGGAAGGAGGAGGGCCGGGTGCGCTACATCGGCATCACCCACTACACGTCTTCGGCCTATCCCGAGGTCGAGCGCGTCCTCCGGGCGGAGAAGCTCGACTTCCTGCAGATCAACTACGCGCTCGATGATCGCCTCGCCGAGCAGCGGCTGCTGCCGCTCGCCGCCCAGCGCGGCGTCGCCGTGATCGTCAACATGCCGTTCGGCGGCGGCGGCATGCTGCGCGGCCTGCTCTCGCGGCCGCTGCCCGACTGGGCAGCCGCCATCGGCTGCACGAGCTGGGCGCAGGTGCTGTTGAAGTTCGTGCTCAGCCACCCGGCGGTGACCTGCGCCATTCCCGGCACGCGGCGACGCGAGCATATGGAAGACAACGTCCGGGCCGGGTTCGGCGAGGTGCCGCCAGTCACGTTTTGGAGCGACAAGGCCGAGGCTATCGGCCGCTGAGGCTGAATCCGTCTCCGGTGCGGAGGGCGCCGTCGCTGGCGCGCGGCAGGCGGACGATGAATTCGCTGCCGCGGCCGCTCTGGGAGCTCTTGGCGCCGACGCTGCCGCCATGCGCCTCGGCCAGCGCGCGCACGACGGCGAGGCCGATCCCCAGCCCGGACTCCTCCAGCGGCACCTGGGTGTCGATGGCGAACAGGTCGAAGATGCTGGCCAGGACTTCCGGCGCGATGCCCGCGCCCTCGTCGGCGACGGTGATGACGACCTGGTGGCCGTCGACGTGGGTCGAGAGCGTCACCGCGCCGCCCACGGGAGAGCGGCGCGAGGCGTTGTTGAGCAGGTTGCCGAACACCTGGATCAGGCGCTGCGGATCGCCGTTCACGACCGCCGGCTCGGGCGAGGGCGCGAGCACCAGCCGCTGCTGCTTGGCATCGATCGCATGGCGGCAGGCGTCGGCGGCGACGCCGAGGATGGCGTCGAGCTGAAGGTCGCGCCGCTGCAGCCGGAACTCGCCGGTGCCGACGCGCGAGCCGTCGAGCAGGTCATCGACCAGCCGCGCGATCAGCGCCGCCTGGCGCTGCAGCAGCTGCAGCTGCCGCTCCCGCGCGGTCGCGTTGACGCGCGGGTCGGCGAGGAGCGAGGTCGCCATCCGGATCGCCGAGAGCGGGTTTCGCAGGGCATGCGCCGCCATGGCGACGAAATTGATCTGCCGATGATGCGCCGCCTCGGCGTTGGCCTGGAGCTTCTGCGCGACCTGGGCCGCGCCGACCAGCTCGCGGTTGGCCTCGAGCAGCTCGCGCAGCCGCGCCTCGTGCTCGGAAAAGGCGACGTCGGCGCGGCGTATCGCCAGCGGCATGGCTTCGGAATTGAGGTTGTCGCCGGGGTCGGTGCTGCCGTCGTCCTGATAGAAATCGAAGCCGCCGGTGCCTTCCCGCTTGATGCGGTACATGGCGGCATCGGCATGGCGGATCAGGGTCACCGCATCGGCGCCGTCGTCGGGATAGATGGCGATGCCGATGCTGGCCTTGAGCGAGATCGGGTGCGGGCCGATGACCGCGGGCGCGGCCAGGGCGTCGAGGATCTTGCGGGCGATCGGCGCGGCGTCGGCGGCACTCGACATCTCGTCGAGCAGCACCACGAACTCGTCGCCGCCGTAGCGGCTCACCGAGTCCGATTCGCGCACCACCGAGGCCAGGCGTTCCGCCGCCAGGCGCAGCACCTGGTCGCCGACGGCATGGCCGAGGGTGTCGTTGATCTTCTTGAAGCCGTCGAGGTCGAGGAACAGCAGGCCGACCCGCGCCGAGCTGCGCTGCGCCCGGGCGATCGCGCTCTGCAGCCGGTCGAGCATCAGCACCCGGGTGGTGGCGCCGGTGAGCTCGTCGTGCTGGGTCTGGCGGGTCAGCTCGTCGAGGCTGCTGACGGCCGTCTGCGCCGCCGTGTCGGCCTGCACCGCCGCCTGCACCAGCCGGTCGTTCACCTCGAGCAGCTGCGCCGTGCGCAGGCCGTTCAGCTCCTGCTTCGCCTTCTCGGTCTCGCGGCGCAGGCTGCCGAGGTCGGCGCGCACCGCGTCCGCCTGGGCCTGGAGGAGGGCCAGGGTGCGGCGCGCGGCGGCGAGATCCTGTTCGGTGGGGGCGGTCACGATGCGGCCCATGATGCCGCAGACCGGCCGGCGGCTTCCGGTGCGACGGGGGCTTGAAGTCCGGCCTTCCGCGAAACCTGCCACATCGGCATCCGCGGGCAAGGGGGATGCCCGCCCGCCGTCCCGGGGGATGCCGTTCAGTCGAGCGCGAACGCGCCGTCCTGGGCGATGTAGGGCACGTAGCGGAAATCGCGGATCGAGATCACCTGGCCGTCGCGCCAGCCGAGCTCGATGAAGTAGCGCGGCGGCGCATCGGCGGCGACCCGCACCGCCAGCACCTCGCGGCCCTCGAACCATCCGGGCTGCAGCTGCCAGCCGCCGACGCGCCCGTAGTTGGAGAAATAGCTGCCGACCTCGCGCCGTCCGGCGGCCTTGCGATGCGCCACCAGGTCGAGGCGGACATCCTCGGCAAGCAGGCCGCGGACGCCGTCCCAGTCGTGGGCATTGAACAGGTTGGCGTAGCGCCGCAGCGCGGCCGAGGTCGCCCGCGCCGCGGCGGGCGGCGATGCCGGCGTGGCGTCGAGCTGCTGGCGCAAGGCGGCGCGGCCGCGATGCAGCGCCGCCTTGACCGCCGGCACGCTGAGCTCGAGCTCGGCGGCGATCTCCTCGAGCGAATGGTCGAGCACGTCCTTCAGGATCACGCAGCCGCGCTGCGCCGGCGCCAGCGCGAGGAAGCTGCCGAGTGCGGCCCGCACCGCCTCCTGCCGTGCCAGCGCGTTGTCGGGCTCGAGCCCGGCTTCGCCGGCGACTTCGGCGGCTGCGTCCAGCGGCTCGGTGGCGCGGGTTCGCTCGTGCCGCCAGTGATCGATCGCCCGGTTGTGGGCGATGCGAAAGAGCCACGGCCGGAGCGCCGGCAGCGTGTTCATCTGCGAGAGCTCGTAATAGCCGCGGGCCAGCGTTTCCTGGACCACGTCCTCGCCGTCGGCGGCCGAGCCGGTCATGCGTGTGCAGTAGCGGTGCAGCTCGGGGCGGACGTGCTCGACCAGGGCGAGGAACTGCCGCCGGCCCTGCTCGAGCACGCCGATCAGGTCGGAGGGCGGCTTCGCCTCGTCCGGCCGGCTGCTCTCACTTGTCGAAGAACCCATAGGATCCGATCTCGGTCAGCTCCACCCGCACCGGCGGCTCGGCGCAGCGCTCTCTCACGCCTTCGGCGAAGGCCTTGAAGGCCGGCAGGGAGGTCAGGGCGTTGCTGCCGTCCGCCTCCGCGTGGGCGACGATGTGCACGAAGCTGACCCCGTCCTCGAGCCGGAAGGTCGCGTAGCGTAGCCCGGCCGGCCGCGCCGCGTGCAGCGCCTCGTAGACGGCGGCGGCCGCGCGCTCGTTCTCGGCCGCCCGCCCGGGCTTGACCTTGTAGCTCACCATGTGCTTCTTCACGATCGATCCTTTCGGTGGGGAAGCCGCAAAGACGTCCGGGGATGGCGAAAGGATCCGGTTCCTCGCCCAGAATGTCGCTTCCCCGCAGGGAGCCCGGTCTTGAGTGAAATCGATCCGAAACTGCTGAGCCAGCTGCGCATCGGCGGCGAGCAGCGCGAAGACGAAGACGACGGCGGCCGTCGCCGGCTGTGGCTGGCGCTGGCCGGGGTCGCCATCGTCGCCCTGATCGGCGCGACCGCCTGGTGGCTGCTCGCCGCCCGGACCATCGTCGTGCAGACGGCCACGGCGATCGCCCCCGGCAGCGGCGGCGGCGCCGGCGCGGTGCTGCAGGCCACGGGCTACATCACCGCGCGCCGCCAGGCGACGGTTTCGACCCAGATCACCGGCACCTTGACCGAGGTGCTGATCGAGGAAGGCGTGCGGGTCGAGAAGGGCCAGGTCATCGCCCGGCTCGAGGACAGCGGCCTGCGCGCCAGCCTCACGCTCGCCGAGGCGAACGTCAAGTCGTCCGAGGCGCAGGTGAAGACCGCCCAGGCCCAGCTCAGCCAGGCCGAGGCCGATTCGCAGCGTCAGCAGTCGCTGGTGGCGAGCGGCATGGCGACGCAGCAGTTCGCCGAGCAGTCGCGCACCGCGGTCGCCACCGCCACCGCGCAGCTCGACGCCCGCCGCCGCGAGGCCGACGCCGCCCGGGCGCAGGTCACGGCGGCCCGGGTCAACTTCGACTATTCGGTGGTGCGGGCGCCGTTCGCCGGCGTCGTCACGGTGAAGGCGGCGCAGGTCGGCGAGATCGTCTCGCCGCTCTCCGCCGGCGGCGGCTTCACCCGCACCGGCGTCGGCACCATCGTCGACATGGATTCGCTCGAGATCGACGTCGACGTCAACGAGGCCTACATCAACCAGATCCGCCCCGAGATGCCCGCCGAGGCGGTGCTGAGCGCCTATCCCGACTGGAAGATCCCGGCGCACGTGATCGCGATCGTCCCCGCCGCCGACCGCGGCAAGGCGACGGTGAAGGTCCGCGTCGGCCTCGACCAGAAGGACCCGCGGATCGTGCCCGACATGGGCGTGCGCGTCGCCTTCCTCGGCCAGAAGTCCTCGCCCGCGGCGCCCGCGCCCAAGGGCGTGCTGCTGCCGCCGGCGGCGATCGTCCAGCGCCAGGGCGGCAAGAGCGTGGTCTTCGTGGTCGAGAACGGCAAGGCGGCCGAGCGCACCGTCGTGCCCGCGGCGCAGGACGTGGGCGCGATGAAGCTCGTGCCCGACGGCGTCAGGGCCGGCGAGCGCGTGGTAGTGTCGCCGCCGCCCGCGCTGCAAGACGGCGCGAGCGTGGCAATCGAGGAAGGGCGCTGAGACCCGGCGCGCCTGCCTCCGCAACAACGAGCCAAAAGCTGGAGAGCGAGCCCATGGCCAAGCTGATCGAGATCCGCGATCTGTCGAAGGTGTACGAGCGCGGCAAGCAGAAGGTCGAGGTGCTGCACCACATCGACCTCGACGTCGAGCAGGGCGATTTCCTCGCCCTGATGGGCCCCTCGGGCTCGGGCAAGACGACGCTGCTCAACCTGATCGGCGGGCTCGACGTGGCTTCGGGCGGGAGCATCTCGGTCGGCGGCCAGCGGCTCGACCAGCTCGGCGGCGGCGCGCTCGCCAGGTGGCGCGCCGCCAATGTCGGCTTCGTGTTCCAGTTCTACAACCTGATGCCGATGCTCTCGGCGCAGAAGAACGTCGAGCTGCCGCTGCTCCTCACCAAGCTCTCTTCGGGCGAGCGCAGGAAGCGGGCGGCGATCGCGCTGCAGCTCGTCGGCCTCGCCGACCGCGCGGCGCACAAGCCGACCGAGCTCTCCGGCGGCCAGCAGCAGCGGGTCTCGATCGCCCGGGCGATCGTCTCCGACCCGACGCTCCTGGTATGCGACGAGCCCACCGGCGACCTCGACCGGCAGTCGGCCGAGGAGGTGCTGGGCCTGCTGCGCGCGCTCAACCGTGACCACGGCAAGACGGTCCTGATGGTCACCCACGATCCGAAGGCGGCCGAATACGCCAACCAGACCCTGCATCTCGACAAGGGCACGCTGGTCGAATCGGTCGCGGCCTAGCGATGAAGTACCTCCACCTCGTCTGGGCGTCGCTGTTCCGGCGCAAGACCCGCACCCTCCTGACCCTGGTCTCGATCATCGCCGCCTTCCTCCTGTTCGGCCTGCTCGACGCGGTGCGCATCTCGTTCGACCAGGCGGGACAGAGCGCCAACGGCGCGCGGCGCCTGCAGACCGGTGCCAGGCTCTCGTTCATCCAGCCGCTGCCGGCTTCGCTCGAGTCGCAGATCGCGGCGATACCCGGCGTCAAGCGGGTGACCTACGCCAACTGGTTCGGCGGCGCCTACCAGGACCCGCACAACCAGGTCTTCACCTTCGCCGTGCCGCCGAACTACCTCGACCTCTTCCCCGAGATCGTGGTCACGGCGGCCGAGCGCAAGGCCTTCGCCGAGACGCGCATCGGCGCGCTCGTCGGCGAGCAGCTGGCGCAGCGCTTCAAGTGGAAGGTGGGCGACAAGATTCCGCTGCAGTCGACGATCTTTCCCGACAAGTCGGGGAGCAAGAACTGGCCGTTCGAGGTGGTGGGCATCCTCCACGCCAGCGACAAGAAGACCGGCGGCTTCTTCGACCAGATGCTTCTTCTCCATTGGAAGTACTTCGACGAGACCACGCCCTACAACCGCGGCGCGGTCGGCTGGTACGTCAGCGAGCTGGCCGACGTGAACCAGGGCGATCGGGTCGCCAAGGCGATCGACGCGCTCTCGGCCAACTCCGACCACGAGACCCGCACCCAGAGCGAGCAGGCGGCGAGCGCCTCGTGGATGAAGCAGCTCGCCGACATCGGCCTGATCGTCGGCTCGATCATGGGCGCGGTGTTCTTCACCCTGCTGCTGCTCTCGGGCAACACCATGATGCAGGCGGTGCGCGAGCGCACCGGCGAGCTGGCGGTGCTGAAGACGATCGGCTTTTCCAACCTCAGCGTGCTGACGATGGTGCTGGCCGAATCGGTGCTGCTGCTCCTCCTCGGCGGCGTGATCGGCCTGGTGCTGGCGGCGCTCCTCATCCCGGTGATCAGCGCCGAGAGCGGCGGCATGCTCAACCTGCCGGGTGTCGGCGGCAACAGCTGGGCGCTCGGCATCGGCCTGATGGCGGCGATCGGTCTCCTGGTCGGCTCGCTGCCGGCCTGGAGCGCGATGCGCCTGAACATCGTCGACGCCCTCGCCGGCCGCTGAGGAGAGATCGGGCGATGCGCTTCCTGATGAACTTCCTCCTCGTCGTGCTGCTGGTCGCGGTGCTCGCGGTCTGGGTGATGCTGCCCTGGCCCGGCGCGGCGCTGCTGGCGGTGCTGATCGCCGCCTGGCTGCTCCTCACCCGGCGCGGCCGTCAGGCGGCCTCGGTCGCCAACGTCGGCATCAGCACCCTCCCCCAGCGGCTCGGCTCCTCGGCGGTGATCGTCGTCGGCATCGCCGGCGTGGTCGGCGTGCTGGTGGCGCTCCTGGCGATGGCCGAGGGCTACAGCGAGACGCTGAAGAAGACCGGCAGCGCCGACACCGCGATCGTCATGCGCGGTGCCTCGGCTTCGGAGGTGATGTCGGTGCTCGAGCGCGAGAGCGTCGTCCAGATCGCGCAGGCGCCGGGCATCGCCCGCAACGCCAAGGGCGAGCCGATCGTCTCCGACGAGATCGTCGTCGCCGCCAACCTGCCGGTGCGGGGCGGCGGCGCCGACGAAGAGGGCAGCGTGCAGCTGCGCGGCGTGAGCGAGCAGGCCTGGGCAGTGCGGCCGCAGGTGAAGATCATCGAGGGTCGCAAGTTCACGCCGGGGCTGCGCGAGCTGATCGTCGGCCGCGGCGCGGCACGCCAGTTCGCCGGTCTGACCCCGGGCGCCGAGGTTCGGCTCGGCACCCAGCCCTGGAAGGTGGCGGGCGTGTTCGCGTCGGGCGACTCGATGGAGTCGGAGGTCTGGGGCGACGCGACCGCCGTGGCCGACACCTACCGCCGCGGCTCGAGCCGCGCCGCGGTGACGGTGCGGCTGGAGGACCCGAAGTCCTTCGCCGCGTTCAAGACCGCGCTCGAGGCCAACCCCCAGCTCAAGGTCGAGGCCGCGACTACGCTCGACTATTTCGGCAAGCAGTCCGAAGGCATGACCAAGGTGATCCGGGCAATGGGCCTGGCCGTCGGCGCGATCATGGCGATCGGCGCGATGTTCGGCGCCCTCAACACCATGTTCGCCGCGGTCGCGGCGCGGGCGCGCGAGATCGCGACCTTGCGCGCGATCGGCTTCTCCGGACTGCCCGTGGTGGTGGCGGTGATGCTCGAGACGATGCTGCTGGCGCTGATCGGTGGCCTGATCGGCGGCGTGCTCGCCTGGCTGATCTTCAACGGCTACAGCGCCTCGACCATGGCCGGCGGCGCGGTCGGCCAGCTCGCCTTCCAGTTGCACGTCACCCCCGAGCTGCTCTGGACGGGGCTGAAATGGGCGCTGGCGATCGGCTTCATTGGCGGCCTCTTCCCGGCGGTGCGCGCGGCGCGCCTGCCGGTGACGACGGCGCTGCGGGAGCTGTAGCCGAGCCGCGACCGACGATGCGCATCGACGTCTGCCGCGGGCTCGGCGCCGCGTTCGCGCTGGCCGCCGCGGCACTGCTCGCGACCGGCTGCGCCAGCCTGCCGAACGACGTGCCGCGCACGCCCTCGGTGGCGATCCCCGCCTCGGCCGACACCGGGCTCGGCCGGATCGCGCTGGCTTCCTCGAAGGGTCCGGAACTGAGCGGCTTTCGCCTCATGTCCTGGTCGGAGCAGTCGTTCGCGACCCGCCTCGCGCTCGCCGCCCGGGCCGAGCGCACGCTCGACGTCCAGTACTACGTGTTCGACGACGACGGCACCGGCCGGGTGCTGATGCGGGCGCTGCGCGACGCCGCCGCGCGCGGCGTGCGCGTGCGCGTGCTCCTCGACGACCTCTACACCGGCGGCAACGATCCCTTGCTGCTCGGCCTGGCGGCGCACCCGAACGTCGAGGTTCGCCTGTTCAACCCGTTCGCGGTCCGCTTCGAGAGCGTCGGCGCCCGGGTCACGGCGTCGCTGTTCGACTTCGGCCGGGTCAACCACCGGATGCACAACAAGCTGTTCATCGCCGACGGCGCGATGGCTGTCGCCGGCGGCCGCAACATCGGCGACGAGTACTTCATGGCCCATCAGGGCGCCAACTACATCGACCTCGATGTGTTCGCGGTTGGCGCGGTGCTGCCGACGCTGGCAGGCCTGTTCGACCAGTACTGGAACAGCGAGCACGTGTATCCGCTCGAGGCGATCGTGCCGACGAGCGAGCCTGCCGAGGAGCGCCGACGCCGCTTCGAGCAGGCGACGCTGGCCGCGCGCGGGCCGCCGCTGCCGCCGCCCGGGGCCAAGGACATCCTCGGCCAGCTCGGGATCGCCGACGAGATCGGCACCGGCCGGCTCGAGCTGATCTGGGCGAAGGCCGAGGCCTTCGCCGATTCGCCCGACAAGGTCATCGATCACTCGACCCGAGTGCTCGGCAAGCCTGCCAAGGCCGATCCGACCGTGCGCCAGAGCCTGATGGCCGAGCTGCTGCGGGCGCGCATCGGCGTCGTCATCAGCTCACCCTACCTGGTGCCGGACCGCTCGGTGATGGAAGACATCGCCGAGGGCCGGCTCTGGAACCTGTCGATCACGTTGATCACCAATTCGCTGGCGTCGACCGACGAGCCGTTCGTCCATTCCGGCTACCAGCGCTATCGGCCCGAAATGCTCGACCTCGGTGTCCACCTGTACGAGGTGGCGCCGAGCCGGATCCAGCGCAGCAAGAACCTCGGCTCGTTCGGCCAGTCGATCGGCCGCTTCCACGGCAAGGCGGCGGCGATCGACGGCGAGCTGATGTTCATCGGCTCGCTCAACTTCGATCCGCGCTCGGAAAAGCACAACACCGAGCTCGGCCTCCTGATCCACAGCCCCGAGCTCACCGGTCAGTTGCTGAAGCTGGCCAATTTCGTGATCAACGAGGCCGCCTTCCAGGTGCGCCTCGGCGCCGACCGGAAGAGCCTCGAATGGCACATCCGCACCGATCAGGGCGACCAGGTCTTCACCGAGGAGCCCGACACCAGCTGGTGGCAGCGCACCATGCTGCACCTCGTGGGGCCGTTCATTCCCGAGGGTCAGCTATGAACACTCCCGCACTTGCGACGCCGTTCGACCAGGAGTTCGGCCTGGTCGCCGACATGATCCGCCTGCACGCGCGGCGCGACCCGCGCCTGCCGGCGCTGATCGACGGCCGGCGCACGCTCGACTACGGCGAGCTCGACGCGCTGATGGATCGCATCGCCGCCGCGCTGCAACGCGAAGGCGTGCGGCCGCAGGAGGCGATCGCGGTCTGCGCCAGCGCCTCGGTCGAGTACGCCGCGGTCTTTCTCGGCGCGCTGCGCGCCGGCGTCGTCGTCGCGCCGCTGGCGCCGAGCGAGACCGCGAAGAGCCTGGCCGCGATGCTCGCCGATTCGGGCGCGAAGCTGCTGTTCGTCGATGCCGGCACGGCGGCGAGCTTCGCCGCGGTCGACGTCGGCGCCGCGCCGCGCATCGCGCTCGACGGCTCGGCCGCGGGCCGCGCCTTCGCCGACTGGCTGGCACCCGAGGGCGCCACGCCGGCGCCGGTCTCGCCGCAGCCCGACTGGGCGTTCAACATCATCTATTCCTCGGGCACCACCGGCACGCCCAAGGGCATCGTCCAGCCGCACGCGATGCGCTGGGCCCAGGTGCGCCGCGGCGGCACCGCCTATGGCTACGGTCCCGACGCGACCACGCTGCTCGCCACGCCGCTCTACTCGAACACCACCCTGGTGGTCTTCCTGCCGACCCTGGCCTGGGGCGGCACCGCGGTGCTGATGGCCAAGTTCAACGCCCTCGAGTACCTGCGCCTGGCCGAGCGGCACCGCGTCACCCACACCATGCTCGTGCCGGTGCAGTACCAGCGCTTGATGGCCCTGCCCGAGTTCGGCAGCTTCGACCTGTCGTCGTTCCGCATGAAGTTCTGCACCAGCGCGCCGTTCGCCGCGGCGCTGAAGGCGGACGTGCTGGCGCGCTGGCCGGGCGGGCTGGTCGAGTTCTACGGCATGACCGAAGGCGGCGGCAGCTGCGCCCTGCCGGCGCACCTGCATCCCGACAAGCTTCACACCGTCGGCCAGCCGATGGAGGGCCACGACATCCGCCTGATCGACGACGAAGGCCGCGAGGTCGGCCCGGGCGAGACCGGCGAGGTGGTCGGCCGCTCGGGCTCGATGATGCTCGGCTACCACGGCCAGCCGGCGAAGACGCGCGATGCCGAGTGGACCAGCCCCGCGGGCGAGCGCTTCATCCGCACCGGCGACGTCGGCCGCTTCGACGCCGACGGCTTCCTGACCCTGCTCGACCGCAAGAAGGACATGGTCATCAGCGGCGGCTTCAACATCTATCCGAGCGACCTCGAGGCGGCGCTGCGCGAACATCCCGCGGTCGCCGATGTCGCCGTCGTCGGCGTCCCTTCCGAGCAGTGGGGCGAGACGCCGGTCGGCTTCGTCGTCCGCCGCGAAGGCGAGGGCGTCGGCGAGGCCGAGCTGCTGCAGTGGTTCAACCAGCGCATCGGCAAGACGCAGCGTCTGGCGGCCCTGCACTTCATCGCCGAGCTGCCGCGCAGCGCGATCGGCAAGGTGCTCAAGCGCGAGTTGCGCGAGCGGCATCGGGACGCGCCGGCGGCGAGCTAGGCAAGCACGGCAATCCGAGCAATTGGGCCGGCAATCGGCCCCTTTTGCCGCGGCCGAGCCGCAGCCGCCGTGCTTCAATCGAGACGCAAACTCCCGTCGCGTTCCGTCCGCCCAGCCCCCGCACCATGCCCGTCATCGCCATCGTCAACCGCAAGGGCGGCAGCGGCAAGAGCACGCTGGCCACGCACCTGGCGGCCTGCTTTGCGAACAACGGCGTCGCGGTCATGCTGGGCGATGTGGATCGTCAGCAGTCCACCCAGAGCTGGCTGCGTCTGCGCAGCGAGCAGGCGCCGCCAACGAGCGCGCCCATCGTCGGCTGGGCGGTCGACCCGAAGCGGGTGCTGCGCCCGCCGGCCGGCGTCAGCCTCGTGATCCTCGACACGCCAGGCGGCCTGCACGGCTTCGACCTGGCACGCGTGGTCGCGTTCGCCGACGTCATCCTCATGCCGCTCTGCAATTCGGCGTTCGATCGCGAGTCGGCCGCTGCCTGTCACGCCGAGATGATGGCGCTGCCGCGCGTGGCGAGCGGCCGCTGCAAGGTCGCCGCGGTCGGCATGCGGCTCGACGCGCGCACCCGCGCCGCCGAGACCCTCGCGGCCTGGGCCGCGGGGCTGAAGCTGCCGTTCGTCACCGCGTTGCGCGAGGCGCAGGTATATGTGCGCGGCGTCGAGCGCGGCCTGACCCTGTTCGACCAGCCTGCGGAGAAAGCACAGTCGGATCTGGCGCAATGGAAGCCGCTCGTCGACTGGCTGGAGCCGATCCTTGCGGTCGTGCATCGACCTGCGATCCGCCGCAATGCCGCGGTGATCCGGCCGCCACTGGCGGACACCGCGAGCGTGCCATCGCTGCAGCGGCTTCGGCCTGCACTTGTCGTCGAGCCCGCGCGCAACCCGGCTGCGAATCGTCTCGTCAGCTGGTTCGGCTGGCTGACGCCGCCGCGCTTCCGTCAGCGTCCGTCCTGAGCATCGGCAAAACGCAGCGGCCTCGCGGCCGTGCGTTTCAACGATCCGCAGCTGCACGCGCGATTCGGCGACGTGCTCAAGCGTGAAGTGCTTCACGTCCACGACCGTTCGTCGGAAGAGTTCGTGACAAACGTACACACGTTCCCCGTGCTCACGGGATGTCGCTGCATCGCACCTGCCACGTAAGCTCTCTTCAACTTTTGGAGAGCCTCGTGTTCAAAGCAACCCTTCATGCGCTGGCCCTCACGGCCGCACTTGCCGCCGCACCGGCCCACGCCCTCACCACCACCGGCATCGCCTGCGATGGCCACGGCACCACCATGACCTCGCAGCCGGGCTACCTCGATTGCGCCGGCGCCTTCAGCGGCAACACCAACAACCAGGACGTGGCAGGGCAGATCCTCACCGACTTCGGCATCTCCGGACTGACCGAAACCGACATCACTGGCACGAACGGCAACGCCACCAGCGGGTCGTTCACCTTCGCCGACATGGCTTCGCCCTTCGTCCTGGCGCTGAAGGCCGGCGACGCGTTCAGCCTGTACCTCTTCGCCGCGCACACGACCTCGATCGACTTCGACACGCTCGGCGTCGGCTTCTTCTCGGAAGGGCGCCACCCGGTTGCGCACTTCGGCCAGGGGCTTTCGCACGCGGTGCTCTACGGCTCCTCCACGGTCACCGCCGTTCCGGAGCCGGAGACGTATGCGCTGCTCATGGCCGGCCTGGCGTTTGTCGGCTGGGCCTCGCGCCGCCGCCAACGTCAGCAGTAAGAGAACCCTCGCAGAGAACGGGCCCGCCTCGGCGGGCCCGTTTCCATTTCTCAGTGCGGTCAGTGCGCGGTCGCGAGCTCCGCCTTCGACGGCACCGACATCGCGTAGGTCAGCGGCCCGAGCGCCTCCTGAATGCGCGCCATCTGCTTGCGGCTGGTCAACTCGCCGAGCACGTGCTGGAAGCGTGGCTCGAGCGTGCCCGAGACGATGTATTGCCAGCGATAAGCCTTGAGCAGACCGGCCTCGACCTGGCTCGTTCCCAGCGGATCCGCTTGAAGACCTCGATGGTCTTGGCGTAGCGCTGGGCGGCGGTCGGGTTCGACGACGCGGGCCGGGCATGGGGTCCTCCGGGAGCTGATCCGTCCAGTTGACGTGGACGGAATCATTCGCCGAAGGCCTTCGCGTCGCATGATGCCGATGTCCCACACGGGAACACGGGGCCGGCCGCCGCCGGCGAAGTCTTGGGTTGGCTGTCCCGCGCCGGGCCGGCGCGGGCGGATGCTCAGGAAGCGAGCGGCTTGAAGTAGCGCGCCTCGAGGCGCTTGGCGTTGATCAGACGCAGGCGGAGCAGCACCTTCTCCCAGAGCGTCAGAGGCTGGGTCCGGCCGTCCGGCAGGGTCAGCACGGCGCCGAGGATCGGCTCGTCGTCGATGCGCGACTCCTGATAGATGGGAGCGTCGGTCATTCGCGGTCTCCTCGCTCGACTGCGCGAGCTGTCCGGCCAATGTAACAGGGTGTGTTGGCTGCGGCATTCGAAGCACGTCGCCTGCCGGACGAGCGGTCGACCTCAGCCGGCCCGCGATCTCGGCCGGGCGGGGACTCGGCCGCGCTCAGCGCGCCGGCGCCGGCAGGGTCCGCAGATAGGCGACGATCGCATCGAGGTCGTCGTCGCGCAGGCCGGCATACCAGGCGTAGGGCATCGGTTCCTGCATCGTTCGACCGTCGCGGCCGACACCCTGGACGATGGCGCGCTTGATCTCGGCATCGCTCCAGGCGCCGAGGCCGCGCTCGCGGTCCGATGTGAGGTTGCGCGACACCGATCCCTTCCACGTGGCCGGCAGACCCTTGACGAACGACGGCAGGAACGGCCGCCCGCCGGTGCCGAGCGCGGCCTCGAGCTGCAGCACGCCCTTGTCGACCGGCGTATGGCATTCGAGGCAGTGACCGATCGTCGCCAGGTAGGCGCCGCGCCGCACCTTGTCCTTCAGGTCACGCTCGCTGAAGCCGCGGTCGGCCACGGCGAACGCTTCGCGCTGCACCGGGCCGCGATAGACGGGCGCCGGCAACGGATTGCGCACCGGTGGCAGCGAGCGCAGGTAGGCGACGATGGCGTCGAGGTCGTCCGGCAGGATCGCCTTGAAGAAGTTGGCTGCCATCGGCAGCGCCAGCGGCTTGCCGGCGAGCGGACCGCGCGCCGGCCGCTCGCCGTGGGTGATGGCACGCTTGATCTCGGCATCGCTCCAGGTGCCGATGCCGGTCTCGTCGTCGGGCGTGATGTTGGCGGCGACGCCGGCGAAAGGCGGGATGTCGAAGCCGATGCCGCCGCCCGCCAGTTCCCGGCCGGGAAGGGCGCGTCCCTCGCCGTCCTTGGGCGTGTGACAGTTGCCGCAGGCGAGGATCGTGGTCACGAGATAGCGGCCGCGCTCGAGTGCGGGCTGCGCCGAGGCGCAGCCGGCCGCCGCGGCCACGGCGGCCACCAGCAGCAAGCGGCGCAGCCGGGATGAAGAAGTCCGGGACGCAGATGTCATGAAGCCTCGCATCGAGAAGCAGGGGGACGAACACGACGGGACGAACGTCCCGCCGCAGCGCAAGGGTACAGGCGCGAAGGCACCGTGGGTCGCTGTTCGGCGCTACCGTAGCCGTCGACGCCCAGTCTTCGCTCCGAGGAGCTTGCGATGAACAACAGCCTTTCCCGGCCGGCCTTCGCCACCACCAACCCGGCCACGCTTGCGGCCGGCAAGACCTACGCCGGCCACAGCGCCGAAGAGGCCGCGCGCAAGGCGCGACGGGCGGCCGAGGCGCAGCACGATTGGCGACGCGTCGGCTTCGAGCAGCGGGCGCAGGCGATGAAGCGGGCGGCGGCCGTGCTGCGCGCGCGCCGCGTGGAGTTCGCCGCGCTCATGACCGAGGAAATGGGCAAGACGGTGACCGACGGGCTGGCGGAGGTGGACAAGTGCGCCGGCGCTTGCGAGCACTTCGCCGACCAGGCCGCTGCCTACCTGGCGCGCGAGCCGGTGGCGATCGAAGGCACGAAGGCGTTCGTCGCCTTCAACCCGCTGGGCGTGGTGCTGGCGGTGATGCCCTGGAACTTTCCGTTCTGGCAGGTGTTCCGCTTCGCCGCGCCGGCGCTGATGGCGGGCAACGGCGGCGTGCTCAAGCATGCGAGCAACGTCCCGGGCTGCGCCCTGGCGATCGAGTCGGTCTTTCGCGACGCCGGCTTTCCGGACGGCCTGTTCGCGACCGCGCTGGTGCCGAGCGCGGGCGTCAAGGCGCTGATCGAGGACCGCCACATCGCCGCGGTCACGCTCACCGGCAGCGTGCCGGCGGGCCGCAGCGTCGCCGCCGCCGCCGGCGCGGTGCTGAAGAAGTGCGTGCTCGAGCTCGGCGGGGCCGATGCCTACCTCGTGCTCGAGGATGCCGACGTGCGTGCCGCGGCCAAGGTCTCCGCCGCCGCCCGCATGGTCAACGCCGGCCAGAGCTGCATCGCCGGCAAGCGCTTCATCGTCGTCCGCGAGGTGCGGGCGGCGTTCGAGGCGGCCATGGTCGAGGCGATGCGGGCCTACGAGATGGGCGATCCGCGCGATCCGCACACCCGGCTCGGGCCGCTGCAGAGCGCGGCGGCGCGCGACCAGATCCATGCCCAGGTCGAGGCGAGCGTTCGCGCCGGCGCTCGCCTGCTGCTCGGCGGCACGGTCCCGGATCGGCCGGGTGCCTGGTATCCGCCGACGGTGCTCGCCGGCGTCCGCGGCGGACAGCCCGCCCACGACGAGGAGGTGTTCGGTCCGGTCGCGGCGATCATCGAGGCGGCCGACGAGCGCGAGGCGATTGCGATCGCCAACGCCAGCGAGTTCGGCCTCGGCTCGGGCGTGCTGACGAGCGACCTGGCGCGCGGCGAGCGCATCGCCGCCGAGGAGCTCGACGCCGGCATGAGCTTCGTCAACGACAACGTCCGCTCCGATGCGCGCATGCCCTTCGGCGGCGTCAAGCATTCGGGCTTCGGCCGCGAGTGCGCCGGCTTCGGCATCCGCGAGTTCGTCAACGTCAAGTCGGTGCAGGTGAAGGGCTAGCTCGGCACAGCCCAGGGCGATACTGAGGCCATGAAGCGCGTTGTCCTGCCTTGCGGCGAAGCCGTGTCGGCGCTCGGCCAGGGCACCTGGATGCTCGGCGACGACACGAGCCGGCGCCAGGAGGAGATCGCCACCCTCAGGCGCGGCATCGACCTCGGCATGACGCTGATCGACACCGCCGAGATGTATGGCGACGGCCGCTCCGAATCGCTGGTCGGCGAGGCGATCGCCGGCCGGCGCGACGAGGTCTTCGTCGTCAGCAAGGTCTATCCGCACAACGCCTCGCGACGGGCGATGCCGCGCTCCTGCGAAGCGAGCCTGCGCCGCCTGGGCATCGCGACCATCGACCTCTACCTGCTGCACTGGCAGGGCGAGGTGCCGCTGGTCGAGACCGTGCAGGCCTTCGAGACGCTGCAGCGCGAGGGCAAGATCCGTCACTGGGGCGTGAGCAACCTCGATCCGGAGCTGATGCAGTCGCTGTGGGAGACGCCCGGCGGCGCGGCGGTGCAGGCCGATCAGGTGCTCTACAACCTCGGCCGGCGCGGCATCGAGTGGGACCTGCAGCCCTGGCTGCGCGAGCGCCGCGTGGCCCTGATGGCCTATTCGCCGATCGAGCAGGGTCGCCTGCTGCGCCAGCGCGGGCTCGCGGAGTTCGCCCGGCAGCGGGGGATGACGCCGGCCCAGGCGGCGCTCGGCTGGCTGCTGGCGCAGGACGGCGTCATCGCCATCCCGAAGACGGGCAGGCGCGCCCGGCTCGAGGAGAACGCTGGCGCACTGTCGCACCCGCTGTCGCCGGACGATCTGCTCGCGCTCGACCGGCTGTTCCCGCCGCCCGAGGGTGCGAGCCCGCTGGCGATGATCTGAAGCGCGCAGCGAATCAGGACCGCTTCGACCATGCGCCGGCTTCGCCTCTGGATCCTCGCTCTCGCCACCGCGCTGCTCGCCTTCGCGGCGCAGGCCGCGCCGCTGACGCGGGCCCAGGCGCTGAAGGCGCTGGAGCAGCCGGAGAGCGCGGCGCGCAGGGCCGGCGTCGAGCGGCTGGCGGAGATCGGCCGGATGGAGGACGTCGACCGCGTGCTCGCCCGGCTCGACGACCCGGACGAGCAGGTGCGCGACCTCGCGGCCGCCGCGACCTGGCAGATCTGGAGCCGGTCGGGCGATCCGGCGATCGACAAGCTCTTCGCCCGCGGCATGGAACAGATGGAGGCCACGGCCCTGGAGGACGCGCTCGCCACCTTCAGCACCATCGTCAAGCGCAAGCCCGCCTTCGCCGAAGGCTGGAACAAACGGGCGACCATCCATTTCCTGCTCGGGCACTTCGAGGAATCGCTGAAGGACTGCGACGAGGTGTTCAAGCGCAACCCGAAGCACTTCGGCGCGCTGTCCGGGGCCGGCCAGATCCATCTGCAGCTCGGCCATCCCGAGCTGGCGCTCGACTTCTTCCGCCGCGCCGTGGCGGTCAATCCGAATCTCGAGGGGGCGGCCGCCATGATTCCGGTGCTCGAGGAGCTGCTGCGCGGCCAGCAACCGCAGCGGACCTGAGCACCGCGTTCGGCGGGCGCGGACTCCCATAATCCGCCGCCATGCCCGAAGGTCCCGCCGCCCGCGCCTTGCCCGATCGCCGCGCCGCGCTGTTCGCGCTGCTCGGCGTCGCCCTCGCGGGCTGCGGCGGCGGCGGCTCGGCCGACGGCGAATCGGCGATGGCCGGGACGGTGCAGACGCGAAGCCTGCCGGCGCGCAGCAACGGCACGACCTATCCGCTCAACATCTACCTTCCGCCCGGCATCGCCGCGATCCGGGCCGGCGTGCCGGTGATCTATCTGCTCGACGGCGACTCCCGGTTCGCCGCGGTCGTCGACATCATCGAGCGGACCCGGGCGCCGGTCGTGGTCGTCGGCATCGGCAACGAGGCGCTGCGCAACCGCGACTACGTGCCGGTGAACATCTGCACGTCGAGCGGCGGCGGCCAGGGCGCCTATCTGGACTTCATCCGCGCCGACCTGATCCCGTTCGTCGAAACCACCTTCGGCGGCGACCCGCAGCGCCGCATCCTGCTCGGCCATTCGCATGGCGGCAGCTTCGTCCTGTACGCCCTGTTCAGCGAGGCGCCGGCCGGTCGCCACTTCGCAGCCTACCTGGCGAGCGATGCCTCGATCGACTGCATGAGCGCGACGGTCTACGGCTGGGAGTCGGCCTACGCCGCCGCCAACCCGTCGCTGGCGGTGCGGCTGCACATCTCGTATTCCGCGAACACGGCCAACACGGCTTTCGCGCAGCAGGTGCAGGGGCGGGGCTACGCCGGGCTGGCGATGGCGGCGAAGTTCTATGCCGGCGGCCACATCGGCATGATTCCTCTCGCCTTCAGCGAAGCGATCGCTTTCGCCCTGGCCTGAACCGAATCAACTGCCGCGCGAGAGAAAGTCGCGCACCAGCTTGACGGTCGCCGCCGGGCTTTCTTCCATGATCCAGTGGCCCGAGTCGGGAACGATCCCCTCGGTCACGTCCTCGCCGCCGGCGCGCATCACGGTGGCCATCATCGGCCCGAACGACTTCTCGCCGCCGAGGGCGAGGATCGGAAGCTTCAACCGGCCGCTGGCGGCGAGAAAGGCGCGGTTGTCGATCGCGTCCTGGTCGAACGCGGCGAACTGGGCGAACCCGGAATGCATCGCGCCGGGGAGGGCGTACAGCTCTGCATAGTGAACCCGCGCCGGTTCGCCGAAGCGCGCCGGCGTGGCCGAGAACTCATTCCAGAACCGGTCGAGGTAGATCCGCTCGCGGCCGGCGACGAGCCGCTCCATGTCCGGGCCGCCGAAGCGGAAGTGCCAGAGCAGCGGATTCTTCAGGATCTCCTCCCACGGTCCCACGCCCGGCACCGGCGCGTCGATCAGCACCAACCGCCGGACCCGCTCCGGATGGCGGGCGGCGAACTGGAACGCGACCATGTTGCCGATGTCGTGGGCGACGACGTCCACCCGCTGCACGCCGAGCGCGACCAGCACGCCCTCGACGTCTTCGGCCTGGGTCTTCTTGTCGAAGCCGCCGGCCGGCTTGGACGACAGGCCCAGACCGCGCAAGTCCGGGACGATCACCGTGTGGTCGCGCGCCAGGTCGGCGGCCATCGGCACCCACATGTCGCCGGTTTCGCCATAGCCGTGCAGCAGCACCACCGCCGGACCGGTGCCGCCGGAGCGGACGTGGATCGTCGCGCCGTTGGTCGCGATCTCGCGCTTGGCGAATCCGGGGAACTCGAAGCCCTGGGCCGAGGAGGCGGCGGGCAGGGCGAGCGTCAGCAGCGATGCGAGGAGGGCGTGGGCGAGGGCGCGCATGAATTCCTTTCAGTCGGATGGGCGCTGCGGAGTCGCAGGGCGCAACCGAAGTGTGCGTACATCGCCGCGCGTCGACCAGCCTGCAAAAGGAGCAATCAGCTTCAACCCGCGGTTTAAGATCGGCCGATGGCCCAGGTGCAGCATCTGCTGTCGTTCGTCCGCACCGCCGAGCACGGCAGCTTCTCCGCCGCGGCCCGCGTCCTGGGGTTGACGCCTGCCGGGGTAAGCAAGAACGTGGCCCGGCTCGAGGCCGGCCTGGGGGTGCGCCTGTTCCAGCGCAGTACGCGCCGGCTGGCGCTCACCGAAAGCGGCGAGCGCTTCCTGCGCCAGGTCGACGGCCCGCTCGCCGCGCTGCAGGCGGCCCTGTCCGGTGCGCGCCGTGTCGATGAAGAGCCGGCGGGCACCCTGAAGGTGAGCATGGGCCAGGCCTTCGGCCGCCATTTCCTGGTGCCGCTGCTCGAGGACTTCCTGGTTCGCTATCCGCGGATCCTGCCCGACTGGCACTTCGACAACCGCCGGGTGGACATCGTCGGCGAGGGCTTCGATGCCGCGGTCGGCGGCGGCTTCGCGCTGGCCTCGGGCGTGGTCGCGCGCGAGCTGGCGCCGGTGCACATCGTCGCCGTGGCGTCGCCGCGCTACATGGCCGGCCGGGCGATGCCGCGCACGCCCGACGACCTGGCCTCGTTCGACGGCATCATGCGTCGCTCCTCGCCGACCGGACGCGTCCGCCCCTGGGCCTTGCGTTCGCGCCGCGTGGCCGAGCGGCCGGTCGAGTGCCGGCCGCGGCTGATCCTGAGCGATCCCGAAGCCATCGCCCAGGCGGCGCGGCTCGGTCTCGGCGTCGCCCTGCTGCCGATGCCGTTCGCCTTCGCCTCGATCGCCTCGGGCGAGCTGCTCCGCCTGCTCCCCGGGTGGTACGGCGACGCCGGCCCGCTTTCGCTCTACTACCCGAGCCGCCGCATGCTGCCGGCCAAGACCCGGGTGTTCGTCGAGTTCGTCGTCGAGCGCTTTCGCTCGGCGGGTTTCGCGCGGCTGGTCGATGGTCGCTAGGGTCGGCCGGCCGCTGGGGTTCTCCCGGCTGCACGCCGCGGGGTGCGGCATCGAAACTACGGCGATGCATTCGCCGCCGGCGCCGCCATGAGCGCCCTGCAGGTCGAAGCGGTCAGCAAGCACTACGGTGCCGCCAGGGCCGTCGACCGCATCTCCTTCGCGACGCCTTCGGGCAAGCTCGTCGTCCTGCTCGGCCCCTCGGGCTGCGGCAAGTCGACGACGCTGCGCATGATCGCCGGCCTCGACACGCCCTCCGAAGGCCGGATCCTGATCGACGGCGGCGACGTCACCTCGCTGGCGCCGGCCGAGCGCCGGATCTCGATGGTGTTCCAGTCGTATGCGCTCTTCCCGCACCTGAGCGTGCGCGAGAACATCCTGTTCGGCGTCAAGGTGCGCAGGGAGCCGGCCGCCGACCATGCCAAGCGGCTGGCGCGCGTCGCCGACCTTCTGGGCTTGAGCGCCCTGCTCGAGCGCAAGCCCTCGCAGCTTTCCGGCGGCCAGCAGCAGCGGGTGGCGCTCGGCCGGGCGATCATCGCCGAGACCAAGGTCTGCCTGATGGACGAGCCGCTCTCCAACCTCGATGCGCAGCTGCGCCAGGAGATGCGGCGCGAGATCCGCACGCTGCAGCAAAGGCTCGGCATCACCATGGTCTACGTCACCCACGACCAGACCGAGGCGATGAGCATGGCCGACCAGGTCGTCCTGCTCAATGCCGGCCGGATCGAGCAGGATGCGCCGCCGGCCGAGCTCTATGCCCGGCCGGCCACGGTGTTCGCCGCGCGCTTCATCGGCACGCCGCCGATGAACATCGTTGCCGCCCCGGGCCGGCCCGCGCTCAGGCTCGGCGTGCGGCCCGAGCACGTGCACCTGGTCGAGAGCGGCGGCTTGGCCGCGACGGTGCAAAGCGCCGAATACCTCGGCGCCGACACCGTGGTCACGTGCACGACATCGGCCGCCGGCACACTCGGCGAGACCCTCGCGGCGCGGCTTCCGGGCCGTCACGAGCTGGCGGAGGGCACGAGCGTGCGCCTCGGCTGGCGCGAGGAAGACAGCCACTGGTTCGACGCCGCCTCCGGTCTGCGCCGCAGCGATGTCGCCCCGTCCGTTCCCGTTCCCGCTTGAATCGAATCTTCCGGAGGAGACCTGAATGAAAAGAGCCCTGTTCCCGATCGCCCTCGCCGCCGCGATGCTGGCCCTGGCGCTGCCTGCCGCGGCGCAGAAGGTGACCGAGGTGAACTTCTATTACCCGGTCGCCGTCGGCGGCCCGGTGACCAAGACGATCGACCAGATGGCGGCCGACTTCGGCAAGGAGAACCCGGACATCAAGGTCAACCCGATCTATTCCGGCACCTACCAGGAGAGCATCGTCAAGGCGCTCACCGCGGTGAAGAGCGGCAAGCCGCCGCAGCTCGCGGTGCTGCTCTCGACCGACATGTTCTCGCTGATCGACGAGGAGGCGATCGTGCCGATCGACGACATCGCCAACTCGGCCGACGACAGGAAGTGGCTCGACGGCTTCTACAAGAGCTTCATGATGAACAGCCGCACCGGCGGCAAGACCTGGGGCATCCCGTTCCAGCGCTCGACCATCGTCCTCTACTGGAACAAGGAGGCCTTCAAGGAGGCCGGCCTCGACCCGGAGAAGGGCCCGGCGAACTGGGACCAGATGGTCGAGTTCGCGAAGAAGCTGACCAAGACCGACGCCTCGGGCAACGTCACCCAGTGGGGCGTGAAGATCCCGTCGTCGGGCTTTCCGTACTGGCTGTTCCAGGGCCTGACCACGCCCAATGATGCGATCCTGATGAACGAGGCCGGCACCGAGACCTACTTCGACAAGCCCGGGGTGATCGAGGCGCTGCAGTACTGGGTCGACCTCAGCGCCAAGCACAAGGTCATGCCCGGCGGCGTGATCGAGTGGGGCACGACGCCCAAGGACTTCTTCGAGAAGAAGGCGGCGATGATCTGGACCACGACCGGCAACCTCACCAACATCCGCAGCAACGCCGGCTTTCCGTTCGGCGTGGCGATGCTGCCGGCGAAGAAGCATCCGGGCAGCCCGACCGGCGGCGGCAACTTCTACATCTTCGCCAAGACCACGCCGGCCGAGCAGGCAGCGGCGCTGAAGTTCGCCAAGTGGGCGACCGCGCCGCAGCGCGCCGCGCAGTGGAGCATCGCCACCGGCTACGTCGCCGTCACGCCGGCGGCCTGGGATACCGCCGAGATGAAGAAGTACGCCCAGGACGTGCCGCAGGCGCTGGTGGCGCGCGACCAGCTGCAGTACTCGGTGGCCGAGCTCTCGACCCACGACAACCAGCGCGTCACCACCGCCCTCAACAACGGCCTGCAGGCGGCGCTCACCGGCTCGAAGTCGCCCGCCGACGCGATGCGCGATTCGCAGCGCGAGGCCACGCGCCTGCTGAAGGACTTCAAGAAGTAGCGGCTCTTTCGCGCACCGTCCTCGCCGCCGAAGCGCCCGCGCGTGTTCCGCCTCGCCGACCGGGTCACCGCCTGGCTGCTGCTGCTGCCGGCGCTGGCGCTGCTGGCGGCGTTCACCCACTGGCCGGCGCTGGCGACGCTCTGGCACAGCGTCATGTCGACGCCGAAGAAGGGCCGGCCGGCCCGCTTCGTCGGCCTGGACAACTACCGCGGCATGGTCGAGGACGAGGTCTTCTGGCAGGCGCTCTGGAACAACCTGATCTTCGCCGCCGGCACGATTCCGCTCTCGATCGCCCTGGCGATCTCGATGGCGCTCTGGGTCAACGGTCGCATCGCCGGCCGCGGCTTTCTCCGCCTGGCCTACTTCACGCCGACCGTGCTGCCGATGATCGCTGTCGCCAACATCTGGCTCTTCTTCTACACGCCCCAGTACGGCTTGCTCGAGCAGATCACGCACGGGCTCGGCCTGCCCAGCCACAACTGGCTCGGTGACAAGCACACGGTGCTCGGGGCGATGATCGTGGTGGCGATCTGGAAGGAAGCGGGCTTCTTCATGATCTTCTACCTCGCCGCGCTGCAGGGCATCTCGCCCTCGCTCGCCGAGGCCGCGGCGCTCGAAGGCGCCTCGCGCTGGCAGTACTTCCGCCGGGTGCTGTTCCCGCTCTTGATGCCGACGACGCTGTTCGTGCTGATCAACGCGCTGATCAACTCGGTGCGCATGGTCGACCACATCTTCGTCATGACCCGCGGCGGCCCGGACAACGCCAGCACGCTGCTGCTCTACTACATCTACCAGGTGGGCTTCAGCTTCTGGGACTCGGGCTACGCCGCCGCGCTCACGGTGGTGGTGCTGATCCTGCTCGGCGGGGTGGCCCTGTTCCAGTTCGGCTTCCTCGAGCGGCGCACCCACTATCGCTAAGCGCATGAGCACGTCCGCCCCGCCGCCGCCCGCCTTCGGCATCTCGCCCGTCGAGCGCGGGCTCGAGACCGTCGGCGCCTGGCTGCTCGGCCTGCTCTGGATCCTGCCGCTCGCCTACGCGGTCTGGACGGCCTTCCATCCGTCGGCCTTCTCCACCCGCTTCGAGCTCGGCGCGCCGCTGACGCTGCAGAACTTCGTCAACGCCTGGCACGCGGCGCCGTTCGCGCGCTACTTCCTCAATACCATGATGCTGGTGACGATGGTGCTCGCGGCGCAACTCGTCCTCGGCACGCTCGCCGCCTACGCGCTGGCGCGCTTCGAGTTCCGCGGCCGCGATCTGGTGTTCGCGCTGATCCTCCTGCAGCTGATGGTGATGCCCGACGTTCTGATTGTCGAGAACTACGCCACCATGAACGCGCTCGGCCTGCGCGACACCGTGCTGGCGATCGGCCTGCCGTATTTCGCCTCGGCCTTCGGCATCTTCCTGCTGCGCCAGACCTTCAAGACCGTGCCCCGGGAGCTCGACGATGCCGCCCGGGTGGAAGGGGCGAGCGGGCTGCAGGTGCTGCTGAAGGTCTATGTGCCGCTGGCCCGGCCGGTGTACCTGGCGTACGCGCTGGTTTCGGTGAGCTACCACTGGAACAACTTCCTCTGGCCGCTGATCGTCAGCAATTCGGTCGAGACCCGGCCGCTCACCGTCGGCCTGCAGGTGTTCTCCTCCACCGACCAGGGCGTCGACTGGTCGATCATCACCGCCGCCACCTTGATGACCTCGGCGCCGCTGCTGATCGGCTTCCTGCTGTTCCAGCGCCAGTTCGTCCAGTCGTTCATGCGCGCCGGAATCCGCTGACGACGACAGGGGCCGCGCGCCGACCGTGCGCTATTCTTCCCCGGTGGACGTCGCGCAGAGGATCATTGCCGGGGTCGTGGCGGCGCTGCTCGCTGCCTGCTCGGGCGACAAGTCCTCGGCCTGGCAGGGCTACGTCGAAGGCGAGTACGTGAACGTCGCTTCGCCGGTGGCCGGTCGCCTCGACAAGCTCCTGGTCCTGCGCGGCCAGACGGTCGAAGCGAAAGCGCCGCTCTTCAGGCTCGAATCGGAGCAGGAGCTCGCCGCGAAGCAGCAGGCCGACGAGCAGCTCAACGCCGCGCAGGCGCAGCTCGCCGACCTCAGGCTCGGCCGGCGCCGGCCCGAAGTCGCGGTCACCGAGGCGCAGCTCGCGCAAGCCGAGGCCGCGCAGCAGCAGGCGGCGCTGCAGCTCAGGCGCGACGAGGCGCAGTTCGAAGCCGGCGGCATTGCCCGGGCGCAGCTCGAGGAATCGCGCTCCAACCAGGCGATCAAGGCGGCCCGGGTGCGGGAGCTGGCCGGGCAGCTCGACGTGACGCGCCTGCCGGCGCGCGAAGACCAGATCCGTGGCCAGAGTGCCCAGGTCGCGGCGGCGCGGGCCGCGCAGAGCCAGGCGGCCTGGCGCCTCGACCAGAAGCAGGTCGCCGCCAGCCAGGCCGCGCTGGTCGCCGACACGCTCTATCGCGAGGGCGAGTGGGTGGCCGCCGGCAGCCCGATCGTGCGCTTGCTGCCGCCGGGCAACGTCAAGCTGCGCTTCTTCGTTCCGGAAACCTCGGCCGGCAGCCTGAAGCCGGGCCGCAAGGTCAGCGTCGGCTGTGACGGCTGCGGCGCCGGCGTCGCCGCCGTGGTGAGCTACGTGTCGAACGAGCCGGAGTTCACGCCGCCGGTCATCTACAGCAACGAGACCCGCGCCAAGCTGGTGTTCCTGGTCGAGGCCCGGCCGTCGCCGGAGAGCGCGGCGCGCCTGCGTCCCGGGCAACCGGTGTCCGTGACGCCGCAATGAGCGCAGCGGCCGAGCCCTGGGCCATCGATGTTCGCGGGCTGAACAAGCGCTTCGGCGACAAGCATGTCGTCAACGACCTGACGCTGCAGGTCGGGCGCGGCGAGATCTTCGGCTTCCTCGGGCCCAACGGCAGCGGCAAGACGACCTCGATCCGCATCATGTGCGGGCTGCTGACGCCCGACTCCGGCTCCGGCACCTGCCTCGGCTACGACATCGTCAAGCAGAGCGGCGAGATCAAGCGGCGCGTCGGCTACATGACGCAGCGCTTCTCGTTCTGGGAGGACCTCTCGATCCGCGAGAACCTCGACTTCGTCGCCCGCATCTACGGCATGCCGGAGCGCCGCGCCGCCGTCGACCGGGCGATCGAAGGCCTGGGCCTCGGCGGCCGCGCCGCGCAACTCGCCGGATCGCTCTCCGGCGGCTGGAAGCAGCGCCTCGCGCTCGCCGCCTGCATGCTGCATCAGCCCGAGCTGCTCCTGCTCGACGAGCCGACCGCGGGCGTCGACCCCGGCGCGCGCCGCGACTTCTGGGAAGAGCTGCACGCCCTCGCGGCCCGCGGCATCTCGGTGCTGGTCAGCACGCACTACATGGACGAGGCCGAGCGCTGCCACAAGCTCGCCTACATCGCCTACGGCCGGCTGATGGCGCAGGGCACGGCCGAAGAGATCATCGCCAGCCAGGAGCTCGCCACCTGGGAAGTCTCGGGAGGCGCGGACCTGGCCGCGGTCGCCGAGCGGCTGCGCGGCCGGCCGGGGGTCGAGCAGGTGGCCGCCTTCGGCTCGACCCTGCACGTGACCGGGCGCGATGCGGCGGCGCTGGAGGCGACCTTGCGCGAGGCCGTCACCGGCACCGACTGCCGCGCCCGGCCGGCGCCGACCGGCCTCGAGGACGTGTTCATCCACCTCACCGAGCAATCGGTGGACAACTTCGGGTCGAAGGCGTCCTGATGTTCTCGCTGACGCGCTGGTGGGGCATCGTGCTGAAGGAGTTCCTGCAGCTCAAGCGCGACCGCATCACCTTCGGCATGGTCATCGGCATCCCGATCATCCAGATCGTCCTCTTCGGCTACGCCATCAACACCGATCCGAAGCAGCTCCCGACCGCCGTCGTGATGGCCGACCGCAGCGAGTTCACGCGCAGCTACCTCGCGGCGATGCGCAACAGCGGCTACTTCCTCCTGGTCGAGGAGCTGCCCGACGAGGCCGCCGCGCGCGCCGCGCTGGAGCGTGGCGACGTCCAGTTCGTCGTCAGCTTCCCGGCCGACTTCAGCCGGCGCCTCCTGCGCGGCGAACGCCCGGCGATCCTCATCGAGGCCGATGCCACCGACCCGGCGGCCACCGGCGCCGCGCTCGCCTCGGTGCACGAGCTGGCGGCGATGGTCGCGCGGCGGGAGCTCACCGGTGCGCTGGCGCCGCTGGCCGGCGCCGCGGCGCCGTTCGAGGTCCGCGTGCACAAGCTCTACAACCCCGAGGGCATCGCCCAGCACAACATCGTGCCGGGGCTGATGGGCGTCATCCTGACGATGACGATGGTGATGATGACCGGGCTGGCGATGACCCGCGAGCGCGAGCGCGGCACGATGGAGAACCTGCTGGCGATGCCGGCGCAGCCGCTCGAAGTGATGACCGGCAAGATCGTGCCCTACATCTTCATCGGCCTGGTGCAGGCGACGATCATCCTGCTGGCCGCGCTGTACCTGTTCGGCGTGCCGTTCGCCGGCAGCGTGGTCGTGCTCTACGCGGTCGCGCTGCTGTTCATCGCCGCCAACCTGACGGTCGGCATCACGATCTCGTCGATCGCGCAGAACCAGCTGCAGGCGATGCAGCTGACCTTCTTCTTCTTCCTGCCGACGATGCTGCTCTCCGGCTTCATGTTTCCCTTCCGCGGCATGCCCGAGTGGGCGCAGTGGGTCGGCAACGTGATGCCGGCGACCTACTTCATGCGCCTGGTGCGCGGCATCCTGCTGAAGGGCAACGGCTGGCCCGACCTGTGGCCGAACGTCTGGCCGCTGATCGTGTTCACCGTCGTCATGATGAGCATCGCGATGATCTTCTACCGCCGGACGCTCGACTAGCATGAGGCGCTTGCTCTGTGGTGTCGTGGCGGCGGCCACCGCGGCGTGCGGCACCGATCCGCCGCGCCCGCCCGAGATGCCGGCCGTGGCGGAGTACACGTCGACCCCGGTGGACGAGGCGAGGCTCGCGCCGGGCAAGGACATCCCGGCGGAGTGGTGGACGCTGTTCCGCTCGCCGGCGCTCGACGGCCTGGTGCGCCGTGCGCTCGCCGACAGCCCGACGCTCGCGCGGGCCGGAGCTCGGCTGCTCCAGGCGCAGGAAGACCTGAGCGCGCGCGACGGCGCGCAGCTGCCGAAGCTCGACGCCAAGCTGTCCTCGAACCGCGTCGACGTCCAGCCGGAGTCGCTCGGCGTGCCGGCGCTGCCGGTGGCCATGCCGCTGGACCTGCATCTCGCCTCGGTCAGCGTCTCCTACACCTTCGACTTCGGCGGCACGCGCCGCGAGCTCGAAGGCTTGCGTGCCGAGGTCGACCACCAGCAGTACGAGCTCGAGGCGGCGCGCCTGATGCTCGCCGGCAATGTCGTGACCACGGCGATCCGCGAGGCGTCGCTGCGCGAGCAGATCGCCGAGAGCGAGGAGATCGTTTCGCTGCAGGCGCGCCAGCTGGCGATCGCCGAGCGGATGGAGGCGCTCGGCGGCGTCGCCCGTGTCGATGTCGTCGCCCAGCAGCGCGACCTGGCCCAGGCCCGCGCCGCGCTGCCCGACCTGCGGCGCGACCTGCAAAGGATGCGCCACCGGCTCGCGCTCTACGTCGGCTTGGCACCGAGCGCGCCGGAACTGCCCGAGTTCCGCCTGGCGGAGCTGCAGCTTCCGGCGGAGCTGCCGCTCAGCCTGCCGTCGCAGCTGGCGCGCCAGCGGCCCGACATCCGCTCGGCCGAGGCGCTGCTTGCCCGGGCCGGCGCGCAGGTCGGCGTGGCCACCGCCGCTCTCTACCCGCAGCTGACGTTGTCGGCCCAGCTGGGTTCGCTCGCCACCAGCCCCGGCGACCTGTTCGCCGGCGGCCACGGCTTCTCCCTGCTCGGCGCTTCGCTGTTCTATCCCTTGTTCCGCGGCGGCGAGCTGCAGGCCCGGCGCCGCTCGGCCATGGCCGCCTACGACCAGGCCGGCGCGGCCTACCGGGAGACGGTGCTGCAGGCGCTGCAGAACGTCGCCGACGTGCTGCGCGCGCTCGAAGCCGATGCCGCCCGGCTCAAGGAGCGCAGCGAGGCCGAGGAGCGGGCCCGGCGCTATCGCGACATCACCGCGCAGCGGCTGGCGGCTGGCGGCGTCAGCCGGGCCGCCGTGCTCGAAGCGACGCGTCAGCACCGTCGCGCGATGATCGAGCAATTGCAGGCCATCGCCGACCGCTATGCCGACTCGGCCGCGTTGCTGCAGGCGCTTGGCGGCGGCTGGTGGCAGGAGCCCAGGTAGGCGGCGTCCCAAGTCCCTGGCCGGGACCCGGATTTCGGCCGTTCATGACGGTGGCGTGACGGGCCGCTCGCGGCCCTCGGCGGGGGCGCTTTCTGTACTTCCCCTAAGGGCAATGGACAGGGCCGGGACCACCCTCCAAAGTCCCTTCGAACCCCCGTGCCGCTCGGTCGCGACGCGGGTGCGCTCGTCCATTTCGGTATCAGGGAGACAGGCATGGCCACCACCGCGAATCTCGCAAGCGAGCAGTCGGCAACCGCATGGCGCGGTTTCGAGCCCGGCCCCTGGACGGAGCACGTCGACGTTCGCGATTTCATCCAGCGGAACTACACCCCCTACGAGGGCGATGGCGCCTTCCTGGCGGGGCCGACCGAGCGCACCAAGGGCATCTGGAAGACCTTGCAGCCGCTGTTCGCGGAGGAGCGCAAGAAGGGCATCCTCGACGTCTCCCAGATCCCGTCGAGCATCACGGCGCATGCGCCGGGCTACATCGACAAGGAGAACGAGATCATCGTCGGCCTGCAGACCGACGCGCCGCTGAAGCGGGCGATCATGCCCTTCGGCGGCTGGCGGGTGGTCGCGGCGAGCCTCGAGTCCTACGGCTACAAGCCGGACGAGCGCGTCGGCGAGATCTTCACCAAGTACCGCAAGACCCACAACGACGGCGTGTTCGATGCCTACACGGCCGACATCCGCGCCGCACGCTCCTCGGGCATCGTCACCGGCCTTCCCGATGCCTACGGCCGGGGCCGGATCATCGGCGACTATCGCCGCGTCGCCCTCTACGGCGTCGATTTCCTGATCCAGGACAAGCAGCGCGAGAAGAAGGAGCTCGACGATCGCCACTCCACCGAGGACGTGATCCGCTTGCGCGAGGAGCTCGCCGAGCAGATCCGCTCGCTCAAGGAGCTGAAGGAGATGGCGTCGAACTACGGCTTCGACATCTCCAAGCCAGCCGGCAGCGCCCGCGAGGCGGTGCAATGGACCTACTTCGGCTACCTCGCCGCCCTGAAGCAGCAGAACGGCGCGGCGATGTCGGCCGGGCGCCTCTCGACCTTCTGGGACATCTACTTCGAGCGCGACCTGCGCGAGGGCAAGCTCACGGAGGCCCAGGCCCAGGAGATCGTCGACGACCTCGTCATCAAGTGGCGGATCGTGCGCTACCTGCGCGCGCCGGAATACAACCAGCTCTTCTCCGGCGACCCGGTCTGGGTGACGGAGGTGGTGGGCGGCATGGGCGAGGACGGGCGTACGCTCGTCACCAAGAGCGCCTTTCGCATGCTGCACACGCTCTACAACCTCGGCCCGGCGCCCGAGCCCAACCTCACCGTCTTCTGGTCGACGAGCCTGCCCGAGGCCTTCAAGCGCTTCGCCGTCAAGGTCTCGATCGACACCAGCTCGATCCAGTACGAGTCCGACGACCTGATGCGGCCGAAGTTCGGCGATGACTGCGCCATCGCCTGCTGCGTCTCGGCGATGAAGGTCGGCAAGCAGATGCAGTTCTTCGGCGCCCGGGTGAACCTGCCGAAGACGCTGCTCTACGCCCTGAACGGCGGCCGCGACGAGATCAGCGGCGAGCAGATGGGACCGAAGCTGCCGGCGATCACCGGCGACCTGCTGGCCTACGACGAGGTCATGAAGCGCTTCGATCCGATGCTGGACTGGCTGGCGAAGACCTACGTCAACGCGCTCAACATCATCCACTACATGCACGACAAGTACTGCTACGAGGCGGTGGAGATGGCGCTGCACGACCGCGACGTGATCCGCACCATGGCCTGCGGCATCGCCGGCCTGTCGCACGCGGCGGACAGCCTGTCGGCGATCAAGTACGCGAAGGTGAAGCCGGTGCGCGACGAGCGCGGCCTGATCGTCGACTTCCAGACCCAGGGCGAGTTCCCGTGCTTCGGCAACAACGACGACCGCGCCGACGACATCGCCAAGATGCTGGTGACGATGATGATGAACAAGATCCGCAAGTACCCGACCTACCGAGATGCGATCCACACCCAGTCGGTGCTGACGATCACTTCGAACGTCGTCTACGGCAAGAAGACCGGCACCACGCCCGATGGCCGGCGCCTGGGCGAAGCGTTCGCGCCCGGCGCCAACCCGTCGAACGGCCGCGACACCCACGGCGCGCTGGCGGCGCTGCTCTCGGTCGCCAAGCTGCCGTACGACGATGCCGAGGACGGGATCTCCCTCACCCTCTCGGTCGTGCCTTCGGCCCTCGGTGGCGAGTCGGACCGGCTCGACCGCGGCGTCGGCGCGCTCGATTCGTATTTCTCGAGCGGCGGCTTCCACGTCAACATCAACGTGCTCAATCGCGAGACCCTGCAGGACGCGATGAAGAACCCGGACAAGTATCCGCAGCTGACGATCCGGGTCTCCGGCTATGCGGTGAACTTCGTCAAGCTGAGCAAGGAGCAGCAGATGGACGTTCTCAACCGCACCTTCCACGGCTCGCTGGGAGCGCGGGCATGAGCCTGCGCACCCGCCGTTGCGAAGAAGGAGCGCGACCATGACTGCGCCTCGCACCGGCAGCCGCTACGAGCTCCAGGTCGACCGCGCCGGCGCGCAAGAGAGCAAGGTCGAGCGCGACTACTACGCGATCCACACGGCCGACATCGAGGACATCGCCGAGGAAGACGACCTCGTCGGCTATGTCCACTCGTACGAGGTCGGCAGCACGGTCGACGGGCCGGGCCTGCGCTTCGTCGCCTTCCTCACCGGCTGCCTGCTGCGCTGCCAGTACTGCCACAACCCCGACACCTGGCACAAGCGCAACGGCCACCCGGTGCCCGTGTCGCGGGCGATGAAGACCATCGGCAAGTACGCCAAGGTGCTGAAGATCAGCAAGGGTGGGATCACCCTCTCGGGCGGCGAGCCGATGGTGCAGCGGCCCTTCATGGCGCGGATCTTCCGGCGCTGCAAGGAGATGGGGCTGCACACCTGCCTGGACACCGCGGGCCGGCTCGGCGAGCGCATGACCGACGCCGAGATCATGGATGTCGACCTGCACCTGCTCGACATCAAGTCGGGCGACCCGGCGATCTATCACAAGGTGACCAACCACCCGCTGCAGCCGACGCTCGACTACGCGCGGCGGCTCTCCGACATGGGGCGGCCGATGTGGATCCGCTACGTGCTCGTGCCCGATCTCACCGACGGCTTCGACAACGTCGAGAAGGTCGCCGACTTCTGTGCCGGCCTGAAGTCGGTCGAGCGCGTGGAGATCCTGCGCTTCCATCAACTCGGCAGCGACAAGTGGACCCGGCTCGGCATCGAGTACAAGCTGGAGAAGACCGAGTCGCCGAGCGCGGAGCTCACCGAGCGGGTGCGCCGCCAGTTCCGCGACCGGGGGCTGACCACGTACTAGGTCGATCGAGATCCGGGCACACAAACAAGAACGACGGGAGACGACCAGCGTGGACTACCTCCGGACCCTTCTCGAGCAGCAGCCGTTGATGACGCTGTTCCTGACGATCGCCATCGGCTACCTCGTCGGCGAGATCAACATCAAGGGCTTCTCGCTCGGCGTCGGCGCGGTGCTGTTCGTCGCCCTGGCGATCGGCTGGTTCGCGCCGAAAGCGGCGCCGGCGGCGATGGTCGGTACGCTCGGCCTCGCCCTCTTCCTCTATGCCGTCGGGGTGCAGTACGGCAAGCAGTTCTTCATCGGCCTGACGAGCGCGGCGGGGCGCCGCGCCAACCTGATGGCGCTGGTCGGCGTGTTCGTGGCGGGCATCGTCAGCCTCATCGTCGCCAAGGCGGCGGGGCTGGACCTCGGCCACGCGCTCGGCCTGTTCGCCGGTTCCGGCACCAGCACGCCGACGCTGCAGGCGGCGATCGCCACCCTCGGCAACGACGATCCGGCCGTCGGCTATTCCGTGTCGTACCCGTTCGGCGTCGCCGGCCCGATCCTGTTCCTCTACTTCGCCTTCATGATCCTCAAGCCGAAGGTCGAGATGGCAAGCGGCACCGGGCTGGAGATGCTGGAGATCGAACTTCGCAACCCGAGCCTGTTCGGCAAGACCATGGGCGAGGTCATGAGCACCCTGCCGCCGCAGACCAAGATCGTCGCCCTGCGCACCGGCCACCAGAACCAGCCGGCGGCGCACGGCCACATCGTCGCCGAGAACGACGTCGTGCTGGTCGTCGCCCCGACCAAGGAGGTGCTGGAGCAGACCCGCAAGGCCCTCGGCGACGTCGCTCCCGGGCAGGTGCTCAAGGACCGCAGCGACCTCGACTACCTGCGCGTCTTCGCTTCCAAGGCAAGCGTGGTGGGACGGGCGATCGGCGATCTCGACCTGCCGGGGAAGAAGGGCGTCGTCATTGCTCAGGTGCGCCGCGGCGACACCAACATCCTGCCGCGTCCCGACCTGGTGCTCGAGTTCGGCGACCGCGTCGGCCTGCTCGCGCACCGCGACGATTTCGCGGCGCTGGGCAAGTACTTCGGCGACTCGATCAAGGGCACGGCCGAGTTCAGCTACATCTCGATCGGCCTGGGCATGGCGCTCGGCTTCCTGCTCGGCGCAATCCAGATCCCGCTGCCGGCGATCGGCAAGCTGTCGATCGGCCTGTCGGGCGTGCTGATCGTCGCTCTGATCCTCGGCGTGCAGCGGCGCACCGGCGGGATGAACTGGACCATTCCCCTGTCCGCCAACCTGGTCCTGCGCAACCTCGGCCTGACGCTCTTCCTGGCGCAGGTCGGCATGTCCTCGGGGCCGAAGTTCGCGGCCACGGTGACGCAGAGCGGCATGCTGATGCTCGCGCTCGGCGCCCTGGTGCTGGTCGCCCTGGTGCTGCCGATCCTGATCCTCGGCCTCTTCGTCTTCAAGATGCCGTTCGACGAGGTCGCCGGCATCGTGGCCGGCGCCTGCGGCAATCCGGCCATCCTCGCCTACGCGAACAAGCTGACGCCGACCGATCGGCCGGACATCGGCTACGCGATGATCTTCCCCGGCATGACGATCGTGAAGATCCTCTTCGTCGATATCGTCCCGGCATTCTTCAGATGATGAACGCAACCGCCCGGCCGCCGCGCCGGTGCTTCAAGGAGTGACATGGCTACCGTCCAGCGAGAGAAGTATCAGCGCCTGATCGACACCTGCAAGGCGCTGCCGCCGACACCGACGGCGGTGGCGCACCCCTGCGATGTCTCGTCGCTGGAGGGGGCGATGGCAGCGGCCCGGATGGGCCTGATCGTGCCGTTCCTGGTGGGGCCGCGCGAGCGCATCCAGTCGGTGGCCAAGGCGAACGGCATCGACCTCGCCGGCGCCGAGATCGTCGAGGCGCCGAACAGCGAGGCGTCGGCGACGGCCGCCGTGAAGCTGGTGCGAGAAGGCAAGGCCGAGGCGCTGATGAAAGGCAGCCTGCACACCGACGAGCTCATGGCCGCGGTGGTGCGGCGGGAGACCGGGCTGCGCACCGCGCGGCGCGTCAGCCACTGCTTCGTGATGGACGTGCCGGGCCGGGACGAAGGCCTGATCATCACCGACGCCGCGGTCAACATCTTCCCGACGCTCGAGGAAAAGGCCGACATCCTGCAGAACGCGATCGACCTGGCCCATGCCCTGGGCATCGCCGAGGTGCGGGTGGCGGTGCTCTCGGCGATGGAGACGATCAACTCGAAGGTGCCGTCGACCATCGAGGCGGCGGCGCTCTGCAAGATGATGGACCGCCACCAGGTCTCCGGTGCGCTGATCGACGGTCCGCTGGCGCTCGACAACGCCATCGATCCCGAGGCGGCGCGCATCAAGAAGATCGACTCCCCGGTGGCCGGCCGCGCCAACGTCCTGCTGGTGCCGGACCTGGAAGCCGGCAACATGCTCGCCAAGAGCCTGACCTTCATGGCCGGCGCCGACGCCGCCGGCATCGTCCTCGGCGCGCGGGTGCCGATCATCCTCACCAGCCGCGCCGATTCGCTCATCACCCGCCTCGCTTCCTGCGCCGTCGCGGTGCTCGTCGCCAAGGCGCGGCGCGAAGCCGGCAAGGCCGTGGGGTGACGCCATGGCCGACGTCATCCTGGTCCTCAATGCCGGCTCCTCGAGCCTCAAGTTCAGCGTCTTCGAGATCGCCGCGAAGGAGCTGACGCTGCAGCTCAAGGGGCAGATCGAAGGCATCGGCACGGCGCCCCGATTCGTCGCCAAGAGCGCGGAGGGCGAGGAGCTCGGGTCGAAGACCTGGGACAAGGGAACGCCGCTCGGCCACGACGGTGCGATCGCCCACCTGATCGAGTTCCTCCGCGAGCGTCGCGGCGACAGCCAGCTCGTCGCCGTCGGCCACCGGGTGGTGCACGGCGGCCTCGACTACGCCCAGGCGGTTCGGGTCGCGCCCGAGGTGCTCACGGCGCTCGCCAAGCTGAGCCCGCTGGCACCGCTGCACCAGCCGCACAACCTGAAGCCGATCGAGATCGTCAGCCGGCTTCGTCCCGACCTGCCGCAGGTCGCCTGCTTCGACACTGCCTTCCACCGGGCGCAGCCCGAGGTGGCGCAGGCCTTCGCCCTGCCGGCATCGATCACCGATCGCGGAGTACGGCGCTACGGCTTCCACGGCCTGTCCTACGAATACATCGCCCACGTGCTGCCGCAGGTCGACGCCAAGGCGGCGGCCGGCCGCACCGTCGTCGCCCACCTCGGCAACGGCAGCAGCATGTGCGCGATGGTGGGCGCAAAGAGCGTGGCCAGCACGATGGGCTTTACCGCGGTCGACGGCCTGCCGATGGGCACGCGTTGCGGCAATCTCGACCCCGGCGTCGTCCTCTACCTCATGGACGAGCTCGGCATGGACGCGCGCGCCATCGAGGCGCTGATCTACAAGCAATCCGGGCTGCTCGGCGTGTCGGGGCTGTCGAGCGACATGCGGGTGCTGCTCGCGAGCGAGGAAGCGGGCGCGCGCCGCGCCGTCGACCTGTTCTGCTATCGCCTGGGCCGGGAGCTCGGCTCGCTCGCCGCCGCCGCCGGCGGCCTGGACGCGCTGGTCTTCACCGCCGGCATCGGCGAGCATGCGCCGGCGATCCGCGAGCGCCTCTGCCGCGATGCGGCCTGGCTGGGTATCAGCCTCGATCCGGCTGCCAACCAGAAGGGCGGTCCGCGCATCAGCGCGTCCGACAGCAAGGTCGCGGTCTGGGTGATTCCGACCAACGAGGAGCTGATGATCGCCCGCCACACCTTGAAGATCGCGCAGGCGTCGCGATGAGGCCGACCGTCGGCCTCGCCCACAATGCCGCGGGCAAAGGGAGAATGAATTGAGCGCTGCGATCGATCCGGGTGCAGGCCCGGCCACGGCCCCGGCCGAAACCACGCGAGAGCCGGTCCTGCATCCGGTGGACCGGATCATGGAGCTGCTCTTCGGCCTGCTGATGGCGCTCAGCTTCACCGGCGCCCTCTCGGTGGCCGAGGCCGGGCGCGAGGACCTGCGCGACATGTTCATCGCCGCCCTCGGCTGCAATCTCGCCTGGGGTTTCGTCGACGGCGTCATGTACCTCATTCGCACCGTCGTCGATCGTGGCCGCTCGATGACCCTCATGCGCTCGGTTCGCGAAGCCGCCGATGCGCAGGCCGGCCGGGCGGTGGTCGAGGGCTCGCTTTCACGGGTCGCCGCCGGCCTCGTTTCGCCGGCCGAGATCGAGGCGATCCGCGGCCGCATCGTCGCGCTGCCCTCGGTGCCGGCGCGGGCCGGGCTCAACGGCAGCGATCTGCTCGCCGCCTTGGCGATCTTCGTGCTGGTCGTGCTGGCCACCTTCCCTGTCGTCCTGCCGTTCGCCTTCATGCAGGACGTCGGCGCGGCGAAGAACACCTCCCGCATCGTCGCCGTCGTGATGCTCTTCCTCGGCGGGCTCGCCCTGGGGCGCTATGCCGGCTACGGCTCCTGGCGCGCCGGCCTGGCGATGACGGCCCTCGGCGTCGTGATGGTCGGCGTCATCAAGGTGCTGGGAGGATGAGAGCCGGATCGTGGGCCCTCGGACTGCTGGCTGCCGCCCTGGCAACGACGGCCTTCGCCGAGGACGAGGCGGGCAGCGGCCGTCGCGCCGCGCCGCCGACCCAGCCGTCGTGGGAGTTCGGCCTCACCGCCTATCCGACCAGCGTCCGCAACGGCGACAACTACACCTCGGGGGTCGGCGTCGCCGACCGCGGCCCGCTGCATCTCGAGGCCCGGGTCAACTACGAATCGGTGGGCGCGCGCTCCGCCTTCGTCGGCTGGACCTTCTCCGGCGGCGAGGAATTCACCTGGGAGCTGACCCCGCTCGCCGGCGGCGCCTGGGGCTCGACCGACGCATTCGTACCCGGTCTGGAAGCGAGCCTGGGGTGGGGGCGATTCGACTTCTACATCGAAGCCGAGTACGTGCGTCCGAGCGACAAGGAGAACCGGTACCTCTACGCCTGGAGCGAAGTGGGCTTTCGTCCGGTGGAGTGGCTTCGCGCCGGCCTGGTGGCGCAGCGTACCCGGGCCTACGGCGGCGATCGCGACATCCAGCGCGGGCCGTTCGCGCAGCTCACGTGGCGCCGCTTCACCCTCGGCGGGGTCTGGTTCAACCCGGGATCGTCGGACCAGGTGGTCGTGGTCTCGATCGGCGCGGCGTTCTAGCGATGGCCGTGCCGTCGGCTTCGGCCCGCCTAGCTCCGGCCGCCCAGCTGGTCGCCCATGTGCTCCTGGATGCGCTCGCGGATGGCCTTGACCAGCGCTTCGGTCTCGCCCGGCCCGAGGTTCTCGACCGACTTGTCGCGGACGACGAAGCCGAGCATCAGCGCATCCCTGAGCTTCTTGAACGACACCGGATTGTTGCTGCCGCAGATCGATGCGTCGTTGCGCAGCACGGCGTCGATGACGCCATCGTCCAGCAACCTCACCTTGCAGATCGTCGCCTGACGCGCCATTTCCGACATCAGATCGTCCATCTGCCGGCCCCAGAACTTCGCTCGGAATTCGCTGCTCATGGTGCGATGACCTCCTGGCGCCAGCATAGCGCGAGGGGTGGGCTCCAACAATGACGCAGAGCAACTTCGCGATGAAATCCGATCGCTATTCTTTTGCAGATAGACCGTTCCCAGTCCAAGGAGATCGATCATGAATGGCAAGACCAAAGCCAAGAAGGCCCCTGTCTCGAAAGACGGCGCCGCGACGTCCAAGCCGTCGTCCGGCAAAGCGGCCGCGGCGGCGGCCGATCCGAACGCCGACATCTCGGCCAAGGATTACGTGAAGGCGCTGAAGAAGCTCCACGTCGAGCTGGTGAAGCTGCAGCTCTGGACGGTGCACACCGGCGCCAAGGTCTGCATCCTCTTCGAGGGCCGTGACGGCGCCGGCAAGGGCGGCACGATCAAGGCGATCACCGAGCGCGTCAGCCCGCGCGTCTTTCGCGTCGTCGCGCTGCCGGCGCCGACCGAGCGCGAGAAGTCGCAGATGTACATCCAGCGCTACCTGCCGCACCTGCCGGCCGCCGGCGAGATCGTCATCTTCGACCGCAGCTGGTACAACCGCGCCGGCGTCGAGCGGGTCATGGGATTTTGCAGCGACGAACAGGTGGAGAGGTTCCTGAGAGGCACGCCCCCAGTCGAGAAGGCGATCATCGACTCGGGCGTCATCCTGCTGAAGTACTGGCTCGAGGTCAGCCCCGAGGAGCAGACGCGGCGCCTGAAGTCGCGCTTCGAGGACGGGCGCAAGATCTGGAAGCTCTCGCCGATGGACCTGAAGTCGTACAACCGCTGGTACGACTACTCGCGCGCCCGCGACGCGATGTTCCAGGCCACCGACACCAATTTCGCACCCTGGCGGGTGGCGCCGTCGAACCGCAAGAAGACGGTGCGGCTGAACATCATCAACGACATCCTGAAGAGCATTCCCTACAAGGAACTGCCGCGCGAGAAGCTGAAGCTGCCGGCGCGGCAGAAGCCGGGCGGCTATGTCGAGCCGAACTACCCGTACAAGGTCATTCCCCAGGCCTACTGAGACCGGCATGACGACCCGGCCCGGCCCGGACGCGGGCATCACCGAGCGCGATCTCGCCTTGCGCGACGGCCGGACGGTGCACCTGCGCTCCGTCTCGCCCGCCGACGAGGCGGAGATCCTTCAGGCCTTCGAGCGCCTGAGCGACGAAGCGCGGTACATGCGCTTCATGCGCATCGTCAATGCGCCCGATCGCGACCGGCTGCGCGCCGTTCTCGCGTCGTTTCCCGAGGCGGGCATCGGCCTCGTGGCCACGGTGCCGGCGGATGACGGGCTCGACATCGTCGGCAGTGCGATCGCCGTCTACTCCGCCGATCGGACAAGCTGCGAGTTCGCGATCACCGTCGCCTCGGGCTTCGGCGGCGTCGGCCTCGCCAAGGCATTGATGATCGAGCTCATCGACGAGGCCAGGCGCCGCGGTCTCGCGGCCATGGAGGGCTTCGTGCTCTCGCAGAACCGGGCGATGCTGGGCCTGGCCAAGCGGCTGGGCTTCAGCATCGCCTACGAGCCTGACGACGCATCGGTGCGCATCTGCCGGCTGGCATTGAATCCTTCCTAGGTCACGCCCTCGATCCTCGCGGTCGCGGCCTCGCGGGCCAGCATCTCCTGGTAGCGCTCTATCACCAGGCGGGCGTTGAACAGCATCCGCTCGCGGCCGAGCCGCTGGGCGAGGTCGGTGCGGCGCACCACCTCGAGCACCGACGGATTCATGGCCGCCAGCCAGACGATGGTGCCGCCTGCCGTGGTCCGCTTCTCGCCTTCGATCAGCGCCTGCAGCGCCGAGTACTCGATGTCCGGCACCCGGCTCATGTCGATCGCCAGCACCCGCGGCTTGTGCTTCGCGACCAGGGCCTGGATCTGCTCGGCGACGTTCTGGGCGTTGGCGAAGAACAGGCGTCCCTCGGGGCGCAGGATCAAGAGGCCCTCGAAGGTCTCGTCGTCAGGGAACTCCGGCGACAGCGGGCGCAGGACGTCGGCGCCGCGCTTGCGGCCGATGACGTGCACCGTCGGCCGCGCGGCCTGACTCGACAGGCCGATCAGCGACATGATGATCGCCACGACGATGCCCTGCAGCGTGCCGAACAGGAGCACGCCGAGCATGGCTGCCACCGCCCAGCGGAACTCCATCGTCCGTACCTGGCGGATGGCGCGGAACTCGGACGGCTTGATCAGGCCCACCGAGTAGACGATGACCACCATGGCCAGCGTCGCATTCGGCATCAGGCCGAGCAGCGGCGCAATGAAGAGCATGGTCGCGAGCGCGGCCGCCGCCGTGACCAGGGACGTCCGCTGCGAGCGTCCGCCGGCGGCGCTGACGACCGCCGTCTGCGACGTGCCGCCGCCCGCCGGCATCGCCCCCGCCAGCGAGCCCGCGAGGTTGGCCGCGCCGACGGCGACGAGCTCGCGGTTGGCATCCACCGGAGGATCGTCGGAGCCGGCGAACGCGCGCGCCGCGGCGATCGATTCGGTGAAGCTCATCAGCGCCATCCCCGCGGCCGCCGGCGCGAGCTGGATGATCATCGACAGGTCGGGCAGCGTGATCGACGGCAGGCCCTGGGGAATCTTGCCGACGATCGAGACGCCGAGCGCCTGCAGGCCGAGGAACGAGGAGGCGGCGATGCCGAGGCCCACGGCGACCAGCGGCGCCGGCGAGGCCGGCCAGAGCCGGTCCATCCCCACCAGGACGACCAGCGTGGCCAGGGCCACGCCCAGCGTCAGCAGCGAGGTCTCCGGCACGTGCTGGGCGACGCTCAGCAGGTCGGGGAAGAAGCCGTGCTTGGTGATGTGGGTGCCGAGGAGCTTGGGCAGCTGGTCGAGCACGATCACCAGGCCGATGCCGGCCTTGAATCCGGTGAGCACCGGCGCGGAAATGAAGTCGGCAACGAATCCGAGGCGGGCGATCCGGGCGAGCAGCAGCATCGCCCCGACCAGGGCGGTCAGGGTGGCGGTGGCGGTGATCAGCTTGCCCGGGTCGCCGTCCGGCACCGCGATGGCGAGCCCGGTGCCGGCGAGGATGCCGAGCGTGGTCGTCGAGCTGACGCTCAGCACCCGCGAGGTTCCCAGCACCGCGTAGACGATCATCGGGACGAAGGCCGTGTACAGGCCTACCGCCACCGGCAGGCCAGCCACGGCGGCGTAGGCCATCGCCTTCGGCAGGACGACGGCCGCGGCGGTGAGTCCGGCGACGATGTCGAAGCGCCACGCGCCGGCCGTGGGCAGCTTCGCTTGGGTAGCCATGCCATGCTCCTTGCGCGACTCGCGCAGCCTCCTGCCGCGCCGAATGCCGCACTGCTGTGATAACCCTCAACGCGGAGCCGAGCTATTGCACCTTCGGGCAGGGTGACAGTCGCAGGCCGGGGTGCTCTCATCGGCACCCATGAAGCCATCGACGCTGCGCCGCCCCGTGCGGCCGCTGCTCGCCGCAGGCTGCGCCTGGGTTGCGGTGTCGGCGTCGGCGCAAGGCATCTCTCCCGGTGCCCTTTCCGCCGATACCTACAAGCTCGGCGGGTTCGAGCCGACGGTGCAGCTGCGCAGCTACTACTTCGACACCGAGAGCGTCAGCGGCGGCGCCAAGAGCGAGGCCTGGGCGGTCGGCGGCTGGGCCGGCGTGCGCAGCCCCTGGTGGGGCGACATGTTCCAGGTCGGCGTGCTCGGCTACACCTCGCTGAAGCTCTACGGCCCCGACGACAAGGACGGCACCAAGCTGCTCATGCCGGGGCAGAAGTCCTTCGCCGTGCTCGGCGAAGCCTGGGGTGCCCTGAAGGTCTTCGACCAGACGTTCACCGGCTATCGGCAGCTCGTCAACCGGCCGTACATCAACCCCCAGGACAACCGGATGGTGCCCAACACCTTCGAGGCGTACACGCTCTCGGGGGCGGGGAGCGGCCTGAGCTACACCGGCGGCTACATCGCCAAGATGAAGACGCGCGCGTCCGACAGCTTCGACTGGATGTCCACCGCAGCCGGCAGTACGGGCCCGCACAAGGGCGTGGGCTTCGCCGGCGTCACCTGGGATTTCATGAAGAACGGCTCCGTCAGGGTGGACGAGCAATACGGCACCGACCTCTTCAACACCATCTACGTCGATGGCAAGTACCCGATCGCGATCGACGCCCAAACCCTGCTGGTGCTGGGCGCGCAATACACCTCGCAGAAGTCGATCGGCAAGGAATACATCGGCTCGTTCTCGACCTATCACGCCGGGGCGCAGGCCGTCCTGAGCAGCGGTCCTTTCAGCGCCCAGCTCAACTACACCCAGAACGGCAAGGGCTTCGATTCGCAGAATCCGTTCGGCGACCACCCGTCTTACCTCAACCTGATGCAGGTGCCCTTCAATACCGCCGGCGAGAAGACCTGGGGCCTCGGCGGCAACGTCAATTTCGCCAGTCTGGGCGCGCCGGGGCTCACCGCCTCGGCGATCTATGCGAGCAGCAACGGTCGCATCAACGCCGCCAACGGCGCGCTGATACCCGATCGCCAGGAAACCGATCTGCGTGCCGACTACGCCTTCGCCAAGGGCACGCCGCTCGCCGGGCTGGTGGGCACGCTGCGCGGCGGATGGCTGCATCAGGACGGTTCGCCGACGGCGTTCCAGCTGCGCATCTACGTCAACTACGTCGTTCCTTTCTGATCCCGGCCCCGGTCGGCTCGTGGGCATAGGCGCGACCTTGGATCGGCGGCGGCGGCGGGAGTAGCCTTTCGCCGCATGAAAATCCTCGACTGGAACATCCAGTGGTGCCTCGGCGTCGACGGCCGGGTCGATCCGAAGCGGATCGTCGACGAGGCCCGGGCCCTCGCCGACTTTGATGTCCTCTGCCTGCAGGAAGTGGCCTGCAACTTCCCGGCGCTGAAGGGCAGCGCCGGCGAGGACCAGTTCGCGCTGATCGCCGGGCTGCTGCCGGGATTCACCGCGATCCGCGGCATCGCCGTCGATATCGCCGCTGCCGACGGCGGCCGGCGGACCTTCGGCAACATGATCCTGAGCCGGCTGCCGGTGCATCAGGTCACGCGCGTCCGGCTGCCCTGTCCGAGCGACCCCGACGTCGCCCACATGCCGCGGATGCTGCTCGAGGCGGTGGTGCAGGCGCCGTTCGGCCTGCTGCGGGTGATGACCACCCACCTCGAGTACTACTCGGCGCTGCAGCGCGAGGCCCAGGTCGAGGGCGTGCGCGCCCGCCATGCCGAGGCGAGCGAGCACGCGCGCCGCGACCGGCCGGTCGATCGCTCCGAGGGGCCGTTCCACAGCCAGGCGCAGACGCCGTCGGCGGTGCTGACCGGCGACTTCAACTGTCGCATCACCGACCCCGCCTATGCGCGCATGGTCGCGCCCTTCGACGATCGGGCGTTCGCTCTCGAAGACGCGTGGACGGTGCTGCATCCGGGCGTCGAGCACGCGCCGACCCTCGGCGTGCACGACCGCGAGCAATGGCCCGAGGCCTTCACCTGCGACTTCATCTTCGCCAGCCGCGACCTGCGGCCGCGGCTGCAGGCGATGTCGGTCGACGCGGCGAGCCGGGCATCGGACCACCAGCCGCTGCTTCTCGAGCTCGCCTGAGCGGGAGCGCATGACATGTGTCTTGCGCGTGGCCTGTCATGCCGGAGTCAGGCACACGTCTTTCAATAGCCGGCCCGAGGAGCATCGACCCACCATGAGCAGCATCACCGCGAAAGACGGCACCCAGATCTTCTACAAGGACTGGGGCACCGGCCAGCCCATCGTCTTCTCCCACGGCTGGCCGCTGTCGGCCGACGACTGGGACAACCAGATGTTCTTCTTCCTCGAGAAGGGCTTTCGCGTCATCGCCCACGACCGGCGCGGCCACGGCCGCTCCAGCCAGACGGCGACCGGCAACGAGATGGACACCTACGCCGACGACCTGGCGACCCTCACCGAGGTGCTGGGCCTGAAGGACGCGATCCATGTCGGCCACTCCACCGGCGGCGGCGAGGTGGCGCACTACCTTGGGCGCCATGGCACGAAGCGCGTCGCCAAGGCGGTGCTGATCGGCGCGGTGCCGCCGGTGATGCTCAAGTCGGCAGCCAATCCGGGCGGCCTGCCGATCGAGGTGTTCGACGGCATCCGCGCTGGCGTCGCCGGCAACCGCTCGCAGTTCTACATGGACCTGACGATGCCCTTCTACGGCTACAACCGGCCGGGGGCCGAGGTCTCGGAAGGCATCCGCATGAACTGGTGGCGCCAGGGCATGGCCGGCGGCGTGAAGGCCCACTACGACTGCGTCAAGGCGTTCTCGGAAACCGACTTCACCGAGGACCTGAAGAAGATCGACGTGCCCACGCTGGTGATGCACGGCGACGACGACCAGATCGTGCCGATCGCCGACTCGGCGCTGCTGTCGGCGAAGCTGGTGAAGGGCGCGACCCTCAAGGTCTACCCGGGCCTGCCGCACGGCATGTGCAGCACCCATCCCGAGGTCATCAACCCCGATCTGCTGGCGTTCATCCGCGGCTGAGCGTCAGCCGTCGACCTGGTCGGCAGCGCCTCCGGCGGTCAGGTAGTCCTTGACCTTGTCGATGCGCGTGCCGACTTCCTGCACCGCCTTCCACAGGGCCTCGTCGGTCACCGACAGAGCCTTGCACCAGCGTTCGACCGCGGCCTTGTCGCTCATGTCGATGTAGGCCTCAGAGTCGGGGTCATCGGCGGCCTTCGTTTCCACGCTCATCGTCCTCTCCCGGAGGCAGGGTCAGCGAAACCAGTTGGCGAAGAAGAACCCCGCGAGCGCGCCGATGGCGGCAGCGAAGGCGACGAAGGTCGCCGCCGACCAGGCCAGGAGGGCGCGCCGATCGCTGTCCGGTGCGAGCCGGGCGCCGGCCCGGCGGCCCGGCGCGAGCAGCAGGAGGTGGGCGACGCCGCCGATCGCCAGGCTGAGGAGGAAGGCGCCGATCGCGACGGCGACGGCCTCGTGCCGCCGCGGCTGGGCGAACGCCTTCTCGATCAGCGGCACGGTCAGCACCAGGGCCACGGTGGCCAGCGCCATCAGGTGGCGGATGAAGGCGAGCAGCAGGCGCTGCTGCTCGAGGCGCCAGGCCTCCGCGTCCGGCTCGGTGACCACGCCGGGGGCGGTATCGACGAATGCCGTCGGCCGCCAGTCCTTGCTGTTCATGGGTTCCAGTCTAGGCGCGGGCCGGGCTCAGCCCCGCGCGGGCCGCTTCTCGGCGGTCACGAGCGCGATGCCGCCGAGGATCGCCACCGAGGCGAGCAGCAGGCGCAGCGTCAAGGGCTCGCCGAGAAGGACCACGCCGCCGAGCGCGGCGAGCGGCGGAACGCTGAGCTGCACCGTCGCCGCGGTCGCTGCCTTCAGGCCGCGCAGGGCGGTGTACCAGATGGCGTAGCCGATCCCCGAGGTGATGGCGCCCGAGGCGACGGCCAGGGCCACGCCGGCGGCATCGAGCGCGGTCCCGGCCAGCATCGCCAGGCTCAGCGCCGCGGCGAACGGCACGGCGCGCAGGAAGTTGCCGGCCGTGGCCTGCAGCGGATCACCCGAGCCCCGGCCGCGCAGCGAGTACACGCCCCAGGCGATGCCGGCGACGATCATCAGCGCGGCGCCGTGCAGCGGCGGCGCCGAGATGCCGGGCAGGAGCAGGGCGAGCAGGCCGCCGAGTGCGCAGGCCACGCCCAGCAGCTGCCAGCCGGTCAGGCGGTCGCCGCGCCAGAAGGCGTAGCCGATCATCGTCGCCTGCACCGCGCCGAAGAGGAGCAGGGCGCCGGTGGCGGCGGTCAGGCTGAGGTAGGCGAAGGAGAAGGCCGCGGCGTAGGCGAAGAGGGCGAAGGCCGAGGGCCAGCTGCCGGCCTTCGCGGCCCGGCCGCGCTGCAGGCGGACGATCAGCCAGAGCGCCAGCGCCCCGGCGACGACGCGGATCGTGGTGAAGCTCGCCGCGTCGATGCGGCCGCCCTGCAAGGCGGCGCGGCAGAGCAGCGAGTTGCCGGCGAAGGCGAGCATCGCCAGCAGCGTCAGGACGAAGACTCGCAGCGCCGACATCCGGGCAATTCTGCAGGCAGCGGAGCGCCGCGCCCCGGATACTGGCCAGACGGCGGCGCCCCGCGATGGCCTCCGCTCGAAACCGTTCCAAGGAGCCGACATGGACCCCACCCTCGACCGCCTGGCGATCCGCGAACTGGTCGAGAACTGGGTGCTCTGGCGCGACGCCGGCGACTGGGAGCGCTTTCGCAGCGTCTGGCACGACGACGGCGTGATGATGGCCACCTGGTTCCAGGGGCCGGCGGAGGAGTTCATCCGCGTCAGCCGCGAAGGCTGGAACAAGGGCGTCAGCATCCTCCACTTCCTCGGCGGCACCGCGGTCGACCTGGCCGGCGCGCGCGCCGTCGCCCAGACCAAGATGACGATCTCGCAGCGCGCGACGGTCGAAGGCGTGCCCTGCGACATCGTCTGCACCGGCCGCTTCTACGATTTCCTCGAGAAGCGCGCCGGCCGCTGGGGCCTGGTGCTGCGCCAGCCGATCTACGAGAAGGACCGCATGGACCCGGTGCCGCAGGGTGCCGCCCCGGTACTCGACGAGGCGACCCTGCTCGCCTTTCCCGAGGGCTACCGGCACCTCGCCTATGCACAGTTGAAGATCGGCTACAGCGTCAAGCGCGACATGCCCGGCCTCAAGGGTCCGGAGGTGGAGGCGCTCTATCGACGGGGTCGTGCGTGGCTGGCCGGCGCGCAGGACCCCAGAATCGCTGTCGACTGAAAGCGGAATCCGATATGGCCGACCCGACTTCTCCTCCCGGCGCCGACGACCCCGCCGGCATGCGCAAGGGCCTCACCAGCTACGGTGACCCGGCGTTCTCGCTGTTCCTGCGCAAGGCCTTCATCAAGGGCGCCGGCTATACCGACGCCGCGCTCGACCGGCCGGTGATCGGCATCACCGACACCGGCAGTGCCTACAACCCCTGCCACGGCAATTCGCCGCAGCTGATCGAGGCGGTCAAGCGCGGCGTCATGCTCGCCGGCGGCCTGCCGATGCCGTTTCCGACAATCTCGATCCACGAGAGCTTCGCCGCGCCGACCAGCATGGTGCTGCGTAACCTGATGTCGATCGACACCGAGGAGCTGGTCCGCGGCCAGCCGATGGACGCGGTGGTGCTGATCGGCGGCTGCGACAAGACCGTCCCGGCGCAGCTGATGGGCGCGGCCTCGGCCAACATCCCGACGATCCAGCTCGTCACCGGGGCGATGCTCACCGGCAGCCATCGCGGCGAGCGGGTCGGCGCTTGCACCGACTGCCGGCGCTACTGGGGGAAGTTTCGCGCCGGCGAGATCGATGCCGAGGAAACCGCCGACGTCAACGACCAGCTCGTCGCCAGCGTCGGCACCTGCTCGGTGATGGGCACGGCCAGCACCATGGCCTGCCTCGCCGAGGCGCTGGGCATGACGATGCCGGGCGGCGCTTCGCCGCCGGCGGTCACCGCCGACCGGATCCGGATCGCCGAGGAGAGCGGAGCGCAGGCGGTGCAGATCGCCCGGGACAAGCTGACGATCGACAAGATCCTCACCCCGGCGGCCTTCGAGAACGCGATGCGGGTGCTGCTGGCGATCGGCGGCTCGACCAACGGCATCGTCCACCTGACCGCGATCGCCGGCCGCATGGGCCTGGAGATCGACCTCCAAGCGCTCGACCGCATGGGCCGCGAGACGCCGGTGCTGCTCGACCTCAAGCCCTCCGGCCAGCACTACATGGAGGACTTCCACAAGGCCGGCGGCATGGCGACGCTGCTGCGCGAGCTGAAGCCCCTGCTTCGCCTCGAGGCGCTGACCGTGACCGGCCGCACCCTCGGCGAGGAGCTCGAGCGCGCCGGCCCCGGCTTCGCCCAGGACGTGGTGCGGACGATCGCCGACCCGATCTATCCGCAGGGCGGCATCGCCGTGCTGCGCGGCAACCTCGCCCCGGGCGGGGCGATCATCAAGCAGTCGGCGGCCGATGCGTCGCTGATGGAGCACGAGGGGCGGGCGGTTGTGTTCGAGTCGCTGGAGGACCTGGCGGCGCGGATCGACAGCGACGACCTCGACGTGCGCGCCGATGACGTGCTGGTGCTGAAGAACATCGGTCCCAAGGGCGCGCCGGGCATGCCCGAGGCTGGCTACATCCCGATCCCGAGGAAGCTGGCCCGCGCCGGCGTCAAGGACATGGTGCGCATCTCCGACGGGCGAATGAGCGGCACCGCTTTCGGCACGATCGTCCTTCACGTCACGCCGGAATCGGCGATCGGCGGGCCGCTCGCCTGGGTGCAGAACGGCGACCGCATCCGCCTCAGCGTCGCTTCGCGGACGATCTCGCTCGCCGTCGCCGACGAGGAGCTCGCGCGCCGGGCCGCCGCGGCACCGGTCGTGCCCCCGACCGCCGAGCGGGGCTACATGAAGCTCTTCCTGCAGACGGTGACCCAGGCCGACCAGGGCGCCGACTTCGACTTCCTGCGCGCCGCGAAGATGGTCGGCCGGGTGCCGCGCTGAGCCCGACGCAGGCCCGAGAATCGCGCTCATGACGACCCGAATTCGCGGCGTGCTCGCGCCGGTGCTCACCCCCTTCGATGCGAAGCTCGGCGCCGACGTCGCCCGCTTCGTCGCCCACTGCCGCTGGCTGGTGGCGCAGAACGCCTCGCTGGCGATCTTCGGCACCAATTCCGAAGCGGCCTCGCTCTCCGTCGCCGAGCGGCTGGCGCTCACCGATGCGCTGCTCGAAGCGGGCATTCCGCCGGCGCGGCTGATGCCCGGCACCGGCGCCTCGGCCCTGACCGATGCGGTCGAGCTGACACGCCATGCCAGCCGTGCCGGAGCGGCCGGCGTCTTGATGCTGCCGCCCTTCTTCTACAAGGGCGTGTCCGACGACGGTGTGTTCTCCTACTACGCCGAGGTGATCGAGCGGGTCGGCAGCGGCTGCGCGCCGATCTACCTCTATCACATCCCCCAGGTCACGCAGGTGCCGATCACGCTGGCGCTGATCGAGCGGCTGCTGAAGCGCTATCCCGAAGTCGTCGCCGGCGCCAAGGATTCGTCGGGCGACTGGAGCAACTCGAAGGCGATGATCGACCACTTCGCCGCCGGCGGCTTCGACGTCTTCCCGGCGAGCGAGGTGTTCCTCTCGCGCTCGCTGCCGATCGGCGGCGCGGGCTGCATCAGCGCCACGATCAACATGAACCCGGCCGCGATCCGCCGGGTATACGACGCCTGGAACACGCCCGAGGGCCCGGAGCTGCAGGCGAAGGTCGACGTCGTCCGCCGGATCTTCGAATCGGCGCCGATGATCCCGGCGATGAAGCACGTGGTGTCCGCCTTCTCCGGCGTGCCCGGCTGGCGCACGGTGCGGCCGCCGCTGGTCGCGCTCGACCCGGCGGTCGGCGCGCGCATCGTCGCCGAGCTCGCCGCCGCCGGCTTCGACATGCCGGGCTATCCGCGCGCCTGAATCGAGGACAGACAGCATGAAGAGCTACAAGATCGCCACCATCCCGGGCGACGGGATCGGCAAGGAAGTGGTGCCCGCCGGGCAGACGGTGCTCGAGGCCCTGGCTGCAGCCAGCGGCGGCGCCTTTCGCTTCGAGTTCGAGAACTTCGGCTGGGGCGGCGACTGGTTCCGCTCCCATGGCGAGATGATGCCGGCCGACGGACTGGAGGCGCTGCGCGCCAAGGACGCGATCCTGTTCGGCTCCGCCGGCGACCCGCACATCCCGGACCACATCACGCTCTGGGGCCTCCGCCTGAAGATCTGCCAGGGGTTCGATCAGTACGCGAACGTCCGGCCGACGCGCATCCTTCCCGGCATCGACGCGCCGCTCAAGCGCTGCGGGCCGAACGACCTCGACTGGGTGATCGTGCGCGAGAACTCCGAGGGCGAGTACGCCGGCGTCGGCGGCCGGGCGCACCAGGGCCATCCGATCGAAGTCGCGACCGACGTCTCGATGATGACCCGGGCCGGGGTCGAGAGGATCATGCGCTTCGCCTTTCGCCTGGCAGCATCGCGGCCGAGGAAGCTGCTCACGGTCGTCACCAAGAGCAACGCCCAGCGCCACGCCATGGTGATGTGGGACGAGATCGCGCTGCAGATCTCCCGGGAGTTCCCGGACGTGAGCTGGGACAAGGAACTGGTCGACGCCTGCACCGCACGCATGGTCAATCGGCCGGCCTCGCTCGACACGCTGGTCGCGACCAACCTGCATGCCGACATCCTCAGCGACCTGGCCGCGGCGCTCGCCGGCAGCCTGGGGATCGCGCCCACCGGCAACATCGATCCAGAGCGCCGCTACCCGTCGATGTTCGAGCCGATCCACGGCTCGGCCTTCGACATCATGGGCTTGGGCCTGGCCAACCCGATCGGCACCTTCTGGTCGGTGGTGATGCTGCTCGAGCACCTCGGCGAAGGCGCCGCCGCCCATCGTCTGATGCAGGCGATCGAGCAGGTCACCGCCGAGCCAGCGCTGCACACCCGCGACCTCGGCGGCGGCGCGACCACGGTGCAGGTGACGCAGGCAGTCTGCGACCGGCTCGCCGGCATGTCGTCACGCCGCGCCGCCTGACCGACGTCGAATCCCGCGACGGAAAGCCGATCGTGGAGTAGTCTCTCGCCCGCTCCCGGGCACTCGTCGTGCCAAGACGGAGCAGGAGTCCACCATGAAGTCACTGCTCGCCCTCGCCGCCTTGTTCGCCGCTCATGCCGTGTCGCACGGTGCCGAGCTCGTCGTCACCATGAACGGGGCCACTGCCGCCGGCACCGGCGCTGCGGCCGGCACCGTGCGCATCGTCGAGACGCCCTATGGCTTGGCGTTCTATCCGGCGCTGACCGGCCTGCCGCCCGGCCTGCACGGCTTTCACGTCCACGAGAAGCCCTCGTGCGCGCCGGGCGAGCAGAACGGCGCGATGGCGCCGGCGATCGGCGCCGGCGGCCATCTCGACCCGGCTGGAACGAAGAAGCACGGCGAGCCCTGGGGCGACGGCCACCTCGGCGACCTGCCGCCGCTCTTCGTCGCGGCCGACGGCAGCGCCTCGGCGCCGGTGCTCGGCCCGCGGCTCAAGCTCGGCGACGTGGTCGACCGGGCGCTGATGATCCACGCCGGCGGCGACAACCATTCCGACCATCCGGCGCCGCTCGGCGGCGGCGGCGGCCGGATCTTCTGCGGCGTGATCAGCCGCTAGATCGCAACGCTTCCGGTCGCCGCGGCAGGACCGGGGCGGCGCCTCAGCGCGGCAGGCCCAGGCCGCGCTGGGCGATCAGGCTGCGCTGGATCTCGTTGGTGCCGATCGAGATCACCCACATCAACGAGTGGCGCAGGCCCTGCTCGTAGCGGCCGTGGCGCAGGGCTCCGGCCGCCCCCTGGGAAAGCGCCGCGCGCGGCCCGAGGATCTCGAGCGCGGCCTCGCCGAAGCGCTCCATCAGCTCGCCCGAGAACACCTTGCTGATCGCGCCCGTTTCAGGCGGCGTGGTGCCGCTGGTGGCGAGCTCGGCGCAATGGATCATGAGGCGGCGCCCGACCTCGATCTCGGCGGCGAGGGTGGCGATGCGGTCGCGCACCAGCGCGTCGTCGCGAAGGGCGGGGCCTGCGGCGCGGACGTCGCGGCAGAGCAGCTCGAAGGCGTGCGCGACCTTGAGGACGATGCCGCCGCCGACCGTGCCGCGCTCGTTGGCCAGGGCATCGGTCAGCACCTTCCAGCCACCGTGGAGCGGACCGATCAGGGCATCGACCGGAACCCGCACCCCGTCGTAGAAGATGTTGGCGAAGCTGCCGTCGTACATCGTCGTCGCCGGCTTGATACTGATGCCGGGCGAATCCATGGGCACGACGAACATGCTGATTCCCGCATGCGGCTTGGCCTCGCGGTCGGTGCGCGCCGCCAGGAACATGTACTTGCCCCAGTAGGTCGTGGTCCAGATCTTCTGCCCGGTGATCACCCACTCGTCGCCCTCGCGGATGGCGCGGGTGCGCAGCGACGCCAGGTCGGAGCCGGCCTCGGGCTCGCTGTAGCCCATGCCGTGCATCGCCTCGCCGCGCAGGATCTCCGGCAGGAAGCCCCGCTGCTGCTCGGCGCTGCCGAACATCATCAGTGCGTTCGCCTGGACGGCGGCGCCGATGCGCGGCGCCTCGGCTCGCTCCATCATCTCCAGGAAGGCGATCTGCTCGAGCGGCGTGCGCGCCTGGCCGCCGAACTCGCGCGGCCAGCCGAGGCCGAGCCAGCCGGTCTTGCCGAGGTCGCGGGCGAAGGACGGGTCGAATTCGCGCTCGTGGAAGTCCTTGCGGTCGTACGCCGCCTTGCGCTCGCCGCTCCAGTGCTGCTCGAGCCAGGCGCGCACCTCGGCGCGAAAGGCGTTGCCGGCGGGGCCGAGGTCGTATTCGGGCAGCGTGCCGTCGGGGTCGTCGAGCAGGTGCGCGGCGAGGTCGCGGCGCGCCGCGGCGGCGCCACCGAGCGCGACCGTGTCGAGATGGGCGCGGCGGAAGTGGCGCGGCGCCTCGTGCTCCTCGGCATAGCCGATGGCGCCGAAGGCATGCTGGGTCTGCAGCGACGCCTGGCGCAGTGCCGGGCCGCCGAAGGCGACCGCCGCGGCGGCGAAGTAGCGCCAGTCCGGCAGGCCGAGGTCGAACGCCTCGGCCGCGTGCTCGAGCGTCGTGCGCACGCCCTCGAGGGCGATCAGGTTGTCGGCGAGCTTGTGCTGGATCGCCTGGAAGCGGCCGATCGGCTGGCCGAACTGCTTGCGCTCCTTGGCGTAGTCGACCGCCATCTCGAAGGCGCGGCGGGCGCCGCCGTGCGCCCGGGCGAGCAGGGCGAGGCGGGCGACGCGCAGCACGTCGGCGAGCGCCCTGTTCTCGAGCGGCACGAAGACGGCGGGGACATTGGCCAGCAGGATCTCGGCCCAGCCGTTGGCGCCGAGCGCCCGGGTGGCAAAGACCCGGCTGCCGTCGTGCCCGCCGAGGGCAACGATGTCCAGGCCCGGTCGGCCGCCGCCGCGGGTGACGACCAGGTGGGTCGCCGCCGCCGCGCCGTCGACGAAGCGCAGCGTGCCCGAGAGCCGGTCACCGCTCCAGCTGAGTTGAGCTGCGCCGGCGCTCGGGTCGAGCTCGCCGAAGCTCCAGCAAACGCGGGCGCTGCCGGCATCCAGCCGCGCGAGCAAGTCCTTCACCGGCGGCGACGCGTCGCTGCCGGCGAGGGCGAGGTTGAGGAGGCCGGCGCCGAGCAGCGGCGCCGGGCAGGCGGCGCGGCCGAGCTCCTCCATCGCCACCGCCAGCTCGCGCAGGCCGCCTTCCGACGGCTCGCTGCCGAGGCCGGCAAGGCCCTGCTCGACCAGCCCCGACCAGATCGTCGAAATCGCTTCCGGCTCGCGGCCGCGGGCGACCGCTGCGTCGGCCGGCCAGTGCTCGGCGAGAAAGCGGCGCAGCGAATCGCGCAGCAGCGAGCGTTCCTCGCCGCCCGGCAGCGACGCGGCATCGAGGCCGCTGCGGTCCCTCATGCGCGCGCCCGGCCGAAGGTGCCCTTGGCGCGCAGGGCGGCGAGGGCGGCGGCGTCGAGGCCGAGGGCGTCGTGCAGCACGTCCTCGGTGTGCTCGCCGAGGCCGGCGACCCTCGGCTGCGCCGCCACCGGCGTGGCCGACATCAGGTAGGGCACGTTCGCCACCTTGTAGCTCGCGTCGCCCGCGCCGATCTCGACGAAGAGGCCGCGCTCCGCACACTGCGGATCGGCCATCGCCTCGCCCACGCTGCGATAGCGCGAGCACGGCACGCCGGCCTTCATGAAAATCCGTTCGCACTCGGCGCCGGTGCGCAGCGAGGTCCAGCGCTCGATCAGCGCCAGCAGCGCCGGCCAGTTCGCCTCCTTGGTCGCCATGGTGGCGAAGCGCGGGTCGGTCTTGCCTTCGGGATAGCCGATGGTCTCGAACAGCACTTCCAGGTTCCTCTGCGTCACCGCGGCGACCATCACGTAGCCGTCGCTGGCGCGCACCGGCTCGTAGACCTGGCGCGGCCGTTCGGGCGGGAACTGGGCCGCCTGCATCTCGTAGATCAGCATGCCGAGCACCGAGTCCATCAGCGAGACGTCGATGTGCTGGCCGCGGCCGCTCTTCTCGCGCTCGTAGAGGGCGAGCTGGATCGCGCCGAAGGCGTAGGAGGCGCCCATCACGTCGGCGATGAAGATGCCGTTGTTGGCCGGCCGGTCGCCGCCGCGCTGATACTGGTTGTAGGCGAGCTCATAGCCGGAAGCCGCGTGGATCACCGGCGCGTAGGCCGGCGCGGAGGCCATCGGCCCGGTCTGGCCGAAGCCGGAGATCGAGGCGTAGATCAGGCGCGGGTTGTCGCGCGACAGGGTCGCGTAGTCGAGGCCGAGCCGCTTCATCACGCCCGGGCGGAAGTTCTCGACCACGATGTCGGCCTGCGCCGCCAGCTCGGTGGCGAGGCGCTTGCCGTCCTCGGTCTGCAGGTCGAGGACGATGCTCTTCTTGCCGCAGTTCATCGACGCGTAGTAGGTGCTGACGCCGGCGCGCAGCGGCTCGCGATGACGGACGACGTCGCCGTCGGGCGGCTCGACCTTCACCACCGCGGCGCCGGCGTCGGCGAGCATGCGGGTGCACATCGGCCCCGACATGACGATCGTGAAGTCGACGACCTTGAGGCCGGCGAGGGCCGGCGCGCGCGTCGCTGCGGCGGCGCTCATCACTGGAACACGGGCCTGCGCCGTTCCTTGAACGCCTTGGTGGCTTCGCGGTGGTCGGCGGTCTCGCAA
>Ga0207676_10000184_pt1 | contig 55154 bp, 56 predicted proteins | sample KBSSwiS72_FD_184307 | JGI IMG/M metagenome (GOLD analysis project Ga0207676, IMG submission 184307) | Switchgrass rhizosphere microbial communities from Kellogg Biological Station, Michigan, USA - KBS Switchgrass S7-2 (SPAdes) (version 2) | ecosystem: Host-associated > Plants > Roots >...
CCTTACCGCCGCCATCGCCGCGCGCCAGCGCACCGCTGACCGCGCGCGCCAGCACGTCGAGGTCGAACGGCTTGGGGAGATAGTCATAGGCGCCGGCCTCGGTCGAGCGCACTGCGGTGGTCAGCGTATTCTGCGCCGACAGCACGATCACCGGCAGGCCGGGATGCTCGCCGGTCAGGCGCTCGAGCCGATCGAGCCCGTTGCCGTCGGGCAGCATGACGTCGGTGATCAGCACGTCGGGCAAGGCGGCGGCGAGGTGCACCTCCATCTCGGCCAGCGTCGCCGCGGTGGTGACCTGGTGCCCGGCACGGCGCAGCGCCTGGGCGACGACGGTGCGGATCGCCGCGTCGTCATCAACGACCAGCACCTGGCCGTGCAGCTTCATGACGTCCCCCGCGGCAGCAGGATGCGAAAAACGGTCGATGGTGGTGATCCTTCCCGGGTATATTGCACGATGCCGCCCATGTCGCGGACCAGCTTGTCGACCAGGGACAGGCCGAGCCCCTGCCCCTCGCGCTTGGTGCTGACGAACGGATCGAACAGATGCTCGGCCAGGTCGCCGGGCGCGCCGGGGCCATTATCGATCACGCACAGTTCGATCGGCAGCGCCTGACGCGGGCGGCCCGGCGCCGGGCTCACCGCCATGCCGTGGCGGAAGGCGGTCGACAGGATGATCCGCGCGTCGGGCTGGCCGGCGATCGCCTCGCAGGCGTTCTTGATCAGGTTGATCACCACCTGGAGCAGCGCGTCGCGATCGACCAGCACCGGCGGCAGCGAAGGATCGAAGCGCTCGTCGATCCGCACGTCGCGGGCGAACCCGGCCTGTGCGACGCGCCGCGCATGGGCGAGCAGCGGATAGATGTTGGTCGAGGCCAGCGCCGGGGGGCGCGTGTCGGTGAAGCCCTGCATCGAATCGATCAGCGCGGCGATGCGGTCGACCTCGGTGGTGATCAGGGTGGTGAGCTCGTCGCTCCCCTCCCCGCTGCCGGCGAGCAATTGCGCCGCGCCGCGGATGCCCGACAGCGGGTTCTTGATCTCATGCGCGAGCATCGCGGCCGCCCCAACCGCGGCGCGCGCCGCCGAGGCGCGGTCGGCGCTGTGGCCGAGCCGGCGCGAGGCGTCATGGTGCAGCGCGATGACGCGCCAGCCGGGGTGATCGGCGATCTGCGATTCGAGATAGTCGGCGCGAATGCTGCCGCCGCGCGTCAGCACGATCTCGCTGTCGAACGCGGCAAAGCCATGCTCGGCGCGCCGCCCCGGCTCGCCCGGCGCCTTCAGTACGGTGTCGAGCCGCTGGCCGACCATCGCCCGCTCCGACAGGTTGAGCAGGTTCTCGCAATCGGCATTGGCATGGGCGATGCGGCGTGCCGGGTCGATGACCAGCAACGCCACCGGAATGGCGGCGAACAGCTCGGCGAAACTCGGACCCGCCGGCGCTATCATGACGTCATGCCGCGGCGCGGCTGAGCCACGGCGCGTAGAAGTCGGCGAGCATCGCCTTGACGACGCGCGGATCGGGTTCCTGGTTGGCGCGGTTGCGGAACTCGGCCGAGCCGTGCAGGCCACGCGTGTACCAGCCGATATGCTTGCGTGCCATGTTGACGCCCGTTTCGATGCCATAATGGGCGAGCATCGCATCATAATGCTCTGTGATCAGGGCATATTGCTCGTCAATCGTCGGATCCGCGATGCGCCGCCCGCTGGCGAACCATTCCATTACCTGGCCGAGCAGCCATGGCCGGCCATAGGCGCCGCGCCCGATCATCACGCCATCGGCGCCGGACCGGTCGAGCGCCGCCTCGGCATCCTCGATCGAGCAGATGTCGCCATTGGCGATCACCGGCAGCGACACGGCGTTCTTGACGTTGCGGATGAACGCCCAATCGGCCTCGCCCTTGTACATCTGGTTGCGCGTGCGGCCGTGCACGGTGATCAGCTTGACGCCGAGATCCTCGGCGATGCGCGCCAGTTCGGGCGCGTTGAGGCTGGTGTGGTCCCAGCCCATGCGCATCTTGAGCGTCACCGGCACCTTCACCGCCTTGACCGTCGCCTCGATGATCGACGCGGCGAGCCTGAGGTCGCGCATCAGCGCCGAGCCGGCCTCGCCATTGACGATCTTCTTGACCGGGCAGCCCATGTTGATGTCGATGATCGCGGCGCCGCGATCCTCGTTGAGCTTCGCCGCCTCGCCCATCTCATAGGGGCTGCAACCGGCGAGCTGCATCGACACCGGCTCCTCGAGCGGGTGCCACGCGGCCTTCTGCAGCGACTGGCGCGTCTCGCGGATCATCGCCTGGCTGGCGATCATCTCGGTCACGTTGAGCCCCGAGCCATAGCGCCGCACCAGGGTACGGAACGGCATGTCGGTGACGCCGGTCATCGGCGCCAGCACGACGGGGCGTTCGATCCGGACGGGGCCGATCTGGATGGGGGCGAGCGTACGCATCAATCTGCCTGAAAAACGGGCAGCCTATAGGGGAATCGCCGCGATGCAGCAAGGCTGGCGGGCGCCCCTGCGTTCGGCTAGGCGATGCGCCATGACGTCGCCCCGCATCGCCGCGCTGATCGTTGCCGCCGGCGTGGGCGCGAGGAGCGGTTCCACCGTCCCGAAACAATTCGCCCGCATCGCCGGCAAGCCGATGATCGCGCACAGCCATGCCGCGCTCGGCGACCATCCCATGATCGAACGGGTCTTGGTCGCCATCGGTCCCGATCAGGAAGAGGCGATCGCAACCGCGCTGGGGGATGTACCCCATGTCACCGGTGGCGCGACCCGGCGCCTGTCGGTACTGGCGGGCCTCGAGGCACTGGCAGCCGATGCCCCGGACTGGGTGCTGATCCACGACGCGGCCCGGCCCTTCCTGCCGCGCGCGGTGATCGATCGTCTGCTCGCGGCGCTGGCGGACCGTCCCGGCGCCGTCCCTGCTTTGCCCGTCGCCGATACGCTGGCGCGCGGTGCCGCCGATCTGGGCGAGGTCGTGCCGCGCGACGGTCTGCACCGCGTCCAGACACCCCAGGCGTTCCGTTTCGCCGACATCCTTGCCGCGCATCGTGGCTGGCGGGGCGACGAGCCGACCGACGATGCCCAGATGCTCCGCGCGGCGGGCGGCGTGGTGGCGCTGGTCGAGGGAGACACGATGCTCGAAAAGATTACCCATCCCGCCGACTTCGCCGCCGCCGAGGCGCGTTATGACGTCACCCTGCGCACGCGCAGCGCCAGCGGTTATGACGTGCACCGCCTCGAAGCCGGCGAGCAACTCTGGCTTGGCGGCGTGCTGATCCCCCATGACAAGGGCCTGTCGGGACATAGCGACGCCGATGTGGCGCTCCACGCGATTACCGACGCGCTGCTCGGTACGATTGCGGCGGGCGACATCGGTACCCATTTCCCGCCCAGCGACCCGCAATGGCGTGGCGCCGATTCGGGCCGGTTCCTGCAGCATGCCGCCGACTTGATCGCGGCGCAGGGGGGCACGATCGACTTTATCGACCTGACGCTGATCTGCGAGGCCCCCAAGATCGGCCCGCACCGCGAGGCGATGCGCGAACGTATCGCGGCGCTGTTGCGACTGCCGGTCGGCAGGATTAGCGTCAAGGCAACGACGACCGAGAAACTCGGCTTCACCGGGAGGGGCGAAGGAATCGCGGCGCAGGCGGTAGCAACCGTCCGCATACCGGTGGCGTAGAAAGAAACATGGAATGACGAGCGATCCGGCCAAGGCCGATACGATCCTGCCGGCTGCCCTGGTCGAGGCCGCACGCCGCGTGGTCGATGCCAATCGCGCGATCGGGCGGCGCATCGCGCTGGCGGAAAGCTGCACCGGCGGGCTCGTCGCGGCGGCGATCACTGAAATTCCCGGTTCGTCGGAAGTGCTCGACGCCGGCTTCGTCACCTATGCCAATGGCGCCAAGATGGATCTGCTGCACGTCAGCAGCGACGTGCTCGATACCTTCGGCTCGGTCTCGGTCGCGACCGCCTGGGCAATGGCGCAGGGCGCGCTGGAGGCGAGCGGCGCGGACATCGCGGTGGCGATCACCGGCATTGCCGGGCCGGATGGGGGCAGCGAGAAGAAACCGGTCGGCACCGTGGTGTTCGCCCGGGCCGAAAAGAACGCCGACCCCGGCCATGTCGTCGCCGATCGCCGCCAGTTCGGCGATCTCGGGCGCGGCGGCGTCAGGCTTCAAGCGGCGCTGTGCGCGCTCGAACTGCTGATGCCGGATTCGCCCGCGCCATAGAGCACCACGGCGCGCGCCTCGAACGCGCCGATCATCTTGCGCAGCGCCGCGCCGAACATCTGCCCGGCGAGCATTTCGAACATGCGGCTCTTGAACTCGAAATCGACGCTGAAATCGACCTGGCAACCGGTGCCGTCGGGCCGGAAGGTCCAGTCGTTGCGCAGATATTTGAGCGGCCCGTCGAGATATTCGACGTGGAGATGCGAGGGCCGCGTCTTTTCCACCCGCGAGGTGAAGGTCTCGCGCAGCCCCTTGAAGCCGACGATCATGTCGGCAACCATCTCGGTCGCGCCGTCGCTGCGGATGCGCACCGCCGTCACCCAGGGGATGAAGTCGGGATAGCGTCCGACATCGGCGACGAGGTCGAACATCTGCTCGGGCGTGTAAGGCAGCCGGCGCGTCTCGCTGTGCCGCGGCACCTCAGGCACCGAGGGTTTTGGCGCCGAGCCTGGTCTCGCGCGCGGCGCGCAGCTTCGCAAAATCGTCGCCGGCATGGTAGCTCGACCGGGTCAGCGGCGAGCTGGCGACGAGCAGGAAGCCCTTGGCGCGCGCGATCGCGGCATAGGCGTCGAACGCCTGCGGCGTGACGAAGTCGATCACACTGGCGTGGCGCGGCGTCGGCTGGAGATATTGTCCGAGGGTCAGAAAATCGACATCGGCCGAGCGCATGTCGTCCATCACCTGATGGACCTCCATCCGCGCCTCGCCCAGACCCATCATCATACCGGACTTGGTGAAGATCGACGGATCGTGGCGCTTGACCGATTCGAGCAGGCGCAGCGAGGCATAGTAGCGCGCGCCCGGCCGGATCGTCGGGTAGAGCCGCGGCACGGTTTCGAGATTGTGGTTGTAGACGTCCGGCCCGGCCTCGACGATCGCCTCGACCGCCGCTTGCGACTTGTTGCGGAAATCGGGCGTCAGGATCTCGATCGTCGTCGTCGGCGTGGTGCGGCGCAGCGCCTGTATCACCTTGACGAACTGAGACGCGCCGCCATCCGGCAGGTCGTCGCGGTCGACCGAGGTGATGACGATATGCTCGAGGCCGAGTTCGGCGGCGGCATCGGCGGTATGCTGCGGCTCCAGCGCGTCGACCGCGCGCGGCATGCCGGTCTTGACGTTGCAGAAGGCGCAGGCCCGGGTGCAGGTGTCGCCGAGAATCATCACCGTGGCGTGCTTCTTGGTCCAGCATTCGCCGATGTTCGGGCAGGCCGCTTCCTCGCACACCGTGGCGAGGTTGAGCCGCCGCATCAGCGCCTTGGTCTCGGCGAAACCGACCGAGGTCGGCGCCTTGACGCGGATCCAGTCGGGCTTGCGCTGGCGCGGCGCGATCGGTGCGGGGTCGTTCATGATGCGCGCCAGATAGCGACTGCGACCGCCGCTTGCCAGCCCCCACGCGGATTGGCAGAGGAGCGCGCATGGCTGATTTCAACGCACTGCTTTCCGGGTATCAACGGTTCCGGCACGAAGGCTGGTCGCGCGAGCGCGATCGCTGGGCCGATCTCAGCGAGGGGCAGAGCCCGCAGGTGATGGTGATCGCCTGTTCCGACAGCCGCGTCGACCCGGCGCAGATCTTCGATACCTCGCCCGGCGAGATCTTCGTCGTGCGCAACATCGCCAATCTGGTGCCGCCGTTCGAGCTGGGCGGCGGGCGCCACGGTGTCTCGGCCGCGCTGGAATTCGCCGTGACGCAGCTCGAGGTCGGCGAGGTGGTGGTGATGGGGCACGGCTCGTGTGGCGGCGTCGCTGCGGCGATGACACAGCGCTTCGCCGGCTGCGCGCCGGGTGCTGGCGGCTTCATCGATCACTGGGTCGACATGCTCGACGAGGCGCGGGCGCGAATCATCGCCGAATTCGGCATCGGGGCGAACGCGGTGCGTGAGCTGGAGCTGGAGACGGTGCGCGTCTCGATCGCCAATCTGCGGACCTTCCCGTGCATCCCGGAACGCGAGGCGGCCGGCACGCTGAAACTGCGCGGCGCCTATTTCGCGATCGCCGATGGTGTGCTGCACTTGATGGACGACGAGGGGCGGTTCGCGCCCGCGCCGGTGTAAGTCAACCCGGAGAGTGCTCCTGTGCACCAAGGTCGCCGCCTCCCGGCTTGCCCGTCTGACCTCGCCCATTTAGGCACGGCGCCATGAAAGCCACCACCCAGCGCACGCTCCGCCGGTACCATCATTATATCGGCCTGTTCCTCGCACCCGCGATCCTGCTCTTTTCGGTGAGCGGCGCGGTGCAGACCTTCCGCCTCAACGAGGAAAAAGGCTGGGGCGGTACGCCACCCGACTGGATGGTGTGGATCGCCGCCTTCCACAAGGACCAGGCCCCACCGCGCGAAAAGCCGGCCTTGGCGAAAGCGGCGGTCGCGAAACCGGTTGCCGAAGATCACGACCACGACGCCCCGCTGGTGGCCAAGGCGCCAGTAAAGCGCCCTTCCCCGGTGCCGCTGAAGATCTTCGTCGTGCTGATGGCGCTGGGGTTGATCGCCTCGACGCTGCTCGGGCTGACCATCGCGCTCAACAACCGCGCGACGCGGCGCAGCTCGATCATTCTGCTGGCGACGGGCACCGTGTTGCCGCTCGTGCTGTTCTGGCTGTGAGCTAGCGCCCGCCAGGGGTTGTCGGGTCAGTCGCGCCGTTCCGTTCGCCGCTGATGCACGAGCAGGGCCAGACCCGCCACGATCAGGCAGCCCCAGGGAATCGCCAGCCAGTCGATCCAATCGGGTCCGGTCCATGCGCTGCCATGCGCATCCATGACCGCCGCCAGCAAGGCAAGCGCGATGCCATGCGCGAGCAGCAGCCACAGGCTTGGCCGGACGATCCGCCATGAACGCTCGCCCGGCGCCGCCGTCAACATGGCCCGCAACGCCGCGATCACGGCGATGGCGGCAAACAGCAGCGCGCCGCCGAACAGGACGAGACCGAGGATGATGCCATCGAGCCGGATCGCGATGTCGCTCACCATTTCCCCCCGCCGTGGATCGGCCGGCGCATACTATCGGCCGGGATCAGCGCTGGCGAGTCCGGTGCGACAGCCCTGCCCGCGGGCGCTGCGTCTCAGTCGCCCAGCCCCAGCGCCTTGCGCGCAATCTTTTCGATTGCCGGGTCCATGGGCGGCGGCTCCATCGGGACATTGGCTTCCAGCCGGTCGGCGATCGCGGTCAGCGCGGCGATGCGCGCCGCTTCCTTGTTGTTGCCGTCGATCGCCGTCCATGGCGCCCAGCGCGTGTCGGTGCGCTCGAACATCTCGGCCATCGCCTTCAGATAATCCGCGCGACGCGCGCGATTGCGATAATCCTCGGCGCCAGTTTTCCAGTGTTTCCAGGGGTGTGTGAGCCGATCCTTCAGTCGTTTATCCTGTTCGGCCTGGGTCACGTGGAGGAACAGCTTGACGATCGTCGTGCCCGAATCCGCCTGTTGCGCCTCGAACTCGTTGATCTCGTCATAGCCGCGCTTCCACTCGGCCTCGCTGGCGAAACCCTCGACCCGCTCGACCAGCACACGGCCATACCAGCTACGATCGAACACGCTGATGTCGCCGTTCATCGGCAGCCGCGTCCAGAAACGCCACAGAAAGTGCCGCGCCTTCTCTTCCGCCGTCGGCGCGCCGATCGGCCACACTTCGTAATAGCGCGGGTCCCACTCCGCCGTCAGGCGCTGGATCGCCCCGCCCTTGCCGCCCGCGTCCCACCCCTCGAACATCACCACCGCGCGGCGCTGATGGACGATATGCGCGACCTGGATATGCGCCAGCCGCTTCTGCAGCCTGGCGAGGTCGGCGGCATAATTGCCGGCATAGGGCGTGCCGGCTTCGTAGTTGGAGAGGTCGATCGTCATATACCCTGCCCGTCACACTAAACGTCATGCCGGACTTGTTCCGGCATCCACTGTCCCGCGAACATCGCGGTGACTTGCTGTGCGGCACGGTGGACTCCGGAACAAGTCCGGGGTGACGAAGAAACGTAGCATAGCGTCGTCGGAGTCCAGCCGCCTATTAATCGCCGTTTACCGAGTGAATGTTTGCACCAATACTGTGGCCGCGGCGCCGCGTGGGAAAATGCTAACGCTGATGCTGGGCCGACCGGTGTCGATACCACTGTCAGCGCCACAGATTGACCGGGTCGGGCGGGGGTCGGGCAAAGGGACGGAAAAGTCCTGATCGTCGATATTGACAGGGCACGATTCGCCATCCTTGCCGACCATCTCGCGCAGAAAAGCTCGTGCATCGTTGATCGGCGCATCGAACCTTACCTCCATCTCGCTGTCGAGGTCGCTTTCGAAGTGGACGTGAATGTCGGTCGCCGATTTCGGCAAGTGGCGATGTTGCGAAAGCAACCCTACCGTCGGTCCGTCGCCTTCCGGTACGACATAATCATCAGTGTTGGTCAGGAGCTTACCCAACAAATAGCCGCCCACTGGCTCCACCAGTAATCCGGTCAGCAGCAGGCCGACCAATATGCCGAGCCCAAGACGGTCAACACGCACTGGTAAACGCGTCGCAGGCTGAGGTTTTGTCAACTGACCCTCCCCGGGGTGTCGAGCATAGGCCGGACACCACTGGGAACCAAGCCCTCAACCCGCGTCGGGCGCCACCGCCGCCGCGACCGGCGCCTTGCTCACGCCCGGCTGGTCGATCACCCGGATATTGAGCTCCCGCAGCTGCTTCGCCGTGGCGAAGTTGGGCGCGCCCATCATCAGGTCCTCGGCCTTCTGCGTCATCGGGAAGACGATCACCTCGCGGATGTTCGGCTCGTCGGCGAGCAGCATGACGATACGGTCGATGCCCGGCGCGGAGCCACCATGCGGCGGGGCGCCGAACTTGAACGCGTTGATCATGCCGGCGAAATTGGTATCGACATCCTGCTGCGTGTAGCCGGCGATCTCGAACGCCTTGTACATGATCTCCGGGCGATGGTTGCGGATCGCGCCCGACGACAGCTCCACGCCGTTGCACACGATGTCGTACTGATAGGCGAGGATATCGAGCGGGTCCCTGGTCTCCAGCGCTTCCATCTCGCCCTGCGGCATCGAGAAGGGGTTGTGGCTGAAATCGACCTTCCTGGTTTCCTCGTCATATTCGAACATCGGGAAATCGACGATCCAGCAGAATTCGAAGCGGCTCTTGTCGATCAGTTCGAGCTGTTCGGCGACGCGGGTGCGCGCCAGCCCGGCGAGCTTCGCCGCCTGCGCTTCCTTGCCGGCGGCGAAGAACACGCCGTCGTCGGGGCCAAGGCCGAGCGCCTCGGCGATCTTCGCCATGCCTTCCTCGCCATGGTTGTTGGCGATCGGCCCGCCGAACACGCCGCCTTTACGCGTCGCATAGCCGAGCCCGGTAAAGCCCTCGCTCTGTGCCCAGCTGTTCATCTCGTCGAAGAATTTGCGGCTCTTCTCGGCGGTGCCCGGCGCGGGGATCGCGCGCACCACGTCACCGTCCTCGACGATCGCGGCGAAGCGGCCAAAGCCCGAGTCCCGGAACAGATCGGACACGTCGGTGATCAGCAGCGGGTTGCGCAGATCGGGCTTGTCCGAGCCGTACTTCAGCATCGATTCGCGGTACGGGATGCGCTGGAACGGCAGTGCCGAGACGGTGCGGCCCTTGCCCTGCCAGTCGGCGAATTCCTCGAACACGCCGTGCAGCACCGGCTCGATCGCCGCGAAGACATCGTCCTGCGTGACATAGCTCATCTCGAAATCGAGCTGGTAGAATTCACCTGGGCTACGATCGGCGCGGGCATCCTCGTCGCGGAAGCACGGCGCGATCTGGAAATAGCGGTCGAAGCCGGCGACCATCAGCAGCTGCTTGAACATCTGCGGGGCCTGGGGGAGCGCGTAGAACTTGCCCGGATGCACCCGGCTCGGCACGAGATAGTCGCGCGCGCCTTCCGGCGACGAGGCGGTGAGGATCGGCGTCTGGAATTCGGTGAAGCCCTGCGCGATCATGCGCTGGCGGATCGAGCTGATCACCTGGCTGCGCAGCATGATGTTGGCGTGCAGCCGCTCGCGCCGCAGGTCGAGGAAGCGGTATTTCAGGCGCACGTCTTCGGGATATTCGGCGTCGCCGAACACCGGGAGCGGCAGCCGCTCCGCCGATGACTGGACGACGATCGACGTCGGGAAGATCTCGATCTGGCCGGTCGGCAGCTTGGGGTTCTGGGTTTCGGGCGAACGCGCGGAAACCTTGCCGGTGACGGTCAGCACCGACTCGGGGCCGGCCGCATCGACGATCGGGAACAGGTCGGAACTCGTCTCGACGACGATCTGCGTGATGCCATAGTGATCGCGCAGGTCGACAAACAATACGTTGGAATGCTCACGCGTGCGGTGCACCCAGCCCGACAGGCGGACCTCTTGCCCGACGTCGGCGGCGGTCAAGGCGGCGCAATTGTGGGTACGATAGGCGTGCATGGCATCTTCTCTTCAGGCGTCTCACCCCGGCGAAAGCCGGGGTCGTGTGCGGCATGGGTGGCGACCTCCCCCGAGCGATGCCAGCGTGCGCTGGCATGACGGCAGAGGCGAGTGGCGCTGCGCTTCCCCTTCACTCACGCCTTTGTCAAGGCGCGCGAGTGTCGCTATGGGGCCAAGATGCATATCCATCCGTTGATCAACGACACTGCCACGCTTTCCAATCTCTGCACCCGGTTCGCCGATGCCGACTTCGTCTGCGTCGACACCGAATTCATGCGCGAGAGCACCTTTTTCCCCGAACTGTGCCTGATCCAGATCGCCGACGGCGAGGAGGCCGCGGCGATCGATCCGATGGCCCCGGGGCTCGATCTCGCGCCGCTGCTCGAGCTGCTCGTCGCCAACGACAATGTGCTCAAGGTCTTCCATGCCGGCGGACAGGATCTCGAGATCATCTACAACCTCACCGGCAAGACCCCCTTCCCGCTGTTCGATACCCAGATCGCCGCCATGGCGCTGGGGCAAGGCGAGCAGGTCGGCTATTCCAACCTGGTCGACAGCTTCCTCGGTATCCAGGTCGACAAGGGCGCACGCTTTACCGACTGGAGTAGGCGGCCGCTCGACGCGCGGCAGATCGAATATGCCATTGGTGACGTCACCCATCTCGCGAAGATCTTCCCCAAGATGCTCGACCGGCTGCGCAAGACCGGGCGCGGCGCGTGGCTCGACATCGAGATGGAGCGGCTCGGCGACCCGGCCAACTATGCCAACGATCCCGACCAGGCGTGGAAGCGGGTGCGCATTCCGGGCCGTAAGCCCGAGGTGCTCGGCCGGCTGAAGGCGCTGGCGCGGTGGCGCGAGCTCGAGGCGCGCGGCAAGGACCTGCCGCGCGGCCGCATCGTCAAGGACGAGACGCTGGCCGACCTCGCCGGCCATCCGCCCAAGAAGCAGGCCGATCTGGCGCGCGTGCGCGGCCTGTCGGCGACCTGGGCGCAGAACGACATCGGCGCGCGGCTGATGGCCTCGCTGGAGAATGCGCCGCCGATGAGCGCGGAGGAAATGCCGGCGCGCGACGATCGCAAGCCCGGCCTCGGCAAGGACGGCGCGCTGGTCGCCGACCTGTTGAAATTGCTGCTCAAGATCCGCTCGCGCGACATCGACGTCGCCTCGCGGCTACTGGCGCGCAGCGAGGAACTGGAGGCACTCGCCGCCGGCCAGCGCGATGGCCTCGCGATCCTCGCCGGCTGGCGATTCGAGCAGTTCGGCCGCGATGCGCTCGACCTGGTCGAGGGGCGGCTTGGCTTCACCGTAATCGGGGGCAAGCTCAAAATGACCCGCACCGCCGATGTCGAGCCCGCCGCCGACCTGTGACATAATTCGCTGGGGTCGGCGCGCGCAGAGGTGCCCGCCCCTCTCGGCGCAGCGATCACCGTGTTGGATAATTTTGTCAGTTGGCGTCGGTGATCAGTTTCGCCTTGCGGTCGAGCCGCGCAGCAAGCGCGCCATGGCGTCGTTCGACCGTCTCGCCGTAGAGCCCGGCATCCTCGCCAGCGAGATGTAGCGACAACGTCTTGCCGTCGTCGCTGAGCCGTGACCGTTGCAACGGCCCAGCCAGCCCGCCGCTCATCCGCTGGCCGAGCCGCATCGCCAGCCCCCAGTCGACCGCGCGCGCCAGCTCGTCATGCGGGGCGAGCGCACCGAGCGGCGCCGGGCTCTCGGCGCCGCCGCCCAGGCTGGTGAACAGCGCCTGCGCGACCAGCGCGCGGCCGCGCGCGTCGATCGCCACCCAATTGCCGTGCAGCGCGATTTCCAGCCCGCGTTCGGCCCGGAATTCCGGATTGGCGCGCCAGCCGACATCGGCCAGCAGGCAGGCGGCGAGCCGCAGCCGGGCGGCCTCGGCATCGTCGTCGACGAACAGCGGTGCGATCCAGCGGTCGAGCAGGTCGCCATGCTCGGCGAAGCGCCCGGCGCGCATGCCTTCGTCGCGCGCCGCGACGATCAGTGGATCGAGCCGCCGCGTCGCCTCGTCGAGCGCGCCGTAGAGCAGCCCTTCGCGCAGGCCGAAGGCCGAGACGATCGTCCTGTCGCTGCCGAGATGCTTCATCAGCGCGGCGAGCAGCGACGCGGCGTCGCCCAGCGTGCTGGCGCGGCCCGACGACAGGCCGGACACCTCGCGCAAAGCGCTTTTCGGGACGTGGCTGATCGTCCGGCCCAGCCGCGCGATTTCGCGCCGCGCCAGGGCATATTGGTGGATCACCGGCAGCGGATAGTCGTTGAGATGCATGTCGAGCCGCGCCAGCGCGCGCCACGAACCGCCGACGAGATAGAGCGGCAGCCCCTCCCCGCGCCCGAGCCAGCCCGCCGCCTTGAGCGTCTTCATCACCTGGCGTTCCAGCGCGCCCGGCCCCTTGGCGCGATAGGCGGCGATGCGCAGCACGCCGAGCGGGAAGGAAACGCGGTCCTGCACCGTGCCTTCCCACACCCGGATCAGCTCCAGGCTGCCACCGCCGAGATCGCCGACGATGCCGTCGGCCTCGGGAATCGCCGAGATCACGCCATGCCCGGCGGCGAGCGCCTCCTGCTCGCCGGACATCAGCTCGACCTCGAGGCCGTGGCCCGCCGCCATGTCGAGCAGGATCTGCCCATTGGAGGCGTCGCGCACCGCCGCGGTAGCGACCGTGCGCAGCCGGGTGAGCTCCATCTCGCGCGCGACGGCGGCAAAGCGACCCAGTGCCGCGTCGGCCACCGCCAGCGCATCGCCGCCGATCGCGCCGGTCGCGGCGAGATCGCGGCCCAGCCCAGCCATGACCTTTTCGTTGAACAGCACCGCGGGCAGCCGCGCCGGCCCCTGATAGACGACGAGGCGGATCGAGTTGGACCCGATGTCGATGATCCCGGTGCGCGCCTCGGCCGCGACGGTGCGCGACTTGCGCAGGAGCGATGTCGTCATGACGTCAGCGCTTGCGCCGCAAGGAAAGCTTCGGCACCGACTTGCTGCCGGCCAGCGCCGCGCCGCGTCCCGACAGCGACGGGTTGGTCATGAAATAGCGGTGCAGGTTGAAGGGCGTATCGCCGGGCTGGACGCGGACATAGCTGCCATCGGGCCGCAATTCCCAGCTCTGCTCATTGTCGATCAGGTTGGCGACCATCACCTGGTCGAGGATCTGATCGTGCACCGTGCGGTTCTCGATCGGCAGCATATATTCGATCCGCCGGTCGAAATTGCGCGGCATCCAGTCAGCCGAGGAGATGTACAGCTTAGCCCCGTCATTGGGCAGCGTCTTGCCGTTGCCGAACGCCCAGATGCGGCTGTGTTCGAGGAAGCGGCCGATCACCGACTTGACGCGAATATGGTCGGACATGCCGGGCACGCCGGGCCTGAGGCAGCAGATGCCGCGGATGATCAGGTCGATCTCGACCCCCGCATTGCTCGCCTCGTAAAGCTTCTCGATCACCGCGGGGTCGACCAGCGAATTCATCTTCGCCCAGACCGCGCCCGGCTTGCCGGCGCGGGCAAAGGCGATTTCCGCGTCGATCAGCGCCATCAGCCGGGTACGCAGGTCGCGCGGGCTCAGGCTGACCAGCGCCATATCCTCCGGCTCGACATAGCCGGTGATGTAGTTGAACATCTGCGCGGCATCGCGCCCGATACGAGGATCGGCCGTGAAGAAACTGAGATCGGTATATATTTTTGCGGTGATCGGGTGGTAATTGCCGGTCCCGAAATGGCAGTAGGTGCGGTATTGCCCACCCTCGCGCCGCACCACCATCGACACCTTGGCGTGGGTCTTCCAGTCGATGAAGCCATAGACGACCTGCACCCCGGCGCGTTCCAGCGCCGAGGCCCAGAGCAGATTCTGCTCCTCGTCGAAGCGCGCCTTCAGCTCGACCACCGCAGTGACCGACTTGCCCGCCTCGGCGGCGGCGATCAGCGCGTTGATCACGGCGGGCTGCTTGCCGGCGCGGTAGAGCGTCTGCTTGATCGCCACCACATCCGGGTCGGCGGCCGCCTGGCGGAGGAAGGCGAGCACCACCTCGAACGTCTCATACGGATGGTGGACGACGATGTCCTTGGCCTTGATCGCGGCGAAGCAATCGCCGTCAAACTCACGGATTCGCTCGGGAAAACGCGGCGTGTAGGGCGTGAATTTGAGGTCGGGGCGATCCTCCTCGACGATCGATTCGAGATCGCCGACGCCCAGGAACGCGCCGCTTTCGGTGACGAAGGCATAGGAGCCACCAAGCTCCTCGCGCAACGCCTCGCCGAGCACCTCGGGCATGCCCGCCTCCAGCTCGAGGCGGATCACCCTGCCCCGCCGCCGCCGCTTGATCGCGTTGGCGAAGTAGCGGACGAGATCCTCGGCCTCTTCCTCGATCTCGATATCGCTGTCGCGCAGCACGCGGAACTCGGCCGCACCCTTGATCGCATATCCCGGAAAGATCAGCGAGGAGAAGCGCTTGACCAGCGATTCCACCGCTACGTAACGCGCCGGCGCATTGGGCAAGCGCACGAAGCGCGGCATCGCCGCCGGCAGCATGACCAGTTCGCGGATGGGCTCGTCGTCCGACAGGCGGACGAGATCGAACATCACCGCCAGCCCCTTGTTGGGCATGAACGGGAAGGGATGCGCCGGGTCGAGCGCCTGCGGCGTCAGGATCGGGAAGATCTGTTCGCGGAAATGCCGCTCCAGCCAGGCCGGCTCGTCGCCCTTGAGCACCTTGTCGATGGTGCGCGAGCCGAGCACATGGATATCGGCCTCGTCGAGCTGCACGCGCAACTCGCGCCACACATTGCGCTGGCTCTGCACCAGTGCGTCGGCCTCGGCGACGATCGCGCTGAGCTGCTGGGTCGAGGTCAGGCCATCGACCGAGCGGCGATCGACGTCCTGCAGCAGCTGCCCCTTCAGGCCGGCGACGCGTACCATGAAGAACTCGTCGAGGTTCGAACCCGAGATCGACAGGAAACGCACCCGTTCGAGCAGCGGGTGCGCCGGGTTGCACGCCTCTTCGAGCACGCGCCGGTTGAACGCCAGCCATGACAATTCGCGGTTGAAATAGCGCTCCCCCGATTCGCCATCGGCAAACGGATCGTCGTCATCCTGGTCGAGACGGGCGATATGGGCGGGGCGGGTCATGGGGCCTCGGTTTCGGGGTCGGTCGAGCGCGGGGCGATCATGCCGGCCTCCGCCAGTGTGGCGCGCGCCAGCGGAATCGACAAGCGTTTGTGGCGTTCCAGCACCGCCTGGTCGAGCAGGTCGATGGTGCGCAGCAGCGCGATATGGCTACGCTCGATGCGCAGGATCAGCCACTGGATCAGTTCCGGCCGGGCATCGAGCCCGCGGCGCAGGAACAGCCGCTCGAACAGCGCGCGCATCAGATCCTCGTCGGGCGGTTCGATCCGCGCCACCGGGCTCGCCGCGAGGCGCGAGCGCAGGTCGGGCAGCTTGATCCGCCATTCCGGCGGCGGCGCGTCGGCGACGATCACCAGCGGGCGGCGCACCTCCTGGGCGTGGTTCCAGGCGTGGAAGATCGCCGCCTCGCTTTGCCGCTCGGCATCGTCGATCATCTGGCCGCCGGTCTTCGCCGTGAAGATTCGTGCCAGCAGGCTGCGGCCGGACTTGCGCGGGCCGACCAGCAGTACGGCCATCACCGGCCAGGTGCTCCAGCGTTCGAGCTGATGCACGACGCGGGCATTGGAGTCGCCGATCAGAAATTCGTCATCCCGGGGGTCCGCCGGCCAATCGAGCGGCAGCGCGAACTGGCTCATCCCCCGGTCACATTGTCCGCGGGGGCCACATTGGGCGGCGGCAGGGGGCGCCTGATGCGCAGCGTCGTGCCACTGCCGACGACGATCCAGCCGCGGCTTTCCAGTTCGGCGTGCAGCACTGCGGGGTCGGCATCGAAGCCGACGCGCATCACCGAAATGCCGCCCAGCGCCAGGCTGGTGGTGACGGCGGATTTGACGCCGGGCGTGCCGCGCAGCGCCGCCTCGGCCGCATTGACCGCGTTCACCGACGGCGAATCATATTGCAGCGTGATGGTCGCGCCGGCGGTGGACTGATCGGTACTGGCCGCGCTGCCATCATCGGTGGCGGTCGGCGTCGGCGTCGGGGTCGGTGCCGGCGGCCCGACATAGGCCAGGCCCTGATCGGGTGCCAGCATCCCGCGCTGCAGGGCCGATTGATAGATGTCGTCGAGCCGCTTCACGCCCTCGTCGAGCAGCAGCGGCAGCGCGTCGCCATTGCCGACGCGCAGCGAGAATTGTCCGATCAGGCGGTTGTCCACGCCATGTCGCGCCTGGAATACGCCGACGATCGGGCCGCCGGGCCATTGGCGGTACAGTTTGACGACCGGGATCAGCACGTCCGACGCGGCATATTGATCGAGGATCGTGCGCCACCAGCTACGCCCGGGGCGGGTCTGCTGGCCCGAGGTCAGCAACAAGGCGTCGGGGCCGGTGCCGGCCGGCCGGACATAATCGACCGCGCTGTTGCCGGTGCGGTAGCGGCTCCATGCGTCCTGCCACTCGGTCTTCTGCTCGAAGGCGATGCGCGCGCCGCCCGACCATTCGATCGGCATCAACAGCATCGGCGCCGAGCGCGACGATTGCGACGACACGCCGAGCATCGCGCCGGCGCGGCCGCGACTGAACAGCACGCCGAGCCGCGCGATATAGCGATTGGGACCGATCTGTTCGTCCTCGACGACGATGCCCGAGACGATGGAATCGAGCGCGCTGTCCGACAGCGAGCCCCCGCCGCCGCCCAGGCGCTGCGACAGCAATTGCCAGCCCTTGCGCTGCGCCAGCCGCCAGCCCGCATAGCGCGCCGCATTTGCGTCCTTGCCGGTGACGTCGACCTGGATGCCGCCGACCTCATAGCTGCCCGAACTGTCGGACGGCGAATTCTGCTCGACGCCGTCATCGGCCTGCGCGAGCACGATCCCGCCGGTGGTGGCGAGCAGCAAGGCGGCGACGAGGCCGAGGGGTCCGGAAAAGCGACGGGTGGGCATGCGCGGCCCTTTTGGCGAAGCAGGCGTGGAAATCCAAGCAGGATATGTCTAGGCGACGCCAATGACGAATGATCCAAGGCAAAACAGCCCCTACACCTATGCCGATGCGGGCGTTTCGATCGCGGCCGGCAACGCGTTGGTGCGGGCGATCGCGCCGCTGGCCAAGGCGACGCGGCGCCCCGGTGCCGATGCCGATCTCGGTGGATTCGGCGGCTTCTTCGACCTCAAGGCGGCCGGCTTTACCGATCCGCTACTCGTCGCGGCGAATGACGGGGTCGGCACCAAGCTCAAGCTGGCAATCGACAGCGGACGGCATGACGGGGTCGGTATCGACCTTGTCGCGATGTGCGCCAACGACCTCATCGTGCAGGGTGCCGAGCCGCTGTTCTTCCTCGATTATTACGCCACGGGAAAGCTCGACGCGGCGGTCGCCGAGCGTGTCGTGGCGTCGATCGCCGAAGGCTGCAAGCAGGCCGGCTGCGCGCTGATCGGCGGCGAGACGGCGGAAATGCCGGGCATGTACGCGGCGGACGATTACGACCTTGCCGGCTTCTGCGTCGGCGCGGTCGAGCGCGACAAGGTGCTGACCGGGCACGACATCGCCCCCGGCGACGTGATTCTCGGCCTCGCCTCGGCCGGCGTGCATTCGAACGGTTTCTCGCTCGTCCGGCGGCTGGCGGCGGACAAGGGGTGGAAGCTCGATCGTCCCGCTTTGTTCGACCAGGACGTGCTGTTGATTGACGCGCTGATGGCGCCGACGCGAATCTATGTCCGCAGCCTGCTGCCGCTGGTGCGCGACAAGCGACTCAAGGGGCTGGCGCACATCACCGGCGGCGGCCTGCTCGAGAACATCCCGCGCGTGCTGCCCCAGGGCACGCATGCGATGATCGATGCCGGTGCCTGGACCCAGCCGCGACTGATGGCGTTCCTCCAGGCGCAGGGCGCGATCGAGCCGGGCGAGATGGCGCGGACGTTCAACTGCGGCATCGGCATGGTGGTGATCGTCGCGGCGGATCGGGCGGACGAGGTTTCCGCGGCGCTCGAAGCCGCGGGCGAGACGGTATTCGCCATCGGTACCGTCGCGGCTGGCGAGCGTGGGTGCACCGTCAGTGGCGCCGACGAAATCTGGAGCGCGCACGGAGCCTGGTCCGCTACGCACAACGCCTGATATCATCACCCCGGCGAAGGCCGGGACCCAGTTGGGAAAGCCATAGTGACGAAGCGTCGCCCTCCATTACCCGGATCCTGCCAACTGGGCTCCGGCCTTCGCCGGGGAACGGAAAAATCATGAAGCACCGCGTCGGCGTCCTGATCTCAGGGCGTGGCTCCAACATGATGGCATTGGCCGAGGCGGCGATCAGCCCCGCTACACCCTACGCCATCGCCATGGTGGCCTCCGACAAACCCGATGCGCCCGGCCTTGAATGGGCGCGGCAGCACGGCCTCGCGACCTTCGCGCAGTCGCCCAAGGGCATGCCCAAGGCTGATTACGAGGCGGCGATCGATCAGGCGCTACGTCGTGCCGGCGTCGAGATTATCGCCCTGGCCGGGTACATGCGCCTCCTCTCGGACGATTTCGTCGCGCGCTGGCGCGGGCGGATCATCAACATCCATCCCTCGCTGCTGCCCAAGTACAAGGGCCTCGACACCCATGCCCGGGCGATCGAAGCCGGCGATCCGGTCGCCGGTTGCTCGGTGCATCTCGTCACCGAGGAACTCGACGGCGGCGAGGTGCTCGGCCAGGCGGAGGTACCGTTACTTCCCGATGATACGGTCGAAACGCTGGCCGACCGCGTGCTCGCCGCCGAGCATCGCCTTTATCCGCAGGTTCTGGCAGACTTCGTCACGCGATGAGTCCCGACCCTGCCGTTCAGCTCGAAAAGATTCGCGCGCTGGCGCTCGCGCTGCCCGGCACGGCCGAGAAGCTGTCGCACGGTTCGCCCGGCTTCATGATCGAAAAGGGCAAGTTCTTCGCCTATTTCTGGCACAATCATCACAGCGACGGCGAAACCGTGGTGATCGTCAAGACCAGTGGCCGCGAGGAACAGGCGATGCTGATCGAGATGGATCCCGACTGCTATTTCAGCCCGCCCTATCTCGGGCCATCGGGCTGGGTGGCGATGCGGCTCGACCGCGACGACACCGACTGGGACCGCATCGGCGATCGCATCGCGACGAGCTGGGAAATGGTCGCGCCGCGACGCTTGCTGGAAATGGGTGGGCGATGAACGACGAACCGCCGATCGATACCCCTGAGGCGCTCCCCGAACCGCTCCCTGCCCCGCCATCGGAACCCGTCATGACGCCGGCCGAGCGGGCGATCGAGCGCGCCGAAGCCGCGGCAACGCGACGACGCTGGATTTCGCTCGCCGAACTGGTCGGCGTGGCCGGGCTGATCATCGCCGCGATCAGCCTGTGGATGAGCTGGGCCGATCGCCGTGCCGATCTCGCCGAGAAGCAAGCCGAACAGGCCAGCGAGAGCAAGGTGCATGCGCTGGTGACGATTACCGGCACCCTGTCGCACGAAGGCGATACGATGGCGCTGGCCGATCCCGCGCATCCGTTGAACGACGTCGAAGTGACGTTCCCGCAGGCGCTCGGCATCTCACCGCAGAGCGGCCTGCTCGGCCCGAAGATCGAAAGATCGTGGTTCGGCGACAAGCTGCTGAAGCTGAGCGACAAGGAGCATCAGGGACGCTTGCCGGTGATTCTTACCGCGACATGGTGGGATGGCGACGTCAAGCGCACCGACCGCGCAATCTATGAGATTGGCTGGATCGCCGGTTCGCGTTCGCTGGGCATTCTGGGCGGTCGTGAACTGCACATGCGCGGTCTGAGACTCAGCGACCGCAGCGCCACCCCCGCACGGCTTGAGGCGGCCTGGGCGCGCCTCAAGCCGGCAGGGAAGCAATAATCAGCCGACGATTTCTTCGGGCTTGAAGAAATAGGCGATTTCGATCGCCGCATTCTCGTCCGAATCCGAACCGTGGACGGTGTTGGCCTCGATCGATTCGGCCAGTTCCTTGCGGATCGTGCCCGGCTCGGCATTGGCCGGGTTGGTCGCGCCCATGATGTCGCGGTTGCGCTGCACGGCGTTTTCGCCTTCCAGCACCTGCACCACGACCGGGCCGGAAATCATGAACTGGACCAGGTCGTTGAAGAACGGCCGCTCCTTGTGCACGGCATAGAAGCCGCCGGCCTGCTCCTCGGTCATGTGGATGCGCTTGGAGGCGACGACGCGCAGTCCGGCTTCCTCGAGCATCTTGGTGACCGCGCCGGTCAGGTTGCGGCGGGTGGCATCGGGCTTGATGATCGAAAACGTACGATTGACAGCCATGGCGGTCGCTCGCTCCTTGTATTGGGAAATGGCGGAAATGCGCCGGCTACCTAGTCGCGCGGCTCCGGCGATGCAAGGTGGCGCACGGACCTAGGCCGCCTGCTCCCAGCGCCCGGCATCATTCTGCTTCCAGTAGCGACGCTCGACGCCATCACGCTCGGCGAGCGCTTTCCACGCGATACGCGCCTCGGCGATGCGTTCGCCGTCGAAGAAGTGGAAGGCGCGGTCGAAGGTCAGCGCGGCGTCGCGCCAGATCCCGTCGGCAAGCGCGATGTTGCGCGCGCCGTTGGTCGCGACGGCTTCGTCCGCCAGCAGGATCGGCTGATCGGCATCGCCCGGCCCGCCCGCGCGGCCGTGCGGCAGGAAACTCTCGGCGCTGTACGTCCACAGCAGCCTGTCGAGCGCGGTCCGCTGCGCCTCGCTCTCGGCGACGAGCAGCAGCCGACCGCCGCTCGCCAGCACCTTTTCCGCGATCTGCGGCAAGGCCCGGTCGAGCGGGGTCGCGGTCAGGTGATAGAAATCGACCTGCACCGGCCGGCGCCTCAGTTCTCGAAATTGTCGGCGACGAAGCGGTCGAGCAGACGCACGCCATAGCCGGTCGCGCCCTTGTCCCAGGTCGCGCCCGCCTTGTCGGCCCATACCATGCCGGCAATGTCGAGATGCGCCCAGCGCACGCCCTCGTCGACGAAGCGCTTGATGAACTGCGCTGCGGTGATCGAGCCGGCGCCGCGCGGGCCGACATTCTTCATGTCGGCGATCGGCGAGTCGATCAGCTTGTTATAGGCGTCGGACAGCGGGAAGCGCCACAGCAGGTCGCCCGACGCCTTGCCGGCGGCGAGCAGCTGGTCGGCGAGCGAATCGTCATTGGCGAACAGGCCGCCATGCTCGTTGCCGAGCGCGATGATCATCGCGCCGGTCAGCGTGGCGAGATCGATGATCGTCTTCGGGCGATGCGTCTTCTGCACCCAAGTGATCGCATCGCACAGCACCAGCCGGCCCTCGGCGTCGGTGTTGAGGATCTCGATCGTCTGGCCCGACATCGAGGTGACGATGTCGCCCGGGCGCTGGGCATTGCCGTCGGGCATGTTCTCGACCAGCCCGCATACGCCGATGACATTGGCCTTGGCCTTGCGCAGTGCGAGCGCCTTCATCACCCCGGCGACCGCGCCGGCGCCGCCCATGTCCCACTTCATGTCCTCCATGCCGGGTCCGGGCTTCAGGGAAATGCCGCCGGAATCGAACGTCACACCCTTGCCGACCAGCGCGAGCGTCGGATCGCCGGCGGCGGCACCATGCCATTTCAGGGCCAGCAGCCGCGCCTCGCGCTGCGAGCCCTGGCTTACCCCGAGCATCGCGCCCATGCCGCGCTCCGCCATTTCGGCCTCGCCGAGCACGGAAACCTCGATCCCCAGGCCTTCGATCTCCGCCAGCACCCGGGCGACGAAGGTCTCCGGATAAAGCAGGTTGGGCGGCTGGGAGACCAGCGTGCGCGTCAGGTCGAGGCCCTGGGTGACCGCGTCCAGTTCCGCCCATGCCGTCTCGGCCCCATCGGGCGCGCCGAGCAGGATGACCTCGGCCAGTGTCGGCCTGGCCTTTTCGGGCAGCTTGGTGCGGTAGGTATCGATCCGCCACGCGCGCTGCGCGGCGCCGGCGGCGAAGCGCGCGGCGGCCTTGGCCGTCGCGCCGGCTTTGGCGAAGTCGACCGCGACCGATTCGACGCCCGAGGTCAGCAACCGTGCGGTCAGCGCCCCGCCAGCGCGCTCGTAATCCGATTCGCTGGCGGCACCGACACCGAGCAACAGCAGGCGCCGCACGCCGCCATCGACCGCGAGGAACGTCTCCGCCACGGCGCCGGCCTCTCCCTCGAAGCGGCTGGCGCGCGCCGTCGCGACGATCGTCGCCAGCGCCGCGCCGTCGAGCTGGCCCGACGAAAGGCGCTCGAGGCCGTCCTTTTCGACCAGCAGCGCGATCGCGACGGTCGGCGTGGATGTGGCGGGGGAAAAGCTGATTTTCATGAAAACGGGTCTCGACCTGGAAAAACGGTGCCGATGGCCTCTAGGACAATGCGGCGCGAGTGGCAAAACACCACCGCGATTGCAGCGCGGCGCGGGCGATGCGATAGGGCGCTGACCTATCGCCGCGTTACGGACTGGGGCGCGAATCTGTTGGGGATGTATTTTTCGTCGTGAAGCGTACCAATCTCCTTGCGACCTGCGCCCTGCCCCTCGCGCTCTGCCTGACCGGGGCGGCCCATGGGCAGGACCTGACACCGCCCCAGGTCGCGCCGCCGCCGCCCTCCGACCAGCCGACAACCGCGCCGGACCAGGTGCGCTTCAGCGCCGCGACGCTGGAATATGAGAACGACACCGACATCGTCACCGCGACGGGTGATGTGCGGATGTACCGCGAGGGCAACCGGCTGCGCGCCGATCGCGTGGTATGGAACCGCAAGACCGGCAAGGTCGTGGCAAGCGGCAACATCGCGGTGACCAATCCCGGCGGGGACGTCGCCTATGGCGACTCGATCGAGCTGACCGACGCGTTGAAGGACGGCATGGTCGACAACATGCTGGTCGTGCTGGCCAAGGGCGGCCGGCTCGCCGCCCGCCGCGGCACCCGCGCGCTCGACGAGACCATCACACTCGACGATGCCGCCTATACGCCCTGCGCCGTCACCGGCTCGGACGGTTGCCCCAAAGAACCGTCGTGGAAGATCACCGCCGTGCGCGTGATCTACCGCCCGGAGCGCAACCGGATCTATTATAAGGGCGCGCGGATCAACCTGTTCGGACTGCCCTCGCTCCCGCTCCCGGCCTTTTCGCATCCGGCCAGCCAGGCCAATGAAAGCGGCCTGCTCAGCCCCGATTTCCGCTATGACCGGGTCAATGGCTTCGAATTCGCCCAGCCTTATTATTTCGCGCTCGGCCCCAATCGCGGCCTGATCATCACGCCGCGGGTGTTTTCCGCCGTGCTGCCGATGCTGCAGGCCAATTACCAGGCGCTGACGTCGACCGGTGCCTACAAGATTGGCGGCTACGCCACGGTCAGCCGCCGCAGCGACGACGTGGTGACGGCTATTCCCACCCCGACCACAACCTCGCCCGAGGCGTTTCGCGGCTATATCGACGCCGTCGGGCGCTTCCAGCTCAGCCCGGAATGGACCCTTAGCGGGTCGTTGCGCGTAGCGAGCGACCGCACCTTCCTGCGCCGCTACGACATTTCGCAGGACGACCGGCTGCGCAGCACGGTCAGCCTCGAGCATATCGATCGCGACAGCTATTTCGCGATCACCGGCTGGGCGGTGCAGACGATGCGGCTCGGCGACCGCCAGGGCCTGCAGCCGGTCGCGCTGCCGGAGATCGACTATCGTCGTCGTATCGCCGACCCGCTGGTCGGCGGCGTGCTGCAACTACAGGTCAACACGCTCGCGCTCACCCGTACCGGCGGCCAGGACACGCAGCGCGCCTTCGTCAGCGCCCAGTGGGACCTGCGCAAGCTGACGCCATGGGGACAGGAGGTGACCTTCACCGCCTTCGCCCGCGCCGACGCCTATAACGCCGCCGATACGCTGACGACGACGGTGGCGAGCTATCGCGGCGAGCCCGGCTTTCACGGCCGCGCGATGGGCGCCCTGGCGATCGACGTGAAATGGCCCTTTGTCGGGCCGTTTTTCGGCGGCACGCAGCGTCTCACGCCGCGCTTCCAGATCGTCGGCGCGCCGCACACCGCCAACCTGCTGGTGCCGAACGAGGATGCGCGCGCGGTCGATCTCGAAGACTCCAACCTTTTCGCGCTCAATCGTTTCCCGGGCTATGACCGCTTCGAGGATTCGAGCCGCCTGACCATCGGGCTCGACTGGCAGGTCGCGCTGCCCGATCTGACGATCAATGCCAATATTGGCCAGAGCTACCGCCTCGATTCGCGGCCGGCACTGTTTCCCGACGGTACCGGGCTGAGCGGCCGGGTGTCCGACATCGTCGGTCGCACCGAGTTCCGCTACAAGGACTTCATCTCGATCACGCACCGCTACCGGCTCGACAAGGACAATTTCGCGATCCGGCGCAACGAGGTCGATGCGACGATCGGGTCGCGCAAGAATTATATCCTGCTCGGCTATCTACGGCTCAACCGCAATATCGTGCCGACGCTGGAGGATCTCAGCGATCGTGAGGAGGCGCGGATCGGCGCCCGTGTCCAGGTCGCTCGCTTCTGGTCGATCTACGGCTCGACCGTGATCGACCTGACCGACCGCAACGAGGATCCGACCTCGCTGGCCAGCGGTTTCGATCCCGTGCGGCATCGGCTCGGCGTCGCTTACGAGGATGATTGCCTCAGGCTGGGGCTGACCTGGAAGAGGACCTATCAGGACACCGGCGACGCCAAGGCGGGCAACAGCTTCCTCTTGACGCTATCTTTCAAGAATCTGGGTCGCTAAGCCGCTGTTCAGGCGCGACCGTCAATGGACGATATATGGGCGCGCCTTCCGCGCGGGATGGGATGACGAAAACGTGATGAATTGGTTGACCAAAGCCAGGGCCGGTCTGGTTGGCGGCGCGACGATCGCCGCAATTGCCCTCGGCACGATGACCTCGGCGCAGACCGTATCCGACAATAGCACGCCACAGGTCGGGCTCGATATTCCGTCGAACGTGCAGATTTTCGGCAAGGTGGATCCCAATGTCCGCAAGCCGACCGCGATCGTCAACGGCGTGGTGATCACCGGCACCGACGTCGATCAGCGCGCGGCGCTGATCATCGCTGCCAACCAGCTGACCAATCTCAGCGCCGACGACATGAACCAGCTCAAGCTGCAGGTGTTGCGCGCGCTGATGGACGAAACGCTGGAAATCCAGCACGCCAAGTCCAACGAGATCACGGTCACCGCGGACGAGATCAACCAGAGCATCGTTCGCGTCGCCGCCAATTTCGGCAAGTCACCGGCCGAGTTCAGCGCCTATCTCCGCTCGGTCGGTTCGTCGGATCGCTCGCTGCGCCGCCAGATCGAGGGCGAGCTCGCGTGGCGGCGCTTTCTCCAGCGTCGCGTCGAGCCGCTGATCAACGTCGGCACCGAGGAGGTGGATGCCATTCTCGCCCGCATGACCGCGGCAAAGGGCAGCGAGGAATTCCACCTCAAGGAAATCTACCTCTCGGCCGGGCCGGACCGCGCGCAACAGGTGTTCGCGCAGGAACGCCAGATGATCACCGACATCCAGGCCGGCACCAAGCCGTTCGAATATTATGCCCAGTTCTCCGAGGCGACCACGCGTCGCACCGGGGGCGATCTCGACTGGCTCAACGCCTCGCAGCTCAGCCAGCTGCCCGACAGCCTCGCCAACCAGGCGCGGATAATGAAACCCGGCGAAATCGCCGGGCCGATCGAGGTCCCGGGTGGCTTCTCGATCCTCTATTTGGTCGACAAGCGCCGCGTGCTCGAGGCCGATCCGCGCGATTCGACGCTCACCCTCAAGCAGCTCAGCGTCAAGTTCGCCGCCGGCCTGACCGAGGCCGACGCCAAGGCGCGGCTCCAGGCCTTCGCCACCGCGACCCAGGCGATCCACGGCTGCGGCGACGTGTCGAAGGTTGCCGCGGCGATGGGGGCGGAGGTGGTCGACAACGCCTCGGTGCGAGTCCGCGACCTTCCCGTGCCGCTGCAGAAGATCATGCTCGAATTGCAGGTCGGCCAGTCGACGCCGCCCTTCGGCTCGGTGCAGGAAGGCATCCGCGCGCTGGTGCTGTGCGGCCGCGACGAGGCCCGTGAGGGCGCGGTGCCGACCGCCGAGCAGATCCAGGGCCAGATGGAGCAGCAGCGCGTCAATCGCCGCGCCGACCAGATGCTGCGCGACCTGCGCCGCGACGCGATCATCGAATATCGCTAGGGTCGGGCAATGATCGCCCCGCTCGCCGTGTCGATGGGCGATCCGGCCGGGATCGGGCCGGAGATCGTCGCCAAGGCCTGGGCATTGCGGTCGCGCGAGCGGCTGTCGCCCTTCTTCGCGATCGGCGATGCGCGTGCCGTGACGACTGTCTGGGATGGTCCGATCGCGGAGATCTCGGCACCGGACGAGGCGGCGGCGGTGTTCGACCGCGCCCTGCCCATCCTCGGGGTGGTCGATGGCGGGATGATCGAGCCCGGCAAGCCCGATGTCGATGGCGCGCGCTGTGCGCTCAACGCGCTCGAAATGGCGGTCGGGCTGACCCGGTCGAGCGAGGTCAGCGCGTTGGTGACGGGGCCGGTGTCCAAGGCGCAGCTCTACGCCATCGGCTTCACCCATCCCGGCCAGACCGAATTCGTCGCCGAGCGCTGCGGCATCGCGGTCGAGAATGCCGTGATGATGCTCGCCGGACCGACGCTGCGCGTCGTGCCGGCGACCACACATGTCCCGCTGGCGCAGGTCGCCGCGATGCTGTCGGTCGAGTTGCTCGTCGCCAAGGGGCGCGCCACGGCGCGCGGGCTGACGCGCAATTTCGGCATCCTCAACCCGCGCATCGCCTTTGCCGGCTTCAACCCGCATGCCGGGGAGAGCGGCGCGATCGGACGCGAGGAGATCGATTATATCCTCCCGGCGATCGCGGCGTTGCGCGAGGAAGGGATCGACGCGACCGGCCCCTTTGCCGCCGACACCATGTTCCATGCCCGCGCCCGGGCCACCTATGACGCTGCCGTCTGTTGCTATCACGACCAGGCGCTGATCCCGATCAAGACGCTGTATTTCGACCAAGGCGTCAACATCACGCTCGGCCTTCCCATCGTGCGGACGTCGCCCGACCATGGCACCGCGTTCGGCATCGCCGGGAAGAACCAGGCCGAACCGGGGGCGATGGTCGCCGCGATCCGCATGGCCGCCGAGGCCGCGGCGCGGCGCTGCACGACACCCTGATGGTCCCCGACCTGCCGCCGCTGCGCGAGGTGATCGCACGGCATGGCCTCGCGGCGAGCAAGGCGCTGGGCCAGAACTTCCTCCTCGACGCGCAATTGCTGGCCCGGATCGCGCGCATTCCCGGCGACCTGACCGATGCGGAAGTGCTTGAGGTCGGCCCCGGCCCCGGCGGGCTGACCCGCGCGCTGCTCGCCGCCGGCGCCCGCGTTACCGCGATCGAGCGGGACCGCCGCTGCATCCCCGCGCTGGCCGAGCTTGGCGAGGCTTATCCCGGGCGCTTGCGGGTGATCGAGGACGATGCGCTGACGGTCGACGCGCGCGCCCTGTTCGAGGGGCGGCCGCATATCGCCTCCAACCTGCCCTATAATATCGGCACGGCGCTGCTGGTGCGCTGGCTCTCGGCCGAATGGCGGCCCTGGTGGCAGAGCCTGACATTGATGTTCCAGCGCGAGGTGGCGGACCGCATCGTCGCACGGGCCGGCGACGACGCCTATGGCCGCCTCGCCGTGCTCGCGCAGTGGCGGGCAACCGCGAAGCTGGCCATGCCGGTGCATCGCTCGGCCTTCACGCCACCGCCCAAGGTGATGTCGGCGGTGGTGCACATCACGCCCGACGATGCGCCCGAAGGTGTCGTCTTCGCCACGCTGGAGCGGTTGACCGCCGCCGCGTTCGGTCAGCGCCGCAAGATGCTGCGCCAGAGCCTCAAATCGGTGCCCGGCGCGCTGGAGGCGCTCGAACGGGTCGGCATCGACTCGTCACGTCGGGCTGAAACCGTCTCGATCGAGCAATTCGTCGCACTGGCGCGCGCGCTCGGGAAGAACGACTGATCTGCTCTTCGGCACTTGTTTGGCGTTAACCCCCCGCCAAACAAGAAGCGGTGTTCCTGCGCACGCAGGAACCCAGGGCCACAAATGTCACGTTTCGAACCCTGGACTCCTGCTTTCGCAGGAGCACATCACTCGTGGCGCGGGACAGGCGGCAAAAGGGAACCGGCCAAGGTCAGTTGCTCGCCGGCCTCGGCGTCGTATCGACCGAGGCGGTCGCGATGGGCGGCCCCTTGGCGATCACCGCCGCTAGTGCGCCGCTTTCGGCGCAGGCGGTCTTGCCGCATACGGTCCTGATCCTGGCGAGATTGTCGCGCGCGCGTTGCACGGCGCCCTTGTTGACGAACGCCTCGCCCTGCCCCTTCAGCGCGACAAGGTCATTGGGATCGAGCAACAGCGCTTCGCGATAGAGCCGGATCGCCTTGCCGGGCAGGCCGCGCGCCTGCGCCACCTGGCCCAGCACGACGAACGCCTCGCGATTATGCGGGTCGACCGCCAGCGCGGTTTCCAGCACGTCGGTCGCCACGTCGAGATTGCCCGCCGCCTGCGCCGCCCGGCCCTTGGCGAGCAGCGCCATCGAGCGCGGATCGACCGGCGTATCGGATTTCTGGCCGTGCAGCGAGGTCGACACCGTCAGCAAGGTGAGCGCGGCGGCAGCGGCGACGGTCGAATAACGCATGATCAACTCCAGTCTCGGCACGGCACCGGGGCTAGCATGCGCGTTTCAGTCTTGCGACAAAAAATCCGTCGGTCGCGTCATGCGCCGGCGTCAGGCGCATGCCCGCGCCATGCGGGCGCCCCGCCGGCAGGTCGAGCGGGTCCGCCGTCCAGTCGAGATGCGAGGCGAGAAAGGCGGCGACCTGCCCCGCCCCCTCTTCGTCGAGCAGCGAGCAGACGATATATACCAGCGCCCCACCCGGCCGCACCAGCTTCGCACCGATGCCGAGCAGCTGGCGCTGCGTCAGGACCAGCTTCTCCAGCCGCGCCCGGCTCAGCCGCCAGCGCGCCTCGGGATTGCGCCGCCACGTGCCGGTGCCCGAGCAAGGCGCGTCGATCAGCACGACATCGGCGCTCCCCGCCCAGTCGGCCAGCGTCAGCGCCTCATGCCCCGGATCGAGCAACCGCGTCTCGACGATCGAAACGCCAGCGCGCTCGGCGCGCGGCGCGAGACGCGACAGCCTCGCGCGATCGGTGTCGCTGGCAAGGATCTTGCCCTGGTTGCCCATGGTCGCGGCCAGCGCGAGCGTCTTTCCCCCGGCACCGGCACAAAGGTCCACGACGCGCTGGCCCGGCACGGCGCGGGCGGCCATGGTGACGAACTGGCTGCCCGCATCCTGCACCTCGATCGCGCCCTCGCGATACGCGTCGAGCGTATCGACCTGCGTGCCCGACGGCAGTCGCCGGCCTTGTGGCAGTCCCGGGATCGGCTCGCCGAGATCAGTGGCGCCCACCTCACGCAAGGCGTTGATCCTCAAATCCAGCGGAGCGCGGCCGATCAGCGCCTTCTGCTCGGCGGCATTGATGCCGGCGCCCTTCAGGCGGTTGACCAGCCAGGTCGGCGCCGCGCCGCCGGCCGCCACCGGTTCATCGGGCGCGATCGGTGCCGGGCCATGCGCACTGCCGTCGAACGTCGCGGCGAGGTCGGGATTGGTCGCGGCAAGCGCGAGCATCGCCGCGCGGCCGCTATCGGGCCGCGCCCCCGCATGGCGGATCGCCTCATAGACCAGTTCACGCACCGCGCGACGGTCCTTGCTGCCGGCGTAGCGCCGCGTCGAGAAATAGCGCGCGATCAGCGTGTCCGCCGCCGCGCCGGAATCGCGCGCGGCGGCGACGATCGCGTCGAGCAACTCGATCGCTGCCTGGGTTCGTGCCGCTGGGGTCATGGTTGTTCCGTTCAATTCGCCATGCCGCGCACCGCGCGAACGGTCGTGCCGTTATCGCGTCGGGTAGTTCGGCGCCTCGCGCGTGATCGTCACGTCGTGAACATGGCTTTCCTGCAGGCCCGCGCCGGTGATCTGCACGAAGCGCGCGCGCTTCTGCAGGTCGATGATCGTCGCCGAGCCGGTATAGCCCATCGCCGCGCGCACCCCGCCGACCAACTGGTGGATCACGTCGCGCGCCGGGCCCTTGAACGCCACCTGCCCCTCGATCCCCTCGGGCACCAGCTTCATCTGGTCCTTGATGTCGCCCTGGAAATAGCGATCGGCCGAGCCGCGCCCCATCGCGCCGACCGAGCCCATGCCGCGATACGACTTATAGGCGCGGCCCTGGTAGAGGAACGTGTCACCGGGCGCTTCCTCGGTGCCCGCGAGGAGCGAGCCGATCATTACCGACGATGCGCCCGCCGCGAGCGCCTTGGCGATGTCGCCTGAGGTACGGATGCCGCCATCGGCGATCACCGGCACGCCGGCCTTGGCGCCTTCCTCGGCGCAGTCCATCACCGCGGTGAGCTGCGGCACGCCGACCCCGGCGACGACGCGCGTGGTGCAGATCGAGCCCGGCCCGATGCCGACCTTGATGCCGTCCGCCCCGGCATCGATCAGCGCGCGCGTCGCCTCGGCGGTGGCGACGTTGCCGGCGATCACCTGCACCGCGTTGGACAGTTTCTTGACCCGCTCGACCGCGCGCGCGACGTCGCGGTTATGGCCGTGCGCAGTGTCGATCACCACCAGGTCGAGCTCGGCATCGACCAATGCCTCGGTGCGGGCGAAGCCCTTGTCGCCGACCGTCGTCGCCGCCGCGACGCGCAGCCGCCCGGTCGCGTCCTTGGTCGCATCGGGATAGGTGACCGCCTTTTCCATGTCCTTGACGGTGATCAGGCCGATGCAACGATAGGCGTGGTCGACCACCAGCAGCTTTTCGATCCGGCGCTGGTGCAGCAGGCGGCGCGCCTCCTCCTGCGTGACCCCCGGCGACACCGTCGCGAGATTCTCATGCGTCATCAGTTCGGCGACGCGCTGGCGCGGATTCTCCGCGAAGCGAACGTCGCGATTGGTGACGATGCCGACCAGCTTGCCGCTTGCCTCGACCACGGGAATGCCGCTGATCCGGTGCCGCGCCATCAGCGCCTGCGCCTCGGCCAGCGTCGCGTCGGGCCCGATCGTGATCGGGTTGACCACCATGCCCGATTCGTAGCGCTTGACCGCGCGCACCGCGGCGACCTGCGCCTCGACATCGAGATTGCGGTGGAGGACGCCGATCCCGCCCAATTGCGCCATGACGATCGCCATGTCGGCCTCGGTCACCGTGTCCATCGCCGCCGAGAGCACCGGGATCGACAGGCTGATGCCGCGCGTCAGCTGGGTCGAGGTATTGGCCTCGCTGGGAACCATCGAGGATTCGGCCGGCAACAGCAGGACATCGTCGAAAGTGAGGCCGAGGCGAATGTCCATGGGGTGCCAGTTCCTGCGAGGGGCGAGTCGTGGCGGTCCATGTAACCAAAGGCCCCCCTCTCCGCTAGGCCGGGAGGTGCCAGTGTCGCATTTCGCTATAACGGCGGCGGCGATCTGCTAATCTGTTACGGTGCCGGCGCCTTCGCTGGTGAGATGGTCCGGGGAAACAATATGGGTTTCACTATCGCCGCACTGCTGCTGTTCATCGTGCTGATCTACATCATGATGACCGTGAAGGTCGTCCGCCAGGGCTACCAGTACACCATCGAGCGTTTCGGCAGGTTCACCAAGGTGGCGCAGCCTGGCCTGACGCTGATTCTGCCCTTTTTCGAGCGTGTCGGCCGCCGCGTGAACATGATGGAGCAGGTGCTCGACATTCCCGGACAGGAGATCATCACCAAGGACAATGCGATGGTCGCGGTCGACGGTGTGGTGTTCTTCCAGGTGCTCGACTCCGCCAAGGCGGCCTATGAGGTCAGCGATCTCTATGTCGCGATCATGCAGCTTGCGACGACCAATTTGCGCACCGTGATGGGCTCGATGGACCTCGACGAACTGCTGTCGAAGCGCGACGAGATCAATGCCCGGCTGCTCGCCGTGGTCGACCATGCCACCGAGGCCTGGGGCGTGAAGATCACCCGCGTCGAATTGAAGGACATCCGCCCGCCGGCCGACATCGTCAACGCCATGACGCGCCAGATGAAGGCCGAGCGCGAGAAGCGCGCGACGATCCTCGAGTCGGAGGCCGCGCGGCAGAACGAGATCAACCGCGCCGAAGGTCTCAAACAGGCCCAGATCCTCGAGGCCGAGGGTCGCAAGGAAGCCGCCTTCCGTGACGCCGAGGCGCGCGAGCGCTCGGCGCAGGCCGAGGCGACGGCGACCAAGATGGTATCGGACGCGATCGAGGGCGGCAGCACGCAAGCGATCAACTATTTCGTCGCGCAGAAATATGTCGAGGCGATCAGCCAGTTCGCCACCTCGCCCAACGCCAAGACGATCCTGTTCCCGGTCGAGGCGACGCAATTGATCGGCACGCTCGGCGGCATCGGTGAACTGGTCCGTGATGCGGTGGGCGGCAACCCGCCCCCGGCGCCGCCCGCCCCGCCGCGCGCGCCGCGCCGACCCGGGCCGTTCGAGGGCAACCCGACATGAACTGGTCGCTGCTGACCTGGAGCGCCGGCGCGCTTTGGCTCGCCGGGTCGCTCCTGCTGGCGATCGCCGAACTGATCGCGCCCGGCTTCTTCCTGATCTTCGTCGCCGCGGCGGCGGCGGTCACGGGCTTCGTCGTGCTCGCCGTCCCCGGCCTCCATGCCATCACCCAGGTGGTGCTGTTCGCGCTGTTCGGCGCCGTGGCGATCATGCTCGGACGCGGCTGGTATCGCCGCCTCCGCGAGGTCACGGTCGAGTCCGGCCTCAATGACCGCACCGGCAAGCTGATCGGCAAGACCGTCGAGGTCTGCGATGCGATCGTTGCCGGCGAAGGGCGCGTGCGGGTCGGCGATGGCGCGTGGAGCGCACGCGGCCCGGATGCGCCGACGGGCACGATGGTGCGGATCGTCGGCGCGTCCGGCAGCGTGCTGCTGGTCGAGCCGGCCTGAACTCTACCGCGCCGGCTCTTCCACCAGCGCGATCATCCGCTGGATCGCGGCCCGTATCAGCCGCGACGGGGCTCAGCTCTTGCCGAACAGGCCCTTGGCGAAACCGGCAATCTCGTCGGCCGGGCCATTGCCATTCTGATCGATCATGCCTTCGACCTTGCCGAAGACGCCCGCCGCGCCACCGCTCTGCTCGGCGAGCAGGCTGGCGAAGCGCCCCAGCGCGCCCTCGCCCCCGATATGCCCGACAATCTGTTGCAGCGTATCGGTCGGCAGGCCGGTCAAATCGGCCGCCGTCTCGACCGTGTCGCCCGGCGCGCTATGCGCCTGGCCCAGCGCGGCGATGGCGCTTTCGGCCTGATCCGGCGTGATGCCGACCTTGGCGGCAAGCCCCGCGACATCGACGTTCGAAGCGATCTGACCCAGCAGTCCGTCAAGCATACCCATCGCCGATTCCCTTCGTTCGTCCCGGAGCATGCAGCCTAGCACGCCGCCGGGAATGGCGCGAGGTCGGGCGGCACGAAATTCAGCCGTGCGGCGACCGAGAAGAGCAGCGCGCGGCTGTAGAAACGCAGCGGCCAGTCGCGCCGGCCGGCCGGAGAGGCGAGCAGCGCATTGACCGCCATGACCAGCGGTTCGCCGGCGGGACGGCTCGCGAGATGTGCGCGTATCCCCGCGACATAGGCGCGGGTAATGCTGTCGTGGTAGCCCTGTGTCGCGTCGTTCACACCACCGACGCTCTCATTGTAGCGGCTGATGATCGTCGCGATTTCCGCGTCGACATCCACATCGGGTCGATCGCGCAACAGCCACAAGGTCGCACCGAGATGCGCCTCATGGGTCCATCCCTCGCGCGGCAGGGTGCGGGCGAGCAACCCTTCGCCGACATGGCGGATCGCAGCATCGTCGGCGAAGGGGCGGTAAGGCAGGTCGGTCATCGGATCGGGCTCTTTGGTTGGCCCGATCTGATGCCGGGCAGTTCACACGTTGGCGGGTGTCTTCGGCGCGGCTTGGCGCACCCCTTCGTCGACATGGTCCGCGAATTGCGCGAAATTCTCGACGAACTGGTCGACGAGCTTCGCCGCTGTTTCGTCATATTGCGCCTTGTTCGGCCAGGTTTCGCGCGGGTCGAGGATCTTGCTGTCGACCCCCGGCACCGCCACCGGCACCTTGAACCCGAAATTGGGATCGGTGCGGAACTCGGCATTGTTGAGGCTGCCGTCGAGCGCGGCGTTGAGCAGCGCGCGCGTCGCCTTGATCGGCATGCGGCTGCCGGTGCCATACTTGCCGCCGGTCCAGCCGGTGTTGACCAGCCAACAATCCACCCCGCCCTTGGCGATCCGCTCCTTGAGCAGATTGCCGTACACCGACGGGTGGCGCGGCATGAACGGCGCGCCGAAGCAGGTCGAGAAGGTCGCATCCGGCTCGGTCACGCCCATCTCGGTCCCCGCGACACGCGCGGTATAGCCCGAAAGGAAGTGATACATCGCCTGGTCCGGCGTCAGCTTGGCGATCGGCGGCAGCACGCCGTACGCATCGGCGGTGAGCATCACGATGTTGCGCGGCACCGGCCCCATATTCTCGGTCGAGGCATTGGGAATGAAGTCGATCGGATAGGCGCCACGGCTGTTCTCGGCGAGGCTGGCATCGTCGAGATCGAGCTGGCGCGTCACGCGGTCCATCACGACATTTTCGAGCACCGTGCCGAAACGCTTGGTCACCGCGAAGATCTCCGGCTCGGCATCGGCCGACAGGCGGATCATCTTGGCGTAGCAACCGCCCTCGAAGTTGAACACGGCGGTGTCCGACCAGCCATGCTCGTCATCGCCGATCAGCGTACGGCTGGCATCGGCGCTGAGCGTCGTCTTGCCGGTGCCCGACAGGCCGAAGAACACAGCGGTGTCGCCCTTGGGGCCGATATTGGCCGAGCAGTGCATCGGCATCACGCCATCGACCGGCAGCAGATAGTTGAGCAGGCCGAACACCGACTTCTTCATCTCACCGGCATAGCGCGTGCCGCCGATCAGGATCAGCTTCTCGGTGAAGTTGACCGCGATCACCGTTTCCGAGCGGCAACCATGGCGCTCGGGGTCGGCCTGGAAGGTCGGCAGGTCGATGATGGTATAGTCGGCGACGAAGCTGCGCAGCTCCGATTCCTCGGGGCGGACCAGCATCGTGCGGATGAACAGGTTATGCCAGGCAAGCTCTGTGACGACGCGCACGCGCACCCGGTGCGCGGGCTGCGACCCGCCGAACAGGTCCTGGATGAACAGGTTCTCCTTGTCCTTCAGCGCGGCCATGAAATCGGCCTTGAGCGCCGCGAAATGTTCGGGCGACATCGCCTTGTTGGTCTTGCCCCACCACACCGTCGATTCGGTCTCGGCATCGCGGACGATGTACTTGTCCTGCGCCGAGCGGCCGGTGTGCTTGCCGGTCTCGACGACCAGCGGACCATCGGCCGACAATTTGCCCTCGCCGTTCGCCACCGCCGACTCGATCAGCCGCGCCGTGACGAGGTTCCAGTGCAACGTCGCCCTGGTTTCAATGCCCTGGGCTTCGAGCCCGGCGTCCGGAATCCGTTCGCTCACTTTTGTTTCTCTCCTGAAACGTATGTGCGCCGCCCTGAAAAGGGGCGCGAGAATTGAGTCGCGCATATCGCTGGCGTGGCGGGCGGTCAAATGGCGGAATTAACTCGTACCATATGCGCACAGTTGAGCCGCCCGATGCTTTCGACTAACGCATCCCGCCAATGGACGAGGCTCGCTCCGCATGACGGCTTCCATCGCGCTCGTCGACGACGATCGCAACATCCTCACCTCGGTGTCGATCGCGCTGCAGGCGGAAGGCTTCGTCACGCGCGTCTATTCGGACGGCGAGACCGCGCTCAAGGCGCTGATCGACAATCCGCCCGACCTCGCCATCTTCGACATCAAGATGCCGCGCATGGACGGACTCGAACTGTTGCGCCGCCTGCGCGAGAAGAGCGTGATCCCGGTCATCTTCCTGACAAGCAAGGACGATGAGCTCGACGAGGCGATCGGCCTGGCGATGGGCGCGGACGACTATATCGCCAAACCGTTCTCCCAGCGGCTGTTGATCGCGCGCGTCCGCGCGATCCTGCGCCGCACGGAGCTGGCGCAAACCGGCGTCGCGGGGGCCGAGGAGGCGAGCGAGATCGAGCTGGTCCGAGGCCGGCTGACCATGGACACCGCGCGGCACCGCGTGACCTGGAGTGGGACGGCGGTCACCCTCACCGTGACCGAATTCCTGATCCTCGAGACGCTCGCCCAGCGCCCGGGTATCGTCAAGACGCGCAATCAGCTGATGGACGCTGCCTATCATGACGACATCTATGTCGACGATCGCACCATCGACAGCCACATCAAGCGCGTACGCCGCAAATTCCGGCAGATCGATCCGGAGTTCGATGCGATAGAGACGCTCTATGGCGCCGGATACCGATTCTCCGAGGAGTGACGACCGCGAGCTGCGCTTCGGCTTCTCGACCCGCGTCTCGCTCACCCCGCGCATCCTGTTCGTCAACATCTTCGCGCTGGCGTTGCTGGCGTTCGGCTTCTTCTACCTCGATTCCTATCGCAGCCGCATCGTCGACAGCCGCGTCGCGCAGGCGACGCGCGAAGTCCGCCTGATCGCCGAGGCGATCGCCGCGGTGCCGCAAGACCAGCGCGACGCCCTTGCGCTGCGTCTGGCGCACGACACCGGCACGCGACTTCGCCTCTATGACTCCAATGGAGCACAGACGGCCGACACCCGCGCGCTCGGGCTGAGGAACTTCGTGCTGGTCGACCCCGACAAGGAGGATATGGGACAGCGCATCGCCCGCTTCCTCGACGCGATGATCGATACCGTCGTCAACGCCTCGCGGGCGCCGCTCTATCGCGAGCGCGGCGCCGGGCTCGACTGGCCCGACGTGCGCACCGCCCACGCCACCCGCACCGCGTCCGCGACCGTCTGGCGCGCGCCCGATCGCACGCCGGTGATTACCGCCGCCGCCCGGCTTCCCAATGGGGGCGTGGTCATGACCACGGTCAACGCGCGCGACATCACCAAGACGGTGCGGATCGAGCGCTTTCGTCTGAGCGTCGTGCTGCTGATCACCGCGCTGCTCTCGGTCCTGCTGTCGCTGTTCCTCGCGCGCACGATCGTGCGCCCGATGCGCCAGCTCGCCCGCGCCGCCGTGCGAGTGCGACTCGGCCGGGCGCGCGAGGTCGTGGTGCCGCGCCTTCCCGAGCGGCGCGATGAGATCGGCCTGCTCGCCCGCGCGCTGTCGGACATGAGCCTCGCCTTGCGCGCGCGGATCGACGCGATCGAGGCGTTCGCCGCGGACGTGACGCATGAGATGAAGAACCCGCTCGCCTCGCTGCGCTCGGCGGTCGAGGGGCTTTCAACGGTGAAGCAGCCGGAATTGCAGGAAAAGCTCCTGGCGATCGTGCGGGACGACGTCCACCGGCTCGACCGGCTGATCACCGACATCGCCGAGGCGTCGCGACTCGATGCGCAGCTCAGCCGCGCCAAGTTCGAGCCGGTCGATGTCGGCGCGATGCTCGCTGGCCTCATCGCCACCCGCGAGGAGCGCGGCATCGAGCGCGGCGTGCGCTTCCGTTTCGATCGGCCCGCCAGCCAGCGCATGATCGTGCTGGGCGAAGGCGCCAGGCTCGAACGCGTGTTCGAGAATCTGATCGAGAACGCCTTGTCCTTCTCGCCCGATGACGGCCTGATCACGATCTCCGCCGGCCGGGTCGGCGACATGCTGCAGGTGCGCGTCGAGGATGAGGGGCCCGGCGTGCCCGAAGAAGCGCGCGAACAGGTCTTCACCCGCTTCCAGTCGCTACGCCCCGAGGAGGAGGCGTTCGGCCGGCATAGTGGCCTGGGACTCGCCATCGCCAAGACGATCGTCGAGGGTCATCAGGGCACGATCCTGGTCGAGGCGCGGCGGGATCGCATGCGCGGTGCGCGGTTCGTCGTTCAGCTGCCCTTGTCGCGACCGTGACGACGGCGCGGCTACATGCCACCACGGTGGCGATCGGCGGGCGCGGCGTGATGATCACCGGCCCGTCCGGCGCGGGAAAATCGGATCTCGCGCTGCGGCTGATCGATCGCGGCGCGTCGCTGGTCAGCGACGATTACACCGACTGTGTCGTGCGGGACGGCGCCATCAGCGCGTCGCCGCCCGCGACGATCGCCGGACGGATCGAGGTGCGCGGCATCGGCATCGTCGACATGCCCTGCACGCCTCAGGCCACCATCGCGCTCGTCGTGACCTTGAGCGAGGCGGTCGAGCGCATGCCCGAGGCCCGCCTCGAACGGGTCGCCGGCGTCGACATTCCGGCCATCGCCCTCGACGCGTTCGAGGCGTCCGCACCGATCAAGGTGGAAATTGCCCTGTCACGACTGGTAAAGGGCTAGGCGATGGCCAGTCACAACAAGGATATCCTGCTCGTCACCGGCATGTCGGGCGCGGGCAAGTCGACCGTGCTCAGGACGCTGGAGGACCTTGGCTGGGAGGTCGTCGACAACCTCCCGCTGCTGTTGCTCGAACGCCTGCTGAGCGCGCCCCTGTCGGAGGGCACGGACGGCCTCGATCGCCCCCTGGCGCTGGGCATCGGCGCCGGCACGCGCGATTTCGATCCCGGCCGGATCATCCACCGCATCAACACGTTGCGCGGCCAATATGATATCGGCACCCTGTTTCTCGATTGCGCCGGTGGCGAGCTCGAACGGCGCTATTCAGAAACGCGGCGGCGCCATCCGCTGGCGCTCGATCGCCCGGCATCGGACGGTATCGCCCGCGAACGCGAACTGCTGGCGCCGTTGCGCACCTGGGCCAATCGGCTGATCGACACCACCGACCTCAGCGCCAACGAACTGGCGCAGCAGATCCGCGCCAACTTCGCCGGCGAACGTGCCGGCGAGCCGACCCTGCTGGTGACGTCATTCGGCTTCGCCCGCGGCCTGCCGCGCGGCGCGGACCTGGTGTTCGACATGCGCTTCCTGCGCAATCCGCACTGGATCGAATCGTTGCGTCCCGGCACCGGGCTCGATGCCGATGTCAGCGCCTATATCGCCGGCGATCCGGCCTATGACGAGGCGCTGGCGGCGATCGAATCGCTGCTCCTGCTGCTGCTTCCACGCTACCGCGCGGAGGGGAAATCCTATGTCACCATAGCCTTTGGCTGTACCGGGGGGAGACACCGCTCGGTCCATGTCGCCGAACGCGTCGTGGCACGGTTGCGCGCGGCGGGATTTTCGCCCACGGTCGCGCACCGCGATCTGGCGGCTGCTCCCCAGGACTCGCTGGAGGGAGCGCCGCAGGGCCAGTTTGGGGACGGAACGGCGTTGATAATGAAAGATTCCGGGCAATGATCGGCCTTGTCCTGGTAACCCATGGGCGGCTCGCCGAGGAATTCGTCACGGCGATGGAGCATGTCGTCGGCAAGCAGGAGCGCATCGCGACCATCGCGATCGGCCCTGACGACGATATGGAAGGCCGCCGCAAGGACATCGCCGACGCCATCGCCGCGGTCGATACTGGGCGCGGCGTCATCGTGCTGACTGACCTGTTCGGCGGCACGCCTTCCAACCTCGCCATCTCGCTGATGGAGCGCGGTCGCGTCGAGGTCATTGCGGGGATCAACCTGCCGATGCTGATCCGGCTCGAATCGGCACGCAAGGCGATGAAGGTGGTCGACGCCGTCGCCGCCGCGCGCGAGGCGGGCCGCAAATATATTTCCGTCGCCTCCGAAGTGCTGGGCGAGGCCGCCGCCTGATGTCGATCAGTCGCCGGGTATTGATCGCGAACAAGCGCGGCCTCCATGCGCGCGCCAGTGCCAAGTTCGTCACCCTCGCCGCCACCCAGGCGTGTGAGGTCGCGGTCGAGAAGGACGGCGCGGGCTCGGTCACCGGCACCTCGATCATGGGGCTGATGATGCTCGGCGCGGCGATGGGCGACACCATCATCATTTCGGCCGAGGGCGATGGCGCCGAGACTGCGGTCGCCACCCTGTGCGAGCTGGTCGAGGCCAAGTTCGGCGAGGATTGATACCTTGCCCCGCGAAATTACCGCCTATTCCAATCCGCTGATCAAGCGTGTTCGGGCCTTGCGCGAAAAGCGCCATCGCCGCGACGAGGGGCTGTTCCTCGCCGAGGGGCTGCGCATCCTGACCGAGGCGCGCGAGGCGGGGCGCCTGCCGCACTATCTGTTCTTCGCCCGCGACAGTGCCAACCATCCCCTGGTGCGCACCCTGGTCGCCGAGGTCGAAGCGGCCGGCGGCGAGGCGATCGAGACGGTGCCGGACATCCTCTCCAAGTTGTCGGGCAAGGACAATCCACAGGCCGTGGTCGGCGTGTTCGCGGAGTTCGCCGCCACGCTCGATCAGCTCGACCGCACCCGCTCACCGATCTGGCTGGTGGCGGAACGGCTCCGCGACCCGGGCAATCTCGGCACCATCCTGCGCACCGGCGACGCGGTCGGTGCCGGCGGGTTGATCCTGATCGGCGAGTGCGTCGACCCGTTCTCGGTCGAGGCGGTGCGTGCCAGCATGGGCGCGCTGTTCACCGTGCCGGTGATACGATCGGGCTGGGAGGAGTTCCTCGCCTGGCTGCGCGCCGGGCCTGGGCAACTGGTCGGGCTGAGCCTCGACACCGATCACGATTATCGTTCCGCCCGGTACAGCGCGCCAACCTTCCTGCTTACCGGCAACGAGGCCCAGGGCATGCCGGACGATTATGCCGCGGCGTGCGACCTGCTGGTCAAGATCCCGATGCGCGGCAAGGCCGACAGCCTCAACGCAGCGGTCGCCACGGCGGTGATGGCCTATGAGGTATTGGCCCAGACGGGCGGCTGAGGCCGGACGCTGGCTCGCCCATGAACGAGCCCGTCACGCGCGGTTCAGCGCGGCTCCCGTAACCGGTCGGGACGGGAGATACGCCATGAAGTTAGCACTTGCCCTCGTCACCCCAGCCCTGCTCGTCGCCGGTGCCGCGACCGCCCAGCCGGCGCGCGACGTCTATCGCGCGTCCGGCACGATGCCCGACTGGAACCTGCAGATCGATCGCGGTCTGATCCGCTATGTCGGCGATCGCGGGCGCACCCGCATCATCGCCCCCGCCCCGGTCGCGCGGCCGAGCTTCAACGGGATGCGCTACGTCACGCCGCGCATCACCGTCGACGTGACCTATGCGCGCTGCATCGACGCACGGGGGCAGGCCTTTCACGACCGCGTCACGGTGACCTATGGCCACCGTTCCGTACGCGGCTGTGGTGGCGAGCGCCTCGCGCCGCCGCTCGCGCTCACCGGCACGCGCTGGATGATCGCCAGTCTCGACGGTCGCCCGGTGCGCACCGCGCGCACCACCGACATCCGCTTCACCGAGCGCCGCGTGCAGGGCAATGCCGGCTGCAACAGCTTCGGCGGCGCCTACCGCCTCGACGGCGACCGGCTCACCGCGGAGCAGGTCATCTCGACCAAGATGGCCTGTGTCGGGCCGGGGATGAATGTCGAGGGTCGGTTCTTCGACATCATCGCCGATGCGCGGGTAGAACGCCGGGGCACGGATATGATCGCGCTCAGCGGCAATGGCCGCTCGATCGAACTCCGCGCGGTTCGCTGATGATCTAGGTGTGGCGGGCGCGCTGCTCGGCGATGTAGCGCAGTTCGCCTTGTGCCTTGGTATCGGCAGGATCCAGTTCCAGGCATTTGCGATACAGCGCCTCGGCTTCGTCGAGCTTGCCTTCCTCGACATAATTGTAGCCGAGTCCGCGCCACGCGCGGCCACGCTCCTTTTTCAGTGACGCCGCGTCATAGGCCGCATTCTCGTCGGCGCGGCGATAGGCATCGTCAGACGCGGTCCAATTGCGCTGCTGCTGATAGGCATAGCCCAGCTCGTTGAGATAGTGCGCGTCATGCGGTGCCATCGCCGTGACCCGCTCGAGAAACAGCGTGGCTTCATCGAACCTGCGTCGGTCGTCGAGGATAAAGCCCTTCAGGAACAGGGCGGTGCACCAGCCTTCGCCGATCACGATGGCGCTCTTCTTTTCGGCCGCTGCGCCAAGCAGGTAGAGCAATGTCTCCTGCTGGTTTGAACCGCAGTAGATTTTTCGGGTCTCGCCGGCATATCGCCGCGCATAGGCATCGAGCGCGGGATCAAGCAGCCCGATCGCCTCGTCCATCTTGCCGTCGACGACCAGTTGCGCCGCCTGGCTGACCGAAGCCGCCTGGGGATCGGGATCGGTTTGCTTCTCCGGCCCGGCCGATGCCGTAATGAGGGCAATAGCGGCGGCGATAGCGAAGACGGTCATGCGCCCCTCCCGAAAGCTTTTGACGTCTTGAGCTGCCCCAAAACCCAGTCCGCGTCACGCGCGATTTTTCAACGCGCATCCTCCAGTCGCGCGGCCGCGGGCGTGACAAACCCGCGACACTGAAATGATCATCCGGCGATCACTCCGCCGCCTCGCCGATGTCCTCGATCAGCTTCGGCCCGTCGCCATAGCGCGCCAGCGCCTCGACCGGCGGCACTTCCTCGATCTCACGCGCGCCGGGTTCGATGTTGAGGTCGCGCAGCTTGCGCGCCGTGACAAGCGTGCGTGACTCGAAACTCGCCACGAAGCTGTTGTAATTGTTGACCGCGCTGGTCAGCCCGCCGCCGACCTTGCGCAGATCGCCGGCCGCCTTGGCCAGCCGGTCGTACAATTCCTTGCCCAGCTCACCGATCTGCCGCGCCTCCTTGGCCAGCCGTTCCTGACGCCATACCGCCGAAACCGTGCGGGCGATGGCGATGAGGTTGGTCGGGGTGGCGAGCAGCACGCGCTTCTCGAACGCGAAATCCCACAGGGTCGGGTCGTGTTCGAGCGCGGCCGACAGGAAATGCTCACCCGGCACGAACATGATGACATAATCGGGCGCGTCGGCGAACTGGCTCCAATAGGCCTTGTTGCCCAGTGCGTTGACATGGGCGCGCATCGCGGCGGCATGGGCGGCGAGGCCGACAAGCCGCTCCGCCTCGTCGACCGCGCCGAACGCATCCTGATAGGCGTTCAATGACACCTTGGCGTCAATTACCAGGGCCCGCCCACCGGGCACGCGGATGATCGCGTCGGGCCGCAGCCGCCCGCCCTCGTCGTCGCTGACGCTGACCTCGGTGGTGAAATCGGCATGTTCCGACAGGCCGCAGGTTTCGAGCACATTCTTGAGCTGCTGCTCGCCCCAGCGCCCGCGCGACTTGGGGGCGTTGCGCAGCGAGTTGACCAGCTTGGCGGCTTCGCTGCTGACCTTTTCCTGGCCGATGCGCATCGCCTCGATCTGACCCTTCAACTCGCTGAAGGCGCCCTTGCGCTCGCTCTCGACCTTGCCGACCGCTTCTTCGTAGCGCAGCAGCCGGTCGCTGACCGGCTGGAGCATCGATTTGAGGTTCTGGCCGGCGGTTTCCTCCGACTGGCGGAAACGTTCGTCGGCCCGCTTGAGGAACACTTCCTGCGCCTGCCCCAGCGCCTTGGCCGACAGCTCGGCGAACTGGCCGGCCATCGCCTCCTTCGCCTCGAGCAATTCCTTCTGCCGCGACTCGAAGGCCGAGGCGAGCGTCTTGAGCTCGATATTCTCCAGCCGCGCGATGTCACGCTCGTCGCGCAAGGCTCCCAATTCCTCGCGCAACTGATCGACGACGCGGGCACGTTCTTCCGCCGAGGCGAGATCGACGATCGCGCGCTTGAATTCCTCGGTGCGCGCATCGCGCTCGGCGCGCAGCAGCGTCGTACCACGGCTGCCGAGCAGCCAGCCGACCAGCAGCCCCGCGACAAGCACGGCCACCAGCCCCAGCCCCATCATCATCCCGCTCATTCACGCCTCGCACAGAACATTCGGCGAACTTTCTAGACCGCGCGGCTGTTTTGGCAATGCGCCTTGCGGTGGGCCGTGCCCGCGTTACCCGTCACCGCCGCGCCGACCGATATCGAATATCCCGCGCCGCCACACTTCAGCCCGCCGCGCGTGCCGGCGGCGGAGGATATCCGCATCGTCGATCGGGAGATTGACGGGCTTTTCCGAACGAGTCGCCACCTGTTCGCACCTGTTTTAGCAGGTGGTGATTTTTTGCGGCGTCTCCCGCTCGCACGCGATTTCAAAAATAATGATATATTTTAATAGCTTACTTTATTATATTCATGGCGTATCGTAGCTATGAAATCCAAATTAGCAGGTGACGAACAGGACGATGAACAGGCGGGGTCGGCCTGCTAGCAGGTGAACCTTAGCTTCAACCACAATGAGAAAGAGCGCGGCGACGCGCAGGGCGCGCCGTCCGCCCTCACCTTGCGGCCATTCGCGATAATGTTGAATCGACCTGGCGCGGCCCGTCGGTGGGCATGGCTGAAAAGGCCGTTCGATTATCATCCTCCGTCACCCCGGACTTGTTCCGGGGTCCACTGGCCCGCAAGAGAGGTGGCTCGCTCTCTGGCGGAAGGGTGGATGCCGGAACGAGGCCGGCATGACGGATTTGGGCTGAGGCAATTACCGTTTCAGTAGCTTGACCCTCTACGCAGGCACCTATGGGCGTGTGACCCAAGGAGCCGACACCGCGTAGTTCACGCAGCCTTGCGCATCTTGGCGAGCTTCTTCAGCGCCATGTCGCGCTTCAGGCGGGAGATATGGTCGATGAACAGCACGCCATTGAGATGATCGATCTCATGCTGGAGGCAGGTCGACAGCAGACCGTCCAGTTCCTCCTCATGCGCCTTGCCGTCGCGGTCGAGCCATTTGGCGCGGCACCGCGCCGGGCGCTCGACCTCGGCATATTGCTCGGGGACCGACAGGCAGCCTTCATTGTAGCTGGCCAGGTCGTCGCTCAGCCATGATATCTCGGGATTGACGAACACCATCGGCTGGCGCGCGGGCTTGGCTTCCTCGCCCTCGCCTTCCGGCTCCTGCAGGTCGATCACGACGATGCGGCGTTCGATGCCGACCTGGGTCGCGGCGAGGCCGATGCCGCGCGCGTCGTACATCGTGTCGAACATATCGGCGATGATGTCGCGCACCTGATCGTCGACCGCTTCGACGGGCTTGGCGACGACGCGCAGGCCGGGATGCGGCACTTCGAGGATTTCCAGCAGGCTCATGGCTGCGAGCTAGGAAAGGTCGAGGCCGTCGTCAAGCGATGGCCTCACGCGACCGGGCGTCGCGCGCGCAACGCCTGGGCCAGCGTCCCCTCGTCGAGATAATCGAGTTCGCCGCCGACCGGCAGGCCGTGGGCGAGCTGTGTGACGCGCACCGGGAAGCGCTCGATGCGGTCGGCGATGTAATGCGCCGTGGTCTGGCCCTCCAGCGTGGCGTTCATCGCCAGCACCACCTCGTCGATACCGCCCGCCTCGATCCGCCGGACCAGCGAATCGATCGTCAGATCCTCCGGCCGCACGCCCTCCAGCGCCGACAGGCGGCCGCCGAGCACATGGAAGCGCCCCGGGAACAGCCGCGAGCGGTCGAGCGCCCAGAGATCGGCCACCTCCTCCACGACGCACAGCGCGCGCGCGTCGCGGCGCGGGTCGGCGCAGACGCCGCACGGATCGGTGGTGTCGACATTGCCGCAGACCGAACAGGTGGCGAGCCGCTGCTCGACCGCGGTCAGCGCGGCGAGCAACGGCCCGAGCGCCGCCTCGCGCTTCTTGAGCAGGTGCAGGACGGCGCGGCGCGCCGATCGCGGGCCAAGGCCGGGGAGCCGCGCCAGCGCCTGGGTCAAAGCTTCGATCTCGGGAGATGCCATGCGGAACAGATAGGGGGTTGCGCACCCCTCTGCCAAGCGGCGAGAGAGGCGGCATGCGGATCGTCTTCATGGGAACCCCCGACTTCGCCGTCCCGGTGCTGCAGACGCTGGTCGATCGCGGCCATGACGTCGCGGCGGTCTATTGCCAGCCGCCGCGCCGCGCCGGGCGTGGCAAGACGCTGTCGCCCTCCCCGGTGCAGCGCCGCGCCGAAGCGCTCGGCCTCGAGGTGCGCACGCCGGCGACGTTGCGCGACGAGGCGGAGCAGCTGCGCTTTGCCACGCTGCGCGCCGATATTGGCGTCGTGGCGGCATATGGCCTGATCCTGCCGCGGCCGGTGCTCGATGCGCCGCGTCACGGCTGCCTCAACGTGCATGGCTCGCTCTTGCCGCGCTGGCGGGGCGCCGCGCCGATCCAGCGCGCGATCCTTGCCGGCGACGTCGAGACCGGCGTCGACATCATGCAGATGGAGGCCGGGCTCGACACCGGGCCGATCCGGCTGGAGGAAAGCACGCCCGTCGCCGGCAAGACCGCCGGCGACCTCACCGCCGAACTGAGCGCGATGGGCGCGCGATTGATGGCCAGGGTGCTGGCCGATCTTGCCGCCTATCCGCCCGTCGCGCAGGCGGAAGAGGGCGTGACCTATGCCGCCAAGATCGACAAGGCCGAGGCGAAGATCAATTTCGCCCAGCCGGCCATCGCGATCGAGCGCCAAATTCGGGCGTTCAACCCCGCGCCGGGCGCGTTTTTCGAGACCGATGGCGAGCGCATCCGCGTGCTTTCCGCCGTGGTCGAACCTGGCACCGGCGTCGCCGGCACGGTGATCGATGACGGGCTCGCCATCGCCACGGGCGACGGCGTGATCCGCCCGACATCGCTGCAACGGGCCGGGCGCGGCGTCATGACGTCAGCCGAGCTGCTGCGCGGCTTTTCTCTGCCGCGCGGCACGCAGCTCGCGTGACCCGCTTCGCGCTGACGATCGAATATGACGGCCGTCCCTTCATGGGCTGGCAGCGCCAGTCGCATGGACCCAGCGTACAGGAAGCGATCGAGGTCGCGGCCCATGCCGTCACCGGCGAGCAGGTCGCGGTGCACGCTGCGGGCCGCACCGATGCCGGGGTCCACGCAATGGCGATGCGGGCGCATCTCGATATCGCGCGGCCGATCACGCCCTTTCGGCTGAGCGAGGCGCTCAATGCGCTGGTCCGGCCCGCGCCGATCGCGATCCTCTCATGTGAAATCGTGCCCGACGACTGGCATGCGCGCTTTTCCTGCCTTGGCCGGCATTACGAATATCGCATCGTCACGCGCCGTGCGCCGCTGACCTTCGAGACCGGCCTCGCCTGGCGGCTGGCGACGCCGCTGGATGGTGACGCCATGGCGGAAGGTGCTGCGCGGCTGGTGGGCAGGCATGACTTCACCACCTTCCGATCGGCGCATTGCCAGGCCGACAGCCCCTTGCGCACGCTCGACCGGCTCGACGTGGTGCAACGAGGCGACCGGATCACGGTGTTCGCTTCCGCCCGGTCGTTTCTGCATCATCAGGTGCGGTCGATGGTCGGCTGCCTGGCGCTGGTCGGTCAGGGCAAATGGACGCCGGATGACATGGGCGCAGCGCTGGCGGCGCGCGACCGGGCGGCACTTGGGCTAAATGCGCCGCCGGACGGGCTCTATTTCATTGGCGCCGACTATCCGCCGATCAGCGGCTGAAACGCGCGGCCAGCTCGACATGGGTCGACCAGCGGAACTGGCCGACCGGCTGGATCCAGTCGAGCGTATAACCACCCTGACACAAAATCTCCGCATCACGTGCAAAGGTACCGGGATTACACGAAACATAGGCGATCACCGGCGTCGTCGCGCTGGCGAGTTGCAACACCTGCTCGCGGGCGCCGGCGCGCGGCGGGTCGAGGATGATCGCGGCGAAGCGGCTGCTCTCCTCGCTGGTCAGCGGCCGGCGGAACAGGTCGCGATGGTCGGCGAAGATCTGGCGCCCCGCCAGGGCGGCGGCGGACTTCAACGCACCGATCGGGTCGCGCGCGCCCTCCGCGGCATAGACCCGACCCGGTAGCGCCAGCGCGAAGGTGCCGAGCCCGGCGAACAGGTCGGCGACCGTTCCGGCACCGCCGATCGCCAGGCGCACCGCATCGACCAGCGCCGCCTCGCCTTCGCGCGTTGCCTGGAGGAAGGCGGCGTAGGGCAGCGGCACCGCGACGCCGCCCAGCGTGATGGTGACGGGCTCGGGCTCCCAGCGATTCTCCGGCCCGTTGCCGTTGTCGATCGCGAGGCGCGCGATGCCGTGCCGCTGCGCAAAGGCGGTGATCGCCTCGGCCGCCGCCAGGCCGTCGGCGGCGATGCCTTCGATCAGCAGGTCCGGCCCCTGATCCGCCTCGACCAGATGGAGCCGCACGCGGCGCTTGGGCTTCATCATCCTGCCGAGCAGCGCGCGCAGCGGCGCGACCAGCGCGAACAGCGTTGGCGTCAGCACCCAGCACTCCTCGAGATCGACCAGCGCATGGCTGGCGCCCTCGCTGAACCCGATGCGCACCCGCCCGCCGCTCATCTCGGCCTGCAAGGCGGCGCGCCGGCGTGTGCGTGGCGGTGACAGCAATGGCGTTCGGATTTCGGTCGTCAGCCCATGCGCCGCCAGCGCGCCCGCGATCCGGTCGGTGATGAAGCCGGCGTAACTCTCATCATCGAGATGCTGGAGCTGACATCCGCCACAAATGGGAAAGTGACGGCATGGCGCCACGGCGTGGTGCGGGCCGGGAATGACCGCACCTTCCGGCGTGAGCGCATCGCCGGGGGCCGCGAAGGGCGCGTGACGGCCATCGGCGGTCACGCCGTCGCCGCGGCCCGCAATGCGAATTATGGTATCATTCATACCGAGGCCCTAGCGGCGGTCAGCGCAACGGCAAGGTCGTCGGCGATGAAGGCGCCGCCGAGCCGGCGCGCTGCCTCGGCATGAAGCCATACGCCGGTGCCGACGCAATCGAGCGGGTCATCGGCACTACCCGCGAGCATCGCCGCGATCGTGCCGGCCAGGATATCGCCTGAACCGGCGGTCGATAGCCAGCCACTCGCCGATTCAGCGAAGCGGATTTGGCCATCGGGCGCCGCGATCACGGTATCCGCACCCTTGAAAGCCACGACGCAGCCGGATCGCCGCGCCGCGTCGCGCGCTGCTTCGGCCTTGTTGCCTGGCTTGCCGAAGACGGCGGCGAACTCGCCGGCATGCGGCGTCAGCACCGTAACCGCCCCGCGCCGGCTCACCTGGCCGAGGCGGCGATCACCCAGCAGGTGCAGCGCATCGCCGTCGATCACCAGCGGATGGGCGCTGGCGATGGCGGCATCGAGTTTCGCGGCGGCGTCGCCGTCGCGGCCGAGTCCCGGGCCGACCAGCACCGCGCCGATCCGCTCGTCGTCGAGCGCATCCCGTCGCCACGGCTTGCGGACGATCGCGTGCGGCATGTGATCCACGCCTTCGCCGAGCAACAACGCATAGCCGGCGCCGGCCCGCATCGCCGCCTCCGCGGCGAGCGCCGCGGCGCCCGGCATTGTGCCGGCGATGATAGCGACCATGCCGCGGGTATATTTGTGGGCATCGGCATCCGGTGCCGGCAGCGCCGGCCGAGCGAGGACGGCGAGATCGCTGGCGATCGGGATACCGATGTCGAGCACGCGCGTCGCCCCGCAATGGCGCGCGGCTGGCTGGAGCAGATGCGCCGGCTTGGCTGCTGCCATGGTGAGTGTGACGTCAAACAGCGGCACGTCCGCCAGCAAGGCGCCGTCATCGGTGCTGACGCCACTCGGCACGTCCACCGTGATCGACAGCCGCGCCGCCGCGGCGAGGCGCAGCAGCGGCCCGGAAAGCGCCGCGTCCAGCGGGCGCGACAGGCCGACGCCGAACAGCGCATCGACCAGCACCGGCGCCGGGGCGGCTTCCGCCAGTGCCTCGATTGGCCCTGACCATCCGGCGCGGGCGTTTCGCGCCGCATCGGTGCGCGGCTCGCCGCTCGCCGCGACCCGAACGGAGATGCCGCGCTTCGCCAGCGCCGCGGCGGCGACATAACCATCGCCGCCATTGTTGCCCGGACCGCACAGCACCAGAACGGGCGAACCGCTGCCCAGCCGCCACACCGCCTCGGCCACGGCGCGGCCGGCGCGGTCCATCAGTTCGATCACCGTGGTGCCCTGAGCGATCGCCGCCGCCTCGGCGGCGCGCATCGCTTCGACCGTGACGACCGGCATCCCGGCAAGTGGCGTCATGACCCGTGCGCCGCCGCGCCCTTTACCGTCGCTGGCAGGCGGTAGCGATCCCCACCCAGCGCCACTTCGATGCTGCCGGGGCCGAGCACGGTGACCACCGCCTTCTCCGCCCCGTCGGCGGCGATCACGCCGCGCCCGTCCCTGGTCACCAGCAGGCGGTGGAACGAGCCGTCGGGGTGGCTGACGGTCAGGACGAGACCGTCCGCGCCGTTGACCCGGTCGACAGTGCAGACCCGCGCAAAGTCGCTGGACCCGTGCTGGGCGCAGACGATCCGTCCCGCGCCTTCGGCATCGGCGCGCTGCTTCGCCTCGACCTGCGCCAGGACATTGCGATCGGTCGCCTGCTCGCCGCACCCGGCCAGCAGGAGGGCAAGCAGAAGGCCGCTAGATATCCGCGTAGACATGGGTTTCGGCGCTGGCTCCCGGGTGCGTGACCGCCCCGTTATAGGCCGGCCCGACATTCTGCGCATAGCGCCACAAGGCGCCCGACTGATAGTCATGGCGACGCGGCTGCCAGTTGGCGCGGCGTTCGGCGAGGATTTCGGGTGCAACCAGCAGGTCGATCGTACCGGCTTCGGCATCGATGCGGATCGTGTCGCCCTGTTCGACCAGCGCGATCGGGCCACCCTCGGCTGCTTCCGGGCCGACATGACCGATGCAGAAGCCGCGCGTCGCGCCGGAGAAGCGCCCGTCGGTGATCAGCGCGACCTTCTCGCCCATGCCGAGGCCGTAGAGCGCCGCGGTGGTCGACAGCATCTCACGCATGCCGGGGCCGCCCTTCGGCCCCTCATAGCGGATGACGACCACCTCGCCTTCGAGGATCTCGCGCTTCTCGACCGCGGCGAAGGCCTCTTCCTCGCAGTCGAACACGCGGGCCGGGCCTTCGAATTGCAGGCGGTGCATGCCGGCGACCTTCACGATCGCGCCATCGGGCGCCAGCGTGCCGCGCAGGCCGACCACGCCGCCGGTCGGCGACAGTGGCGTCTTGACGTCATAGATGACCTTCTGGTCAGGGTTCCAGGTCACCTGGTCGATATTCTCGCCCAGCGTCTTGCCCGTCACGGTCAGGCAATTGCCGTCGAGCAGATCATTGGCGAGCATCGTCTTCATCAGCATGTAGACGCCGCCGGCATCATACATATCCTTGGCGACATATTTGCCACCTGGTTTGAGGTCGGCGATATAAGGTGTTGATTTGAATGCTTCCGCAACGTCGAACAGGTCGAACGAGATGCCCGCTTCATGCGCCATCGCCGGTAGGTGCAGTGCGCCATTGGTCGAGCCGCCGGTCGCCGCCACCACGCGCGCCGCATTGATGAACGCCGGGCGTGTGCAGATGTCGCGCGGGCGGATATTGTCGGCGAGCAACTCCATCACCTGCGCGCCGGCGGCGACGGCGATCTGCTCGCGGGTCGAATAGGGCGCGGGCACCATGTTCGAATTGGGCAGCGACAGGCCGATCGCCTCGCCGACACAGGCCATGGTGTTGGCGGTATATTGCCCGCCGCAGGCGCCGTGGCCCGGACAGGCGACCTTTTCGAGTTCGTGCACCTCGGACAGCGGGCACGCCCCGGCGGCATAGCGCCCGACCACCTCGAACACATCGACCACGGTGACGTCACGGTCATGGAAGCGGCCCGGCAGGATCGAGCCGCCATAGACGAAGATCGACGGGATATTGAGCCGCAGCATCGCCATCATCATGCCCGGCAGCGACTTGTCGCAGCCCGCGAAGCCGACCAGCGCGTCATAGCAATGGCCCCGCACGCTGAGCTCGACCGAGTCCGCGATCACCTCGCGGCTGACCAGCGAGGACTTCATGCCCTGATGGCCCATGGCGATGCCATCGGTCACGGTGATGGTGTTGAAGCGCCGCGGCATGCCGCCGGCCTGGATCACGCCGCCACGCGCGGCATCGGCCTGGGCGTCGAGCGTGGTGTTGCACGGCGCGCTGTCATTGCCGGCCGAGGCGAGCGCGACGAACGGCTTGGTGATGTCCTCCTCGGAAATCCCCATGGCATAATAATAGCTGCGATGCGGGGCGCGTTCCGGGCCCACCGAGACGTGACGGCTGGGCAGGCGGGATTTGTCGAAGGAGCGTGTCATGCGCGCGCCTATGTCGCGAGAGGGTGCCTCGGCGCAAGACTATTGCGTATGGATTCGAGAATCGGCGCGACGATGTCCGACCATCGCGCGACGCCGGCGTGCCCGTCGATCAGGTCATTGCGGATTTCGATCGCGAGGCTGGCGATGCCGTTCGCCTCGCCGTGCCGGTTGAGCGTCGCGTTGAGCGCGCGGCCCGAATAGGGTTCGTTGTCGCCGGTGGGTATGCCGGCCGCGCGGAACAACGCCACAGCGCGATCGGCGGCGCGGCGATCGCGATTGGAGAGGATGCCGATCTCCCACGGGCGCGCTTCCCCGCCCTGTTCGAGCCGCGGCGTGAAGCTGTGGATCGAGGCCAGCAATACCGGCCGCGTCTCGCGAATCGCCGCCGCCAGTGCGCGGTGATAGGGCGCGTGGAAACGCGACAGCCTGTTCGCGCGATCGTCGCCCGCATTGCCGGGGATGACGTGGCCATCGCTGATGTGCGGCACCAGGCCGGGATGGTCGGGCTGGCGGTGCAGGTCGATCACCAGTCGCGAGACCGTGGCGAGAATGGCGGGCGCGCCGAGCCGCGCGGCCAGCGCCTCGGTCACCGGGCCGGCACCGATATCGATCGCGATATGTTTGTCGAGCAAGGCGGGCGCGACGCCGAGGTCAATCCCCTCGGGGACGGCATTGGAGGCATGGTCGCAGATCAGCAGGATACCGCCCGCAATGCCGGGGATGACGCGCGGCGCCGTCATGCGCCACGCAAAAGGGCGACAGGGGCAAGCCTGCCGCCCTCATGGGGGGATGACGCGCGGTGGAACCGCGGACCATCGGCAGGCGCGTCGTGCGAAACGGCGGACCTGTTCGCCGATCGCTCAGCAAGAGTGGTGCCAGTCGCCCCGCGCCTCGTACGGAGAACGCGCGGCGCCATCGGCCGTCCCGATACGGTACGGCGAACCGTCACGTCAGCACCGATTCGAGACACCACCAGCGGGGATGGGCGGCGCGGATCGCCGCCGCCGTGCGGTCGCGCGCCGCGTCGTCCGCATAGAGCGCGAAACAGGTCGCGCCCGACCCCGACATGCGCGCCAGCGTCGCGCCACCGGCATCATGCAGCGCGGCGAGCACATCGACGATGGCTGGCGCGAGCGCGCGCGCGGGCTTTTCCAGATCGTTGCGCCCGGCGAGCGCGCGGCCCAGCGTGTCGCCGGAGGGGATCGCTCCGCGATCGACCAGGTCCCAGCCGGCGAATACCTGCGCGGTCGAGACAGCGACCCCCGGATTGACCAGCAAGACCGCCGTCCCGGTGACGCCACCGAGCGGCTCGAGCAGTTCCCCGCGGCCACCGCCGCGCGCGGTGACGCCAAGCAGGCAGGCCGGCACGTCCGACCCCAGCTGTTCGGCACAGGCGAACAGGCGGCGGTCGTCAGGCGCGATGCCATCGCGCCGTGCCAGCGCGCGCAACGCCGCGGCGGCATCCGCCGATCCGCCGCCGATACCCGAGGCGATCGGCAAGCGCTTGTCGAGGGTGAAGGCGCCCGACGCTATGACGTCAAACGCCGTCGCGTAAGCACGCGCGGCACGCAGCACGAGATTGTCGTCATCGAGCGCGAGATTGCCGGCAAAGGGTCCGGTGATCGCCAGCGACAGGTCGCCCGGCGCCAGCGTCAGCGCATCACCGTCGCGCAGGAAGGCGAACAGCGTTTCGATCTCATGATAGCCATCCGCCCGCCGCGCACGGACGTGCAGCGCGAGGTTGATCTTGGCGGGGGCCGTTTCGATGATCATGCAGTTTGCCGCATATAACCCCAAAACGTCACCCCGGACTTGTTCCGGGGTCCAACCCTCGGCAGGCGTTGCGCTTGAGGTTTCGAGTGCCACGTTCGCGGCACGTTGGACCCCGGAACAAGTCCAGGGTGACGGGAGGGGTTAGGCGACACAACCCGCCTCACATGTTCGGATAGTTGGGCCCGCCGCCCCCCTCCGGCACCACCCAGTTGATGTTCTGGGTCGGGTCCTTGATGTCGCAGGTCTTGCAGTGGACGCAGTTCTGCGCGTTGATCACGAACTTCGGATCGCCCTCTTCCTGCCCGACGATCTCGTAAACCCCGGCCGGGCAGTAGCGCTGCGCCGGCTCGTCATACATTGGCAGGTCGTATTCGACCGGGATGTTCGGATCCTTGAGCGTGAGGTGGACCGGCTGATCCTCCTCATGATTGGTGTTCGAGACGAACACCGAGGAGAGACGATCGAAGGTCAGCACGCCGTCGGGCTTGGGATAGGCGATCGGCTGCACCTGATCCTTGCGCCACAGGCTCTTATGGTTGGGATGGTGTTTCATCGTGAAGGGCCATTTG
>Ga0207676_10000190_pt1 | contig 53850 bp, 57 predicted proteins | sample KBSSwiS72_FD_184307 | JGI IMG/M metagenome (GOLD analysis project Ga0207676, IMG submission 184307) | Switchgrass rhizosphere microbial communities from Kellogg Biological Station, Michigan, USA - KBS Switchgrass S7-2 (SPAdes) (version 2) | ecosystem: Host-associated > Plants > Roots >...
AGATCAATGAATGGCTCGTCTTGTCGTAGGACGGCGGTTGCGCCCAGCCGACGACGCTCAGCGTGGGATAGCCTTGCTTCTTGCGCTCCTCATTGTCGGCCGCCTCGCCCTCACGCAAGTCGTTCAGCACCTTGTCGTAATCCTGGCCGCTGGCGTCGGTGTCCGGGACATAACCGCTGTCCTGATAGGTGACGACCGCGCCCCAGATATTGTCGACCACGGTCTTGTCAGCCGGCAGGATCAGGCCGAGCACGTCGCTGACCGCACTGGGCGGGTTGTGCCACACATCGACCAGCACGCGCTTCGCCTCTTCGGGCCCGAGAAAATAATAGCGGGTACCGAGATGCATCACGGCATGTGCGGCGGGGATCGCGACGTCGCCGGATTGCTTGTGCAGATTTTTCACGAACGCGGCCAGTTCCGGCGACGGCCCCGACTGATTGCCGTCCTGTGCACCGGCCGGCGCGGTGACCGTAGCCAGCGCGAGCGCCAGTGCGCTCGCCGTCATTCTGATCTTCATGTCCCTAAGCCCCCGATTCGGCGAGGGAATCGCCTTGGGTGCGATCAGGCAGCGAAAAACCTCAGGCGTCAAGCCGAGGTGCCGCCGGGCCATTTTAGAATGTCGGGTTCGCTCCGTCATCGTCTCAACCACTAGCAAATGGGCGTCTACCTCTTATATCAACCAACAATTTCCTGTTTTCGGTCGGGTGAGACTTGCGCACGCACAATCTCGGCGCCTAAGGGGTTTCGCGCGCAGCTGGCGCGTATGCGAACATCGAGGAAGACATGTCGACGATCACCGCTCAGGAGCGCGCCCGACAGATCGGCAGCGAGAGCGTGTCGGACTGGGTCACGGTCAGCCAGGAGATGATCGACAAGTTCGCCGACGCGACAGGCGACCACCAGTTCATCCACGTCAATCCCGAAATGGCCGAAATGACGCCGTTTGGCGGGACCATCGCCCACGGCTTTCTGACGCTGTCGTTGATGCCCCTGCTGTCGTCGAAGGTCGCCGATGCGCCGCAGATCGAAGGCGTGAAGATGGGCGTCAATTACGGAGGCAACAAGGTTCGTTTCCTCCAGCCGATACGCTCGGGCAAGCGCGTGCGGGGGCGCTTCAAATTACTCGAATTCGCCGAAAAGCGCCCGGGGCAGTGGCAGCAGACGGTCGAGTTCACCGTCGAGATCGAGGGCGAGGACAAGCCCGCGATGATCGCTGAATGGATCACCCAGATTTTCGTTTAATCCCCCGACCCCTCCTGAACGCGGGAGGGGCGTGAGAAAGGACCTCACCCATGCGTTCCGCCGTCATCGTTTCCACCGCCCGTACGCCGATCGGCCGCGCTTATCGTGGCGCCTTCAACAACCTTCCCTCGCCGACGCTCGCCAGTCACGCGATCAGGGCCGCCGTGGAGCGCGCCGGGATCGACGGCGCCGAAGTCGATGACGTCGTGTTCGGCTGCGCGTTGCAGCAGGGTCATCAGGCCGGCAACATTGCGCGCACCTCGCTGCTCCGCGCCGGGCTGCCGGTCAGCGTGGCGGGCATGTCGCTCGACCGGCAATGCTCGTCGGGGCTGATGGCCATCGCCACCGCGGCCAAGCAGATCATCACAGACAATATGGACATCACCATCGGCGGCGGCGTCGAGAGCATCAGCCTGGTGCAGACGCCCAAGATGAACCTCGCGCCCGACCCCGAACTGATCGCGATGCACAAGGACATCTACATGCCGATGCTCGGCACCGCCGAGGTCGTCGCCAAGCGCTACAATATCAGCCGCGAGGCGATGGACGAATATGCGCTCCAGTCGCAGCAGCGCACTGCCGCCGCTCAGGCGGCCGGCTATTACGACAAGGAGATCGTACCGGTCACCGCGACGATGGCGATCGTCAACAAGGAGACCAAGGAGGTCACCTACAAGGAAGTCACGCTCGCCAAAGACGAGGGCAATCGCGCCGACACCACGCTGGAGGGCCTCAAGGCGCTGCAACCGGTGATGGGCCCGGGCATGACGATCACCGCCGGCAATGCCAGCCAGCTGTCGGACGGGTCGTCGGCCAGCGTGCTGATGGAGGAGAAGCTCGCCGAGAAGCGCGGGCTGCAGCCGCTCGGCCGCTATATCGGCATGGCGGTCGGCGGCACAGAGCCCGATGAGATGGGCATCGGCCCGGTCGTTGCCATCCCGAAGCTGCTCGAACGCTTCAACCTGAAGATGGACGATATCGGCCTGTGGGAGCTGAACGAGGCGTTCGCGGTGCAGGTGCTCTATTGCCGTGACAAGCTCGGCATTCCCAATGAACTGCTCAACGTCTCGGGCGGCGCGATCTCGATCGGCCATCCGTACGGCATGACCGGCGCGCGCGCGACCGGCCATGCGCTGATCGAGGGCAAGCGCCGCGGCGCGAAGCACGTCGTCGTGACGATGTGCATCGGCGGCGGCATGGGTGCAGCCGGGCTGTTCGAGGTTTTGTAATCAGGCCGCCCGCGCGCATCCCCGGCTCGCGGGCACACCGCTGGATGACAATGATCGCGGCCGCTTTGGACGCGACTGCCACAACGGTGGGAAACCTCCGGCGTCTCGCTCGTTATCTCTCTCGAACCCGAGGAGAAACGCGATGGCCGACACCAGCGAGATCAGGCAGCATCTGTGGAAGAAGATGGCGGCGAGTCCCTTCGTCATGGTCGGCCCGGCTGATGGATCGAGACACAGCGAGCCGCTCACCGCGCAACTCGACCAGGATCAGGTCGACACGCTGTTCTTCTTCGCCGGCAAGGACAACCGCCTCGCCGGCGGCGGCAAGGTGATGGCGCAATTCGTGTCCAAGGGGCATGATTTCTTCGCGTGTCTGTCAGGCACGATCGCCCGCGACAACGATTTCGCGATGATCGACAAATTGTGGAACAAGCAGGCCGAGGCCTGGTTTCCCGGTGGCAAGGACGACCCCAACCTGACGCTACTGCGTCTCAACATCGACAGCGCCGAGTTGTGGGAAACCGACATGAGCCTGTCAGGCAAGCTCAAGATGCTGTTCGGCGGCAAGATCAACCCCAGCGAGGAAGGCAGCCACGCCCATGTCGGTACGACGGCGGCGTAAATCTCCCCTCCCGCTTGCGGGAGGGGAACAAATCACGCGTGCGTCGCGATCCATTGCTCGACGACCGGTGCGATGGTCTTGCGCCATTTGCTACCGTTGAAGATGCCATAATGCCCGGCACCCTTCGCCATGACATAATGCTTTTCGCTCTCGGGCAGGTTGGTCGCCAACGTCAGCGCGGCTTTGGTCTGGCCGAGTCCGGAAATATCGTCGCGCTCGCCCTCTATCGCCAATAGCGCGACGTCGGTGATGGCACCGGCATCGACCCGCCGACCGCGATGCTCCATCGTGCCCCTAGGCAACGCATGGTCCTGGAACACTACGTCGATCGTCTGGAGATAGAATTCGGCGGTCATATCGCAGACCGAGCGATATTCGTCGTAGAAATCCTTGGTCGCATCGGCGCTATCGTCGTCGCCCTGTACCAGGTGTTTGAACATCTCGTAATGCGACATCATGTGGCTGCCGAGGTTCATCGACATGAAGCCGGCCAGTTGCAGGAAGCCGGGATAGACGCGCCGGCCGGCGCCCGGATAGGTCGCCGGTATCGTCGCGATGACATTCTGCTCGAACCAGACATGCGGCCGCTCGGTCGCCATCGTGTTGACTGCGGTCGGCGCCTCGCGCGTGTCGATCGGCCCGCCCATCAGCGTCAGGGTCGCCGGGCGATGCGGATTCTTGTCCGCGCTCATCAGCGCGGCGGCCGCATAGCACGGCACCGAGGGCTGACACACCGCGAGCATGTGCGGCCGGCTGCCGTCACCGGCCTTGCCGATCGTCTCGAGGAACTCGGTCACATAGTCGACATAGTCGTCGAGATCGAAGCTGCCATCGCTCAGCGGGACCAGCTTCGCATCGCGCCAGTCGGTGATATAGACGTCGGTAGTCGGCAGCATGCGCTCGACCGTGCCGCGCAGCAGCGTGGCGAAATGCCCCGACATCGGCGCGACGATCAGCAATTTCGGGCCACCGGCGACACCGGATTTTCGGAAGTGCTTGAGCTGCCCGAACGGCTTGCGCAGCGTGATCTCCTCGATCACCGCCACCTCGCGGTCGCCGACCATGACATGGTCGATATCGAAGGCCGGCTTGCCGCGCGGCGCCGATGCGTGCGCGAACACCTCCAGCGCCGAGGCGAGCACCGGTCCGCCGCCGAAATAGGAGAAGGGATTGGCCGGGTTGCTCAACATCCCGGCACCGAAATTGGCCATCGCGCTGGCTCCGGCGAGCATCGAGCGCTGCATTTCATAAGCGTTATAGAGCATAGATACCGATTTTTCCGAAAACGTCTCTTGTCTGCGTATACCTTTCGGTGTGCAATGCAACATAGCGAATATTGCGTGAACGCGTGTTGAGGCTCGCCCACGCGCCTGCTAGGCGCAGCGCCATGGCCGAAACCGTCCCCGCGTCGCCGCCCGAAACCACGAAACGCAGCCTGAGCAATCTGCGCATGGTGTGGGACGCGGCGAAGAAATATCCGCGCCAGATTGTCATCGCCTGGATGTCGCTGCTCGTCACATCGGCCGCGACCATGGCGATTCCACTGGGCTTCAAGCAGGTGATTGATCGCGGTTTCGGTCAGGGAGCGAACGGATCGGTCGCCCACTGGTTCCATCTGCTGCTCGGCGTGGTGGTGGTCCTCGCGCTCGCGACGGCGGTGCGCTTCTATTATGTCTCGTGGCTAGGTGAGCGTGTCGTGGCCGACATCCGCGCCCGCGTTCAGAGCCATTTGCTCACGCTGGCACCGCGCTTCTTCGAGGACAATCGCCCGTCCGAACTCGCCTCGCGCATGACTTCCGACACAGGGCTGATCGAGCAAGTCGTCGGCACTACCGTGTCGGTCGCACTACGCAACACCGTCACCGGGATTGGCGGACTGATCATCCTTTTCACCCTGTCCTTGAAGCTTGCCGGCATGCTGGTGCTCGGCATCCCGGTGATCATCATGCCGATTGTGCTGCTCGGGCGTCGCGTGCGCAGCCACTCGCGCACCTCGCAGGATCGCGTCGCCGACGTCGGATCGATAGCGGTCGAGACGCTGGGCGCGATGAAAATCGTCCAGGCGTTCGGACAAGAAGAGCGCGAGGCGATGCGTTTCCGCACAGCGGTCGACGCGACCTTCGTTGCCGCCAAGCGGCGCATCCGGTTGCGTGCATTAATGACCGCGCTCGTCATCGGCCTGATCTTCGGCTCGATCACCATGGTGATGTGGGAAGGCGCGATCGACGTTCAGTCGGGGCGCATGACCGGTGGCGCGATTGCCGCCTTCGTGCTGACCGGCGGGTTTGTCGCCAGCGCATTCGGTTCGCTGACCGAAGTCTATGGCGACCTGCTACGCGGCGCCGGCGCCGCCGGGCGCCTTGCCGAGTTGCTGCGCGAGGTGCCGGAAATCCACGCTCCCGCCAACCCCACCGCCCTGCCCGTCCCGGCGCGCGGGGGCCTCGAATTCGACCATGTCGAGTTCCGCTATCCCAGCCGGCCCGATGTCTCCGCGCTGCACGACTTCTCGCTCGTCGTGGCGCCGGGCGATACCGTCGCGGTGGTCGGCCCATCGGGCGCGGGCAAGACCACGCTGTTCCAGCTGATCCAGCGCTTCTACGATCCGCAATCCGGCCGCATCCTGATCGACGGCGTACCGCTGCCCGAGGCCGACCCGGCCGAGATTCGCGCGCGCATCGCCATGGTGCCGCAGGAGACGGTGATCTTCGGCGCCTCGGCGCGCGACAATCTGCGTTATGGCGACTGGGGTGCGAGCGACGAGCAACTGTGGGCCGCCGCCGAGGCCGCCGACGCCGCCGAGTTCCTGCGCAAGCTGCCCGAGGGACTCGACACCTTTCTCGGCGAGAGCGGCGCGCGCCTGTCGGGCGGCCAGCGCCAGCGTGTCGCGATCGCCCGCGCGCTGCTGCGCGATGCGCCGATCCTGCTGCTCGACGAGGCGACCAGCGCGCTCGACGCCGAGAGCGAGCGGCTGGTGCAGCAGGCGCTCGACCGGCTGATGGAAAATCGCACCACTTTGGTCATCGCCCACCGCCTCGCCACCGTGCGCGCCGCGAGCCGGATCATCGTCATGGACGAAGGGCGCATCGTCGAGAGCGGCACGCACCAGACCCTGATCCGCAACAGCGGGCTATATGCGCGGCTCGCCAGCCTGCAATTCAATGAGGCCGCGTAACGAATAATCTCCCCTCTCGCTTGCGGGAGGGACGTATCGGTCCCGCGATCGGTTGATCATACCCCCGGTATGATCAAGAAATGCGCGGGGCGCATTTCGGCCGATTGCGCGGCCGACACTGGGAGGGCATGATCGGCTAGCGCTGCGCTAGCCGGTTAGGCCCTCCCCTAACCTCTCCCGCAAGCGGGAGGGGAATTTGGAATGAGCCGCGAATTCGACATCATCGTCTATGGCGCGACCGGGTTCACCGGGCGACTGGTGGCGGAATATCTCGTCCAGACCAACGCCCCGCGCTGGGCAATGGCGGGGCGCTCGTTGAGCAAGTTGCAGGAAGTACGTAGCGAGATCGCCGCCCATCCCGATACCCCGCTGATCACCGCCAATTCGGACGATCCCGCCAGCCTGGCCGAAATGTGCGAGCGCGCCGCCGTGGTTATCTCGACCGTCGGGCCATACCAGCTCTACGGCAGCGACCTCGTCGCCGCCTGCGCCGCGACCGGCACCGCCTATGTCGATCTTTGCGGCGAGCCCGCCTGGATGCGCCACATGATCGACGCCCACCAGGACGCCGCCCGGGCCAGCGGCGCGCGCATCGTCTTTTCGTGCGGCTTCGACTCGATCCCGTTCGATCTCGGCGTGCTCGCGCTGCAGAACGCGGCGAAGCGCAAGTTTGGCAAGCCCGCGCCGCGCGTGAAATGCCGTGTGCGTAAGATGCAGGGCGGCTTTTCCGGCGGCACCGCGGCAAGCCTCAAGGCAACCCTCGCCGCCGCCGCCAGGCACCCCTCGATCCTCGGCCTGCTGGTCGATCCTTTCGCGCTCGCCCCCGGCTTTAGCGGCCCCAGCCAGCCCAAGGGCCTGCTCCCCGAATATGACAAGACGATCGAGGCATGGGTCGCACCGTTCATCATGGCGCCGATCAACACCAAGAACGTCCACCGCACCAATTTCCTGCTCGGCCATCCCTATGGCGAGGATTTCGTCTATGACGAGATGATGGTCGCCGGACTCGGCGACATGGGCAAGGCCGCGGCCGAAGCGATCGCCAGGATCAACCCGCTGGCCAGCGACAAGGGCCCGAAGCCGGGTGAGGGCCCGTCGAAGGAAGAGCGCGACAACGGCTATTACGACATCCTGTTCATCGGCGAGATGCCCGACGGCGGCCGCGTCGAGGCGGTCGTGACCGGCGATCGTGATCCCGGTTACGGCTCGACCAGCAAGATGATCGCCGAGACGGCGCTGTGCCTGGTCAATGACGTCGCGGGCGAGGGCGGCGTGTGGACGCCAGGCGCGCTGATGGGCGAGGTGCTGATCAAGCGGCTGGAGGCCAATGCCGGGCTGAGCTTCCGCGCCGGCTGACGCTCAGGGCGCGTTGCCCGCGACCAGCGCGATGACGAGCCCGATCGCCAGTACGAACAAGGCGATGAGCAGGATCGTCACGATAACCCTGCGCTGCCGCCGTCGATAAGCATCATAGGCCGGGATATCGAGATAATAGCCGCCATTGCTCGCCGGCTGGATGACGCCAAGGCCGCGAAACCGGTCGAAGCATTTCTGCTCCAGGTGGCGACTTGTCGTGAAGGGTATCGCCTTGTCGGCGCCTACCGCGTTGCGTGACATGAAAAGCGAGACGACCTCGCGCTGCGCCCGCGCGCGCGCCGCCCCCGCTGCTGCCACGACACCGCCCATCTCGCCTCTCCCGATTGGCCCTTTGGTTCACACGTAGAGAAACGTCAGCAGCGACGCGACGATGATCGCGCCGATCCCGCACGGCACGGCGTGCCGCTGCCACCTCGTCTGATGCGCGTGATAGGCGTGCACATTGAGATAGAAGCGCCCCGGCCTCGCCTCGATCACCGCGCCGCGTCGGCGCAGGCGATCGAACAGCCAGCGTTCGAACCGGCCCGAAGGTTGATAGACCACCGCACTTCCCGGTGTGATCGCCCCGCGCAACACGAGCCGGTCGGCGACACGATCGCGGATCTGAATCCTGATCCGCGGCCCGTTCACCGCTTGCGACCCTGGTGGCGGATATTGTTCGGCCGCCCGCGCCGCTTGATCGCGCGCTGTGCTTTCCCGCCCGGCGCGGGCCGCGCGGCGGGCGCATCGACCAGTTCGAAACGCAGCGCGCCCGACACCGGATTGGCCTCGGCCAGCCGCAGTTCGAGCCGCTGGCCGAGCGCGAATTCGGTGCCGCTGCTTTCGCCGGTCAGCGTGCGCGCGCCCTCATCGAAGCGAAAATACTCGCCGCCCAGGTCGCGGACCGGCAACAGGCCGTCACCGCCCACGCCCTCGACGGTAGCGAACACGCCGAAATTGGCCACGCCGGTGATCCGCGCCGACACCGTCTCGCCCACCCGCTCGGCGAGGAACGCGGCGACATAGCGGTCGATCGTGTCGCGCTCGGCCTCCATCGCCCGGCGTTCGAGCGTCGAGATGCTGGTGCCGATCTGCTCCATCGCCGCCGCCTCGCCATCGCTCAGCCCACCCGGACCGAGGCTATAGGCCCTGATCAGCGCGCGGTGGACCAGCAGGTCGGCATAGCGGCGGATCGGCGAGGTGAAATGCGCGTAGCTGCCCAGCGCGAGCCCGAAATGCCCGGCATTGACCGGCGCGTAATAGGCCTGGGTCTGGGTGCGCAGCACTTGCTCCATCACCTGCGGGCGGAAATCGGCATCGCCGATGCGGTCGAGAATATGGTTGAAGGTCGCCGGGCGGATCACCTGGCCGAGCGCGAACTCGACGCCGAAGCTCGCGAGATAATCCTTCAGCGCGACGAGCTTCTCGCGGCTCGGTGGCTCATGGTCGCGGTACATGACCGGCGCCTTCTTCGCCTCCAGCGCCTTGGCCGCGGCGACATTGGCGGCGATCATGTAATCCTCGATCAGCTTGTGCGCATCGAGCCGCTCGCGCGGGGCGACCGACATGATCCGCCCCTTTTCGTCGAGCACGACGCGGCGCTCGGGCAGGTCGAGGTCGAGCGGCGCGCGCGCGGCGCGCGCCGTGTACAGCGCGCGCCAGCATGCCCAGAGTGGCTTGAGTATCTCCTTAAGCCCCTCCCCTTCAGGGGAGGGGTTGGGGTGGGGACTATCCGCATTCTCGAGGTGTGGAGCTTGCGGATAGTCCCCACCCCCGACCCCTCCCCTGAAGGGGAGGGGAGTATCATCGATAAGGGCCTGCGCATCCTCATAGGCGATGTTCGCCGCGATCCGCACCACCGCGCGGGTAAAGCGCCAGCTCTTCAACGCGCCGCCTTTCGCGACTTGCAAATGACACACCAAAGCCGCGCGATCCGCGCCTTCCTTCAGCGAGCACACGTCCGCCGACAGGATCTCCGGCAACATCGGCACGACGCGATCGGGGAAATAGACGCTGTTGCCGCGCCGCCGCGCATCCTTGTCGAGCGCGGAACCGGGGCGGACATAGAAGCTGACATCGGCGATCGCGACGATCGCCTTCCACCCCCCGTCATTGGCCGGGTCGTCGTCGGGCGCGGCCCACACCGCATCGTCATGGTCGCGCGCGTCGGCCGGGTCGATCGCGACGATCGGGATATGGGTCAGGTCCTCGCGCCCCTCGCCGAGCGGTTGTTTCGCAACCCGCTCGGCCTCCTCGATCGTCTCGGGCGTGAAGACGTCGGGAATGCCGAGCTTGTGGATCGCGATCAGCGAGAAGCTGCGCGGCGCGAACGGGTCGCCGAGCCGCTCGGTCACCCGCACGGTGATGCGCGGCGGTCGCCCGGCCTTTTCGGCCAGCACCAGATCGCCCGGCTCCGCGCCGCCCGCATCGGATACCTGGAATTCGCGCCGCTCGCGCTTCTCCACCCCCGTCAGCCACAGCCGCCCACCTTCCTCGCGCAGCACGCCGAGCACCAGTTCCTCGCCGCGCGCGAGTTGCTTCATCGGATGTGCGATCCAGCCTTTGCCGGCCTCCTCGGTCCGCGCCAGGATGCGGTCACCGACGCCGAGGCTGCCGCGCTTGCGCTCCTGCACCCTGAGGCGCGGCTGCGGCGTATCAGCCTCCCAGCGCTCGGGCACCGCCCAGATCGTGCCGCTGTCATCGGCATCGACGATGCGCAGCACAGTGACCTTGGGCAGGCCGCCCATCTGATGGAAGGCGCGGCCCGGGGCGCTATCGATCAGCCCCTCATCGGCCATATCCCTGAGCAGCGCCTTGAGCGCGATCTTCTCCTGCGCGGTCAGGCCAAAGGCGCGCGCGATCTCGCGCTTCCCGGCGGGCACGTCGGATGACGTGATGAAATCGAGGATCTGCTGCCGGGTGGGCAGGCCGGCAGGGGTGCGTTTGGGCATCGGACACAGATAGGGCGCGACGCCGATGGCGTCACGCCCTATCCGTTTGTTTGGTTTGGCACCGCCGTTCAGCGACGCTGAACCAAATTATAGCCTCAGAACTTACCGCGGATCGTTACGCCGTAAGTGCGCGGTTCGGCGAGGAAGGCCGAGAAGATCTGCGCACCGCCCGGATATTTCGAATCCGGCGTGAAGGTCGCGTTGGCGCCGCCGGCCTGGAACGGTGAGCTGAACGCCACCTGGGTGTATTGCGCGTTGAGCACGTTCTGACCCCAGAATTCGATCGCCCATTTCTGCCCCGGGCCGCGGATACCGATACGGGCATTCATGACGAAGAAACTGTCCTGCTCCTTTTGCGGGAACAGGTCGGAGCCGGAGTTGTAATCGCCCGACAGGCGGCCATCGACATAGAAGAGCCCCGACAGGCCGCTGTCGCCGAGCGGCGGGGTCCAGGTCACCGCCGTCGTCACCACCACCTCCGGTGCGTTCGACAGATTGTCGCCCGGCAGCATGCGCAGCGCCGGATCGAGCGGCGCGCCATTGGCATTGCCGACCAGGTTCTTGCGATACTTGGTCTGCGCATAGGTGAAGCCGGCATTGACGCTGAAGTTGCGAATCGGCGTAATCGCTGCCTCGAGCTCGACGCCCTGCGAAATTACGCCCGCCGTCACGTCGCCGGCCGCGCACGCGCCGGTCACCGCGCTGAGATCGCGATCAGCCCCGGCCAGGTCGGTCTTGCAGCCATTGATGTTCTGCACGAGGAAGACCGAGCCGTTGAAGGTATTGAGCTGAAAGTTCTTGAACGCCTGGTGGAACGCCGCAACGTTGAGGCTGAAGGTCGGCGACGAGTATTTCGCGCCGATCTCGAAAGCGTTGTTGATCTCCTGCGCGAACTGCAGATTGCCGACCAGCGCCTGTGCACCGCCTGCGGCCGCGAAGCTCACCAGCGGGCTCTTGAGCGCGGAACGGTCGAGGTTGAAGCCGCCCGCCTTGTAGCCGCGCGCATAGCTGGCATAGGTCAGCAGGCGCGGCGTGACCTTGTACGACAGGATGCCGGTGCCGGTCAGTTCGCTTTCGCTACGCTCGCTGTTGATCGAGACGCCATTGAGTTCCGAGGTCGAGTTGCCCTGGCAGGTCAGCGCGATCAGGCCGCCGGCCACCGCCGCCAGGCCCGGATTGGTCAGGAACGAGCCGAGCGCTGCCTGCTGCGCCGGGCACGCCGTGTTGCTGTTGCCGAACAGCGTGTTGAGTTTCTTGGTCTCGTGCGTCCAGCGCAGGCCGACCGTCAGCTTCAATCCTTCCGTGATCTCGAAGATATTGTGGGTGAAGAAGGCGTAGTTCTTGCTGTTCTGGTTATAGACCGAGGGCGTGTCGCCGACATTGTTGACCGTGTCGAGCCGGTCGAACGCCGCCAGAATCAGCGGGCCGGCGGCACCGAACGCGCCCGACACGGTCGGACGCAGCGTGGTGCGGATGCAGCCGGAGGCAGTCGGGTCATAGGCAAAGGCGAGGCCGCCGCCATTGATGATGCGGCATGAGGCGAAGCGGCCATATTGCGACCCGAACTTCAGATTGTCGCGCACCTGCAGGTCTTCATTGGCGAAGAACGCGCCGACCAGCCAGTCGAGCTTGCCGCCCAGCGCCTCGCCCTGCAGGCGAAGTTCCTGCGAGAAGGTCTTGAACTCGCGGCGCCCCGCGTCCGGACCGGGCGCGCGGTACAATATGTCGACATAGCTATAGTCAGTGTCGGACGCCTGATAGTTGTAATAGCCGCGATAGGCGGTGATCGAGGTCAGCTTGGCGCCGCCGAGATCATAGTCGATCGGGCCCGACACGCCCCAATCCTGCGTCTTGCCGGCATAGGTCCGGCCCGGGGTGACGTAGAGGTTGCGCGAATAAGGGTTGCTGAACGCCGCGACCGGCTGGCCGAGCGCGGTCAACACCGGGATGATCGAATTGGCCGTGGTCAGCAGGTTGAGGTTCGCCGGGGCGACCGTCTGGTCGATATAGGCCGCCGCGCAGCAATCCTCGGTGCGCTTGGTGTAGTCGGCAATCAGCCGGACCGACAGGCTGCTCGACGGCTGAAACAGCAACTGGCCGCGCAGGAAGAAACGATCGCGATTGTTGATGTCGGTATTGTTGGTGACGTCGTGATAGAAGCCGTCGCGCTTGACGTATACGCCGTCGATCCGCGCGCCGATCGACTCGCTCAGCGGCGCGTTCACATTGCCGTCGATGCGCCAGTAATTGTAATTGCCATAGCTCGCGGAGCCGCCCGCGCTGAGGCGGTTGAGATCGGGCATCTTGCTGGTGATTGAAATAATGCCCGCCGACGCGTTGCGCCCGAACAGCGTACCCTGCGGGCCGCGCAGCACCTCGACCCGCTCCAGGTCGCCGAGCTCGTTGAGGCCGATGCCCGACCGCGAGCGATAGACACCATCGACGAACACCGCGACCGAGCTTTCCAGGCCGGGATTGTCACCGACCGTACCGATACCGCGCAACCGGGCCGAGCCATTCGCTTCGTTGCCGGTCGACGAGACCTGCAGCGATGGCGCGATCTGCGCGAGCTGACGGATATCGCTGGCGCCTGAGCGTTCGAGGCTGGCGGCGTTGATCGCCGAGACGGCGAGCGGAACATTCGACAATGTCTGCGCACGTCCCTGCGCGGTGACGATGATGTCCTGGCTGATGTCGGGCAAGTCCTGCGCGGCGGCGGATTGTGGCGCCGGCTGTGCGGCCGGCGCTTCCCTGGCGATGGCCGGGCTGGCCAGAGCGATGGCGAGCACCGGCAACGCGCTCATCGAAAGATACCGCGAGTTCAGCATAATCCCTCTCCCCGGGTCGTGGCGTTATGAGCCACCGTACCGTAAGATCGAAATTGCTCCTCCCGCATCTCCAGGTCAAGCGAGAATGGCGCCGCTTTACCTCATATGAGTGGGCCTGTTGCCAAAATGCCATTATTGGAAAAACAGCCGGAATGGCCAGAACCGATCTTCGAACCGCGGGGAAAGGCCAGCCCGCTCAATAACCGTTGAGCCGCGCAAAGCGCTCGCGATGATAGGCGGCATTGCCCCACATCGCCTGGAGCACTGCGGCGCGCTTCAGGTAGAGCCCGGCGTCATGTTCGTCGGTCATGCCGATGCCACCATGCAGCTGGACCATCTCGCGACTGGCGAGGTGCAGCGTGTCGCCGGCCAGCGCCTTGGCCAGGCTGACCGCCTGGTCGACATCGGAACGCCCGGCATCAATCGTCTCGAGCGCGCCCTCGACCGCCGAGCGCATCAGCTCCAGTTCGGTGAAGATCTTCGCCATGCGGTGCTGCAGCGCCTGGAAACTGGCGAGCGGCTGGCCGAACTGGACGCGCGTCTTGAGATAGTCGTTGGTCGTGTCGAACGCCTGCAACGCCATGCCGAGCATTTCGGCGCATGTCGCCGCCGTGGCGCGGTCGATGATCTTCGCGGTCAGGTCAGGCCCGCCGAGCCGCGTCGCCGGTGCGCCCGCAAAGGTCACTTTGGCATGGCTGCGCGCATCGGCCATATGGCGCGTCGCGCGCATCACGCCCGCGTCGTCAGCGACGAGATACAGGCCATCGGTCGCCGCTACGACGAACAGCGCGGCGCTGTCGCCCTCGGCGACGAACGCCTTGGTGCCGCTGAGATTGCCGCCCGACACGCTGGTGGCGATCTTCGTCGGGTTGTGCACAGGCCCTTCATCGACCGCCAGCGTCGCGACGACCTCGCCGGCGGCGATCTTGGGCAGCCATTGCTGCTTCACCGCCTCGTCGTCCCCCATGGCGACCGCCATGGCCGCGACGGCGGTCGAGGCCAGCGGCGTCGCGGCGAGATTGCGGCCGAGCTGTTCGAGCACCACCCCGAGCGACAGGAAGCCGAACTCCGACCCGCCATAGGCTTCGGGCACGACGATCCCCGCCCAACCCATTTCAGCCTGCGCGCGCCACGCATCGGCATCGTAACCGGCCGGCACCGCGGCGTCGCGCAGCTTGCGGAACGCGCCGACCGGCGATTCATTGTCGGCCCATTCGCGCGCCATGTCGCGCAGCATCACCTGTTCGTCGTTGAGTGCGGCCATTGCCTTGATCCCTGCTAAAATTGGGGAACGAAGCGTGGGGTCGGCTCTGTGGCCGTTGCCCCACGCTCCCCTCTCCGCCCACCTCCTGCGGAGGGCTAACCTTGCGTCACTGGTGATCAAGCATCCCGAGAATGCGCTTGGCGATCACATTGTTCTGGATCTCGCTCGACCCGCCATAGATCGACACCGCCTTGCCCCACAGCCAGGTGCGGGTCTGCGCCAACTCGGCCTCGCTGAAACCCTCGCCCTCCCAGCCAAGACCGTTCATGCCCAAGATCTCGATCGCCAGCTCGGCCTTGTCCTGGGTAATGCGCGCGCCGACATTCTTCATGATTGAGGTCGTTGCCGATGGCCCCTGGTTCGACCTGGCTTCCAGCGCGGCGCGGCGCAATGTCAGCGCGAAAGCGCGGCTGTCCATTTCCTGCCGCACGATGCGCATGCGCAGGTCGCTGTCGGCGATCCTGCCATCCTCCTCGCCGCGATATTCCTTCGCCAGCTGCGACAGCGACTTGTCGCCGAACAGCCGCGCCGCGGTCGATCCACCGCCCGACAGATTCTGCCGCTCGTGCTGAAGCAGCCGCTTGCCGATCGTCCAGCCTTCGCCCTCGCGACCGACGAGATTGCCCTTGGGCACCCTCACATCGGTGAAGAAGGTCTCGCAAAAGGGCGACGAGCCCGAGATCAGCCGGATCGGCTTCACCTCGACGCCTGGTGAGGTCATGTCGATCAGCAGGAAGCTGATGCCTTCATGCTTTTTCGATTTATCGGTCCGCACCAGCGCAAAGCATTTGTCGGCCCATTGCCCGCCCGAGGTCCAGGTCTTCTGGCCGTTGACGAGATAATGGTCTCCTTTGTCCTCGGCGAAGGTCTGCAGGCTCGCGAGGTCGGAACCCGCGCCCGGCTCGGAATAGCCCTGGCACCACCGCACCTCGCCCCTGGCGATGGGAGGGATATGCTCCTGCTTCTGCGCCTCGCTGCCATATTCGAGCAGCGTGGGGCCGAACATCATCACGCCCATGCCGCCGATCGGATTCCATGCGCCGATGCGGTCCATTTCCTGCTGCAGCACGCGCGCCTGGCGCGGGTCGAGCCCGCCACCGCCATAGGCCGCCGGCCAGCTCGGCACGCCCCAGCCCTTGTCACCCATCGCCTTCTTCCACGCGGCTTCGTCGGCGGACAAGCTGGTCGGCCCGTCGATCGCCGACATGGCATTGTCCTTGCCTTTCAGGTCGGGGGGAAAATGGGCCTCGAGCCAGGCACGCACCGCGGCGCGGAACGCATCCGCGGCGTCAGCGGGGCGGTCGAGATCGGCGGCGGTCGCCATGAGGTCGCTCCTGCAAAGGAAACCGATTCTGAAGATCGGGTATGGTAATGCTGTGGCACATATCTTCGCCCGCGAAAAGCCCCGCGAACAGGCCGCCGGTGGATCGCCGCCGCCAGCGGCCGGCATTATCGTTGCTGCGATGCAACGACCCTCTGGCCTCGCGCGTTCGGCGGCCACCACGACCCCGACGAGAGAGATTTGCACCGCATGAAACAACTCATCGCGTTCGACATGGATGGCACGCTGGCCGAGAGCAAACAGCGCATCGACAACGAAATGGGTGCCCTGCTCGCCCGGCTGACCCGCGTCACGACCGTCGCCGTGATCTCGGGCGGCGACTGGCCGCAATTCGAAAAACAACTGGTCGGCGCGCTGCCGGGCGACGCGGTCCGCGAACGCTTCCTCGTCATGCCGACGACGGGCACCAAATTGTTTCGTTTCGAAAAGGGCGAATGGAAGCGCGTCTATGCCGAGCTGTTCAGCGATGCCGAGCGCGCGAAGATCCTCGACAGCCTCAACAAGGCGGTTGACGAGGCCGGCCTGCGCATTGCGGAGCCTTATGGCGAGCAGATCGAGGATCGCGGCAGCCAGATCACCTTTTCGGCGCTGGGCCAGGGCGCACCACTCGCCATAAAGGACAAATGGGATCCGGACGCGAAGAAGCGCCAGGCATTGAAGGCGATCGTCCAGCCGATGCTGCCCGGTTTCTCGATCAATATCGGCGGCTCCTCGTCCATCGACGTCACCCGCCAAGGCATCGACAAGGCCTATGCCATCGGCCGCCTGTCCGAGGTGACCGGCATCGCGCGCGAGGCGATGCTGTTCCTCGGCGATGCGATCTTCCCCGGCGGCAACGACTATCCGGTCAAGGCGGCCGGCATCGACACGGTCAGGGTCCGCGACGTCGAGGAGACCAAGCGCGTGATCGAGGCGGTGACGGCGTGGCTGGAGTGAGCGCGCTCGACCTGAAGCGCCACAGCAATATTTTCCGGGCGAACCCACAGCCTATGGTGGCCGATCATAAGGCCGGCCCAGATCAGCACATCCGCATGAGAGCAACCGGCCATGCAGCAGCATTGGTAGCCATGGCATCGCTCGCATCGGGCGCCGCCAGCGCGCCGGGTGATCGGCTCGACGAGATCGCGCATGGCCAAAAGTCGGTCGAATCCATCGGCAACCGACTGGCGCGAAGCCCGAAACTTTACCGCCGCGGTAATGGAGAAACGATCAGGCACCCCCTTTGGCGCTGCCGCCTACACACTGTTTTCCAATCCCTATGCCGATTGGCAAGACCGCTCAACGGTCGTGACGAAAGGCCATTATGCAGACTTTTCCCTGGCGTTGCAGGGCTGCTGGCTGAAAGACCTTGTCGCGCTCGACGTTCGCTATCGCGGCGATAGCGCTGCCTTTGCCGCTTCCTTTCTTTGCCCCCAATCGCTGCAACAATTACCCGCTGGTGCTGATGTCGTTCACCGTTACGCACGACGCGCTTACCCGGGCGTTTTTCTATCGCGACCAGCCGCAACTGATATATGCGCGCTCCTCACGAGGGCGAGGATCGATCGCCACCGCCGACCCGATAGCGGACGCAATTTCAACATGGTACACCGTCGAGATGGTCGCCTTCCCCCGCCGCACTGTCGTGCTTTTGGCAATCCTTGCTGCGTTGCCGGCTTGCAAGCCCGCCACGACCCTGTTCGGGCAATGCCGATCGCTCATCGGCCGAAATGCTGACGACGACGCCGCACATGATTTTCAAAACGGCGAGCGTTATTTGATGACCGATATCAGCGGCGGTCAAAGCGCGGACGTGTTTGTCCCGGGCCATGAAGGGCAAAATTGCCGCCTCATCTATGGCAGAAGCCGGTTGCTGCGCGCCAACAAACGACCGCTTCAAACTTTGCCGTCCGGCGATTCCGTAACCGACGAAGAAAAAACCTGCATCGATCAATATCATGTCTATCTCGAAGCCTATAACCGGGCGTTCGAGCGGCTCGACCCCCGCGCCTATGAGCGAACATGTTCGGAGATGACATATGCGGAGGCCCGCAAGCAGTTCGGCAACGAGGTCGACGAAGCCGACTTTGTGAAGCGTTAGCGTCGAGATAGACCAGGCGCCCGCTCTCCCGCGACCAATCCGTCGCGCCGACTGACGGTCCGATATCGCGTTGGCAGGCGCGAGGGACGAGAACCCTGTCCCAACCGCGCGAGCCATGCCACAAACCCGCCATGCCGCGCTTCGCCCACCCCGCCGTTCCGATCGTGCTCGCCGCCGTGCTGATCGACACGATCGGTTTCGGCATCGTCATGCCGGTGCTGCCGAAGCTGATCACGGCGCTCGGCCGGGTCGATCTCGAACAGGCGACGCGGATCGGCGGCTATATGCTGGTCGTCTTCGCCATCGGGCAGTTCTTCGCCGGCCCGATCGTCGGCAATCTCAGCGACCGCTTCGGCCGGCGTCCGGTGCTGCTCGCCTCGATGCTGTCCTTTGGTATGGATTATGCGCTGATGGCCGTGGCGCCGACGCTCGCCTGGCTGTTCCTCGGCCGCGCCATCGCCGGTATGGCGGGGGCAGTATATGGCCCGGCCAGCTCGGTGATCGCCGACGTGACCCCACCGGACAAGCGCAGCGCCGTGTTCGGCTATGTCGGCGCGGCGTTCGGCATCGGCTTCGTCATCGGACCCGGAATCGGCGGCTTGCTCGCCCATCTCGGGGACCGCGCGCCGTTCGTCGCGGCGGCGATCCTCGCGCTGGCCAATGCGCTGGTGATGCTGGTGGCGATGCCGGAGACGCTCGCGCCGGAGAACCGCCGGCCGTTCCGCTTGCGCGAAGCGCATTTCATCGGCGCCTTCCGTCCGCTGTTCAGGGCTGGCGACGCCGCGCCGTTGCTCGTCGCCTGGTTCGTGTGGCAGCTGGCGCACATGGTCTATCCCGCGACATGGTCGTTCTGGGCGGCGATCCGCTTCCATTGGGATCCGACCGCGATCGGCCTGTCGCTGGCCTTTGTCGGGCTGGTGATGGCGGCGGTGCAGGGCGGCCTGACCGGCAGAATCATCGCGAAGATCGGCGAGCGCCGCGCGCTGGTGGTGGGCCTGACCAGCGCCAGCGCGTCATTCCTCGCCTTCGCTTTTATCACGCGCAGCTGGCAGGCCTATGCGCTGTTCCTGGTCAGCGCGATCTCCGGCACGATCTTCCCGGCGATGCAGGGGTTGATGTCGCGGATGGTCGACGCGACGCGCCAGGGGGCGTTGCAGGGCGGGATCGGCAGCATGAACAGCGTCGCCTCGATCATCGGCCCGCTGATGCTGACCCAGGCGTTGGCGACCGGCGTCGATCACGGCTTCCCCGGCGCGGCCTTCCTGCTCGCCGCGCTGCTCGCCGCTATCTCGCTGGCGATCATCCTGACGGGCGTGCTCCGGCGCGTACCCGCGCAGGCGCAAGGGGCAGCGGAGCTATAACGCCGTCATCCCGTCGGCCAGCGCGCTGGGCGGCGGCGCAGATATTGCGAAGCTCTTGGTCGATCTAGAAGCGATCACAATCTCGTGGATACGCGGCGGAGCCGCTGTACGAGGCGAGCCGCGCGCGACAAGGCCGGCGACCATCATGCATCATTCAAAATGGGAAAGAGCGGGATAGGGCGCCGCGAGAGCGCCCGTCCGATCTCATCCTGCCATTGTCCGCTCGCACCTTGAATCGAACCGTGACCCGCCGATCGAATGTCGATCTAAGTCTCCTTACCCGGTCGCCTGCTCAGCCCGATATCGAGATGCGCGCCCGCGTCGATCAGCATCACCTCGCCGGTGATCGCGCGGGTCGCGGGGTCGAGCAGCATCACCACCGGGCCGGCAATGTCGTCCGGCCCGGCCGCCATCGCCATCGGTGTCGCGGCGGCGATGCGTTCGTTGAGGCGACCGAACGCTTCACTGCCGAGCCGCTTCTCGAACCAGCCGGTCCCGACATAGCCCGGCGCGACCGCGTTGACCCGGATCGCCGGGGCCAGCGCCCGCGCCAGGCTCTTGGTCATGGTGATCAGCGCCCCCTTCGACGCGGCATAGGCAACCGACGAGCCGTGACCGAACACGCCCGCGACCGAGGCGATATTGACCACCGCTCCCATGCCACCCTCGCGCATCGCCGCAGTGCAGGCGCGGATCATCTGGAACGGCGCTATCGTGTTGAGGCGGTAGATATCGATGAAGTCATCGGCGTGCAGCGCCTCCAGGTCCTCATGGTTGGCGAATTTGGTGCGGCCGGCATTGTTGACCAGAAAGTCGAGCCGCCCGAACGCGGCCACCGCGGCGGCGGCGAGCGAACGGCACGCATCGTCCTCGACGATATCCGCCTGCACCGCGATCACCGCGTCGCCCAGTTCCGCGGCCAGCGCCTCGGCCTCGTCGCGGCTCGAGGCATAGTTGATCACGCAGCGCACCTCGCGCGCGACGAGTTGGCGCACCACGGCGGCGCCAATTCCGGTGGCGCCACCGGTGACGATCGCGACGCCGCCCTTCATGCCGCCGCACTCGGTCGCGCCGTGGCACGATCGTGCCACGCCCGCAGTGCCTCATATTCCTCTGGCACCGTCAGCCCGATGAACGTCGCGAAATCGATCGTCGTGAGCAGCACGATGTCGGCCATCGAATAACGCCGTCCGTCGAGGAACTCCTGTCCATCGAGCGCGCGGTCGAACTCGCCCATCACCGCCAGCGCACGGTGGCGCTGCGTCTCGCCATATTCGGGGAATTGCGGCTTCACCACGCGCGCGGTGAACGGATGGGTGTGCAGCCACACCGCACCGATCGGCGCCGTCAGTCGCATCTCGACCCGTCTGATCCACATATCGACTTCGGCCACGTCCTGCGCGCCGACACCGAACAGCGGCGGCTCGGGATGCAGTTCCTCGAAATAGCGGCAGATCGAGATGCTCTCGGTCAGCACGCTGCCATCGTCCAAAGCGAGGCTCGGCGTCTGGCCGAGCGGATTGACCTTGAGATAGGCCTCGCCGCGATGCTCGCCGGCCGGGATCGACACATGCGCGGTCGGCACGCGCAGACCTTTTTCGGCGAGAAAGATGCGCACGCGGCGCGGATTGGGCGCCGGGTTGGCCGAATCATAGAACAGCATCGATAGCCTCTCGTCTTTTTTCGAACATCGCGTATGGCATTTCGCCAGAGCCTCGCCTAGCGGGTGATGATGCCCGATCTCGATTCCGCTACGATGCTGGCCAGCGGCTTCGCCACCCTGTCCGACCTGATCCACGCGCATGCGCGTGAGCGCGGCGACAGGGAAGCGCTGGCCGCGAAGGACGGCGCGATCGATTATGCCGCACTCGACCGGCTGATGGATCGCATCGCCACCGCGCTGCAGCGCGACGGCGTCAAGCAAAGCGAGGCGGTCGCGATCGTCGCGGGTTCCGGAATCGAGTATGCTGCGGTGTTTCTGGGCGCGCTGCGCGCGGGCTGCGTCGCGGCGCCGCTCTCCCCTTCCGCGACGGGCGAGGCGATCGCCGCGATGATCGCCGATTGCGGCGCGCCGATCCTGTTCATCGACGGCGATGCCGCCCAGGCGCTCAAGCCCTTCACCTTCGACATGCGCGTGGTCCGGCTGGATACCGACGCCTTCGCCAGATGGCTCGCGCCCGAAGACGCCGTGCCGGCCCCGGTGACGATCGCTCCCGACGACGGGTTCAACATCATCTACTCCTCGGGCACGACCGGCAGCCCCAAGGGCATCGTACAGAGCCACGCGATGCGCTGGGCGCACATCGGGCGCAACGCCACCGCCGGCTTTGCCGAGGCGGTGACGATGATCGCCACGCCGCTCTATTCGAACACCACCCTGGTCAGCTTCCTGCCCACCTTGGGCTGGGGCGGCACGGCGGTGCTGATGAACAAGTTCGACGCGCGCGGCTATCTCACCCTTGCCGCGCGTCACCGCGCGACGCACACCATGCTGGTGCCGGTGCAATATCAGCGGATCATGGCGCTGCCCGATTTCGACTCCTTCGATCTGTCGAGCTTCGCCTTCAAGACCTGCACCAGCGCGCCCTTCCCGCCCGCGCTGAAGGCCGATGTGGTGGCCCGCTGGCCCGGGCTGCTGGTCGAATATTATGGCATGACCGAGGGCGGCGGCACCTGCATGCTGGTCGCCAACCAGTTCCCCGACAAGCTGCACACCGTCGGGCAACCGGTCGAGGGACACGACATCCGGCTGATCGATGATGACGGCACTGAGGTACCGCAAGGTGAGATCGGCGAGGTGGTCGGCCGCTCGCCGGCGATGATGACCGGCTATCACGGGCGCGGCGACGCGACCGCGGCGGCGGAATGGTTTGACGCCGCGGGCAATCGCTTCATCCGACACAGCGATATCGGACGGTTCGATGCCGATGGGTTCCTGACCCTGCTCGACCGCAAGAAGGACCTGATCATCTCCGGCGGGTTCAACATCTATCCGGTCGATCTGGAAGCCGTGCTGGCGCAGCACGCGGCGGTCGCCGACTGCAGCGTGATCGGCATGCCGTCCGAAACCTGGGGCGAGACGCCGGTGGGGTTCTACGTCCCTCATGCCGATACCATCGACGACGCGGCGACGATCCTCGCCTGGGTCAACGCCCAGCTCGGCAAGACGCAGCGCCTGTCCACGCTGCACGCGATCGACGAGCTGCCGCGCAACGCGATCGGCAAGGTGCTCAAGCGCGAACTGCGCGACCGGCTGACGGAGGCCGCATGACCGCGCTGCGCGACATCCTGGCCGCCACGACAGCGGTCGAGGGCGGCTTCCGTGCGACCATCCCGGCCGACTGGCTGCAAGGCCGCACCGCCTATGGCGGCCTGTCGAGCGCGCTCGCGCTGCACGCGGCGCAGGGCGTGGAACCTGACCTGCCGCCGCTGCGCAGCGCGCAGATCGCCTTTATCGGACCCTTGTCGGGCGAGGTGACCGTCACCGCGAGCAAGCTGCGTCGCGGGCGCACCGCGGCCTTCATCCAGGCTGATATCGTCTCGGAAGCCGGCCTGGGCTTTCGCGCGACCTTCGTGTTCATGGCCGACCAGCCATCGCGGGTCGATCTCGCCGGCACGCTGGCCGGCACCCACCAGCCGCCAGCGCCCGACGCCAAACTCTATACCGGACCGAAGGAGTTCTTCACGAGCAACTTCAATTTTCTCGATCTCAAGGAGGAGGCGACGCGGGAGGCCGAATGGCTGCGCTGGGCGCGGCTGCGCGACCATGACGGGCTCGACCCGATGGTCCAGCTGATGGCGGTCGGCGACGCGTTGCCGCCAGCGGCGTTCAAGCTGCTCGGCAAGGCATTCGTGCCGATCAGCTCGCTGACCTGGATCGTCAACCTGCTGACTCCGACGCCCGCGACGCGCGACGGCTGGTGGCTGCTCTCGGCGGTGTCCGACCATGCCCGGCACGGCTGTTCGAGCCAGGTGATGACGATGTGGAACGCCGACGGCGAACCGGTCGCGCAGGGCATGCAGAGCGTCGCGATCTTCGGATAAAGTAACTTCTGCGACAAATTGCGACACTTTATCGGGTTGCTGACATAGCGCGGCGACAGCTAGGCGAGACAGCACGACATGGACGGCACGCGGATTGGCTGCGCCCGTACGTGAGGATTTGAAGGCATGAAGAAACTCCTGTTCGCCGCCGCGCTGGCCGGCACGACCATTGCGGGCCTCGCTTTTGCGCAGACCGCGCCCGAGGCGCCTCGCGCCGCGCCGCGCGGCCTGGCCCGTGCCGATGGCGATGGCGATGGCCGCGTATCCAAGGCGGAATATATCGCGCGCGCCGATGCGCGTTTCGCCAAGATGGACAAGAACGGCGACGGCAAGGTGTCGGCGGACGAGATGGCACCGCCGCCGCCCGCCGATGGCGCCGCGGCGCCCGCTGGCGGTCGCATGCGCTCGCGGATGATCGAGCGGCTCGACACCAATCATGACGGCATGATCAGCATCGACGAATATCGCGCCGGCGTCGCCGAGCGCTTCGACCGCCTCGACACCAATCACGACGGTTTTCTCGACCAGACCGAGATGACGGCGATGCGTGAACGTGCTAGGGGCATGATGCAGCGCGGTGGCGACATGCCGCCGCCAGCCCCACAGAATCCTGGCCAGTAATCCCCCTGGCCCGGTAGCCGGGCGGGCACTCCCCCCTCCTCGCCCGCCCGGCAAACCCCTCCCGGATCACATGATCCTGACGTGTGAGCGTCGCGCATGCTAGACACCCCCCGCATGGGAGACATGCCACATCTGCTGCTCGTCGATGACGAGCGCTCGATTCGCGAGCCGCTCGCCATGTATCTCGGCAAGCAGGGTTTTCGCGTGACCCAGGCCGGCGATGCCGAGGCGGCGCGCACCCGGCTCGCGGCCTATGCCATCGACATCATCGTGCTCGACATCATGATGCCGGGCGAGGATGGGCTGAGCCTGACCCGCCATGTCCGCGAGACCAGCGACATCCCGGTGATCCTACTGACCGCGAAGAGCGAGGAAACCGACCGCATCGTCGGGCTGGAGATGGGCGCCGACGATTATGTCGTGAAGCCCTTCTCCCCGCGCGAGCTGGCGACCCGCGCCAAGGTGGTGCTGCGCCGCGCGGCGGCGGGGGGCGTGCGTCAGCATGCGCCCGACAGCGCGTCGTACAGCTTTGCCGGCTGGGTGCTCAAATCGGGCGAACGCGCGCTGGTCGATCGCGGTGGCGTGTCGGTGCCGCTGTCGACCGGCGAGTATAACCTGCTGCTCGCGCTGGTCACGCGGCCGCGCCAGGTGCTGACCCGCGACCAGCTGCTCGACCTGACCCAGGGCCGCGAGGCAGCGGCGTTCGACCGCGCGATCGACAACCAGGTCAGCCGGCTGCGCCGCAAGATCGAGACCGATGCGAAGAACCCGGAACTGATCAAGACCGTGTGGGGCGGCGGGTACACGCTCGCGGCCGAGGTGAAACGGCTGTGAGCCGGCTGCGGCTGTGGCCGCGCAGCTTTTCCGGTCAGATGGCATTGCTGATCGCGGTGGCGCTGTTCGTCGCGCAGGGCATCAACTTCGCGATGTTCCTCAACGATCGGCGCCACAACCAGATCGACGCCGCCACCGGCCCGGCGGTGACCCGCATCGCCGACGCGATCGAGCGCGAGGCTGCCGGACGGCCGATCCACACCGAGGGCGGCCGTGTGCAACGCACCGCCGCCTCGCCGGTGCGACCCCAGGGCGAACATCGCGCCGATATCGAGGAGGCGCTGCATGCCGCGCTGAACGAGGCCGGCGTCAAGACCGGGCGGGTCGAGACCGAGGTGCTCCCGATCCGCCCCGACGACTTCCGCCTGCGCCATCTGCCACCACGCCGCGTGGAGCGGCTGATGAAGGTCGGCGGCGAACTGGTCATCGCGATCGAGCAGCCCGGCCAGGGCTGGCTGGTCACCACGACGCCCTGGCAACGCAGCGACGCGCCGATCGTGTGGCGGCTGATCTGGCAGACGGTGGTGCTGTACGTCGTCGTGCTGGTGCCGGTGCTGTTCGCGACGCGCCGGCTGGCGCGGCCGCTGCGCGAGCTGGCGAGCAACGCACGACGTTTCCGCCCGGGCGGCGAAGGCCCGCCGGTCGAGGAGCGCGGCCCGGGCGACGTGCGCGCCGTGATCGCCGCGTACAATGCGCTGCGCCTGCGCGTCACCGCGATGCTCGACGAGAAGGACCGCATGCTCGGCGCGATCGGGCACGATTTGCGCACGCCGCTGGCGGCGCTGCGGGTGCGGATCGAGTCGGTCGAGGACGAGCAGGACCGCGCCAGGATGGCCGACACGATCGCGGAGATGAACCGCACGCTCGACGATATCCTGTCGCTGGCGCGGCTGGGCCGGCCGAGCGAGGCGCTGACCGAGGTCGATCTCGCCGCGCTGGTCGATGCGGTGGTCGAGGATTTCCGCGATCTCGGTGCCGAGGTGACCTTCGCCGAAGCGCCGCGACTGACGATGTTCCTGCGCCCGTCGCTGATACGCCGCGCGGTGCGCAACCTGATCGAGAATGCCATCAAATATGGCGGCGCCACCGAGGTCGCGCTGGAAAGCGCGCCGGGCAGCGTGGCGATCGTGGTGTCGGACCATGGGCCAGGCATTCCGGCGGACAGGCTGGACAGCGTGTTCGAGGCGTTCACCCGGGTCGAGACGTCGCGCAACAAGGATACCGGCGGGATCGGCCTTGGGCTGGCGCTGGCCTGCGCGATCGTGCGGGAGGCCGGTGGGGACATCAAGCTGACCAATCGGGCGACGGGCGGGCTGGAAGCGCGGATTATTTTGCCGCGGAGCTAATCCTTCTCTCTGTGGGAGAAGGTGGCGCGAAGCGCCGGATGAGGGCAGGTTGTAGTCTGCACGGTTCTTCATCCTTTCTGCCCTCACCCTTCCCACGCCTTCGGCGCGGGCCCCTTCCCTCTCCCAAAGGGAGAGGGAGTTACCGATACGGCGTCATCGAATAGGGCCGTTCGCTCGGCGCGCTGGCCCAGGCCTTGTTGGGCGTCGCCTGCATCGTGAAGCGTAGCTCGCCGCCGGCCTCGATCTCGCTGTGGCGGATGAAGCCGCGCGTCATTGGCCTACCGTTGAGGGTCACCGCGCCGACATAACGGTTCACCTCCGACAGGCCGGCAGCAACGATGCGGAAGTGCTTGCCGTTGGGCAGGTTGAGCGTCGCCGCGTCGATGAAGGGCCGTCCGATGACATACTCGCCCGAGCCGGGCGTGACCGGATAGAAACCCAGCGCGGTGAAGAACAGCCAGGCCGACATCTGGCCGAGATCGTCATTGCCGGCCAGGCCGTCGGGGGTTGGCTTGTACTGGCTGTCGACGATCTGCTTGAGGCGCTCCTGCGTGCGCCACGGTGCGCCGGCATAGTTATAGAGATAGGCGACGTGGTGGCTCGGCTCGTTGCCATGGATATACTGGCCGATCAGGCCGGCGATGTCCTCGGCATGGCTGTAGTCGACCTTCGCATTGTCGAAGTCGAACATCGCGTCGAGTTTCTTTACCGTCGCGGCGTCACCGCCGAGCAGGCGCACCAGCCCGCCCTGATCCTGTGGGGCGAACCAGCTATATTGCCAGGCATTCCCCTCGGTATAATCGCTGCCGTAATTGATCGCGGTGGGATCGAACGGCACGCGGAAAGACCCATCGACCTTGCGGGCGCGGAGCCAGCCCGACTGCGCGTCGAAGCTGTTGCGCCAGTTCTGCGCGCGCTTGTCGAACCGTGCCGCCACATCGAGCCGGCCGAGAGCGCGCGCCATGCGGGCGATGGTCCAGTCGTCATAGGCATATTCGACGGTCTTGGACGCGGCCTCCGGCTCACGGTCGATCGGCACGTAACCGAGCTTCATGTAATCGCCGAGGCCACCGTACGGCGCATAGGTCGCGCTGGCGACCATCGCGTCGAGCGCCTTGTTAGCGTCGAAGCCCCTGATCCCCTTGAGCCAGGCGTCGGCGATGACCGGCACCGCGTGATAGCCGATCATCGTCCAGGTCTCGCGACCCTGATATTGCCACACGGGGAGGATGCCGAACGGGCTGTCGTGTTGGCTGGCGAGTAGCGAGTTGACGATATCGGCATTGGCGCGTTCGGGCTGGACCAGCGTGAGCAAGGGATGCTCGGCGCGGAAAGTATCCCACAGCGAGAAGGTCGAACGGAAGGTGAAGCCGGCCGCCTTGTGCACCTCGTTATCGGTGCCGCGATAACGGCCATCGGCATCGCCCGCGACGCTGGGCGCGAGCAGGCTGTGGTAGAGCGCGGTGTAGAGCGTTTTGCGCATCGCCGGCGGCGCGCTGAGCGAGACGGCGCCGAGCGCGCGATCCCAGGCGGCGTGGGTGCGGGCGCGGACGGCGTCGAAATCGCCGGGCTCGGCGGCGAGGTTGGCGCGCGCGCCGGCCTCGTCGACGCTGGATAACGCGACCTTCACCTCGAGCGGTGCTGCGAGCTTGCCGAAATCGAGCCGCGCGACCAGCGCGCGACCGGCGAGCGTGGCGACGCCGTCATCGCCGCGGCCGGGGCCCTGGAAACCCTTGTACGGGACATTCTCCTCACGGTTCTGGAAGGCATGGCCGGTAAGCGGCGCGGAGAAGCGCATCGCGAACCATAATTTGCGCGCCGGCGCCCAGCCGCGCGTCTCGCGCATGCCGGTGACGAGGCCGTCGGGTGTGACGCGGACCGAGGACCACAGGATCTTGCCGGGATAATTGTAGAGCGAGGTGCGCAGGTCGAGCACGAGATGGGCGAGCTTGCCCGACGGGAAGGTGTAGCGGTGGACGCCGATACGTGCGCCGGCAGTGAGTTCGGCGCGGACGTCGGGGCCGGACAAGGTGACGGCGTAGTAACCGGGGTGGGCGACCTCGCTCTTGTGATCGAACGGCGAGCGGTAGCCCTCGCCGCCATGCTTCGGGTCGCCGGGTTCGAGCGCGACGGCGGCGGCGTCGCCGACCGCCGGCATGACGAGGATATCGCCGAGATCGCTATGCCCGGCGCCCGAGAAATGGGTGTGGCTGAACCCCTGGATCGTCGGGTCCTCGTAGCGATAGCCCGCGGCGTGGCTGTAGCAGGCGCGGATGACGCAGGTCGTGTCGGTATCGGGCGAGAGCTGGACCATGCCGAACGGCGCGACAGCGCCGGGATAGGTGTGGCCCTCTCCGCCGGTGCCGATGAAGGGATCGACCGCATCATAGGGAGTGACGGCGGGCGAAGTATCGGCGGCGGGTGCGGCGGCGGCGAGCAGGAACAGCGGCAATGAAGCGAGCGGTGCGCGCCAGTAACGACGGAGGGCGGCAGGTATTTTGCAGCCCCGTATGGCGCTTTTCTTTTGCGGGATATTGGACACGGGTGAGCAGTAATCGTCGAGCATCGTGGCGCGCGGTGATTTGGCGAGGTCATGCGGCGCGGTCAACGGCGGCACGCCAGACCCTGGCTGAGCCAGGCCCGTGACTTGCGCATTTTGTGAATATTGATGCTTATAGTTCATGATATTCTCACAGCTGCCTGACGGCCGCTCCGGCCGGGAGCGGCGTCGCTGACAAGAAAATAGACCCGATCACAGCGCGAATGGCGAGGGCGAGTTGCGCGAACAAGAGCCATCGCGCGCTTGTGTTGTCCACAATATCCCTTATCTTGAGGACGCAGCAGTGGAGGCTCAGCGTGAACAAGCCGATCACCCTCAACGTACGCGTCAGCGGGACGCTGGGAGAATTCGTCGCGGCGAATATCGCTGAAAACGGCGCCTATGAAAATGTCAGCGAATATGTCCGTGACCTGATCCGCAAGGACAAGGAACGCAGCGAGCGTGAGGCGTTCGAGCGGTTGAAACTGGAGTTGGACCGTGCCTTCGCGGCACCGGACAGCGCCTATCGCGCGCTGAGCGCCGACGATGTGATCGCGCGCAACCGGGCGCATCAGTAGCGCATGTGAGCAGCTATCGCGTTCTCGACGCCGCGGGCGACCGGATCGACGACATCTATCGTTACATCAGGGAACGGTGGGGCGAGGCTCAGGCTGACGCCTATATCCGCGAACTGTTCGCGCGGTTTGGCGAGATCGCGGCGCGCAAGGTTCCGTGGCGCGCGATCCCCGCGCCTTTCGGCATCGACGGCCATGTCTGCCAATATGAGCGGCATTTCATCTACTGGAAGGTTCTCGAGGACGGCACGGTCGGCATTGTGACCGTGCTTCACGAGCGGATGCATCAGCTTGGCCGTTTGCGGGAGGATCTGGAAGGCCGGTCCTGATCGGCGCATCGTCGAACGCTCCCTCGCCCCGGATCATGCAAGGCCATTGTCATCGACCTCGCGCCAGGCTTCGACATTGGCCAGTGCCTCGGCGAGGCGATCGGCAAGGTCAGCGTTGTGGTCTCGTCCGCGATTGTCGGCCCAATCGCCGACGCGACGCTGACGCAGCCATTGCATCGCGGCACGGACATCGGCGGCCTTGTGCCGGGTGACATCGACCATGATCGGCTCCTTGGCGCCGTGCGGCATATAGGCCTTGGTCTCGGTATAGTCGTAGCCGACGGCGCGGCGATACAGGCTGAACAGCACGCGATCGTCGGCGACGGTCTTGCCGGCACGGGCGGCCTCGTCGAACTCGGGATAACGATCACGCCAGCGGCGCAGCGTCTCGACATGGACGCCGAGGATACGGGCGACCACCTCATCGGTGGCGCCGGTTTCATAGATCAACCGCGCGGTGCGGGCGTGATCGGGAGTGTAGCTGGTGGGGCGGCCGGCGTTTTTCATGGGCGCGGGTGTAGCGTGGGTCGGCGGGCGGTTGAATCGGGATGGTGACTTCGATTGGACGACTTTGCGCCCGTTCGGCACCGTTCGACGCTGGCTGTCAGCAATTGATGCACTCACAACGGAGATCGACGGCGAGTTGCCTGAGCAGCAGCGCGGGGATTGCGGCGGGGCCGTTGCGCTGCGTGGACTTGGGGAGAAAGGCGCGATCGATTTGCGCCGCGGCGAGGCTGACATAGGCGATGATCGCGCCGGTGGCGGCGAGCGGCCGTGGCGGCGTCAGTGCCGCCAAGCCGGGTGCGTGCTGGACAGCGCACGCAACGCCGGATTTTCCTTCGCCGGGGCGTTCACCCAAGTTTCGAACCGGTCCCAATGTTCGGCCGGAATGGTGACGCGGCAATGATCGGCACGGCCGGCGAGGTGCCATGGATTAAGGTAACGCGCGCCCATATTACCGTATCTCCCGAGATTCCATCGATCGCCTCAGGGGAAGGGCGGCCCGGCATTTGCCGATGCCGCCCATTCGCCTTTCAACCGAGGCTATTCGGTCATGCCCGCAAGCAGATCGTCGAGTTGCCGCATCTGTTCCGGCAGGCCGACCGCCGAGCCCTGTAGCGCTTCTTCGAGCGCCTCCTTCGATGGATAGACTTCATGGAAGGTCAGCAGCGTCTTGCCGCCTTGATCCTCGAAGGTCACCGTCGTGATCGCCCCCTCTTCGCCCTCGTCGTTGGTCCAGACAATGCGCTGGTCGGGCACCACCTCCAGATACTTGCCGTAGAACGCCATGGTCTCCGACCCTCCGGCACCAAATTCCAGCCGGTATTTGCCGCCCGTCCTGACGTCCATTTCGCAGGACACGAGCGAAACGCCGGTTGCCGACTTCGGCACCCACCAGCGCTGAAACAGTTCGGGCTGGCTCCACGCCTTGAAAACGGTCGCTGGCGGCGCATTGAAGGTCCGCGTGACGACCAATTCACGGTCGCCCCGGCGCTCGATCAAGGTGCGGTCATGTGCCCCATCGGCAGAACTAACCTGCTGATTCATCGCTTCGTTCCTTTTCCATTTCCTCGATGATTTGATCGAGTGCGTTAAACCGGGCCTCGAAGAACTTGCGGTGGCCTTCAATCCACGCCGCCTCCGCCTCAAGGCCATGCGCTCCGAGCTTGCAGGTTCGCACCCGCCCGACCTTGCGCGTCATCACCAGCCCCGCCCGCTCCAGAACCTGGACGTGCTTTTTCATGCCCGTGAGCGTCATCTGGAATTTCGCGGCCAGCGTGGTGATCGACGCGTCCGATCGGCCGAGATGCTCAATGATGCCGCGGCGCGTCGCATCGGCAAGCGCGGCAAAGGAAAGATCGAGCGCGGGACTTGAACACTGAACCATATGGCTCAGTATCTAGGCAATGCGGACGAGATGTGCAAGCCCTTGCGCTGTCCCGCTGGTCGCATCCGTCCCGATTGGCCACCCTCACCTGAGCGGAAAATCCGCTGCGTCATCGTCCACGGGTCGATCGCGGCCCGCTCGCGTGACACAAGACAGCCCTCTTGAATTCCCGCCGGGGTCGAGGCACCCCGGCGCGGATGCACAGCGAGACGGACCTGGAAACCATGTTGCTCGGGCCGGTCCTCGCCGATCGCGCCTGCGGGGAGTGCACGGCGTGCTGCACCGTCCTCACGGTCGACACGCCCGATTTCAAGAAGCCGGCGGGAACGCCCTGCACGCAGCTTGCCGCGCAGGGATGCGCCATCCATGCGGTGCGCCCCGATATCTGCCGGACATGGTTCTGCGCCTGGCGAAGGGTCGCGGGCATGCCCGATGACGCCCGGCCGGACCGGTCCGGCCTGCTTGTCTCGCTCAACTTCGTGCACGAGCCGCGCAACTGTTTCGAAGGGGTTTCGATCAACGTCCGCGCGATGGACGGCAGCGACGCGATAGAGAATGGCATGGCCGGGGCCGTCCTCGACAGCCTGTGCGACAAGCTGATCCCCGTCTGGTTCAGCGACGGGTCGAAGAAGATGCTGATGCATCCCGAGAACGACGTCGCCGGCCTGGTCATGTCGGGAGAGCCTGCCCCTGCGCACCTGCAGGGCGAAGTCGCCGCGTGGCGCGAGCGCTACGGCGTTTTCGCGGCAAAGGGCTAGAAGTCGGGGCGCGTTGAGAGCCGCCACGATGCGCGGCTGAGGCAGCGGAACCAGGTCCGATCCGGACCATGCGGCGACATGTGCCGTGATCGCGGCGAAATCAGTACCCTGGCGGCGCCCTACCCGGTTTCATGTCGCAATCGTACAATCATGTCGTAAATATACTATAGTGTCGACAGTTAGACTATGTCATTTAATGTATTGACGCGCGTAATGCCTAATTCTTCAGTAATGAAAGCGATGTCGGATTCTTCCTAGACCGCGTACTTGACTCTCCATAGTTGACCGCACCGCATAGATATCGCAATTCATCGGGCGCCGATCGCTATGCCTCTAGGTTAATCACTCTCACACCTTAGGAGGTTATTATGGCAGATACGACGAAGCACCTGTCCACCATGTCGGTCGAACAGCGCAAGGTCATCGGGCAGGCGATCATCGATGGCGTGCTCAGCCCGCGACAGGTGTCGCTGATCGACACCATTTCGGACTATGCGCAAGGGTCCGGCAACTACACCCAGCGCGGCGGCGGCAACTATACCCAAGGCGGCGGCAACTATAACCAGGCGCCGAAGGAGGCCTTCAACTTCGGTGAGCAAGTGACCCTGCCGACGCAGGTCGCCACCGCCGGCAAAACGATCGCCGGCCGGTAAGCGAGGGCGGACGATGGACGTGCTCCAGCCAGACCTGGCGGACCGGCCAACGCCCGATCTCGATGTCGGTGTGGCTTCACATCGGGTCAGCCCGATGTGGAGCCACACCACACCGGGTTCGATCGAGGCGTTGCAGGTCGTCTACAAGGTCGCCGAACGGTGCAACATCAACTGCACCTATTGCTATTACTTCAACATGGGAGAGGACACGGCGCTGACGCGGCCGGCCAATGCCTCGCACGCGGTGACGGAGTCGCTGGCGCGGTGGGTAGCGCAAGGGTGCGCCGAACTGGAGATACCCTGCGCCAACATCACCTTTCACGGCGGCGAGCCGGCGATGATCGGGCTGAAGGCGTTCACCGCGGCATGCCGCACGCTGCGCGAGATCATCGAACCCGTCGCCCATCTATCATTGTCGATCCAGACCAACGGCACGCTGCTCGACGAACAATGGGTCGCGGCGTTCATCGAGCATGATGTCGCGGTCGGCATCAGCATCGACGGGGCGAAGGCGGACAATGATCGCTTCCGCCTCGACAAGCGCGGACGATCGACCTTCGGCAATACCGAGAACGCGATCGTCCAGCTGGTCGCGGCGCATGAGCGCGGCGCCCCGCTGCCCTCGACGATCAGCGTGCTGCACCCGGGAAACGACTATCGCGCCATCTATCGTTATCTGCGGTCGCTCGGGGTGCGGGAGATGCGCTTCCTGCTGCCCGACCGCAATGTCGACGATGCCGAGTTCGTCGCCTCGGGCGCGGCGGCCTTTTATGGCGCGTGCCTGGCCGAGGTGTTCAGCGAATGGCTCGCCGAGGACGATCCCGCGGTGCAGATCAGGTTCTTCGACCAGCTGCTGACCCATTTCAGCCCGAGCGTCGATTCCGCGCAACTTTACCGGCGGCCGCGCAAGACCAACCAGATCGTCATCGCGCGCAGCGACGGGACGGTGGCGATCGACGACAGCTTCATCCCGGCGCTCGACTGGTATGCCGACACGCCGGTCTATGCGACGGGCACGAGCACGCTGCAAAGCTTTCTCGGCGACCCGATCTTCCCCGAGATCGAGGCGATCGCCAACGGCCTGCCGACGGCGTGCGGCGATTGCCGGTGGCGCAAGATGTGCCGCGGCGGCGATCTGGAAAACCGCTTCTCGGCGAAGAACGGCTTCGACAATCCCTCGGTCTATTGCGACGCCTACAAGGTGATGTTCCAGCATGTCTGCGACGAGCTGGTGCTCAACGGCTATCCGCGCGAGCTCGTCACCGCCAAATTCGGTCACGCGTGATGACCGAACCGTCGCTGGCATGGCTGCTCGAGCCGATCGGCGTGGAGACCTTCCTCGACGAGATGTGGGGCACGACGCACCACCATCTGCGGCGCGGATGTCCGGACTATTTCGCCGGGCTGTTCGGATCGGCCAGGGTCGAGGAGTTTCTCGATGTCGTGCGCCCCCCGCCCGCCGTGGTGCGGCTGGTGCGGGGCGACCACCATTGCGACCCCGATTGCTACCGGATGAGCGACGGCGCGCTCGACCTGGTGCGCATCCGCAACGAGTTCGCCGCCGGCTATTCGATCGTGCTCAACAGCCTCGACCGCTATCTTCCGGCGATCGCCGCGCTGGCGCATGGACTCGAGGTCGAGCTGAACTTCGAGACCCAGGTCAACGCCTATGTCACGCCGCCGGGCTCGCAGGCGTTCCTGCCGCATTATGACGACCATGACGTGCTGATCCTGCAGATCGAGGGGTCGAAGACCTGGTTCGTCTATGAGGATGCCGATGTCGCGCCGCGCGCGCTGCCGCGCCGCGACGCGTTCAGCGCGGACGGCCTGCCGGCACCGCTGACCCTGACGCTGGAGGCGGGTGACGTGCTCTACATTCCGCGCGGCCGGGTCCATGCGGCGGAGGCCAATGAGGAGTCGAGCATCCACCTGACGGTCGGCATCCACGCCCCGACGGTGAAGACGCTGCTGACCCGGGCGCTGGATGCGCTGAGCCTGACCGACGACCGCGTGCTGGGCCGGTTGCCGCCGCGCCATCTCGACGACCCGGCGGTGCGCGCGCAGCTCGACGACAGCCTGAAGGGCGTGATCGCCGCGCTGGCCGACCCGGAGGTGATCGCCGAGGGGCTCGGCGCGGTGCAGGATGCGCTGGTGCGGCGCGGGCGCGTCCATTCGGTCGGGCGGCTGGTCGCCAATGCGGTCGAGACCAAGCGGATCGACGAGCGGACGATGGTGGCGAAATATCGCCCGCTCTATTCACGCGTGCTGGCGACCGGCGACGGCGTGGCGCTGCAGTTCGGCCAGTCGCTGGTCAGCGCCGGCGCCGACCACCGCGCGGCGATGCTGTTCCTGTCGCGCAGCACGATGCCGTTCCGCGTCGGCGACCTGCCCGAGCTGGACCGGCCGCAGCAGATCGAACTGGCGCGCAAGCTCGTCGTCGACGGCTTCCTCGTCCCGCCGTCGCCCCATTGAGATGGGGGCTCATTCCCTTCCGACCGGTCCCGCGCTCCTGCGCGCGCGGGAGCCCAGGGTTCCAGGCGCGACGTCTGTCGCCCTGGGTTCCTGCGTGCGCAGGAACGCACCTCCCAATGGCGACGTCGCGACGATCGTGAAGCTGTCGCTGACGGGATTGCTCGGCGAGACGGAGGCGGCGGAGCGGCTCGGCATCGGAACCGCCGATCTGCGGTCACTGCTGGGGCAACATGACCTTGCCGACACGGCGATGCTGCCGTGCCGGGTCGATGACGAGCTCGCGCTGACCTATGTCGATGTCGGGCGGGACAGCTTTGCCGCGCCGCGCTTCGACGATGTGGTCGAGCGCCATATCCGGGCCGATCCGCCGCCCGAGAGCGCGGTGTTCCGACTGCCCGCGCGGGACGTGCTGCGCGCCGACGCGGCCGCCGCCGGGCCGGCGGGGATCATCGCGCATGTCGGGCGCTGCGGGTCGACTTTGTTGTGCAATTTGCTCGCGGCGGGTGGCGGATGGGCGGCGATCAAGGAACCCGAGGTGATCAACCGCCTGCTGCTGCGACGGGCGAACGAGCGCGACGAGGCACGCCGCGCGACGATCGCGGCGCTCGTCGCGCGCGTGCTGCACAGCCTTGCGCATGGCACGCGGCGCGACGCGGCGGGCGCGACGCGGCGTTGCGCGGTGAAGCTGAGTTCGTGGAACCTGCTGTTCGCCGATGCCTTCGCGACCGCGCCCACCACGCCGATCGTCATGCTCAGCCGCGACCCCTGGGCGACGGTGGCGTCGTCGCTGCAGCACCTGCCCGATTGGTATCACGCGGCGGCCGACATGCCGGCGCCCCATGACCGCGTCGCGCTGGCGCGGCTGTTCGCGAGCGAATGGAATCGTGTCGTCGAGGCGGCGCTATCCCTGCCGGGTACGCCGCTGTTCGCGAACTATGACGCGCTGATCGCCGACCCGGCCGCCACCGTCGCCGCGGTACGCCGCCATTTCGGCGACGACCGGCCGCTCGAGCCGGGCACGCTCGATGCGGTGCGGCAGCAATATTCCAAGGCTGCGGGGCAGGAACCGTTCGACCCCGGCGGGCGACACCGGCGCGACGGGCTGGATGACGATATCCGCGATGTGGTGACGACGATCACGGCATCAGGCTGGGCGCGGTTGCGCGAGCGGGAAGGCAATCGCGCCAGCACGCTGACCGTCAAACCCCGTTCACCCTGAGCAACAACGGAAGTAGGGTATTGGCCTACTGGCAGTGAAGCCTCCGCGCGCCTATCTCCCGCGCATAGTCCCGGAGGCCCGCGCATGAAATATCTCCACACCATGATCCGCGTCACCGACCCGGACGCGACGCTCAGATTCTTCGAAGTGCTGGGCCTCAAGGAGCTGCGCCGCTTCGACAATGAGAAAGGCCGCTTCACCTTGATCTTCCTCGCCGCGCCCGGCGACGAGGACGCGCAGGTCGAGTTGACCCACAACTGGGACCCGGAGCCCTATGGCGAGGGCCGCAATTTCGGACATCTCGCCTACCGCGTCGACAATATCTACGAGACCTGCCAGCGGCTGATGGATGCCGGGGTGACGATCAACCGGCCGCCGCGCGACGGACACATGGCGTTCGTGCGCACGCCCGACAATATCTCGATCGAACTGCTGCAGGACGGCCATCTCGAGCCGGCCGAGCCCTGGGCATCGATGCCCAATACGGGCCATTGGTAACCGTGCTGAACTCCCTGACGATGACCTGCCGTTTCAAGCCAGTCCCCTTCAGGGGATCGTTGCAAAATTCGGCCGCCATGCCGAACTTGTTGGGCGCTTGTTCCCTTCCGACAAGTACCGTGCTCCTGCGCACGCAGGAGCCCAGGGTTCCAGGCGCAACATTCGTGGCCCTGGGTTCCTGCTTGCGCAGGAACACACCTCCTGGTCTCGACGGGATAAGCGCAAGTCAGGGTGACGATCGCCGAGAGCGTGCCGGCATTTGGCAACGATTCCCGGAACGGCAGAGGCCAATATGAGCGCCGCGGTCCGCGCCTTTCTCGCGTTGACCGGCGCGCGCTTGCCGATCGTGCAGGCGCCGATGGCCAATTTCGCCGGCGTCGAGCTGGCGATCGCCGCGCTCGGCGCCGGCGGCGTCGGCTCGCTGCCCTGCGCGGTGCTCGATGCCACCGCGATCGTCGCGCAGGCGCGCACCGTGCGCGCAGCGGCAAGCGGCCCGCTCAACCTCAATTTCTTCGCGCATCATCTCGGCCCCGTGCCCGATGACAGCGCGTGGCAGGCGCGGCTCGCGCCCTTCTACGCCGCCGAAGGGGTCGGCCCGCCCGAGACGCCACCGCCGCTGCGCCGCCCGTTCGACGATGCCGCCTGCGCGGCGGTGGAGGCGGTGCGGCCCGAGATCGTCAGCTTCCATTTCGGCCTGCCCGACGAGACGCTGCTTGCCCGCGTCCGCACGACCGGCGCGCGCATCTTCGGCAACGCCACCAACGTCGCCGAGGCGCGCTATCTGGCCGAACGCGGCTGCGATGCGATCATCGCGCAAGGCTTCGAAGCGGGCGGCCATGCCGGCCATTTCCTCCACGGGCACCGCCCGGTCGGGCTGTTCGCGCTGATCCCGCAGGTCGCCGATGCGACGCGCCTGCCGGTGATCGCCGCCGGCGGCGTGGCCGACGAACGCGGCGCGGCGGCGGCGATCACGCTCGGGGCGGCTGCGGTGCAGGTCGGCACCGCCTATCTCGTCGCGCCGGAGAGCAAGGCGAGCGCGGTCCACCGCGCCGCGCTGGCCGGGGCGGGCGCCGACGACAGCCTGTTCACCAACCTGTTCACCGGCGGGCTCGCGCGCGGCCTGCGCAACCGGCTGATCGACGCGCTGGGCGCGGTCGACCCGGCCGCGCCGCCTTTCCCGCATGCCAGCGCCGCGCTCGCCGCGCTCAAGGCGCGAGCCGAGGGCGAGGGGCGCGGCGATTACTCCAGCCTGTGGGCCGGCCAGGGCGTCGCACTCGCCCGCGCCGAGCCGGCACGAACCATCACCGAACGGCTCGGCACCGCCGCGCTCAACGCCGAGGAAATCAGATGACCGACCTTGATATCGTCCGCATCCCGGCGCTGGGCGACAATTATATCTGGCTGGTCCATGACCCGGTCTCGGCCGAGACGATGGTGGTCGACCCGGCCGAGGCCGAACCGGTGCTGGCCGAGGCCGAGCGGCGCGGCTGGACGATCGGCCAGATCTGGAACACGCACTGGCACCCCGACCACACGGGCGGCAACGCGGCGATCAAGGCCGCGACCGGCGCGACGGTCAGCGGCCCGGCCGCCGAGGCGGGCAAGATCCCGACGCTCGACGTCGCGCTCAGCGAAGGCGATATGGTGCGGCTCGGCACCCATGTCGCGCGGGTGATCGAGACGCCGGGCCACACCGCCGGCCATATCGTGTTCCATCTGCCCGACGATGCCGTGGCGTTCACCGGCGATACGCTGTTCGCCATGGGTTGCGGCCGGCTGTTCGAGGGCAATGCCGCGCAGATGTTCGAAAACATGGCGAAGCTGGCCGCGCTGCCCGACGAGACCATGGTCTATTGCGCGCATGAATATACCCAGGCCAATGGCCGCTACGCGCTGTTCGCCGAGCCGGACAATGCGGCGATCGTCGAGCGGATGCGCCATGTCGATGCGGCGCGCGGCAATGGAGAGGCGACGGTGCCGACGACGATCGGCGAGGAGCGTGCGACCAACCCGTTCATGCGGGCGAACACGCCGGAACAGCTCGCCGAACGACGCGCCGTAAAGGATACGTTCAGCGGCTGAATGTGTTATAGTATCGTACGAGGGGAGACCGAAGGAGTCGCACCATGTACCGGTTCATCATTCCCACCGCCCTGCTGCTGGTCGGCTCGGCAGCCTTGTCCGCCGACAGCTATCGCGCCCGCCAGGAAGCACGCGATGCCGCCGCGCTCGCCAAGGCGCTCGACGGCCTGACGCCCGGCAAGGCGACCAGCTGCATCAATCCGCGCCTGATCAACGAGACCGAGCGCATCGGCGACAAGATCCTCTACAAGACGTCGCGGCGCGAAATCTGGGTCAACGATACGGGCGGCGGCTGTTACGGCCTGAGCCGCGGCGACGCGATCGTCACCAGGAGCTATAACGGCGATCTCTGCCGCGGTGACATCATCCACACCGTCGACCTGCCGGCGCACATGCCGAGCGGCAGTTGCACGTTCGGCGACTTCGTACCCTATCGCAAATGAGCGCCCGGCCCGGGCTGTTGCTCGCGGCCAGCCTTGCCGCCGCCGCGCCGGCCGCCACGCATGACCGCGACCCGCTGCGCGAATTCGCCGGCCGGGTCGCGGGCAAGCCGCAGAGCTGCCTCGATTCCAGCCGCTCCGGCAATTTGCAGGCGCTCGACGAGCGGACGCTGATCTATCGCGAATCCGGCCGGCGCATCTGGCGCAACGACCTGCCCGATGCCTGTCCCGGACTCGACGACGATTCGATCCTCGTCATCCGGCTGTACGGCAGCGGGCCGTGCCAGGGCGACCTGTTCCATGCCGTCGAGCGCGGCAGCGGCATTCCGGGGCCGAGTTGCCGGCTGGGCAGCTTCGTGCCCTATGTGAAGCCGAAGTCGTAAGGGTCCGGCGTTGACGGCTTCGTCTTGCTGATCTCCTGCGAACGCGGGAGCACAAGTGATTACAGCACGTACCGGCTGAGATCGGTATTCCTCGCGATCGTCTGCAGTTGCGACTCCACATAGGCCGCGTCGATCGTCAGCGTCTGTCCGCCGCGGTCCTCGGCCTCGAAGCTGACCTCTTCGAGCAGCTTCTCCATCACCGTCTGTAGCCGGCGCGCGCCGATATTCTCGATCTCGCCATTCACCTGGGCGGCGATGCGCGCGACCGCGGCGATGCCGTCCTCGGTGAAATCGATCGTCACGCCCTCGGTGCCGATCAGCGCTCTATATTGCTGCGGCAGCGAGGCCTTGGTGTCGCTGAGGATCGAGACGAAATCCTCCTCGGTCAGCGCCTTCAGCTCGACGCGGATCGGCAGGCGGCCCTGCAGCTCGGGCAGCAGGTCGCTCGGCTTCGCCACATGGAAGGCGCCCGAGGCGATGAACAGGATATGGTCGGTCTTCATCGGCCCATATTTGGTCGCCACCGTCGTGCCCTCGATCAGCGGCAGCAGGTCGCGCTGCACGCCCTCGCGGCTGACCGAGCCGCCGCGCACGTCGCTGACCGCGATCTTGTCGATCTCGTCGAGGAACACGATGCCATTGGCTTCCGCGTCAGCCAGCGCGGCGCGGCTGACCTCGTCCTGGTCGAGGCGCTTGTCGGCCTCCTCCTCGACGAGCTTTTCCCACGCCGCCGGCACGGTGAGCTTGCGGCGCTTCATCTGCCCGCCGCCGAACGCCTTGCCCATCATCTCGCTGAGATTGATCATCTGCGCGCCGCCGCCAGGGATCTCGAAAGGCATGGAGGGCGCCGCCTCCAGCTCGATCTCGATCTCTGTCGCGTCGAGATGACCGTCGCGGAAGCGCTGGCGGAACGCCTCGCGCGTCGCCTCGCTGGCACCCTTGCCGGTCAGCGCGTCGAGTAGCCGGCCCATCGCCGCTTCCTCGGCCTTGTCCTTGACCGCGACGCGGCGGCGTTCCTTCTCCAGCCGCACCGCCTCCTCGACCAGGTCGCGGGCGATCTGCTCGACGTCGCGGCCGACATAGCCGACCTCGGTGAACTTGGTCGCCTCGACCTTGATGAACGGCGCGTCGGCCAGCTTGGCGAGGCGCCGGCTGATCTCGGTCTTGCCGCAGCCGGTCGGGCCGATCATCAGGATATTCTTCGGGGAAACCTCGTCGCGCAAATCGGCGCCGAGCCGCTGACGCCGCCAGCGATTGCGCAGCGCGACCGCGACCGCCTTCTTGGCGTCGGTCTGGCCGATGATATGCTCGTCCAGCGCGCGGACGATGGCTTTGGGGGTGAGGCTGTCGTTGTTCATCTGGGTTCTCTTCAAGCCCCTCCCCTTCAGGGGAGGGGTTGGGGTGGGGCAGTGCCGCAAGTGGGACATTGATAATTCGAGAGGGCGGAGTGCGCGGAGAGGCCCCACCCCCAACCCCTCCCCTGAAGGGGAGAGGCTTAGAACTAAGTGGCGCTGTCGAGCGCCTCCACGGTCAACCGGTCGTTGGTGTAGACGCAGACCTCCGCCGCGATCGCCATCGCCTTGCGGCAGATCGTCTCGGCGTCCTGCTCGTAATCGACCAGCGCGCGCGCCGCGGCGAGCGCGTAGTTGCCGCCCGAGCCGATCGCTGCGATCCCGCCCTCGGGCTCCAGCACGTCGCCATTGCCGGTCAGGATCAGCGTCACGTCCTTGTCGGCGACGATCATCATCGCCTCGAGGTTGCGGAGATATTTGTCGGTGCGCCAGTCCTTGGCCAGCTCGACCGCGGCGCGCAGCAGCGCCCCGCGATGCTGCTCCAGCTTGCGCTCCAATCGCTCGAACAGCGTGAAGGCATCGGCCGTCGCGCCGGCGAAACCGCCGATCACCGACCCGTCCCCAAGGCGGCGAACCTTCTTCGCATTGGGCTTCATCACCGTCTGGCCCTGCGTCACCTGGCCGTCTCCGGCGATGATCACGCGACCGTTCCTGCGCACGGAGAGGATGGTGGTGCCGTGCCACACCAGTTCGTTATTCCCGCTCATGGCGGCGATATGGGTGACCGATCGGCGGCCGGCAAGACATCGCCCTTGCGCACCAGGCGGTGACCATGCCCTGGCAGGCAAGCTTATGGCAGCATAACCCTTCTTTTGCCGTTCGCCCTGAGCCTGTCGAAGGGCCGTCCTTTCCCGCGAACGGCGCAAGAAACAACGGTGGTCGACAGGCTCAGCACAAACAAGCCTTAGCGGCAGCTCACATTGTTGCGGTCGATCGCATTGCCGGCGACCGCGCCGCCGGCCGCGCCGAGCAATGTCCCGAGCGTCTTCGAACCGCCCGGCGCGATGAGATTGCCGAGCACGCCGCCAGCAATGCCGCCGACGATCAGGCCGGTCGTGCCGTCGCTGCGGCGGCAATAATAGCGACCGTCCTGGCCGACATAGACACGGTCGTTGTCGCTCAGGCGACGCGCGCGGTAGCGCGGGCCATCGCGATAATAACGATCGGCATAATAGCCATTATAGGCGGGATCGGGGTGGTCATAGTCATATTGGCTGTAGCCGCCGGCATATCCCGGTCGGCCATTGTCATAGGTGTCGCACCCGGCGACCAGAGTGGCGGCGGCAAGCGCCCCCAGAATGGCGATACGCATATACATTCCTCTCCTGTTACCCGCTTGGAGTGGGGAACCCCCGAGCGGCGCGATGGTTGCGTGGGAAGGCGGCGCGCGCCGGCGGGTGGGTGTCGAAATGGATAAGATCATGCCCCGATCGCGCGACCGTCGCCCATCGCCATCCGCAAGGCGATGCCCGCCGTCCCGCCAATCAGTTCGGCCGCGCCGCGGCGACGGTGACGTCCTCGGGCCAGCTCATCTCCACGCCGTCGCCCTGCTGGGCCCGCGTCGGCACGGGTATCGTGGCCGGTCGCAACGCCTCGCGCTCGGTGGCTGGCACTGGCGCGGTCGGGTCGGGGCGGAAGGCGTCCGGCGCGCGCCCGTCGGTCCCCGGGCGTGGCTGATCGAGCCCCAGATCGGGCGCGAGATATTCGACGGTGCCGTTGGCGGCGAGGCGGCGCCACAGGCCGAACAGCAGGCCTCCGGCGGCGAGCAGCACGGCACCCGTGGCGGCGATCGGAAGGGTGGCGACTTTGCGCGATGACGTACGGGCCATGACGATCTCTCCACGACGATGATGTCGTCGCGGCTCAACGACCGGCTCGACCGGACCGTTCCGCGTCTCGCATGGGGAGCAGGGAAACGTCGCGCCCGCTGGCCGGCGGGCGCGACGCGGATCATCAATCGGCCGGTTGCAAATTGACCGCGCTGACCTTGCCGTTCTTGCCGGTTTCGAGCTCGTACGAGACCTTCTGGTCGCGATCGAGCGTGGCCATGCCGGCGCGCTCGACGGCGGTGATGTGGACGAAGGCATCGGTGCCGCCATCATCGGGCGAGATGAAGCCATAGCCCTTGTCGGCATTGAAGAACTTGACGGTGCCGATGGTCATCGGGGGGATTCCTTTTCTTTCCGGGGCGAGCCGACTGCCGGACCGCCGCGAGGCCGAGCAGCAGGGAAAGAGGGAGAAAGGAGCCGCGAAGCGCCGTAGACCGTCGATGTGCGACTGAAGCGGCGACCCTGTAACCGAAACAGTTGGCGAACGCGAATCAGCCACGTTTCGCTCGTGGCGCAGGGTCGGGTCCGATCCACCGGCCCAGCAGCAGGTTGGCGCCGATGACGATCGCGGCGCCGAGCAGCGTCGCGACCAGCCGGTCGACGAGCAGTGCGGGCGCGATCGGCGTGCCGATATCGAGTACGAGCAGAATGACCGGCGTGGCGAGCACGGCATAAGCGAGATAGTTGCGGTTGCGCGCCAGCGAGGCGCCGGTGGCGAGCAGGCAGATGGCCACCGTCAGCGCGGCCGGCGCGGCGAGGCCGGTGAGGATCGCCCAGGTCAGTGCCACCCCCAGCGCGGTGCCGAGCGCGCGCTGCAGGGTCTTGACCGGCACCGGCTCGAGCGGGCGCTGGGCGAGCAGCGCGACGGTGAGCACGATCCAGCCATAATGATGCGCCGGCCAGACGTGGCTGAGCAGCGCGGCGACGGCCAGACCCAGTACGAGGCGGATCGGGAATTGCCAGCCGGCGCGCGTGCGCATGCTGCGCTTCCAGTGCGCGCGGCGTTGTGCGGCGGTGACCGGGCGCGCCGGTTCGGCGGCGGGTGCGGCCGGCCGGCGGCGCGCGAGCAGCAGGCGGATCGCGGCGTTCCACAGGGCGCCGGCACCGAACAGCAGCGCCGCCGCGCCGCGATGCCCGGCGGCGCCCTCGATCAGGCTGATGCTGAGCACGAGGAAGATGATGAAACGCATGGCCGCGACCGCGAGCGGCCGGCTATACCCGCTGATCGTGGCCGCCACCCCAGCGAGCGCGATCATGACGATGTCGGTCCAGACGGTGCCGGCGATCGCGGTGGCGATGACGACGGCGAGCGCCGCAGGGAGGATCGCGGCGCCGGGCGATGGCGGCTCGCCCGTCGCGGCAGCCGGCGCCGGGGCACCGGCGAGCAGCATCGCGCCGAGGCCGATGGTGAAGCCCATCCCCGGCCGGCCGAGCGCCAGCCCGCCCAGCGCAGGCACCACCATGCCGAGCGCGGCAATCGCGACAGTGCGCGCATCGAGCGGCTCGCCGCCACGTTCCCAGCGCAGCGCCTCGGCGAGATGCGGGTGGCGGAGGGCGCGGGCGAGCATCGCGGATTATTCGGCGATCGGCCGCGGATCGTAGACCGCGCGATCGACCAGGATGCGCAGGCCGACGCGCTTCAGCGTGCCGCGGACCGAGCCGCCGGTCGGGCAGCAATTGCCGTCGCTCTGTTTCCACAACGGGCTCTCCGCCATCATGCGCCGCCAGTCGGGATAGACGCCCTTCCAGATCGCCCGGCCGCGCGGCACATGCGCGACGAGGCCGGAGTCGATCGCGCTGGTATCGAGCTGGTGCCACGCGCCCGCCTCCTCGACGAGCACGACCTCGGCCGAGAAGTTGCCGGTGCCGTGGAGATAGCCGCCCAGGTCGAGCAGCGTGCCGGCCGGCGACACGATCAGCGCCGGATCCTCGAACGCGGCGTCGTCCTCGTCATGCCACACGATCGGGCGGGCGCTGACGCCGTCGATGGCATAGACGACCACGCCGGCCGCCACGGTCGTGTCGCCGTCCGTATAGCTGCGGCGCTGCCAGGCGAGGTGCGCGGCAGGGAGGCGCCCGGAGCTCTCGACCTTGCAGGTGCCGCTGTCCGGACGCGGCGCGGTGCAGCGCGTGGCGATCGCGGCGAGCGGCACGGGGCGGGCCGCAGCGATATCGGCGGCGGCCCGGGCGTCCAGTTCGGTCGCGCGGCCGACCAGGCCGGTGTGGAGATCGGCGTCGTTCGTCGCCCTGTCGCGAATGTCCGCGATCCAGCGCCGCTGGTCGTCGCGCAGCGCGAAGGGCAGCGGGGCTGTGGCCAGCGCGCGGCGATAGGCCGCCGCGACCGCCTCGTCGTCGCGCGACAGTCGCGGATCGGCGCAGATGCGCTTCTCGATCGCGCTGGCGGCACGCGCGCAGTCGAAGCTCGCGGCATGCGCCGCGGCCGGGGCGAACAGCGCGGCGAAGAGGGCGGCGGCCAGGCCGGCAGGGCGATCGATGCGCATGGTTGCTCCCCGTGTCGTGCACGCAGGATAAGCCCGCGCGTCGCGCCAAGTCCATCGTTGGCCGCACCTTTCGCTTGCCAGTCGGCGCTCTCGCCGCCAGCTTGGGTGCATGGATGCAGGTCAGTTCGTCGAGCGCGTGCGCGAGCATTATGTCGCGCAATTCCGCGCCTTTCTCGAGTCGATGCGCGACGATGGCACGCCGGGCGCGGGCGAGGTCATGCTCGAGCTGAGCGAGGCCAGCGGCGTGTTCGGGCGGCGCTACCGCATCGACTATGTGCGGCAGGCCGAGCGGCCCGAGATCAAGGAATTCTATCCCGGCCGGTTCGTCGCGTTCGAGCCTTTCACGATCGGCTTTGGCGGGGCCGAGGCGTCGTTCGCGCAACTCTACTGGAACGACGTGACGGTCCGCCACGACCTGCCGACGCTGCCCGAGGCGGCGCTGGAGACATGGTTCGCGCGCTGGTTCGATCCCGGCGAGGAGCGCCGCATCCCCGACCCGGCGCTGGCCGAGGCGATGCATTCGGTGATCGTGCGGCCGGGCATGATCACGATCGATTTCGGCACCGCCGAGGCGGAGGCACTATGGGCGCTGCTCGCCATGCTCGAAGGCGCCGGAGCGACGGCGATTGCCGTTGCGGGGTCGGTGGCGGAGGCGGCGGGGATCGAGCAATGAGTGATGGCTATGTCGAACCGCGCGGCGAACGCCACCTGATCGAGATGCTTGACGGCGTCGAACAGGTGCGTTTGCCGATGCGGCGCAACTGGTTCGTGCTGGCATTCCTGCCGCTATGGTTGATCGGGTGGACGGCGGGCGGGATGGTGGCGATCTGGCAGGTCGTCACGACGGGCGAACCCTTCCTCATCATCTGGCTCTGCGGCTGGGCCGTGGGCTGGGCATTCGCCTTTTCCGCGCTGGCGGCGCAAATCTGGGGTGCCGAGATCATCCGCGCGTCACTGACCGATCTGGAAGTGAGCAAGGGCGCTGGTGTGCTTCGGCGTACCTGGCGTTACCGTGCGGACACGATCCGCCACCTGGCCTCCTGCGAACCAGTGCGAGACCTGTGGCGGATGAGCGACATGCAGACGCCGATCTGGATGCGTAACCGCAGCGGCGCGGTGAAGTTCGACTATGGCGCCGAGACGATCTTCATCGCCGCCGGCGTCGACGAACCGGAAGGGCGCGTGATCGCCCGATGGCTGGCGTTGCGCCTGCCAACGGGCGCGAGCGCGACCAGTCAATGATGCGCGAACTGCTCCCTGTCCGGACTTCCGGATGCTCGAGAGCACGATGGGTGGTACGCTCCTTTCCCGCAGTGAGGTGACGGCCGATGACCCGCCTGCCCCATCGAGCTTTCGCCATCGCCACCGCGCTGATCGCGCTCACCCCCGTCCTCGCCGCACCTGCCGATGAATCCACTGAGAGCTATGGCGGGCGGGCGATGATCGTCCACGTGCCGGCGCATCTCCCCGCGGCTGGATCACGGGCGCTGGTGATCGTGCTGCATGGCGGGATGGGCAATGCCGACCGCATCGCCCGCCAGCAGGCGGAGAGCGGGCTGAACCTGGATGCGGCGGCGGACAGGGACGGCTTCGTCGTCGCCTATCTCAACGGCACGCCGGTGACGCGCTTCCTCGGCGGCAAGTTCCTCGGCTGGAATGCCGGCGGCGGGTGCTGTGGCCAGCCGGGACAGAACGGCACCGACGACGTGGCCTATATCAGCGGGGCGGTGTCGTACCTTGCCGGGAAGTACGGCGTGGACCGCGCCAGGGTATTCGGCATCGGCCACTCCAACGGCGCGATGATGGCGCAGCGGATGATCTGCGAGACGCGGGTGTTCGCGCGGGTGGTGGCGATCTCGGGACCGCTCAATCTCGATACGACACATTGCCCCGCGGCCAAGGGGCTGAGCGTGCTGGCGATCCACGGCGCCGACGACCAGAATGTCCCGATCGCAGGCGGCCGGGGCAGCAGGGGTCTGGCCAAGGTGGCGTGGAAATCCGAGGCGCAGTCGCAGGCGGTGATGACTGCGTCGGGCGCCACCTATACATTGCAGGTGGTGCCGGGGGCGGACCATTATCTCGACCATATCGCGGCGCGGATCGCCGAGAACGAGGGCGTGTCGATCGGCGAGAAGGCGGTGCGGACGTTCGGGATTGCGAAGGAGCGATGAACCCATTCCCGCTCAACCCGTCGCTTTCGTTGCGCCGGCGTATCGCAATCGCCCGGGCGCGTGCCTAATTCTGCGGCGACAGCAACAGCGGAGCGCCAGCGCATGACGGAAGCTACCGACTATATCCCGCCCAAGGTGTGGACCTGGAACAAGGACAATGGCGGGCAGTTCGCCGCCATCAACCGACCGACCGCCGGCGCCACGCATGACAAGGAACTGCCGGTCGGCAAGCACCCGTTGCAGCTCTATTCGCTCGGCACGCCGAACGGGGTGAAGGTCACGGTGATGCTCGAGGAGCTGCTCGCGCTGGGGCATGCGGGCGCGGAATATGACGCGTGGCTGATCAATATCCGCGACGGCGACCAGTTCGGCAGCGGCTTTGTCGAGGTCAATCCCAACTCGAAGATCCCCGCGCTGCTCGACCGCAGCGGCCCGACGCCGCTGCGCGTGTTCGAATCCGGCGCGATCCTGCTGCACCTTGCCGAGAAGTTCGGGGAATTCCTGCCGACCGACCCGGCGGCGCGGGCGGAGACGCTGTCCTGGCTGTTCTGGCAGGTCGGCAGCACGCCGTTCCTGGGCGGCGGGTTCGGCCATTTCTATGCCTATGCGCCGGTCAAGATCGAATATGCCATCGACCGCTTCGCGATGGAGGTGAAGCGCCAGCTCGACGTGCTCGACCGGCGGCTGGGCGAGAGCGAATATCTCGGCGGCGAGGCCTATTCGATCGCCGATATCGCGACCTGGCCATGGTATGGCGCGGTGGTGAAGGGCCTGGTCTATGAGGCCGGCGAATTCCTGTCGGTGCAGGAGTATCGCAACGTGATCCGCTGGGCCGACGCGATCGGCGCACGGCCGGCGGCGCAGCGCGGGCGGATGGTCAACCGCGTGATGGGCGACCCCGCAAGCCAGCTGCGCGAGCGGCACGACGCCGCGGATTTCGAGACGAAGACGCAGGACAAGCTGGAGCCGGCGGCGGCGGCGTAGCTCCCCCTCCCGTTCGGCCCTGCCCTCCCCCAGCCCCACCCACAGGGAGGGGAGCAAGGCAGGCCGAAGCGCGCTTGCGACCGGCGAGGGAACGTCGCGGCGCGCGCGGGGTTGATGCGCCGTGGGGGTTCGCTCGGGGCCGCCTGGCAAGGGCGGCGCCCTGAACCAGGAGTAGCAGTCATGAGCACATCGCGATTATCTCCCATGGTCCGCACATTGCTCGCCGGCGTGACATTGGCCGGCGCGGCGGCCGCACTGCCGGCACGGGCGCAGGACTATCAGAGCGACCCGGTCTATTATCCCGACACGCAGGAAGATATCGTCGTCGAGGGGCGCTGGGGCCGGTTGCCCAATGATATCGACACCTTGTCGCAGCGCGTCAGCTATGCCGATCTCGACCTGCGCTATGCCGAGGACCGGCGCGAACTGCGCCACCGCGTCGATTTGACGGCGCGCTATCTGTGCGACCGGCTGGGCGAGGACGACAATTCCTCGTCGGTCGTCCCGTCATGCCGCGAGGCGGCGGTGCGCGATGCGATGCGGCGGGTCGGCACGGTCGAGGCGCACTGGGCGCCGCGCGGCACCGCCTGGGTGCGCCCGGCACGCTGGCAAGCGCCCTATCCCGATACGTGGAACGACCCGGACCGCTGATGCGGTGAACGATCATGCGGGCGGCGCGGGGAGCGATCCCCGCGCCGTCGCGTCGTTCAGTGGGCGCCTTCGAGCGCCTGCTTGAGATCGCGCATCTCGTCATGGCCGGCGCGGACCGAGCCATAGGCCGCCTCGATCACCGCCTTGGTCGCGGGGGACAAGTCGGCGTCCTTCAGCGCCGCCTCGAACTTCGCCTTGATATGGTCCTCGCCGCGTTCGACCTCGTTGACGATCGCCTTGTCGTCCCGCCCGGTAACGGCCGCCTTGAGATCGAGAAAGGCGCGGTGCGCGCCGGCGAGGACCGTGCCGTCATCCTCCGGATTGCCGCCAAGCCGCGAGACTTCGCCCTGCAGCGCGGTGACGACCTGGCGGCGCTCGGCGGCGCGGGCGGTGAACAGCTGGACGTAACGGCTGTTTTCGGCCGCCTTGGCGGCTTCGGCGTAACCATCCACGCTGTCGAGCGTGGTGGCGATCAGGCCATTGAGGGTGCGGATATCGTGGCTGGTCTCGGTCATCGGGGATGCTCCTTATGATGAGTGAGCACCCTGAAACGCCTGTCGCCCCGGTTGGGGCCGCGGCACGACCGGTTTTTCGCACTGATCGGGATCAAGCGGGCGATATTGCCGCCAAACGGGTGAGGCGGCGGCCTTTTTCCATTATCCCCACGATAGCGCGCGCATCAAACGCAGAGTCGCCACCGCCCGTGTCGCGGCGATTCCACCATCCTCGACGCACGACATCGCGACGGACTTACGGATTGTCGGCCCGTGTGCCGTTCCAGCTGCCCCCGTCGGTGACCGATCCGCAATAGCCCCAGGTGCCGGTGAAGCCGGTCGCGTTGAAGACGAAATGGAAGCGGCCCGAAAAATCGCCGCCGGGGCAGCGCTGGCCCGACTGGCCCTGGCTCCAATAGCCTTCGACCTCATTGCCATTGACGCCGGTCACCCGGAGCGTGCTGCCGGGCGGTCGCTCATAGGTGCCGCCGCCGGGGCTGAACCTCATCATGCCATAGGTCGTGGTGAACAGGCCGGTCATCCAGCCGCCCGGTTGCGGCCCCGGCACGGCAGGCGGCGGCGGGGCGGCGCGCGGCGGCGCGAACTGCGCCAGCCCCCGGTCGATCGCCTGGCGCTGCGCGACGGCGTCACCCAGCGCCTGTTCGATCTGGCGCGCCATCTCCGCCGAACGCGCCAGCACCGCGCGCGTCACGCCGACCGAGCGCTCGATCGCCTGTTGCCGCGACATGCCATGCCGCTGCAGCGCGACGGCCCAGGCGCCCGCCTTGCGATAGAGCTGGTCGCGCGTCATCGTCACGAAGATCGGGAACGAGCCGAACGCATCGCCCGGGCCGCGCTCGCTGAAGGCACCGCGACCGGGCGCGGTGAGCGAATCTACCGGCACCGCGACGATTACCTCGCCCGCCGCGGCGCGGCGGATCAGCTGGTCATATTCCGCGATCGCGCCATCGACCGAGTCGCGTTCGGCGATCAGCCGCTCGCGCGACGCGAAGCCCTGCGCGGCGGCGGCGGCGGGAATGAGCAAAACGACGAGCGCCAGCACCAGGGCTGTGCGCGAAACGGCTTTTGGCATGGCCCCCTCCGCTGTCAGTTCATGGCGACCGATATAGCTCGTTCCGGCTCCGCAATAAAGCGGCGAGCGTGCTGTCCGTTGGGGTGTTCGCGATCACCCAGTCATTACGACGATGAGAAAGAACGGGGCCGACATGGTCGGCGGTGTGGATTCCTATCTAGCAGAGCGGCGCGCGGTTTGAATCAACTTGCCACGGGGTGCGACGAGCTGCGGTGCCGGCGGGCAAGTCCTCGCGCCGGATTATACTTGGCGGGGCAAAGTAATCGACCCCTTTTGACGACCGACGGGGGGTCGGCTCGATCGGCGAAGTTGGAGCGGTTTTTCTGTGGCGGGCCACTAACGCGATAGACGAACGGCGAAACGCCAACATTTTTCGTCGGGCGAAGCGACGCGGATTGATTGGCGCGCAACTTGGCGAATTATGGGGGAGCGTGGTGATTTTCGGCGGCCGATCTGTGGCGGGCGAGCGCGTGGGGGTGGTGGAATCCAACATGGCCTTCTCCTGGGCGCCGGGGGTTCGGCGCGGGTGGCGACAGGTTAGCGGTTTGGGCGGGCGATTGAATCACCGCAGCGGCGGGTAGCGAGATTGGCGGTTAGTGCCCGTAATGCCTGCCGGGCGGTGGCGCGCGCGGTGCTGCGCCCTACCATTTACCGCCGGCGCGTTCGATCGCCGCGAGAAGTGCGCGCTTGCTCGCAGTGCGCCGTTCGCCGCTGTTGCGCGGCATATCGACGACTCCCGTCTCGCGCCGGCGCCGTTCGATATCCGCCGCAAAGGTAGCTAACGGGATGGCCCGATCATGATCGGAGGATTGCGATGCCATATTCTCCAGCGCTTTCGTGCCTGATGCGTTATTCCCTATAGTCCAGATCGACATTTTTATGAAGGACGAGCAGGCGCCGCGCCTGCTCCAGCATCGCCGGTGCGCTGCCCGACGCAAACTGGCCGACGCGATCGGCGATGATGTCCTCAACCGCAATGATCGCGGCCCGGCCTTCCTTGCCGAAATCGATCAGGACGACCCGGTCGCGATCGGCCATGCCATCGAGCAAGGTCGTACCGACCACTTCGAACCCCAGCTGCAGATCAGGATGGATTCAGCCCAGGGGCATATGGCCGGGGCCGATGGGGCGAATGAACCCCTCGGCCGCCAACGCGGCTTCGAAGGCGGCGAGGCGCGACGTCCTGGTGCGTGAGCGGGCGTCGCCCGGCTTCGTGCACAGTAAACTGGCACCATATCTAGGCACGAAAGAACCACTTTGGCGGGATAGCCTTGCGTGTCCGAACAAGTCGCGTCAGCATCTTTCCAATGGGGGAGGCGCGCATGGACGAACGGTTTTACAATCGCGTTGGGGGTGAGCGAATATCGTCGCGGCAGATTGATGAGCTTATCGGTCTGGCACGCGGTATCGCCGCCGATGGCACGCTCAATCAGGCTGAAGCAGAATTTCTACAGAAATGGCTGGCGGTCAACGCGGATGTCAGCGGGCACCCGATCGTTCGGACGCTGTATGACCGCGTGAGTGAGGTGCTGCGGGATGGTGTGCTCGACGACGACGAAAGCGCTGACTTATTGCAAACCTTGAACGCCTTCTCGGACCGCGATTTCGAACTGGGCGAGGTGCTGAAATCTACCACGCTGCCGCTTTGTCACCCGGCTCCGCCGCTTAGGTTCGCCAGCACCACATACTGCTTCACCGGAACATTCAATTACGGCCAGCGAAAATTCTGCGAAGCAGCGGTCGTTGAACGCGGCGGAACCTGCGCGAGCCTTTCACAAAAAACCGACGTGTTAGTCATCGGCCTATATGCGACCGAATCCTGGAAACACTCGTCGTTCGGAAACAAGATACTCAAGGCCGCCGAAATGCGTGACGCAGGCCTCCCAATCGCGATTGTTTCAGAGGAGCATTGGACGGCTTATCTCTAGCCCGTGATACGGCAGGAATTTAGTGTGTTTAGTAAACTGGCACCGTAATCCAGGATGGTTTCATGATCGCCGTGCTCACCACCGTCCTGCTCATCACCGCCTCCGATAAAGCGGCTGCTATCGCTGACCCGGCCCAGAAAGCGCGCGTGTTTATGGAAGCCTATTTCGCGGGCCTGCCAGCGGTGAAGGACATGCTGACTAACGATGCACTGCTACGCATGGACGATAACATTATGCCCTATGCCTGGATGCTACCGAAAGCAGGTGACCCGACGACGATGACAAACTGCCGTGTGGAGGCTACTCAAGAGGAGCCGACTCCCCCAGCAGCGGAACTAGAGCGATATCAACCGGCGTCTTTCCACACGCCCGGCCGTTTCGCGCTTGTGACGGTCCATTATACGTGCCCGTCGACGAAGGACGGGACGAGGCTGCACGCCGAAACGTCGATTTACCTCAAGGATGGTCTAGTCGTGCTGGTTAGGTTGAAGACCCGCTGAGGTGCGAACAAGGCGCCGCCTCACGCGAAGCCCCGCCCTCGCATCGTTCAGCGCAGATTGCGCGAGAATTAAATGCACTGTCACCGTGATTCCCGATAATCACGCCCACGTTCCAAAACCAAGTGCAACAGCCATATCGAGGCTGGAGCGCGAAGGTAGGAGCGTGAAGTGAGCTACACTCATCTGAGCTATGTGGAACGACTGACGATTGCCGAT
>Ga0207676_10000193_pt1 | contig 53147 bp, 48 predicted proteins | sample KBSSwiS72_FD_184307 | JGI IMG/M metagenome (GOLD analysis project Ga0207676, IMG submission 184307) | Switchgrass rhizosphere microbial communities from Kellogg Biological Station, Michigan, USA - KBS Switchgrass S7-2 (SPAdes) (version 2) | ecosystem: Host-associated > Plants > Roots >...
CAAGCGAATCGCCGAATTTCTCGACCAGCGGCAACACGTTGCGGACGATCGACAGTTCCTTGCGCACCCAGCTCTGCTCGAACGCCTGCGGATAGGCGGCCAGTTCGTCGCCGCCGCGCCCGGCCTGCACCGCGTCGAAGGCCGCGTCTGCCGCCATCATCGCCGACTTCATCGCGGTATGCGTGCCCTTGATGCGCGGCACGTTGAGAAAACCGGCGCTGTCACCGATCAGCGCGCCGCCCGGAAACACCAGCTTCGGGATCGCCTGCAACCCGCCATCGCTGATCGCGCGCGCGCCATAGGACACGCGCTTGGCGCCTTTCAGGATCTCGGCGATCGCCGGATGCGTCTTCCAGCGCTGCATCTCCTGAAACGGGGAGAGATAGGGGTTCGAATAGTTGAGCCACGTCACGAAGCCCAGCGCCACCTGGCCATTGGCCTGGTGATAGAGGAATCCGCCACCATTCGAGCCGCTCTCCGACAGCGGCCAGCCCTGGCTGTGGATCACCCGCCCCGGCGCATGCAGTTCGGGATCTATGTCCCACAATTCCTTGATACCAAGGCCGTAGACCTGCGGCTGACTGTCCTTCGCCAGCTCGAAGGTACGGATCATTTCCTTTGTCAAATGACCACGGCAACCCTCAGCAAAAAGGGTGTATTTCGCGTGCAATTCGAGCCCAGGCTGATAGTCTGGCTTGTGCGTGCCGTCGCGCGCTACGCCCATGTCGCCGGTCGCGACGCCCTTCACCGATCCGTCGTCGTTGAACAGGATCTCGGCCGCCGCGAAGCCCGGGAAGATCTCGACGCCCAGCTCTTCCGCCTGCCCCGCCAGCCAGCGGCACAGATTGCCCAGGCTGCCGGTATAGGTGCCCTTGTTGTGCATGAAGGGCGGCGTGATGAAATGCGGCAAAGCGAGGCGCTTGCGCTTGGTCAGCACCCAATGCTGGTTGTCGTTGACCGGCACCTCGGCCAGCGGGCAGCCCTTGTCCTTCCAGTCCGGAATCAGCTCGTCCAGCGCCCTGGGATCGATCACCGCGCCGGACAGGATATGCGCACCGATTTCGGAGCCCTTTTCGAGCACGCAGACCGACAATTCCGCGCCGGCCTCATTCGCCAATTGTTTCAGGCGGATCGCCGCCGATAGCCCGGCCGGCCCGCCGCCGACGATAACGACGTCATAGGGCATGGACTCGCGTTCAGTCATATTCGTCTCCCCATGGGACGTTCGCGCACCTGTCGTCGCGTCCCAGCCACGGTCTGTCCGTCCGCGCGTGCCAGCGAATTGACCGCCACGTCAACATGCGACTCTAACGATCGGTGATGGGGGCAAACCAGAATTTCGACTGGCACAGCGCCGCAGCGAGCGCGATCGACTGGTGGATCGACGCCGGCGTCGATGCGTCGGTCGACGAATCCCCACGCGACTGGCTGGCCGCGATCGTCGCCCCGGCACGCGCCGTGCCGGCCAACCGGGGCGCCGCGCCGGCGGCGGAACCGGCGCCCGTGCCGGCGCTCCCCGAGACGCTCGACGCCTTCCTCGCCTGGCGCAGCAGCGAGGCCGCGCCCGAGGCGGCGTGGCCCGGCAATCTCATCGCCGCACAGGGCCCGGTCGATGCGCCGCTGCTGGTGCTGGTCGACATGCCCGAGCGGGAGGATGGCGACGCCGGCACGCTACTCGGCGGCGCGGCAGGGCGGCTGTTCGACCGGATGCTCGCCGCGATCGGGCACAGCCGCGCCTCGATCCACCTCGTCGCGCTGTGCGCCAAGCGCCCGACGACCGGCCGCGTCGCGCCTGACGTCGAGGAGCGCCTCGGTGAGATCGCCCGGCATCACATCGCGCTCGTCGCGCCGAAACGCGTGCTGTTGCTCGGCAATGCGCCAAGCCGTGCGCTGCTCGGGGCGGATGTCGCGCCGGCGCGGGAAAGTTTACGCGCCGTTAACCTTGGCGGTGGGAAAAAGGCGGCGACGGTCGAGGCGGTGGCGAGCTTCCATCCTCGCTTCCTGCTCGAGCGACCGGCGCAAAAGGCCGACGCCTGGCGTGACCTGCAGCTGTTGATCGGGGGCCTCGATACGTGACCGCGAAATTCCTCCTCGCCGCTTCCGTCGCGCTGATGCCGCTCGCGGCGCATGCCGCGCCGGCGGACTATGCGCCCGCCGCCATATCATCGACGATCCCCGCCCAGCTCGATGCCGAGCAACGCGCCGGCTATCGCGCCGTGTTCCAGAGCATTCGCGATCAGCGCTGGCAGGATGCCCAGCTGCAGCTCGATGCGATGAAACCGGGCCCGCTCCACACCATTGCCCGCGCCGAGATGCTGACCGCCAAGGGTTCGCCCAAGGCCGATCTCGATCCGCTGGTCAGGCTGCTGGCCGAAGCACCCGAGCTGCCCCAGGCGCAGCAGGTGGCCACCCTCGCCGCCTCGCGTGGCGCGGTCGGTCTGCCGCCATTGCCGGAGGCGCATGCGCTGACCTGGATCGATGGCGCGCCGACGCGGGGCCGCGCGCGCGCGATCAAGAGCGACCTGGTCGGCGCCGAACTGGCGCTGAGGATGCAGGCCTTCGTCAAGGCCGACGACGGCGCGTCGGCCCAGGCCTTGCTGGAAAGCACGCCCAATCTTTCGCCCGAGGCGTTGACCGAGTGGCAGCAAAAGGTCGCCTGGATGTATTTCCTGTCCGGCGACGACAATAACGCACGCGCGATGTCCTATAAGGCATCGCAGGGCAGCGGCGACTGGGCGGTGCAGGGCGATTGGGTCGGCGCGCTCGCCGCCTGGCGCCAGCATGATTGCGCCGCCGCCGGCACGGGCTTCGAAACGGTGACGTCGCGCGCCAGCGATATCGAACTGCGCGCCGCCGGGCTCTATTGGGCGTCGCGCGCCGACATGGCATGCGGCCGGCCCGAGCGGGTCGAGGCACGGCTCAAGACCGCGGCGCAATATCGCGAGACCTTTTACGGCCTGCTCGCACGCGAGGCGCTCGGCATCAAGGATGCGCCACGCCGCGCCGCCGACTCCTTCCTCGCCGGCGACTGGCAGTCACTGGCGCGCCGCCCCAACATCCGCGTCGCCGCGGCGCTGGTCGAGATTGGCGAGACGAACCTCGCCGATGAGGTGATCCGCCAACAGGCGCGGATCGGCGACCCGTCGGAATATCCCTCGCTGGTGCGCTTTGCCGAGGCGCTGAGCCTGCCGGGTACCTTGGTCTGGCTGTCGCACAATGGCCCGGTCGGCGCCACGCCGCCGGTCGAGGCACGCTTCCCCGCCCCCAATTGGACACCCGATGGTGGGTGGCGCGTCGATCGCGCGCTGGTCTTCGCACACACCCTGCAGGAATCGCGGTTCCGCACCGACGTCGTCAGCGCGGCGGGTGCGTACGGCCTGATGCAGGTACGCCCCGTCGCCGCCGCCGATATCGCGCGCAAGCAGGGCCGTTCGTTCGACCGGTCGGCGCTGAGCCGCCCGGGCACCAATTTCGAGGTCGGCCAGAGCTACCTCGAGCAGCTGCGCGACCAGCCGTTCACCGGCGGGCTGCTGCCCAAGGTGATCGCCGCCTATAATGCCGGCCCGACGCCGGTCAGCCTGTGGAACGCGCAGGTGCGCGATGGTGGCGACCCGCTGCTCTATATCGAATCCATCCCCTATTGGGAGACGCGCGGCTACGTCACCACCGTGCTGCGCAACTACTGGATGTACGAAGGCCAGACCGGCCGCAGCAGCTCACCGAGCCGTACCGCGCTCGCGCAAGGCCTGTGGCCGCGTTTTCCTGGCCTGCCGGGCGCCACCTCGGTTCGTCTCAGTGCCAACGGCCCGACTGCCGCGGTCGCCAGTGCCAATTGACGAAAGCGCGGCATTCCTGCCGGTCCGCATTGCCGTCCTGACCGTCTCCGACACGCGGACGCTCGTCGATGATCGGTCGGGCGACCTGCTCGTCGCGCGCCTGACGGATGCCGGGCACATCCTCGCCGACCGCAAGATCGTGCTTGACGATACCGACAGGATCGTCGCCACGCTGCACCGCTGGGTCGATGATCCGACCGTCGATTGCATCATTTCGACGGGGGGCACCGGCGTTACCGGCCGCGACGTCACGCCCGAGGCGATCGAACGGGTTCAGGACAAGGCGATACCGGGTTTTGGCGAACTGTTCCGCTGGCTCAGCTACGCGACGATCGGCACCTCGACGGTCCAGTCGCGCGCCTGTGCCTGCGTCACGCGCGGCACCTATATCTTCGCGCTGCCCGGTTCGACCGGCGCGGTGAAGGATGGCTGGGACGGCATCCTTAGCCACCAGCTCGACAGCCGCCACCGCCCGTGCAATTTCGTCGAGCTGATGCCCCGCCTGCGTGAGAGCTGACTATTTAGCTGGCGCCGCTTTGCGCTTGTCGGACACGAAGGTAATCAGCTTGGAATCCATCGACTCATACCAGTCGATGTAATCCCTGAAATTGGCGTAGGTCATTTTGCCGAGGGCCGAAATGTCCAAATATTCGCTGAGGTCGCCATCTTTGTCGATCGCGACCTTGAGGAACCGCCATTCCTTGTTCCACTCATTGGCCATGTCCGGCGAGAAGAACGGCTCTTTCTTGAACCAGCTGTAGAATTGCAGCGAATCGCAATTGGCATCGTGCGTGCAGCCATAAAAGATGACGCGGAACTCGTTACCGCCGGCTGAGCTCACGATATAGGATTCACCGCCCGAGTCAGTCTTGATCTCCGCCTTGTAGCCCGCCTCCTTCAGCAAGGCGGCGACCGCCCGCGCGTCGCTCACATCGACCACCCGATCCGTGGTGGCGGGCGTCGCCGGTTGCGCGGCAGCGAGCATCGTCGCGAGAAGCATGTTGATCGTCATCGTTTGTCACCCCGATATATCGCCCTGACAGCCTGGCTTTTTGCGATCCGAACGACAAGAACAACTCCGTTCAATCCGGCTGCATTGCCGCCAGTTCATGCCCGGCCGGATCGCGGAAATGGAAGCGTCGGCCACCGGGAAAGGCGAATATCGGCAGGGTGACCGTGCCGCCGGCGCGCTCGACACGCGCCATCGCGCCTTCCAGATCGTCGACCGTGATCACCGGCAGCAATTGCGCGGTCCATTGAGATGCGTCGCCGTTCAGGCCGAGGTCGCTGTCGCCCGTCATGGTCGAGGCATAGTCGTGGCCGAAGTCGGTAAAGTCCCAATCGAACGCCGCGCCATAAAAGGCTTTGCTTGTCGCCACGTCGCGCACCGGCAGTTCGAGATAAGAGATCCGCGCCATCACACCCTCCTGATGTTCTTGCTATGTTCTATCAACTGCTCTAGGTTCGCGCAATGGCCAAGACTCGCCCCGTGCGCGGCGCCACAGTGAATGACGCAAGCGACCGCTTCAATCTGCCCGCACGCGAAGCGGATGGCGACTGGCTCGACGCGCGCGATGCGCTGGACGGCGAAGCGCCACCCCTGCGTACCACCGTGACGATCGAACATCCCCGCACGATCATCACGCGCAACGCCTCGCCCGATGTCGGGTTCGACCGTTCGATCAACCCCTATCGTGGCTGCGAGCATGGCTGCATCTATTGCTTTGCGCGGCCGAGCCACGCTTATCACGATTTGTCGCCCGGCCTCGATTTCGAAACGAAATTGTTCGCCAAGCCGGATGCCCCTGCCCTGTTGCGCGCCGAGCTGGGCAAGAAGGGCTATGTCGCCGCGCCGATCGCGTTCGGGACCAATACCGACCCCTATCAGCCGATCGAGCAGCGATGGCGCATCACGCGCGGCTGTATCGAGGTGCTGGCGGAGCATGACCATCCCTTGACCATCACCACCAAGTCGGATCGTGTGACTCGCGACATCGACCTGCTCGCGCCGATGGCAGCGAAAGGACTTGCCGCCGTCGCGCTCTCGATCACGTCGCTGCAGCCCAAGGTAGCGATGACGGTCGAGCCGCGCGCCCCGACACCGCAGCGACGGCTCGCCGCGGTGCGCAAGCTTACCGATGCCGGCATTCCGACCTATGTATCGCTGGCGCCGGTCATCCCGGCGATCACCGACATGGAAATCGAGCAATTGCTCGCGGCCGCGGCGGAGGCCGGGGCGCGGGGCGCCTTCTTCCTGCCGGTGCGGCTGCCATGGGAGGTCGCGCCGCTGTTCCGCGCCTGGCTCGACACGCATTTCCCCGATCGCGCGGCCAAGGTCATGGCGACGATCAATTCGCTGCGCGACGGCCGCGACAACGACCCGGCATTCTTCTCGCGGATGCGCGGCAGCGGCCCCTGGGCCGAACTGCTGCGCACCCGCTTCCGCATTGCCTGCCGCAAGCATGGTTTCAATCACGAGCGGATCGAACTCCGCACCGATCTGTTCCGCGCGCCGCGCGGGGCGCAGGGCGAGCTGTTCGGCTAGGCCGACTTCACCCCGGCGCGGCACTTCATCAGCGGCTGGATGCGGGTGCCGAAATTCTCCACGCCTTCGATGAAGTCGTCGAAGGTCAACAGCACGCCCCCGGTATTGGGCACCTCGGCCATTTCGTCGAGCATCCGCGCGACGCTCTCATAAGAGCCGACCAACGTGCCCATGTTGATGTTCACCGCACCCTCCGGCGCGGCGAGCTGGCGGACATTGGTGGTCGCGTTGTGCTTGTCCGCAGCGCCCTGGTCAGCCAGCCAGGCGATCGCGTCGAGATCGACGCCGTCATTATACGACTTCCACTTGGCCATCGCCGCTTCGTCGGTCTCGGCGGCGATCACCATCACCAGCACGAACACAGACACGTCGCGTCCGGTCTTGGCCGTCGCGGCGGCGAGCCGGTCATTATTGAACGCGAAGGCCTTGGGCGTATTGACGCCCTTGCCCAGGCAAAAGGCGTAGTCCGCCCATTTCGCCGAAAAGGCGAGGCCATCGTCCGACGATCCGGCGCAGATGATCTTCATATCACCGGTCGGCGTCGGGCGGACGCGGCAATCGTCCATCTGGTAATAGCTGCCCTTGAAGTCGGACACACCCTTTTCCCACAATTCCCGCAGGATATGGGCGTATTCGTCGAGCATCTGGTAACGGTTGCGGAAATGCTCGTCGCCCGGCCACATGCCCATCTGGCTATATTCGGGGCGCTGCCAGCCGGTGATCAGGTTGAGCCCGAAGCGCCCGTGACTGATCGAATCGATCGTGTTGCACATCCGCGCCGCAAAGGCCGGCGGGATCACCAAGGTCGGACAGGTCGCGTAGATCTTGATCTTCTCGGTGACGGCGGCGAGGCCGGCCATCAGCGTGAAGCTCTCCAGGCCATATTCCCAGAACTCGGTCTTGCCGCCGAAGCCGCGCAGCTTGATCATCGAGAGCAGAAAATCGAGCCCGTGCTTCTCGGCGCTGAGCGCGATCTGCTTGTTCAGGTCGAACGACGGGTGGTATTGCGGCGCATTCTCCGAGATCAGCCAGCCATTATTGTTGATGGGCACGAAAACGCCGACTTGCATGGGCTTAGCTCCTGAGGAAATCGAGAACGAGTTTGTTGAACCCGGTCGGGTCGGTGACGTTGCAGGCGTGGCCGCCCCACGCCATCATTGCCAGCACGGCGCCGGGAATGCCCTCTGCCAGGCGCTGTGAGCAGGTCACCGGCACCAGCATATCGTCGGCGCTGCCAATCACCAGTGTGGACACCTGCACGCTGTTGAGCCGCGCATCGACATCGAAGGCGCGTAGCGCGGCGATGCGCTTCTCATAGACCTCGGCACCGGCGAAATGCGCGACATGCGCCTCCTCTTCCTCGTCGAGCAGATCGGCATTGGCCGAGATCCACGTCGCCGGATAGAGAAACAGCGGCTGGGCATGGATGTAGGCGCGTGGGCCGCTGTCGCGCAGCAGCGACAGCCGGGTATCGAAGCAACGCGCGAAATGCGGGTCGAGTCGTGACCAGGCATTGACCAGCACCAGCCGCGCGATCCGCTCCGGCGCCTTGAGCGCCAGGGCCAGGCCCGCGACCCCGCCCGCCGCATGGCCGACGATATGTGCACGCTCGACACCAAGGGCATCGATCAGTGCCAGCAAATCCTCGCCCATCTGCGCGACGGTGACATGCGCCGGCAGCACCCGGTCGCTGCGCCCGGTGCCGCGATGATCGTACAGCACGACCCGGTGATAGCGCGCCAACGCATCGAGATTGGGCAGCCAGTAATTGCCCGAGCCGCCCAGCCCCGCCGACAGGATCAGCGGGACGCCATCGGCCCGGCCATATTCCTCATAATACAGGCCCGCCGCCTCGGGCATCAGGAGGCGCTCGCGGGCAACGTCACGACAGATGCGCCACGGAGGCGATCTCGACCAGGCAGTCGGGCTTCACCAGATCGCACCGGACGCAGTAGCGCGCCGGCTTGGCGCCGGGGAAATATTCGGCATAGACGCCGTTGAACGCGGCATAATCGCCGAGATCCTTGAGGAAAATGTGGTTCATCGCCACGTCGGCCAGCGTCGCGCCGGCGGCTTCCAGCGTGGTCTTGATCACCTCGAGCACATGCCGCGTCTGCGCCGCCGCATCGCCGACATGCAGCACGGTACCGCCATCGCCCAGCGCCAGCACGCCCGACACATAGACGGTGTTGCCCGCCTTCGCCCCGGCCGAATAGGGTGCGATCGGGGTGGGGAATTGCGGCGGGTTGATCGGTTCGAAGGGCATCATCTCACTCCTTGGGCGACTGGCCGAAACTGCCGCAGAAATCCGCGACGGTCGACACCCAGCCGAAGAATTTCTCGACATTGTAGATGGTTGCCTGCTGCATCGCCGGGGGGCCGAGATGGTGCGTGGCATCCTCCAGCATCACCCCGAAATATTCCAGGTGGAAGCCGTCGCGCAGCGTGCTCTCGACGCAGACATTGGTCGCGATGCCGACGAAGATGATGTTGCGGATGCCGCGCGCGCGCAGCGTCGAATCGAGCTGCGAGTTGAAGAAGGCCGAATAACGCGTCTTGTGCAGCGTGATGTCGCCCGGCTGCGGTTTCAGCGCATCGACCAGCTGATAATCCCAGCCGCCGCGTGCCAGCAGCTGACCCGACAGCTCGGGCCGCTTGCGCATCGTCTTGAGCGCATTGGATTTGTGCCAGTTGGGCGATCCCGGCCCACCCGCCTCGACATAGTCGGGGTCCCAGCCATTCTGCAGATACACCACCTGCACCCCGGCATCGCGCGCGGTGCGCAGCACGGTGGCGATCTTGCCGATCACCCCGGCCGCGCCGCTGATATCGAAACCGGCCAGGTCGACATAGCCGCCCGCCGACGCATAGGCGTTCTGCATGTCGATCACGACCACCGCGGTCTGCTTCGGATCGAGCCGCAACCCTTCGGGCCGCGCCGGCAGGGTAACGGCCTGCGCGCCATCGGCGCCGGTGGTAATGATCGGATCGACCTCGGCCATGCGCCCTCGCAGGAAACAATCGTCAAATGTGGCGTATTTCCGGCGCTTGGCGCAAGCAAAAGCTCAGGCGACGCCGGCCAGACGATAATCCTTATACTGCGCGCGCAGTGCGGTCTTGAGCAGCTTGCCGGTCGCGGTGTGCGGCAGTTCGTCGACGAACAGGATCTCGTCGGGAAGCCACCATTTCGCGACATGGTTGGCGAGGTGCGCGGTTACCTCATCGGCGGTCACCGAACCGCCGGGTTTGCGGACGATCAGCAACAATGGCCGCTCATCCCATTTCGGATGATAGACCCCGATCGCCGCCGCCTCGCCCACGCCCGGGCAACCGACCGCGGCATTTTCCAGCTCGACCGAGCTGATCCACTCGCCGCCCGACTTGATCACATCCTTGGCGCGATCGGTGATCTGCATCGTCCCGTCGGGGTGCAACACCGCGACATCGCCGGTGTCGAACCACTGGTCGGCTTCGACCGCATCGGCCTCCGCCTTGAAATAACGCTTGATCACCCATGGCCCGCGCACCTGAAGCCGCCCCGAGTTGACGCCGTCGCGCGGTTGCTCCACGCCTTCATCGTCGATGACGCGCAGCTCGATGCCGAACGGAATCGCACCCTGCTTGGCGACGAGATCGAGCTTCTCGTCCTTGGTCATCTCGTCCCAATGCGGCGGCGGCGTTCCCGCGGTGCCGATCGGCGATGTCTCGGTCATGCCCCACAGATGCTTGACTGTGACGCCCATCCCCATGATCCGTTCGATCATCGCCCGTGGCGCGGCCGAGCCGCCGATCGTCACCTGCTGCAGGTAACGCGGCTCCTCCCCGGTCGCGTCCATATGCTGGAACATCGACAGCCATACCGTGGGCACGCCGGCCGAATGCGTTACCTGCTCCTGGTTCATCAGCCGGCACAGCACGACCGGGTCGTTGACCGCCGCATAAACGAATTTCGCGCCCGACATCGCGCCGGCGAACGGCAGCCCCCAGGCCGCGGCGTGGAACATCGGCACGATCGGCAAAATCACCGCGCGCGACGACAGGTTGAACACCCAGGGCGCGACCTCGGCCATGGCATGGATGACGGTCGAGCGATGTTCGTACAGCACACCCTTGGGATTGCCGGTCGTGCCGCTGGTGTAGCAGAGCATGCACGGCTCGCGCTCGTCGCCCTCCACCCAGGCGTAATCGCCGCTCTCCGCCGCGATCAGCGCCTCGAAACCGTCCGGCCCGTCGCTGTCGAACACGACATAATGCTCGATGCTGGTCCAGTGGGGCTTGAGCCGGTCGATCAGCGGCTGGAATTGCCTGTCGTAGAACAGCACGCGATCTTCGGCATGGTTGGCGATATAGATGAGCTGCTCGTCGAACAGCCGCGGGTTGATCGTGTGGATCACCCCGCCAATGCCGATCGCGCCATACCAGGCGACGAGATGGCGACTGTGGTTCATGCCCAGGGTGGCGATCCGATCGCCCTTCCCGCACCCCAGCCGTTCCAGCGCCTGGCTAAGCTTGCGCGCGTCACGGGCGATCGCGGCCCAGTTGGTGCGCGTCTCGCTGCCGTCGGCCCAATAGGTCACGATCTCGCGCGCGCCGTGTTCGCGCGCCGCATGTTCGATCAACCGCGGCACGCGAAGCGCGAAATCCTGCATCCCTCCGAGCATCTGCTTCTTCCCCTCCCGCTTGCGGGAGGGGACCGAGGGCGCCCGGTTCCCGCAAGCAAATCCTTCGTGGTGAGCGCGAGCCCACCCCCGACCCCTCCCGCACGCGGGAGGGGAATTTCAACCGACCAGCGCGAGCCTCGTCTCCGAGGTCCTGAGCTCGACGTTACGCACATCCTGCAAGGCTTCGATGCGCGCGGCAAGCTCTCCGTCGATCAGGAAGTCGCGCCCGAGCAGCACCCGTGCGCTCCCGCCATCGGGCAACGCCGCGTTGACCCATAGCTGGCCCCGCCCGCCGCGCGTATCGGCGAGCAAGGCGGCCAGCGCGGCGACGCCGTCGGGCGACACGATATCGGCCTCCAGCACGAAGCGCGCATTGGTCGCCAGCGTCTCGAACGGCTGGATGCGCTTGATCGAAACCCGCGGGCTATCCTCGCCGGGCCGGCGATCGAGTTCGACGGTGATGATGCCGCACCCGCCATTGCGCGCCGCTTCCTCGAGGTCGGCCGCCACCGCGTCATCGAAACAGGTCGCGACGAACTGCCCCGATGGATCGGACAAGGTCGCCATCATATAGCGCCGCCCGCGCGCCGATGTCCGCCAGCGCGCATCCTCGACCAGCGCCGCCATCGTCGCGCCGGCGCGCGTGCCGTCGTCGGGAATGTCGAGTTCGCCCAGCGCGGCATAGCTGCGCGCGCCGTGCATCCGCGCCAGATGCCCATGCCGGTCGACCGGATGCGCCGAAAAATAGAAGCCGAACGCCTCCTTCTCCTGCTCCATGCGCTGCGCCAGCGTCCAGCGCGCCGATTGCGGCAGGCGGATCGCCGGCTCGGCCGCATCCTCGCCACCGAACAGCCCATGCTGGCCGCTGATCTTCTGGTCATGCACCCGCGCCGCCGTGGCGAGGATCGTCTCGGCGCAGGCGAAGATGCCGGCGCGGTTGAGGTCGAAGCTGTCGAACGCGCCGGCCGCCGCCAGCGTCTCGAGCTGGCGCTTGTTGAGCGCGCGCGGATCGACGCGGTGCGCGAAATCGTCGATCCCCTTGAACGGTCCCTCGCCGTCTCGCTCGGCGACCAGGCGCTCCATCGCACCCTCGCCCACGCTCTTCAGCGCCGCCAGCGCGTAGCGCACGGCGAAACCGCCATTGGTCTCCTCGACCGAGAAATCGGCGATGCTGGCGTTGATGTCGGGTGCCAGGCACGCCACGCCCATGCGGCGCATGTCGTCGACGAAGATACCCAGCTTGTCGGTCAGATGGATGTCATAGCACATCGACGCCGCGTAGAATTCGTGCGGATAATGCGCCTTGAGCCACGCGGTATGATAAGCGAGCAGCGCATAGGCCGCGGCATGGCTCTTGTTGAAACCATAGCCGGCGAACTTGTCGATCAGGTCGAACAGCTCGTTGGCCTTGGCCGGCTCGATGCCGTTTACCGTCTTGCAGCCCTCGACGAAGCCGGCGCGCTGCGCGTCCATCTCGGCCTTGATCTTCTTGCCCATCGCGCGCCGCAACAGATCGGCCTGGCCCAGGCTGTAGCCGGCCAGCACCTGCGCCGCCTGCATCACCTGCTCCTGATAGACGAAGATACCATAGGTCTCGGACAGGATGCCTTCGAGCAGCGGGTGCGGATATTCGATCGGCTCGCGCCCGTTCTTGCGCGCGCCGAACATCGGGATGTTGTCCATCGGGCCCGGCCGATAGAGCGACACGAGCGCGATGATGTCGCCGAAATTGGATGGTCGCACCGCGGCCAGCGTGCGCCGCATGCCTTCGGATTCAAGCTGGAACACGCCGACCGTGTCGCCCTTCTGGAGCAGCTTGTAGACGCCCTCGTCATCCCATTCGAGCGTGTCGAGATCGACCAAGACACCGCGGTCGGCCAGCATCTCCAGCGCTTTCTTGAGCACCGACAGCGTCTTGAGCCCGAGAAAGTCGAACTTCACGAGGCCCGCATATTCGACATATTTCATGTCGAACTGGGTCACCGGCATGTCCGAACGCGGGTCGCGGTACAGCGGCACCAGCTGTGCCAGCGGCCGATCGCCGATCACCACGCCGGCGGCATGGGTCGAGCTGTGGCGCGGCAGGCCTTCCAGCTTCATCGCCAGATCGAGCAGGCGCCTGACCCCATCGTCGTTGCGATATTCCTGCGCCAGCTCGCTGACGCCGTTGAGCGCGCGCTCCAGCGTCCAGGGGTCGGTCGGGTGGTTCGGCACCAGCTTGGCGATCCGATCGACCTGGCCATAGCTCATCTGCAGCACGCGTCCGGTGTCCTTGAGCACCGCGCGCGCCTTCAATTTTCCGAAGGTGATGATCTGCGCCACCTGGTTGCGGCCATATTTCTCCTGCACGTAGCGGATCACCTCGCCACGCCGCGTTTCGCAGAAGTCGATGTCGAAGTCGGGCATCGACACGCGTTCCGGGTTGAGGAAGCGCTCGAACAGCAGCCCCAGCTTCATCGGGTCGAGATCGGTGATGGTCAGCGCCCAGGCGACCACCGAGCCGGCGCCCGAGCCACGGCCCGGGCCGACCGGAATATCGTGATCCTTGGCCCATTTGATGAAGTCGGCGACGATCAGGAAATAGCCCGGAAACCCCATGGAAATGATCACGTCGAGCTCGAATTCGAGCCGTTCGGTATAGGTGGTCCGCGCCGCGTCGTCGGCGATGCCGGCCTTATCCAGCCGCGCGATCAGGCCGGCATGGGCGTCGTCGCGCAGCTTCTGCGCTTCGGCCTTGGGGTCGCCGGCAAGACTCGGCAGGATCGGCTTGCGCCCCGGCGCCGACACGGCGCAGCGCTGCGCCACGACGAGCGTGTTGGCGATCGCCTCGGGCAGGTCGGCGAACAGCAGCCGCATGTCCTTGGCCGGCTTCATCCACGCGTCGGGCGAGCTGCGCGGGCGGTCCTCGCTGGTGATATAGGTCGAATGGGCGATGCACAGCAGCGCGTCATGCGCCTCGCTGAACGCCTCATCGGCGAAGCAGCACGGGTTGGTCGCGACCAGCGGCAGGTCGCGCTCATAAGCGAGATCGAGCAGCGGCGCCTCGGCCTTGCCCTCGATCTCGTCGAGCCGCCGCGTCAATTCGACGTAGAGCCGGTCGGGGAACAGCGCCTGCAGCCGGTCGACATAGGCCAAAGCGCGGTCCGGCTGATCCTCGGCGAACAGCCGCGCCAGCCCGCCCTCGCGCCCGGCGGTCAGCGCGATCAGCCCGTCGGTGCGTCCGTCGAGCGCCGCGAAATCGACATGCGGCGCCAGTTCGAGCGGCCGGTCGAGATGCGCCTCGGAGACCAGCCCGCACAGATTTTGATAGCCCGTCTCGTCCTGCGCATAGAGCGCGATCCAGTCGATCACCGGCTCCATGCCTTCGGGCATGTCCGGCCGCGCGAGGCCGAGCATGGCGCCGATCACCGGCTGGACACCGGCGGCCTTGCACGCGTCCGAAAAGGCCATCGCGGCATAGAGGCCGTTGCGGTCGGTCAGCGCGACGGCGGGAAAGCCGAGTTCCTGCGCGCGCTTGGCGATCGCCTTGGGCTCGATCGCGCCATCGAGCATGGTGTAGGATGAAAAGACGCGGAGGGGCACGAAGCCGGAATGGGGCATGACGGGGTTATGCGCGCCTCCGGCGATTCGCGAAACCGTCATCGACGATGCGATCGGGCATTTCGCTGTAATCTTCACGTCCTTGTTCCTGCGAAAGCAGGAACCCAGGGTCTCGAGCGACCACGCCCCTGGCCCTGGGTTCCTGCTTCCGCAGCAGCGCAATGAAGGGAGCTAAAGCAGCGCCTCGATATCCGCCTTGATCTCTTCCGGCTTGGTCGTCGGCGCATAGCGCTTCACCGTCTTGCCGCTGCGATCGACGAGGAACTTGGTGAAGTTCCACTTGATCGATTTGGAACCGAGCAGACCGGGCGCCTCGCTTTTCAGCTGTTCGAACAACGGATCGGCATTGTCGCCGTTGACGTCGATCTTGGCGAACAGCGGGAATGTCACGTCATAGGTCAGCGAGCAGAAATTGGCGATTTCCGCGGCATCGCCGGGCTCCTGCGCGCCGAACTGGTTGCACGGGAAACCGAGTACCTCGAAGCCGCGCGCGCCCAGTTCACGGTGCAGCGCCTCAAGCCCCTCATATTGCGGCGTGAAGCCGCATTTCGAGGCGGTGTTGACGATCAGCAGCACCTTGCCGGCATAGGCCGACAGGTCGGCGGTCGCGCCATTGGCGGCCTTGACGCTCATATCGGTGATCGTGGTCATGAAACCCTCCCCTCATGGCGCGACAGCAGAAACTGCAGATTCTGCCGCACGCCGGGCCATTCATCGGCGATGATCGAATAAACGACAAGGTCCCGCACGCGCCCGTCGCCCATCACGGCGTGCCGGCGCAGAACCCCGTCGCGCTTGGCGTCAAGCCGCTCGATCGCCGCCTGTGAGCGCTTGTTGAACCAGTCGGTGCGAATCTCCACCACATTGCAGCCCATCACCTCGAAGGCATGGCCGAGCAGCAGTAGCTTGGCTTTGGTGTTGAAACGGTGCGCTGCGCCGACGCCGCATAGAAGGTTCCGCCAATCTCCAGCCGGCGGTTGATCGCGTTCATCCGCAAATAGCGCGTCATCCCGACGACGCGGCCGTCCGGCGTCTCGACCACGAAGGGCATGGCACGCCCGAAATCGCGTTCCTTGAACAGCGCCGCCATCGCCGCATCCGGGTCGATGAAGCTCGATACGGTGGTGAAGAACAATTCGGTCAGGTCGCCGTCGCGCGTCGTCGCGACGACCGCGTCGCGGTCTTCGGGCAGTAGCGGGCGCAATATCACATGCGCGCCGCGCAAGGTCGGCGTCTCGCGCCACGCACTCACGCCAGCCGCCCTTCGTGCAACCTCACCACCCGATCCATCTTGCTCGCCAGCCGCTCATTGTGCGTGGCGATCAACGCTGCCGATCCCTCGCCGCGTACCAGCCGCAGGAACTCCGCGAGCACGACGTCCGCCGTGGCTTCGTCGAGATTGCCGGTCGGCTCGTCGGCCAGCACCAGCGCCGGCTTGTTGGCCAGCGCGCGCGCCACCGCGACGCGTTGCTGCTCGCCGCCGGACAACTGGCTCGGGCGGTGCGTCAGCCGGTGACCCAGGCCCAGCGCGCCGAGCAGCGCGGCGGCGCGCTCGTTCGCTTCGGCGCGCGGCCGGTCGCGGATCAGCTGCGGCAGCACGACATTCTCGGTCGCGGTGAAGTCGGGCAGCAGGTGATGGAACTGATAGACGAAGCCGAGATAATCGCGCCGCAGCACCGTGCGGGCATGGCCATCGACCCGCGACGCCTCCACGCCGGCGATACGGATCGATCCGCCAAAGCCGCCCTCGAGCAAGCCGACCGCCTGTAACATGGTCGACTTGCCGGAACCCGACGGGCCGAGCAGCGCGACGATTTCGCCCTCGCCGACCGTCAGGTCGACGCCGCGCAACACGTCGATGGTTTCGCCGCCCTGGCTGAAGCTGCGCGTCAGGCCGACGACTTCGAGGATCGCCTTACTCATAGCGCAGCACCTGCACCGGATCGGTGCTCGCCGCCTTATAGGCCGGATACAAGGTGGCGAGGAAGCTCGCGACCAGCGCCACCACGGCGATGCCGACGATCTCGACCGGATTGCTCTTCGAGGGCAGTTCGTCGAGGAAACGGATCGTCGGATCCCACAGATTCTGCCCGGTCATCCTCTGCACCACATTCACGATGCCCTGGCGATAGGTCAGGAACAGGAAGCCCGTGCCCAGGCCCGCGACCGTGCCGAGAGCGCCGATCGTCGTGCCGACGGTCATGAAGATGCGCATCATGCCGCCCCTGCTCGCCCCCATGGTGCGCAGAATGGCGATGTCGCGCGTCTTGGCGCGGACCAGCATGATCAGCGACGAGGCGATGTTGAACGCGGCGACGAGGATGATGATGCACAATACGGTGAACATCGCGACCCGCTCGACCCCCAGCGCCTCGAACAATTGCGCGTTCATCTGGCGCCAGTCGGTCACCACCGCCTGGCCGCCGACCTTGTCACTGATCGGCTGGAGGATCGATTGAACCCTGTCGGGATCGACCGTGTCGACCTCGATCATGCCGACCGAATCGCCCATCAGCAGCAAGGTTTGGGCGTCCTCCATCGGCATCAGGATATAGGATTTGTCATAGTCGTAGACGCCGATCTCGAAGATCGCGCCGACCTTGTACGAGACGATGCGTGGCACCGTGCCGAATGGTGTGGCCTGGCCTTGCGGGCTGATCAGCGAGATGTCGCTGCCGACCGTGGCGCCGAGTTCTTCCGCGAGGCGCGAGCCGATCGCGACGCGATTGCTCCCCGCGGTGATGCTGGCAAGCGAGCCGAGCACGATCTTGCGACTGACCGTCGCGTTGCTGCGCAAATCCTGCACGCGCATGCCGCGCAACAGCACCGCCTCGACCCGACCGTTATAGCTGGTCATCAGCGGCTGCTCGATCAGCGGCGTCGCGCTGGTCACCCCCGGTGTCGCATCGGCGATCTCGATGACATGCCGCCAATTGGGCAGCTGGCCGCCAATCCCCTGCACCACGGCATGCCCGTTCAGCCCGACGATCTTGTCGAACAGTTCGGCGCGAAACCCGTTCATCACGCTCATCACGATGACCAGCGCGGCAACGCCGAGCAGCACCGCGCCGAGGCTGAAGCCGGCGACGAGCAGGATGAACGCCTCGCCCTTGCCCGGCAGCAAATAGCGCCGCGCGATCATGCGTTCGTAGCGGGACAGGATCATGCGGGTGCCGGCACCATGGCTGGAGGATGGCGCTGCTCTAGGGTCTGACTGCGATTGTAGCAACCGAAACGGCCTGTTGCGCAATCGCCACAGCTTCGCCGCAATCGGTTCACAGCGGCCCGAATCCCGGTGACAAAACCAACCGCTCTGCCTAGCAATTCAATCGCTGAGACACAGGCAATGGCCGTGGTTCGGGGAAAGGATTGGAGCCCCGCCTCACAGGGAGGCGCGCGGGCGACGTCCGAAGGGGGCTGACGAGCGATCGTCACGCAGGCGCCCGGGCTGGAAACGGTCCGGGCGTTTGCATGTCCAGGGCTGCAGCGATCACCATCGGCACGCCGAATTGGTTCCATCACGCCCAACGATGTGTGCTCCTGCGCAGGCAGGAGCCCAGGGTCACGGAGCGCGACGCTTGTGACCCTGGGTCCCCGCTTTCGCGGGGAAACTGCTTGTGATTGCGGGCTGCCCTCAGAACTTCTTCGAGCCTCAGAACTTCTTCGAGATCGTCGCGCCAAAAGTACGCGGGTCGCCCGGCTGACCGACGATCAGCCCGGTGCTGCCGGACTGCGGCGTCAGTATCTCGAAATAATGCTGGTCGAACGCGTTGCGCACCCAGGCGAAGACGTTGAAGCCATCATGGCGATAGCCGAGCCGGAAGTTCGACAGCGAATAGCCGTTGATGTCGGTGTAGATCGAGCGCGACGGGTTTGACGAGAATTTCGAACGATAGCTGCCGTCATAGCCGAGATAGACCTCACCACTGGCCACCGGCACATTATATTCGGCACCGAACGAGAAGGCCCATTTCGAGATGCCGGGCAACCATTGCCCCGAAATGTCGCAGTTTGCCGGGCTCGCGCTGCCACCCGAAAGCTCGGGCGGGCACGGCGCGTCGGGAAACTTCACATATTTCGCGTCGGTGAAGGCGCCATTGACGTAGGTGCTGAAGCGATCACTCGGCCTGAACGACGAGTCGAATTCGACGCCGCGCACACGCACTTTTTGCGCGTTGGCGAGATAACCCCTGATCACACCGAGCTGACCGTTGGTGACGGTCGCCTGATAGTCGTTGATCTCGGTCCAGAAGGCGGCGAGATTGAAGGTGATCTTGCGATCGGCGAACTGCGTCTTGAGGCCCAGTTCGAAGTGATTCACCTTTTCCGGCTTGACCGTGGCTGCCGCCAGGATCGGGTTGTTCGCGGCGTCGAGGGGCAGCCCCGACAGATTGATGCCGCCCGATTTGAAGCTGCGCGCATAGGTCGCATAGGCATGCACGTCAGGGGTGAAATCATAGGACAGGGTAAGGTCGCCCGAAACATTCCAAGCGCTGAATCGCGGCGCGTAACTTTGCGGCGCGAGCACGCTACGCTGGTCGGCGTTGAGCACCGTGCTGCCAGTGCCCGTGGTGACCACCGCGACATAGGAACCACTCTTCTTGTCGTAGTTCAGGCGAAGGCCGGGCTGGATGTGAAAGCGATCGGCCACCTCCCAGTTGAGCTTGCCGAACACCGCAAAGCTGGTGTTGTCGAAATCGATCGTATTCCGGCTGGTCAGGCCATTGAGGATCGACGGATCGCACGCATTCGCCGTCACTGGCGCGCACGCGCTCGAACCGACCGGCACCGACGCTCCCGGATTGAGCAGCCAGCGGCTGGCCGCTGAACCCTGTACCTGCAGGCCGTTGGTGTGGATCGTCTGGTGGAAGTAAAACGCACCGAGCGTATATTGCAGCCGCGACTTGCCGTTCGAGGCGAGCCGCAACTCCTGCGAGACCTGCGTCTGATGCGACGGGTTGGCCGACACCGTGGTGATCGGCAGGCCGGTGAAGTCGCGGTCGTTCGCGGGCTTCCAGTCCCAATCGCGCCATGCGCTGACCGAGGTGATCGTGGCCGGACCGATATCCCAGTTGCCGACCAGCGAGACGCCGGCCATTTTCTGCCGCGCATTGAGGTCCGCATCGACATCAGTCACCCGGTCGAACGGATTGGTGCTCGGCGGGGCATAGTTGAACGCCGCAGCCAGGGCCGCATATTGCCGGTTCAACGGGCGCTGGGTCGCCCCAACCCGGGCATAATATTGGACGCAGCAGACCGGATTTTGCAGGTTGTAGTCACCGGCCAGCGTGAAATCGAGGTTCGACGCCGCGCGCCACAGCAACTGCCCGCGCACGCTGAAATTGTCCTGCCGATGCACGTCCTCACCCGTCGCCACGTCGCGGATCGTGCCCTTGCGACCGGTATGCGACACCGACAGGCGCACCGCGAGCGTGTCGGCAATGATCGGCGCCGAACCGGAGGCCTTGATCTGCAGATAGCCATAATTGCCCGTGCTCGCCTCGAAGCGCGCCTCGGGCGTGAAGCTGGGCGCGCGCGTCGTGACGTTGATCGCGCCGGCGGTGGTATTCTTGCCGTACAGCGTGCCCTGCGGGCCGCGCAGCACCTCGACGCGGTCGACATCGACGAAATCGAAGGTCGAGGCGCCCGCCCGGCCGACATAGACCCCGTCGAGATAGAAGCCGACGCCCTGCTCGATGCCGTCATTGGTCAGGCCGAATGGCGCGCCGAGGCCGCGAATGTTGATCGCCGAATTGCGCGGGTTGCTGGAATAGAATTGCAGCGCGGGCTGGAGCTGCTGGAGGCGATTGACGTTGAACGTCCCGGTGCGGGCGAGTTCGTTGCCGCTGACCACCGACAAGGCGATCGGCACGTCCTGCGCCCGTTCCTGGCGGCGTTGCGCGGTGACGATCACATCACCAGCGACAGGCGCTTCCTGTGTCGCAGCGGCCTGGGTGTCGGCCGCGGCCTCCGGCGGGAGTGGCGCCGGCGCTGTGGCCACGGGGGCGGTGGAAGCGAGCAGCAGCGCGAACGAAGAAAGCATCTCGAATAGTCCCCTTATCGATTCGCCTCTAATGTCCCCTAATTTACTAGGATAAGAAGGCCTGGCAATCTTGGCTCCCTGCAAGCTCAGCTTTAGGCCAACGCTTTTCCGCCAATTTCCCCCTTGAACAGGCGACGGAACGCACCAGATTTGCGGTGTCCGGTGCCTTTTGGATCGGGCGAACAACGGTGTCGCACCCCGGTGGATGCCGATTTTGACGACCAACTCGCTTCTATGGAGGATTTGACATGCGTCAGTTTGATTTGACCCCCTTCCGCCGTTCCGCCATCGGCTTCGATCGCTTGTTCGACATGCTCGAAACCAGCGCGCGCCAGTCGGCGGTGGACAATTACCCGCCCTTCAATCTCGAGCGCCTGGCCGAGGACCGCTACCGCATCACCATCGCGGTGGCCGGCTTCAGCCGTGACGAGATCGAGATCACCGCGCAGCAGAATCTGCTGCAGGTGCGCGGCAAGAAAGCGGAGCAGAGCGCCGACAACGGCGCCTTCCTGCATCTCGGCATCGCCAATCGCAGCTTCGAGCGTCGCTTCGAGCTGGCCGATTTCGTGCGGGTCGACGACGCCCGGCTCAATGACGGCCTGCTGACCGTCGAGCTGGTCCGCGAAGTGCCGGAGGCGATGAAGCCCAAGACCATCGCGATCAAGACCGGCGCACCGCTCGCCGCGATCGATGGTGGCAAGGAGGCCGAGGCGGCGTAAGCCGTTTCACCACGGGTAAGCTTGTCGGGGCGTCCGGAGCGATCCGGACGCCCTTTTTATACCTCCCTGCCACGGGGAGGATGTAAGCGAGGCCTGATTCAAATATCGCGCAAATTGTCGTTAGCTCGGCGCATGCTCGCGCTCGCCCTTCCCCGCCTCGTTCATGCGTTCGCCCCATATCGACCGCGTCGATCCCGCGCCGAAAATTTGATGAAATTCCCTGCCAATTTCCCTGCCAAATCCAATTTGCAGGGAAATGCGCCGGGCCTGACGCAGGGCTCAGACCAGCCGGCTCTGCCGCACTGCCGCCTCGATGAAGCTGGCGAACAGCGGATGCGGCTCGAACGGCTTGGACTTCAGCTCCGGGTGGAACTGCACGCCGACGAACCAGGGATGGTCGGGCCGTTCGACGATTTCCGGCAACATGCCATCGGGCGACATGCCGGAGAAGACCAGGCCGCCCTTCTCCAGCGCTTCCTGATAGGCGGTGTTGACCTCGTAGCGGTGGCGATGCCGCTCGGAGATGTGCGTCCCGCCATAGATCGAGGCGACGACGCTGTTGCCGTCGAGAGTCGCGTCATAAGCGCCGAGCCGCATCGTCCCGCCCATGTCGCCACCCGCCTCGCGCGTCTGGATGCCATCCGCGCTCATCCATTCGGTGATCATGCCGACCACCGGCTCGCTGGTCGGACCAAACTCGGTCGAGCTGGCATTCTTGATCCGGCAAGGTCGCGCGCGCCCTCGACGCACGCCATCTGCATGCCGAAGCAGATGCCGAAATAGGGAATGTCGCGCTCGCGGGCGAAGCGCACGCTGGCGATCTTGCCCTCGGCGCCGCGCTCGCCGAACGCGCCCGGCACGAGGATCGCGTGGCACGGCTCGAGCCGCGCGGCGATCGCCGCATCGTCCTCGGTTTCGAACAGCTCGGCGTCGATCCAGTCGATATTGACCTTCACCCGGTTGGCGATGCCGCCATGCACCAGCGCCTCGTTGAGCGACTTGTAGGCATCCTGCAGGCCGACATATTTGCCGACCACCCCGACGGTCACTTCGCCCTCGGGGTTGGTCAGCCGGTCGACGATCTCGGCCCAGCGCGACAGATCGGGCGCCAGGCCCGGCAGGATGCCGAACGCCTTGAGCACCTCGGCATCGAGGCCCTCGCCATGATATTGCAGCGGCACGGCATAGATGCTCTTGGCGTCGAGCGCCGGGATCACCGCTTCCTTGGGCACATTGCAGAACAGCGCGATCTTGGCCCGCTCGCCTTCGGGCAGCGGTTGCTCGCAGCGGCACACCAGCACGTCGGGCTGCACTCCGAGCGCGGCCAGTTCGCGCACCGAATGCTGGGTCGGCTTGGTCTTCAGTTCGCCGGCCGCGGAAATGTACGGCACCAGCGTGACATGGATGCTGATCGAGTTGCCGCGCCCAAGGTCGTTCCTGAGCTGGCGAATCGCCTCGATGAACGGCAGCGATTCGATATCGCCGACCGTTCCGCCGATCTCGCACAGCACGAAATCGAGATCCTCGGTTTCCGCCTGGGCGAATTGCTTGATCGCGTCGGTGACGTGCGGGATGACCTGCACCGTCGCGCCGAGATAATCGCCGCGCCGCTCGCGCTGGATGATCTGCTGATAGATCCGGCCCGAGGTGATATTGTCCGACTGGCGCGAGGGAACGCCGGTAAAGCGCTCATAATGCCCGAGATCGAGATCGGTCTCCGCCCCGTCGTCGGTCACATAGACTTCGCCATGCTGATAGGGCGACATGGTGCCGGGATCGACGTTGAGATAGGGATCGAACTTGCGGATGCGCACGCGATAACCGCGTGCCTGCAACAGAGCCGCGAGGCTCGCCGCCATGAGACCCTTGCCGAGCGAGGAAACCACGCCGCCGGTAATGAAGATAAACCGCGCCATGGGAGGAAACGCCTAACGTGCCTTGGCGCCACGCGGCAAGCGCGCGACTCCAATTATTTTCAAGGGGAAGGTCGAAACGCGGCGTCCGGCGCCGCGCCCGCCGCTTATTGCTGCAGGGGTACCGAGCTGTTGCCGACCGGCGCCAGCGCGTTCGCCGCGCCCGCCGAGAAGGGGCCCGCGCCGGGCTGTAGCGGTGCCTGTTGCGGCACCGGCGCCGAGCCGACCGGCGGCTTGGCGGCCACATTCGCGTCGATCTTGGTGCTGTGACCCGCCGCCGCATAGATCGCCAGGCCGATGCTGAGCAGCACGAACAGGGTTGCCAGGATCGTCGTCGCGCGCGTCAGGAAGTCCGCCGCACCGCGCGCCGACATCAGCCCCGACGGGCTGCCGCCCATGCCCAGGCCGCCGCCCTCCGAGCGCTGCATCAGGATGACGACCACCAGCACGAAGGCGACGATGGCGTGAACGACAAGGAGAAACTGGAACATGGAAAGATGATCATCCCGAACGGCGAAGGCGGGCACATAGGCGACGTGCCGCGCGCGATCAACTGTGCCACATCGCCCGGATTTGCGACAACATTTCGCATCCGTCCTGAAACCACCACGCGCCGGGCGCGTTGTTGGCTCCAGGTGCTGCGTATTTTCGCGGCGCCGTGTAACGAGTTGGACAATATAGGTGCCCCATCTTTTCGACCGATCCTTGACCAACTGGATGCAGGCGCTGGTCGATTATGTCCGCTCGGGCCAGCCCGACCTGACCAATCGACAGATGGCCCTGCTCCTGTTCGTCTATCTCACCCCGGGCCCGCACACGGTGCGCGGATTAGCCCATGTTCTCAATGTCTCGAAGCCCGTCGTGACACGCGCCTTGAACAGGCTCGGTGCGCTGGGCTATCTGCGCCGCCAGCGCGACGAAACGGACAAACGCAACATCTTCGTTGCGCGCACGGCGGAAGGGGCAGATTTTCTTGCGGAATTCGGACAATTCATCGGCGGCGGCGAGCAGCCAGTCGTCCGGCGCGCGACCGCGTAGGAGCTTCGCGCTCCTTGGTCGCTCGGTGACGCTCGACCCGCGCACCAACGCCGTGCGGCGTGATCTGGCCGATATCCGTCTCGCCGAGCGCGTGTTCGCCCCGCATTATGCCGCGCCGCGCGCGATGGTCGCGCTGCGCGACGTCGTCATGCGCGCCGGCCCGGCCGGTGGTGACGAGGTAATCGGCTCGCTCGGCGAGGGCGACAGCTTCGAAACGCTCGAACTGGCCGGCGGCAATGCCTGGGGCAAGGCGCCGCGGCTCGACCTGGTCGGCTATGTCGACGCAGACGCATTGGCCAACGCATGACCATCAACGTGTTCATCGATGGCGCCGCCGGCACGACCGGCCTGGAGATTCGCGAACGGCTCGCGGGTCGCGGCGAGATCGCGCTGCTCGAGCTGCCCGAGGCCAGGCGCAAGAGCGCCAAGGCGCGCGCCGAGGCGCTCAACGCCGCCGACATCGTCATCCTGTGCCTGCCGGACGATGCGGCGCGCGAGGCGGTGGCGCTGATCGACAATGACCGCACGCGGGTGATCGACGCCTCGACCGCGCACCGCGTCGCGGATGGCTGGACTTACGGCTTTCCCGAGCTCGAGCCCGGCCAGCAGGCGGCGATCGCCGAGGCGATGCGGGTGTCGAACCCGGGCTGCTATCCGACCGGCTTCCTCGCCCTCGTCCGGCCGCTGGTGCGCGCGGGGCTGGTGCCGGTCGACTGGACCTTCGCGGTCAACGCCATTTCGGGCTATTCGGGTGGCGGCAAGAACATGATCGCCGAGTTCCAGGGGCCCAACCCGCCCCCGGCGGCGCGGGTCTATGCGCTCGGCCTGGCCCACAAGCATGTCGCCGAGATGCAGAAGCATGCGCGCGTCGAGCACGCGCCGATCTTCATGCCGTCGGTCGCCAACACCTATCGCGGCATGATCGTCGAGGTGCCGCTGCCGCTGCACCAGTTCGTCCGCCGCCCGACGCTGGCGGCGTGCGAGACGGCGCTACGCGACGCGTACAAGGACTCGCCCGTCGTCCGGGTGGTCGAATCGGACGGCGACACGATCGCGATCGAGGCCGATGCCGAGAGCGATCGGTTGACGCTCAGGGTATGCGGCAACACGGAGACCGGCCAGGCGCGGCTGATCGCCACGCTGGACAATCTCGGCAAGGGCGCGGCGGGTGCTGCGGTGCAGAACCTCAACATCATGGCCGGGCTCGATCCGGTCGCAGGGCTGACGCTGTAGCGACAGGCCAGACGACGTATTCGCATGGCCGCGCGCGAACGCCTCTGTTAGGCGCGCCGCGGCGATCAGGGTGAGGTAGGGCGAACGATGCGCAATCCGGTGGGCAAGCTGCTGCTGTTCGGGGCGACCGGCGATCTGGCGCAGCGCATGCTGTTGCCGTCGCTATACGGCTTGCATGCCGACGGATTGCTGCCCGAAGGCCTGACCATCACCGGCACGGCGCGCTCCGAGACCAGCGACGCGGCCTATCGCGCCTTCGCCAAAAAGGCGCTCGACCAGTTCCTGCCCGAGGATCGCAAGGACGAGAGCGCGATCAAGACCTTTCTGCCGCGCCTGCAATATCAGTCGCTCGATGCCAACGACCTGGCGCACTACAAGGATCTGGCCAAGAAGGTCGGCGACGTGTCGGGCGGGCTGGCGATCTTCCTGTCGACCGCGCCGTCGCTGTTCGAGCCGGTCATTCGCGGCCTCGAATCGGCCGGGCTGACCGGGCCGACGGTGCGGATCGGGCTGGAGAAGCCGCTCGGCTACGACCTCGTCTCGAGCCGCGAGATCAACGACACGGTGGCGAGCGCCTTTCCCGAGGAGCGGACCTTCCGCATCGACCATTATCTCGGCAAGGAGACGGTGCAAAACATCCTCGCGCTGCGCTTCGGCAATTCCTTCTTCGAGCCGGTGTGGAATGCGCAGGGCATCGCCAACATCCAGATCACGATCGGCGAGACGGTCGGCCTGGAGGAGCGCGCGGGCTATTACGACACCGCCGGCGCGTTGCGCGACATGGTCGCCAACCATATGCTCCAGCTGCTCGCCCTTGTGGCGATGGAGCCCCCCGCCCGGTTCGACGGCACCGCAATCCGCGACGAAAAGGCCAAGGTGTTCCGCTCGCTGCGCCACATCGCCCCGGCCGAGGCGCCGCACGTCACCGTCACCGGCCAGTATGGATCGGGCGCCTCGGGCGGCGAGATCGTCAAATCCTATGTCGAGGAACTCGGCAAGCCGTCGACCACCGAAACGTTCGTCGCGGTGAAGGCGCATGTCGACAACTGGCGCTGGCAGGGCGTGCCCTTCTACCTGCGCACCGGCAAGCGCATGGCAGTGCGGCGCAGCGAGATCGCGATCCAGTTCAAGTCGGTGCCGCACTCGATGTTCGCCAGCAAGGGCGGGCTGCTCCAGCCCAACATGCTGATCATCCGGCTGCAGCCCGAGGAGTATATCCAGCTGCTGGTGATGGCCAAGGAGCCGGGCCTCGACCGCGACGGCATCCGCCTGCGCGAGGTGCCGCTCAACCTCAGCCTCGACGCCGAATTCGCCGGCACGCGCCGCCGCATCGCCTATGAGCGGCTGCTGCTCGACCTGATCGAAGGCGACCAGACGCTGTTCGTGCGGCGTGACGAGGTCGAGGCGCAATGGGAGTGGGTCGATGCGATCCGCGCCGGCTGGACCGCCAACGACATGAAGCCCAAATCCTATGCCTCGGGCACCTGGGGCCCATCGGCGGCGATCGCGCTGACCGAACGCGATGGCGTGACCTGGCAGGATGACTAAACCCTTCCGTTCGTGCTGAGCTTGTCGAAGCACCGCTCTGGCGACGATAGGAAGAAAGAACGGCCCTTCGACAAGGTCAGGGCGAACGGAGACTGGATTGTATGAGCGACAACGAAGAAATCGAATGGTGGGACTATGACGACGCCGAGGAGATGGCCGACGCCGTCGCCGGCGACATCGGTTTCATCATCGAGAGCGCGATCGATGCGCGTGGCGGCTGCGTCATCGCACTGTCGGGCGGCAAGACGCCGATCCCGATCTACGCCAAGCTCGCTTCGGCGAAGCTCGACTGGAAGCGCGTGACGATCGTGCCGACCGACGAGCGCATCGTGCCGCTCGGCGACCCGCTCAGCAACGTGACGATGATCGCCAAGACCTTCCTGCCCAAGGGTGCGCGGGTCATGCCGATCGTGCCCAATGCGACGCCCGACTACAAGGCGGCGGGACGCTCGGCCGACGCGCTGATGCAGGACCTGCACTGGCCGCTCGACCTGTGCCTGCTCGGCGTCGGCGCCGATGGCCACACCGCCTCGATCTTCCCCGGTCCCGATTTCGACGAGGCGCTGAGCGGCCCGAACGAACGTCGCGCGCTTGGCGTGATGCCCGATCCGCTGCCGGCGGAAGCGCCCGTGCCCCGCGTGACGCTGTCGCGCGCGGCGATCGTCTCGGCGCGCGCATTGCTGATCGCGGTGACCGGCGACGCCAAGAAGAAGGTCATCGAGCAGGCGATCAAGCAGGGTCCCTCGTCGAAATATCCGATCGGCCGGGTGCTGGCCGATGCCGAACTGCCGGTCGATATCCACTGGGCACCGTGATGCGTACCATACCCCTCCCCGTTCGTGCTGAGCCTGTCGAAGCACCGTTCTTTCTTGCCGCCAGCGCGAAGAAGGTCAGCCCTTCGACAAGCTCAGGGCGAACGGAGGTTGGGGAATAGTCATGAACCTGCATCCCGAAATCTCCGCCGTCACCGATCGGGTGATCGAGCGCTCGCGACCAACGCGCGACGCCTATCTCGCGCTGATCCGGCGCGAGCGCGACGGCCACGCCGGCCGGCCTACGCTGGGCTGCGCCAACCTCGCGCACGGCTATGCCGGGACCGAGGAAGACCGCGACGCGATGAAGACCGGCAAGGCGATGAACATCGGCATCGTCAGCGCTTATAACGACATGCTCTCCGCCCATGCTGTCTATTACCGCTACCCCGAGCAGATGAAGGTGTGGGCGCGCGAGGCCGGCGTAACGGCACAGGTCGCGGGCGGCGTACCGGCGATGTGCGACGGCGTGACGCAGGGCTATGCCGGCATGGAACTGTCGCTGTTCAGCCGCGACACCATCGCGCTGTCGACCGCCGTCGCGCTGAGTCACGGCATGTTCGAGGGCGCCGCGCTGCTCGGCATCTGCGACAAGATCGTGCCGGGACTGTTGATGGGCGCGCTGCGCTTCGGGCATCTGCCGATGGTGCTGGTCCCGGGCGGGCCGATGCGCACCGGCACGCCCAACAAGGAGAAGGCGGCGGTTCGCGAGGCGTTCGCCGAGGGCAAGGTCGGCCGCGATGCGCTGCTCGAGGCGGAGATCGGCGCCTATCATAGCAAGGGCACCTGCACCTTTTTCGGCACCGCCAATTCGAACCAGATGATGATGGAGGTGATGGGCCTGCACATCCCGGGCGCGGCCTTCGCCAATCCGGGCACCAAGCTGCGCCAGGAACTGAGTCGCGCGGCCGTTCACCGCCTGGCGACAATCGGCTGGGATGGTGACGATTACCGGCCGCTTGGCCTGTGCGTCGACGAGAAGGCGATCGTCAACGCCGCGATCGGCCTGCTCGCGACCGGCGGATCGACCAACCATCTGATCCATTTGCCCGCCATTGCCGCGGCGGCCGGGATCGTGATCGACTGGGACGATGTCGACCGACTGTCGCGCGCGGTGCCGCTGATCGCGCGGGTCTATCCGAACGGCGCCGCGGACGTGAACGGCTTCGAGGATGCCGGCGGCATGCCCTATGTCATCCGTGAATTGCTCGGCGCCGGGCTGCTCCACCGCGATCTGCTGACGGTCGGCGGCAAGGACATGGCCGATTATGGCAAGCGGCCGGTGATCAAGGACGACGCGCTGATCTGGGAGGATCCGGGCGCAAGCGGCGACGAGACGATCATCCGCCCGGCCGCGGCACCCTTCGCGCCGGAGGGCGGCTTTCGCATCCTCGCCGGCAATCTCGGCCGCGCCTGCATCAAGGTTTCCGCGGTCGAGCGCGATCGCTGGGTGATCGAGGCACCGGCGCGGGTGTTCCACGACCAGCTCGACGTGCAGGCCGCGTTCAAGGCCGGCGAGCTCGACCGCGATGTCGTGGTGGTGGTGCGCTTCCAGGGGCCGCGCGCCAATGGCATGCCCGAGCTGCACAAGCTCACCCCGCCGCTCGGCGTGCTGCAGAACCGCGGGTTCCGCGTCGCGTTGGTCACCGACGGGCGCATGTCGGGGGCAAGCGGCAAGGTGCCGTGCGCGATCCATGCCAGCCCCGAGGCGCTGGGCGGCGGGCCGCTGGGCAAGGTGCGCGACGGCGATATCGTCCGGCTCGACGCCGAGGCCGGCACGCTCGACGCGCTGGTCGACGCCGCGACATGGGCGGCACGCACCTTCGTCGAGGCGCCGCCGCCCGCGACGGGCATGGGCCGCGAGATGTTCGCGCTGTTCCGGGGCGCCGCCAGCGAGGCGGAAAAGGGCGGCTCTCCTCTCTTTTCGGCAATGGGCTGGTGAGCATGGACGTCATTGCGGTCGATATCGGCGGGACGCACGCACGCTTCGCCATTGCCGAAGTGGCAGAGGGCAAGGTCGTGTCGCTGGGCGAGGCGACCACGCTCAAGACCGCCGAATATGCCTCACTGCAGACTGCGTGGGAGGCATTCGGCGCCACGCTCGACCGCCCCGCGCCGCGCGCCGCGGCGATCGCCGTCGCATCGCCGATCGGCGGCGAGATCATCAAGCTGACCAACAATCCGTGGATCATTCGCCCGGCGCTGGTCAAGGAACGCCTCGCGGTCGACGATTATGTGCTGATCAACGATTTCGGCGCGATCGGCCATGCCGTGGCGCAGCTGCCGCATGACGACTTCCTGCATCTCCATGGTCCCGATGAGCCCTTCCCGACGCACGGCGTGCTCACGATATGCGGGCCCGGTACCGGGCTCGGCGTGGCGCAGGTGCTGCGCGCCGGGCATGGCTATAACGTGCTCGAAACCGAGGGCGGCCATATCGACTTCGCCCCGCTCGACACGATCGAGGACGCGATGCTCATCCGGATGCGCAAGACCTACAACCGGGTCTCGGCCGAACGCATCGTCGCCGGACCCGGCATCGTCGCCATCTACGAGACGCTGGCCGAGATCGAAGGCCGCGCGGTGCAGCGACTCGACGACAAGGCAATCTGGACGGAAGCGCTGGCGGGCGAGGACAGCCTCGCGCTCGCCGCGCTCGACCGCTTCTGCCTGTGCCTCGGCGCGGTGGCGGGCGATCTCGCGCTGGCGCACGGCGCCAAGGGTGTGGTGATCGCCGGCGGCCTTGGCCTGCGGCTCAAGGACCATCTCGCGCGCTCCGGTTTCGGCGAGCGCTTCACCGCCAAGGGCCGGTTCAAGTCGCTGATGGCGGCGCTGCCGGTGAAGCTCATCACCCACCCCCAGCCCGGCCTTTTCGGCGCCGCGGCCGCCTTTGCCCAGGAACATGCCCGATGACCGACATCGCCGACATCATGCGCACCAGTGCGGTCATCCCGGTGCTGGTGATCGACGACGCCGCGACCGCGCGACCGCTGGCCGAGGCGCTGGTCGCCGGCGGCCTGCGCGTGCTCGAGGTGACGATGCGCACCGCCGCCGCGCTCGACGCGATCCGCGAGATGAAGCAGGTGCCGGGCGCGATCGTCGGCGCGGGCACGGTGGTCAATACCGAGCAGTTCGAGCAGGTGATGGACGCGGGCGCCGAGTTCATCGTCTCGCCCGGCCTGACCGAACGCTTGGCCACACCGATCATCGACAGCGGCGTGCCGTTCCTGCCCGGCATCGCCAATGCCGCCGACATCATGACCGGGCTCGATCTCGGCCTGACCCATTTCAAGTTCTTCCCGGCCGAGGCCAATGGCGGCCTGAAGGCACTGAAGGCGCTCGCCGCGCCCTTCTACCAGTGCAGCTTCTGCCCGACCGGCGGCATCACCGAGGCGAGCGCCCCTGAATGGCTGGCCTTCGCGCCGGTGCTGTGCGTCGGCGGCAGCTGGGTAACCGGCGGTTCGATGGCCGATGTCGAGGCCAAGGCGCGCGCCGCGGCGGCGCTGCGGGGCTGAGCGGAACGATTCAGGGTCGGGCTACCCTTCTGCCGCACGGATGAAAGTAACGGCATCTCGTTCGTGTGTATCTCAGGGAATCTCGCCCCGCTCGCGCCTGATCGCGCGCCACTTCTCGACATTGGCGTTGTGCTGTTCGAGCGTGTCGGCGAAGACATGGCCGCCAGTGCCGTCGGCGACGAAATAGAGCGCGTTGGACTGGGCCGGGTTGAGCACCGCATCGATCGAGGCGCGGCCCGGGTTGCAGATCGGCCCGGCGGGCAGCCCGGTCATGGCATAGGTGTTGTAATCGTTCTTCGCCTCGATCTCTGAGCGCAGGATGCGGCGGCCGAGCGGGCGGCCCCGCGTGATCGGGTAGATGATCGTGGGATCGGCCTGGAGCATCATGCCGCGCTTGAGGCGGTTGGAATAGACTGCGGCGACCAGCCGGCGTTCCTCGGGCTTGCCGGTTTCCTTCTCGACGATCGAGGCGAGGATCAGTGCCTCGCGCGGGGTGGTCACGGCGATGCCCGGCTGGCGCTTGTCCCAGGCGCTGGCGAGATAGGCGACCATCGCATGCTGCATGCGCTTGAGCATGAAGGCGCGCGTGTCGCCGCGCTGGAAGGCGTAGCTGTCGGGCAGCACGGTGCCCTCGATCGGCACCGCCACGGCGCCGCTCAGCCCCGGTTCCTTCATCAGTGCGTCGTGCACCATCACCGAGGGCCAGCCTTCGGGAATGGTGACGAAGCGCTGCACGGTCTTGGTGCCCTGCAACACCTTGAGGATATCAGCCTGGCTGAGATGCGCCGGGATGCGATATTCGCCGGCCTTGATCCCACCGCCGCCGCCGAGGAAGCGCGCAAACAGGCGAAAGCGACTCGCCGAGGAGATCGCGCCGACCTTTTCGAGCTGCTCCGACGTCGTCGCGAGGCTGCTGCCGGGCGCGACGGTGATGGTGATGTTGTGCGTCAGCGGGCCGCGACCGCCCCACATGTACAGCGCGCCGAACCCGGCCGCGACGGCGAGCAGGATAACCAACAGGCCGAGGCAACCGAGACGACGCATAGACGGTCAGACCGCTTTCATCACGAGGCTGGCATTGGTGCCGCCAAAGCCGAAGCTGTTGTTGAGCACCGCCTTGACCGAGCGCTTCTTCGCGACATGCGGGACGAGGTCGACGCCGGCGCAATTCTCGCTCGGATTGTCGAGGTTGAGCGTCGGAGGGACGATCTGGTCGCGCAACGCGAGGATGCAGAAGATGCTCTCCACCGCGCCGGCGCCGCCGAGCAGATGCCCGATCGCCGATTTGGTCGAGCTCATCGACAGCGTGTCGATATTGTTACCGAACAGGCGGCGTACCGCGTTGAGCTCGAGCTCGTCGCCGAGCGGCGTCGAGGTGCCGTGCGCGTTGATATAGTCGATGTCCGACAGCGCCAGACCCGACTTCCTCATCGCCATTTCCATCGAGCGGAACGCGCCCGAGCCCTCGGGGTGCGGCGCGGTGACGTGATAGGCGTCGCCCGACAGGCCATAGCCGATCACCTCGGCATAGATCTTAGCGCCGCGCGCCCTGGCATGCTCATATTCCTCGAGGCAGACCACGCCGGCGCCCTCGCCCATGACGAAGCCGTCGCGATCGACGTCATAGGGCCGGCTGGCGCGCTCGGGCGTGGCGTTGAAGTTGGTCGACAACGCGCGCGCCTGGGCGAAACCGGCGATGCCGAGCGGGCAGATCGCGCCCTCAGCGCCGCCGGCGAGCATGACGTCGGCATCGTCCATCGCGATCATTCGCGCGGCGTCGCCGATCGAATGCGCGCCGGTCGAGCACGCGGTGACCACGGCGTGGTTGGGGCCCATCAGGCCATATTTGATCTGCACCTGGCCGGTGATCAGATTGATCAGGCGGCCATGGACGAAGTGCGGGCTGACGCGACGCGGGCCCTTTTCGTGCAGCACGATCGATTCGCTGGCGATGCCCGGCAGGCCGCCGATGCCCGAACCGATCGAGCAGCCCGCGCGATAGCGCTGCTCCTCGGTCATGTCGGTCAGACCGGCATCCTCGAGCGCCTGGCCGGCGGCATCGATGCCGTAGATGATGAACGGATCAACCTGGCGCTGGACCTTGTGGTCGACGCGCTTGCCGGGATCGAAGCCGTACGGGTGATCGGCCGGCTTGACCTCGCAGGCGATGGTGCAGGCGTAATCGGTCGCGTCGAAACGCGTGATCGTTGCCGCGCCGGATTTGGCGGCGAGGATATTGGCCCAGGCGGTTTCGACATCCGCTCCCAGCGGCGTCACCAGCCCCAGCCCTGTTACCACGACACGACGCATGGCTTTCTCCACTCTGTCCGGAGCAGGTTACGCAAGATCCGATGCGCAGTGCCTGCTCTAATCATTTGTTGTCGCATCGCTTGTTGCGAAAAACCGATATTCACTTTTCCACGCGATACGCTGAAACGGAAATCGGCCCCCCGCCCCGTGCTGTGCCCTGGGACGGGGAGCCGATCCTGATCATTCCGCCCTTGGGGCAAGGGGCCGCGTCGCCGCGATCCCTTCGGCGTTCAGGCCTTGTGCTCGTCGATGAAGGTGATCGCGTCCTTGACGGTCGTGATCTTCTCGGCGGCATCGTCGGGGATCTCGACCCCGAATTCTTCCTCGAACGCCATCACCAGCTCGACGATGTCGAGGCTGTCGGCGCCCAGATCATCGATGAAGCTCGCATCTTCGGTCACCTTGTCGGCGTCGACACCGAGATGCTCGACGACGATCTTCTTAACGCGATCGGCAGTCTCGCTCATGTGAATTCCCTCTCTGCTTGGGGGTCTGTGTGTTGCTGAACGCACGTAGAACGGCACCGGGGGCGGCGCAAGGGGAGACGCGCACGTCAGATCATCGCCATGCCACCATTCACGTGCAGGGTCTGGCCCGTGACGTAACCCGCCTCCCGGCTGGAGAGATAGACCACGGCCGCACCGATATCCTCGCCGGTGCCGAGATCGCCGGCCGGGATCCTGGTCAGCAACGCGGCCTTTTGCGCCTCGGGCAGGACGTCGGTCATCGCCGAGCGGATGAAACCCGGCGCGACGCAATTGACGGTGATATTGCGGCTCGCCAGTTCCTGCGCCAGCGCCTTGGACATGCCGACCAGGCCGGCCTTGGACGCGGCGTAATTGGCCTGGCCCGGATTGCCGGTCGTGCCGACCACCGAGGTGATCGAGACGACTCGGCCGTAACGCGCCTTCATCATCGGCCGCGCGGCGGCGCGGATTAGACGGAAGGCCGCCTCGAGGTTGACGCGGATCACCATGTCCCATTCCTCGTCCTTCATGCGCATGGCGAGATTGTCGCGCGTCACGCCGGCATTGTTGACGAGGATGTCGAGCTTGCCGCCCAGCGCCTCGACCGCGCTCGGCACCAGCGCGTCGACCGCCGCGCCGTCACCCAGATCGCACGGCAGCGCGACATGATCGCCGCCGAGCGAGGCGCGGAACGCCTCGAGCTTGTCGGCGTTGGAGCCCGACACGGCGAGCCGTGCGCCCTGCCCGGCCAGTGCCTGGGCGATGGCCGAACCAATCCCGCCCGAGGCGCCGGTGACGAGGGCGGTCATGCCTGTGAGGTCGAACATCGTGTTTCTCCTTAAATTTTATTTGTTCGCGCAGAGGCGCTGAGGCGCAGAGATTGATGGTTATTGACGAGCCGTCGGATGCCTTCTTTTAGCGTCTCGCCGCCGAAATTGAGAAGCAGCCCGACGGGCTGCTTGGTGAGGCGCAAATAGGTCAACAACTGCTTCGCGTGGACAGCGGTGAGTTTTTCGACAGATTTGATCTCGATGATGAGCCGGTGATCGACCAGCAAGTCGATCTTGAATGCCCCGTCGAACCGCAATCCTTCGAACTCGATATCAACCGAAACCTGCCGGCCGACTTCATAGCCCATCGCGATGAGCTTCGCGGCCAATACCATCTCATAGACGCTTTCGAGCAGGCCCGGCCCAAGGTCGCGATGCAACCGCAAGGCAACGTCGATCACGTCGCCTGAGATCGCATCGATATCCTTCATCGAAACCCCTCTGCGCCTCCGCGCCTCTGCGCGAACAAAACCATTCTTACAACGACTTAGCCAGAGCCTCGATGTCGTCCATCGTCACTACGCTGATCGCGTCGACGTCGGGGGTGATGCGTTTGACCATCGGGGTGAGGACCTTGCCGCCGAATTCGACGAAGCGCTCGACGCCGGTGTCGGCCATGGCGAGGACCGATTCGCGCCAGCGCACCATGCCGGTGACCTGCTCGACCAGCAGGCGGCGAATCGTGTCGACGTCGCTCACCGGCTGGGCGGTGACATTGGCGAAGACCGGGACCAGCGGCGTGTCGATCCGCGCCTCGGCCAGCGCTTTCTCCATGGCATCGGCGGCGGGCTGCATCAGCGGGCAGTGGAACGGCGCCGAGACGGGCAGCAGGATCGCGCGCTTGGCGCCATATTCCCTGGCGATATTGACGGCCCGCTCGATCGCCGCAAGCGCGCCGGAAATCACCACCTGTGACGGATCATTGTCATTGGCGACGGTGCAGACCTGACCCTCTGCCGCGGCGTTGGCGATGATCCGTGCCTTGTCGACATCGGCGCCGAGCAGCGCGGCCATGCCGCCTTCGCCGACCGGGACAGCGGCCTGCATCGCCAGCCCGCGATGCTTGAGCAGCAGCGCGGTGGTGGCGAGATCGAGCGCGCCGGCGGCGCACAGCGCGCTATATTCGCCGAGCGAATGACCCGCGACATAGTCGGCCTTGTCGGCGAGGCGGATGCCACCGTCCTTCTCGAGCACGCGCAAGGTGGCGATGGCATTGGCCATGATCGCCGGCTGGGCGTTCTCGGTCAGCTGGAGCTCCTCGCCCGGCCCTTCGAACATCAGGCGCGAAAGATGCTGGCCGAGCGCCTCGTCGACCTCCTGGAACACGGCGCGCGCCACCGCGCTGGCCTCGGCGAGCGCCTTGCCCATGCCGACGGCCTGGCTGCCCTGCCCGGGAAAGATGAAAGCGCGCATGATGGTCTCCTGTTGCAGGGCGCCGCCCTAGAAAGCGCGGCGGGGCGGCGCAAGCGTCAGTCGATTCGCATCCGGCGCGCATGCCTGGCCGCGCGGCAATCGCCAACGGCAGGCGATGGCGGCCATCGACGCCGCGTCGCGTCGCGTCATCTCACGCAATTTCCGGGGTTTTCTGAACGAAGGTTCAGGCTGGGGTTCGTCCTGCGACACATTGCGACCATTTCGCGCGCCGCGCGCGACGGATTCGCGACAACCGCTTCCCAGATGATGTTCGACGCCGCTTTGGTGGCGCCGCAACCGAGGAGCAGAGACATGAGGAAGTTCGTCCTGGCCGCCCTGGCCGCATCGTTCGCCGTCACCCCGATGATCGCCGCGCCGGCCTCCGCCGCGCCCGAGCGGCATGACCAGCACCACGTGACGGTCGTGCGTCATGAGCCGGGCCGCACCGTGGTGGTCAACCGCACCGTCACGCGCGGTCCGCAATATCGCAACTGGCGCAGGGGCGAGCGCTTCGATTACCGCCATGCCCCCCATTACCGCGTGATCAACGACTGGCGCGGTTATCGCGGCCGTCATCTTTATGCCCCGCCGCGCGGCTATCACTGGGTGCGCTCGGGCAATGACGCGGTGCTGGTCGCGGTGACCGGCGGGTTGATCGGCGCGGTGCTTGCCGGCGCGTTCAACTAAGACCCTTGCCCGTGGGGCAGGTAAGATAATTGCCCGTTGGGCAAGAGGCGGCGGCGCAGTGATGCGCCGCCGCTTTCGTTTGCCGCGGTGCATGCCCAGGCGGCGTTGCGCGCCGATCCGGCGACGCCGAAGCCCGAGAATTGCGCGGCGGAGGCTGCGTTGGTGGCGCAACCGATCCCCTAAGCGGTTGTTGCAAGAGACGGGTGCCCAATAGCCGCTCGTCACCCTGAACTCGTTTCAGGGTCCATGCGCAGTCAGAACCCACATTAGCGTCGCTCTTGGCTCGAGCGACCGCGCATGGATGCTGAAACAAGTTCAGCATGACGAGGCAATTTGGGACGGCGGCTCCTCGAAGCTTGCCTTTCGCGCATATTTCGCTAAGGGACGCCGCTTCCGGGGTGGATGGCCTTGCGCCCTCCGCCCCTGATTCATTGAGACGACAGCCGGAGGGGCGTCCGCATTGGGCGGCGTCAGCGATCGGCCAAGAGAAGGTAAGACACATGGCTCTTTACGAGCACGTGTTCCTTGCGCGCCAGGATCTGGCACAGGCGCAGGTGGACACTTTGGCGGAAGCCGCCGCACAGATCGTCAAGGATCACGAAGGCACGGTCGTCAAGACCGAGAGCTGGGGCCTGCGCAGCCTGGCGTACAAGATCGCCAAGAACCGCAAGGCGCATTATGTGATGCTCGAGATCGACGCGCCGGCCGGCGTGGTCGCCGAGCTGGAGCGCCAGACGCAGATCAACGAAGACGTGATCCGCTACATGACCGTCAAGGTTGACGGCCATGAAGAAGGCCCTTCGGTGATGATGCGCAAGCAGGAGCGCGACCGCGAGCGTCGCGGTGACCGCGAAGGTCGTGGCGATCGTGGCGACCGCCCGCGTCGCGATTTCGACGGCGAATAAGGAGCGACAAGACCATGGCACGCCCATTTTTCCGCCGCCGCAAGAGCTGCCCCTTCTCCGCGAAGGACGCCCCTCGGATCGACTATAAGGACGTACGTCTGCTGCAGGGCTTCGTGTCCGAGCGCGGCAAGATCGTCCCGTCGCGCATCACCTCGGTGAGCGCGAAGAAGCAGCGCGAGCTCGCCCAGGCGATCAAGCGCGCCCGTCACCTGGGCTTGCTGCCCTATATCGTTAAGTAAGGAGTAGCAGACATGGAAATCATTCTGCTCGAGCGCGTCGAAAAGCTCGGCGCCATTGGCGACGTCGTCACCGTCAAGGACGGTTTCGCGCGCAACTTCCTGCTCCCGAACAAGAAGGCGCTGCGCGCGAACGAGGCCAACCGCAAGGTGTTCGAGGCCAATCGTGAGCGCATCGTCGCCGAGAACGCATCGCGTCGCGGCGAGGCGGAGAACGAAGCCAAGACGATCGACGGCACTTCGGTGACGCTGATCCGCCAGGCGTCGAACACCGGCCAGCTTTATGGCTCGGTCGCGGTGCGCGATCTGGTCGAGATGCTGGAAGCCGCCGGCCACAAGATCCCGAAGTCGGCGATCGTGCTCGACAAGCCGATCAAGGCGATCGGCGTATATGACGTCAAGGTCGCGCTGCACCCGGAAGTGTCGGTGACGGTCAAGGTCAATGTCGCACGCTCGCCCGAAGAGGCCGAGATGCAGGCCAAGGGCGTCGACGTGATGGCCGCCATGTTCGAAAAGGACGAGGCGGGCTTCGTCGAGGCGTACGATCCGAACGCGGAGCCCGGTGCCACCGCCGAGGTTCAGGCCGAAGCGCCTGCAGCGGAAGAGACCAGCGAAGGCTGATCTGCCCGCGAGGCACAAAGAAAAAGGGCCGTCCGGCGTGATCCGGGCGGCCCTTTTCTTATCGGGAAATCGGCGTGGCGCTTACGGCGCCACGACATAGGCCGTCGCCACCGCGGCGAGCGGGATCAGGGCGAACAACAGGGGCAACATCTTGCTCATCGGGGATTTGGTCCACAGGAGACACGATCGTCTCGACGGTGGAAATGGGGAGCCGTTAACGGGCTTTCAACGGTGAACCGTTAGTTTCCGTCGATGAACCGAGTTAGATCCGTCGACAGCGCCACGGGCCGCGATAGAATTTGATCGCGTAAGCCAGGTTCATCTCTTCTTCCCTCACCGCCTGCCGAACAGCTTCTCGATGTCGCCGTGCGCGAGCTTGATCCAGGTCGGGCGGCCGTGGTTGCACTGGCCGCTGTGCGGGGTGACCTCCATTTCGCGGAGCAAGGCGTTCATCTCGGCGACCGACAGCACGCGGCCGGCGCGGACCGAGCCGTGGCAGGCCATGGTCGCGGCGACATGGTCGAGGCGTTCCCTGAGGCTCAACGCCTCGTCATAGGCGGCGAGTTCGTCGGCGAGGTCGGCGATCAGGCCGCGCACATCGCTCTGGCCGAGCATGGCGGGGACGCTGCGCACCAGCATGGCGCGGGGGCCGAAACGTTCGAGCTCGAGGCCGAAGTCGCTCAGTTCGGTCGCACGGGCCTCGAGGCGGTCGCAGGCAGGCTCTTCCAGTTCGACCACTTCGGGGAGGAGCAGGGCCTGGGCGGCGACACCGCCGCTCGCCATCGCCTTGCGCATGCGTTCGAGGACGAGGCGTTCGTGCGCGGCGTGTTGGTCGACGATGACCAGGCCGTCTTCGGCCTCGGCGACGATGTAGGTGCGGGATACCTGGCCTCTGGCGACGCCCAAGGGGTGGGAGATGGTGTCGGGGATTGGCGCGTAGGCGGGTTCGGCTCTCGCTTGCGGGGGCGGGGCGGCGAAGTAGGTGGGGCGGGATTCTCGGACGTAGCTGCTTAGGAGATCGGACTGCCCCTCTCCCCTACCCTCTCCCCATAAATGGGGAGAGGGAGTAGATGTCTCGCCCGTGGTTAGCGGTTCGCTTTGCCAGGCGGCCATCGCGTCCGCCGAGGGGCGCTGGACGCTGCGGTGGCCGGCCTCGTCGAGCGCGCGCCTGAGGCCGCTGACGATCATGCCGCGCACCATGCTCGGCTCGCGGAAGCGCACTTCGGTCTTGGCGGGGTGGACGTTGACGTCGACCATGTCGGCCGGGACGTCGAGGAACAGCGCGACGACGGCATGGCGGTCGCGGGCGAGCAGTTCGGCATAGGCGCCGCGCACCGCGCCGATCAGCAGGCGGTCCTTCACCGGCCGGCCGTTGACGAACAGATATTGGTGATCGGCGACGCCGCGGTTGAAGGTCGGCAGGCCCGCCACGCCGCCGAGCCGCAGCCCCTCGCGTTCGAGGTCGACGGCGATGCCATTGTCGATCAGGCCGCGATCGGTCAGCGCGGCGACGCGATCGGGGAGCGTTTCGCCGGCCGGTACCGACAGCGCGCGGCGGCCGTCATGCTCGAGCGAGAAGGCGATGTCGGGGCGTGCCATGGCGAGACGCTTCACCACGTCGAGGCTCTGGCCATATTCGGCGCGCGGCGAGCGCAGGAACTTGCGGCGCGCCGGCACCCGGGCGAAGAGTTGCTCGACGCGGACGCGCGTGCCGGGGGGAATCGCTGCCGGGCCTTCGGCGACCAGCGCGCCATTGTCGACGATCCGCGACCAGCCCTCGCTCCCGCGCACCCGGCTTTCCAGCGTCAGTCGCGCCACACTGGCGATCGAGGGCAGCGCCTCGCCGCGAAATCCGAGCGTTACGACGTTTTCGATCGCCTCATCGGGGAGCTTGGAGGTGGCGTGGCGCTCCAGCGCGAGCGCCATTTCCGGGGGTGCCATGCCGCACCCGTCGTCGGTCACTTCGATCAGGTCGACACCGCCGCCAGCGAGACGAATGTCGATGCGTGTGGCACCCGCGTCGATGGCATTCTCGACCAGTTCCTTGAGCGCGCTGGCGGGGCGCTCGACCACCTCGCCGGCGGCGATGCGATTGACCAGATGCTCGGGAAGGCGCCGTATTGACATGGATGTTGCTCTAGCCCAAGCGACGCCATCCCGCGACCCGCATAAACAGGCAGCCAGAGCGTGGAATTCCAGGCTTCTGGGGTTGGGGATATGGCGATGTGCGACGCGGCCGGACATCCGGCCAGGAACGGAAACGATTAAATGGCCTTCTTCTCGCGATTCTTCAAATTCATGTCGCACGACATGGCGATCGATCTCGGCACGGCGAATACGGTGGTTTATCTGCGCGGACGCGGCATCGTCCTCAACGAGCCCTCCGTGGTGGCGGTGGAGACGATCAACGGCGTGAAGCGCGTGAAGGCCGTCGGCGACGACGCCAAGCTGATGATGGGCAAGACCCCCGACAGCATCCAGGCGATCCGCCCGCTACGCGACGGCGTGATCGCCGACATCGACGTCGCCGAGCAGATGATCAAGCATTTCATCCACAAGGTCCATGGCGGGCAGCGGCGCTTCATGCGCTGGCCGCAGATCGTGATCTGCGTGCCGTCGGGCTCGACCTCGGTCGAGCGCCGCGCGATCCGCGACGCCGCGTCGAACGCCGGCGCCAGCCAGGTGTGGCTGATCGAGGAGCCGATGGCAGCCGCGATCGGTGCCGACATGCCGGTCACCGAGCCGATCGGTTCGATGGTGGTCGATATCGGCGGCGGCACGACCGAGGTCGCGGTGCTCAGCTTGCGCGGTCTCGCCTACACCACCTCGGTGCGGGTCGGCGGCGACAAGATGGACGAGGCGATCGTCTCCTACGTGCGCCGCAACCACAATCTGCTGATCGGCGATGCCACCGCGGAGCGCATCAAGCAGGAAGTCGGCGTCGCCAAGCCACCGGCGGACGGCATCGGCCTGACGATCCACATCAAGGGTCGCGACTTGGTCAATGGCGTACCCAAGGAGATCCAGATCAACCAGGGCCAGATCGCCGAAGCGCTCAGCGAGCCGGTCGGCACGATCGTCGAGGGCGTGCGCATCGCGCTGGAGAACACCGCGCCGGAACTCGCCGCCGACATCGTCGACCAAGGCATCGTGCTGACCGGTGGCGGCGCGCTGCTGCAGGGCATCGACGAGGTGCTGCGCGACGAGACCGGCCTGCCGGTGACGGTCGCCGAGGACCCGCTGATCTGCGTCGCGCTCGGCACCGGGCGGGCGCTGGAAGATCCGGTGTTCCGCGGCGTGCTGCACAGCGCTTAGGATCTCTAGGCGTAATCGTTTTATCGCGTTTTACCCGCTATGGGGTGAGGCGTCGGGCTTGAGGGGAGAATATGGCGCCGCCTCGTAACCGGCGCCCGGGTTTTTCGCGGCGGGCGCAATATACCCTGTTCATCGGCTATGTCGTCGCCGTCGCCGGCTCGCTGGTCGGCGCGGTGCTGCTGGCGCTTGCCACGCTCGATCCTCCGGCCTTCGCCGCGTTGCGCGCCACGCTGGCCGAGGTGACCACGCCGATCTCGTCCGGTGTCGCCGGGGCCGGGCGCGGGCTCGCCGCGATCCCGCAGGGCGTGTCGGACTATATCGCGGTGCATGACGAGAATGAGAAGCTGCACAAGCAGCTCGACGACGCCAAGGCGCTGCTGATGCGCGCGCGGGCCATTTCCTACGACAATCGCCGCCTGCGCACCCTGCTCGGGCTGCGCGAGCGCATCACCGACGCGGTCGTCACGGCGCGGCTGGTGAGCAGCACCGCGTCGAGCACGCGGCGTTTCGCGGTGCTCAATGCCGGCAGCTGGCAGGGCGTGAAGAAGGGCCAGCCGGTGCGCGGGCCGGAAGGGTTGATCGGTCAGATCCTCGAGGCCGGGCCGAACAGCGCGCGCGTGCTGCTGCTGACCGATCCGGAGAGCCAGATCCCCGTGCGGCGCACGCGCGACGGCATGCCGGCGCTGGCGATCGGGCGCGGCGACGGGCTGCTCGACATCAAGTCGGCCAATTCGACCGCCGCCGACTTCCTGCCCGGCGACGTGTTCGTCACGACCGGCACCGGCGGCGTCTACGCTCCCAATATCCCGGTCGCGCAGATCCTCCGGCATATGCGCGGCGATGCCGGCCTGGCGCGCAGCTTCGCCCAGCCCGACACGCTCGACTTCGCGCTGGTGCAACAGGCCTTCATGCCGGTCGCCCCGGCGCTGCCGCCCGGCACTACCCCATGAGCGCCCCGCTCAAGGGGGCCTATGACGACGAGCCGGCGATCGGCTGGCGCAAGGCGGTGCCGGCCGCCACGATCATGCTCGGCTCGCTGATCACGATCTGGCCGATGGTCGCCTCCTTCCCCTTCCTGCCGCCGTTCGGCCTGCTGCTGCTGCTCGGCTGGCGGCTGGCGCGACCCGGCGTGCTGTCGATCTGGGCGCCGTTGCCGCTTGGCTTTTTCGACGACCTGCTCAGCGGCCAGCCGATGGGCAGCGCGGTCCTGCTCTGGCAGCTGTGCTTCATCGGCATCGACCTGATCGACCAGCGGCTGGTGTTCCGCGATTTCTGGCAGGACTGGTTGATCGCGGCGGGCTCGATCGCCTTTTGTCTCATCGCGGGCCGGCTCGTCGCGACCCCCCTCGGCGCGCATGTCGATACCGTGCTATTGCTGCAGATCATGGTCTCGGTGATGCTCTTCCCGCTCGCGGCACGGCTCGCGGTCTGGCTCGACCGGAGGCGCGCGGTCGAATGAACGGCGTGCGGCCGATGGTCACCGAAGCGGCGCAATCCTACAGCTTCTCGCGTCGCGCCGTGCTGCTCGGCGCGGGGCAAGCCGCGGTCGGGCTGGTGCTGGTCGGACGCATGGCGTGGATCGCGGTTGCCGAGAACCAGCGCTACAGCCTCTTGAGCGAGAGCAATCGCGTCAACATGACGCTGGTGCCACCACGGCGCGGCTGGATCGTCGACCGCAAGGGCGTGGCGATCGCCAATAACCGCACCGATTTCCGCGTCGACATCATCCCCGACCGGCTCGACAAGGACCAGCACGAGCGCGTGCTCGGCCTGCTGCAGCAGATTCTCGGCCTGTCGGTGCCGGAGGTCGACCGCATCCGCACCGACCTGAAGCGCGCCGCCGGCTTCCAGCCCGTCCAGGTGGCCGAGAATCTCGACTGGGAGCGCTTCGCCGCGGTCAGCGTGCGCATGCCCGATCTGCCCGGCGTGGCGCCGACGCGCGGCTTTGCGCGCAGCTACCCGGCGGGCGCGGCGGTCGCGCATCTCACCGGCTATGTCGGCGCCGCCAACGCCGAGCAATATCAGAAGACGCACGACCCACTGCTCGTCACGCCGGGTTTCAAGCTGGGCAAGGACGGGCTGGAAAAGGCGCTGGAGCCGCAACTGCGCGGCCAGCCCGGCGCCAAGCGGGTCGAGGTGACCGCGCGGGGCAAGCTGGTGCGCGAGCTCGACACGCGGCCCGACCAGCCCGGCGCCAACACCCGGCTGACGATCGACGCCGGGCTGCAGGAATATGCCGCGCGGCGGCTCGGCACCAATTCGGGCTCGGCGGTGGTGTTCGACTGTCACAGCGGCGAGATGCTGGCGATGGTATCGATGCCGGCCTATGACCCGAATGTCTTTTCCGACGGGATCAGCCATCTCGAATGGAAGATGCTCAGCGACGACGACCATGTGCCGCTGATGAACAAGGTGTTGCAGGGGCTCTATCCGCCCGGCTCGACGGTCAAGCCGATGAACGGCGTGGCACTGCTCGAGGCCGGGGTCAGCCCGGACCAGAAGGTGGTGTGTTCCGGCTCGATGCGCGTCGGCAATGGTGTGTTCCACTGCCACAAGAAGAGCGGGCACGGCGCGCTCGACCTGAAGCATGCCATCATGCAGAGCTGCGACATCTATTTCTACACCATGGTCCGCGAGGTGGGGTATGACGCGATCGCGCCCGTCGCGCGGTTGCTCGGGCTGGGCCAGAAATACGATCTGCCCTTCACCACCCAGCGTTACGGCACGGTGCCCGACCCGGCGTGGAAGCTGAAACGATATCACCAGGAATGGACCGTCGCGGATTCCCTGAACGCGTCGATCGGCCAGGGCTATGTGCTGGCCAACCCGTTGCAGCTCGCGGTGATGGCGTCGCGCATCGCCTCGGGCAAGCTGGTCCAGCCCACATTGCTGATGGGTCACGCGAAGCCCGCCCCGGCCCTGCCGCTGACCCCCGAGCATCTCGCGCTGATCCGCAATGCGATGTTCGGCGTGGTAAATGAGGGCGGCACCGGTGGCGCCGCGCGCATGGCCGTGCCGGGCGTGAGCCTTGCCGCCAAGACCGGCACCGCGCAGGTCCGCCGCATCAGCATGGCGGAGCGCTCGACCGGCGTGCTCAAAAACGCGTCGCTGCCGTTCAAGATGCGCGACCATGCGCTGTTCGTGTGCTTCGCACCCGCCGACAATCCGCGCTATGCTGCGGCGATCGTGCTCGAACATGGCGGGCATACCGTACGCAACCTCGACACGCCGGGGATCGGCCGCGACATCATGACCTATCTGTTCGATCGAGACCGCGCCCTGGCCAGCCTCGCCGAGCTGGAGCCGAGCTGGGGCGGCGACATCAAGACGCGCATGGCAGACGCCACCACCGCCTATCGCAACGCCGCCAACGCCCCCAACGCGGTCGCCGCGGCGCAGACCGAGACCGATGCCGACGCCGCGACCGACGCACCGGCGGTCGAGGCGGCGACGCGCGCCGCCGACGCCAGCGCCGAGGCCCAGGCCAACGCCACCGCGACCGGCGGTGGCGTAGCGAGCGAGGGCTCGCCGGACCCGACGCCGCAATGAGCGGGCTCGACTTCGTTCCCGCGCCGCTCGCGCAGCTGCCGTGGAAGATCATCACGATCGTGCTGATCATCGGCTGTTTCGACATGCTCGTGCTCTATTCGGCGGCCGGCGGGCATATCCACCCCTGGGCACTGTCGCAGGGCGTGCGCTTCTTCGTCTTCCTCGCCGGCGCGGTGGCGCTGTCGCGGGTCAAGGAGGACATCTGGAATTTCGGCGCCCTGCCCGCTTATGGCGTGCTGATCGTGCTGCTGATCCTGGTCGAGCTGCTCGGCGCGGTGCGCGGCGGCGGGCAGCGCTGGCTCGACCTCGGCATCATCCGGCTGCAGCCATCCGAGCTGATGAAACCGTGCATCGTGCTGGCCTGCGCGAAGTTCTACGATATGCTGCCCGCCGGCGAGACGCGCAAGTTCGTCGGGGTGTGGCCGGCGGCGGCGCTGATCCTGGTACCGGCGGCGATCATCATGAAGCAGCCCGATCTCGGCACCGCGCTGATGGTCATGATCGGCGGGGTGACGGTGATGTTTCTCGCCGGCGTGCCGCTCAGGCTGTTCATCGGCGGGATGCTGGCGCTGGGCGCGGCGGTGCCGCTCGCCATCAACTTCGTGCTGCACGGGTACCAGAAGAACCGCATCCTGGTGTTCCTCAATCCGGAAAGCGACCCGCTCGGCATCGGCTATCATATCAGCCAGTCGAAGATCGCGATCGGATCGGGCGGGATTCTCGGCAAGGGCTTCCTCAACGGAACCCAGAGCCATCTCGACTATCTGCCGGAGGGCCAGACCGATTTCGCGCTGGCCACGATGATGGAGGAATGGGGCATGATCGGCGGCGTCGGCCTGATCATCCTGTTCGGCATCATCGTACACTGGGGGATCGGCGTCGCGATGCGCGCGCAGAGCCGCTTCGCCAAGCTGACCGCCGCCGGCCTGTCCGCGACGATCTTCTATTATGTGTCGATCAACATGGCGATGGTGATGGGCCTGGCACCGGTGGTCGGCGTGCCGCTGCCGCTGATCAGCTTCGGGGGTTCTGCCCAGATGACGGTGATGATCTGCATCGGCATCCTGATGTCGATCGACCGCCAGAACCGCAATGTGGTGCGCTGGTAACGATCGCGGACAAAAGGCGGCAAAAAAGGGTTTGCATCCCCGCTGCGGTTTGCTAACGCGCGCCCTCCCGACGCGGTCGCGCTCTTCCAAGGCGCCTTCGACATGCCGGTCATGGACGCATAGCTCAGTTGGTAGAGCAGCTGACTCTTAATCAGCGGGTCCTTGGTTCGAGCCCAAGTGCGTCCACCATATTTTCAATTACTTAGCGGCAATCGGCGAGCCTGATCTTGACGCTGAAACGAATCAGCAATCAGGCCGTTGATTTTCGATTATCGCGACATTGAACGCGACCGGCAGGTGTCCGCAAATACCATTCTCGCGTTATTGCGGACGTGGCGTGTTTGGCGAGCGAACAGAGACAACCACCTACTGTGTCGGGCCTAGCACGACGGTGGTGGGCTGCATTAGAAAGGATTGTTTTTCCCTGCCGGACCCCGGAGGGGGAATTGATCTCGCACCGAGGTGGCGTCATCGCCGTGTTCGTACCGGTCTCATCGACACGAGGCGTGTGAAGTCGAGCTCGGCCTGCCCCGTCTGCCAGAGCGCGCGTGCAAGCGCGACGTCGGGGCGATTCTGTCCAGTCGCGAAGATCGTTTTTTTGAGGCGAAGACCGAGCCGCTTCACTGTCCTCTGGACCGTGCCATAGCCGACCTCAACGCCGCGGCTCGCCAGATCCGCCTGCACATCGACCAGCCTCAGATCGCTCGTCTCCGCCAGCAACGCCGCAACATGATCGCCGTGCTCCAATAGTTTGGATCGACGATCGCCTCCCATCGGACGCGCCGAGTAACTCTGCGTCCGCCGGTAAAGTCGATGCCAGTTCCCCGCTGTGCTCGGCGCTATCCCGAACGCCTCTCCCACCGCGCGGCAGGCCCCGTCGCCCTCCATCGCCGCCACGACCCGAACCCGCAAATCGTCAGAATAGGGCCTGCCCATAACGCGCCAGCCTCCTCCCCGGCTGAAAAGCTTGAATCAGCCTTCACGCCACATGGGAATCCCCGCCGATTCAACCCGGTCGGTTTCTGGTCTAGTATAACGCCTCTCATTTCGACGCCCTCGTCAATGGCTTAATAGTTCCGGAGTCCAGCCGCTCCACTTGTCGGAAAACAGCCCCCGGTCGGCTTCGATCAGGCGAGTCCGAGGACGCGTGCGGCATTGTCTTTCATGATGCCGGGGAGGACTTCGTCCTTGAAGCCGACCTGCCGCGCCGCGTCGATCCATTTCGGGGGATGGATCAACGGAAAATCGCTTCCGAACAGCATTTTGTTCCTAAGCTGGGTGTTTGCGTACTGGATGATCTGCGGCGCAAAATACTTGGGACTCCATCCCGACAGATCGATGAACACGTTATCCTTGTGGAGCGCCATCGAGAGGCTTTCATCGATCCACGGCCAACTCGGATGGGCGAGAATGATCTTTATGTCGGGAAAATCGACCGCGACGTCATCGACCAGCATCGGTTGACCGAACTTCAATCGCATCCCCCCGCCGCCGCGCATTCCGGTGCCCATGCCCGAATGGCCGGTGTGGAAAATCGCCGGGAGCTTGTAGTGGTCGATCACCTCGTAGATCGGGTAACCGACCCGGTCCGAGGGGCTCACGTTCTGGGCGATGTTGTGGAACTTGAAGCCCCTCACCCCATAATTCTCGACCAGATCGCGGGCCTCGCGCGCGCCGAGCTTGCCCTTGTGCGGGTCAATCGATGCGAATGGAATGCAGATGTCGGAATGCTGACCTGCGAATTCGGCGATTTCGTAGTTCGACACCCGCTTGGCGCCCATACCGCATTCGGCATCGACGGTGAACATGCAGAAGGCGATTTGCAGTTCGCGGTAAATCTCCACGATCTCGGGCATCTTCGGCCGTTCGCGCGGAGCCTTGAAATAGGCGCTGGCCGCATCGAAGAACTGGCCCATCACCGGATCCTCCGGGTCGTGGCACGAGACTTCGGCGTGGACGTGGACGTCGATCGCCTTGATCCGATTCAGGTTGATGGGCATCACTTGTCCTTCTGCTGGCAATTCGCACCAGTCCCGCCCGAAGCGACCATTGGAAGTGCGGCGGGGCGGTTTTCGCGCCGCCGCCTTCCTTGTGGCTCGATCAGAACTTCACGCCGAGGCGGGCGTACCATTCGGCCGGGCGATTGTAGGTTCCGTAGATCGCGCCGCCGGCGATCTGGGCCTGGCCGGTGACGAGGTAGCGCTGGTTGGTCAGGTTGGTGCCGCCGAGGGTGATGTCGAAGTGCTCGTTGGCGGGTTTGAACTGGATCGAGCCGTTGACGATGTCGGTCGGCTGGCGAACCAGCAGGAAGGTGCCTTCGGTATCGTTGCGCATCGCGCTGGTGTGGGTGTAGTCGGCCAGGAACACCAGCCGCGACCCGTTGCCCAGCGGCACCTCGAGCCGCGGCGAGATGTTCGCCTTGAACTTGGGCGCCTTGGGCAGCGAGGCGCCCCTGAACACCCCTGCCTGGAGCGGGTTGGCCGCCACGAACGCGGAGTTGCCGCCGCAGAACGCCGCGGCGTTGCCGTTCTCGCCGCAGATGTAGGTGTACTTGGCGTCGAGCACGCCGATCGAGCCGGTGATCGTGAACCACGACGTCGGGGCGGCGGTCGCCTCGATCTCGAACCCCTTGACCCGCGCATTGCCCAGGTTCGCCACCGTTGGCGAGATGCCGATCTGCTGGTTGAGCTGGATGCCCTTGTACTGCGTGGTGAACGCCGCGATGTTGAGCTGGAGCTTGCGGTCGAGGAACTGCGACTTGAACCCGATCTCGAAGGATTCGACCTTTTCCGGCCCGAACGTCGGCGCGCTGGCCAGCGGGTTCGACAGGCGCGTCGTCCACCCGCCCGAACGATAGCCGCGCGACCACGAGAAGTAGCCCATCATGCGCTCGCTCGGGTGGATCTGGATGCCGGCCTTGGGCGAGAAGTTGTCGAACTTCTGCCTGTTGGGGCCGGCCGGGTAGTAGTCGAGGAAGTTGGGCAGGCTGCCCAGCGACTGCTGGTAGTCGCCCGCGAAGCGCGCATAGTTGTTGTTGCCGACGGGGAAGCCGGTCAGCGCGAAGCACGGGATGCCACCCGCCGCACCATCGGGCGGGACGCAGTTGAACAGCTTGTAGTTGAAGGCGTTGCCGTCGGCCTGGCCGCCGAAATACTGCTTGTCCTCGTGGGTGAAGCGCCCGCCAAGCGTGATCCCGATGAGATCGTTCAGCCGGTAGTCGACCTGGCCGAACGCGGCCAGCGCCTTGGTGTTGACATAGCCTGGTCCATCGACCTGGAGCAGCCCCTCGCCGAAGGTCACATAGTCGTGCAGGTCGCCCGCTTCCTTGAAGTAATAGCCGCCGAAGGTGAACTTCAGCTTGTCGTCGAGCGCCGAGCCGTTGAGCTGGAGCTCCTGGCTGAACTGGTGCTGGTCCACCGTGAAGCTGACCCCGAGGAGATTGAGCGGCGACCCATCGGCATCGACACCCGCGTTGAAGTCCACCTTGCGGTACGAGGTGATCGACTTGAGCTGGATCGTGTCGGTCAGGTCCTGCTGCAGCGTCGCAGTCACGCCGTACTGCCTGATCCGGGAGTAGTTGTTGCCGTTGGCGTAAGTCGTGTCCTTGTCCGGGGCGATGAAGCGGCTGTCATAGGGCAGCAGGCCGCCCGCGGTCCGCCCGGCACCCGCCAGGCCGGGCAGCGTGTTGTACCCCTGCACGCCGGTGCGCGGGCCGCACAGGTTCCCGGCGGCGCGCGCCGCGATCTGCGCCGGAGTGGCGCCGATGCAGAAGTTGTAGAGGCCGGCGAAGAGGAAGCCCGAGGAACCGGTCAGCACGTCGAGCGCGGTCTGCCCGCCCGGATAACCCAGCGCCGGGCCGAGATTGTTGGCGACCAATCCGGCGAAGGGCCCAGGCACGTTCTCGGTCGTCGCGAGCAGACTGCTGGCGGTCGATTCCTGGTCGACGTTGGTGTAGTCGAACGCCAGGGTCGCCTTGAAGCTGCCGCCGTCATACTTGAGCTTGTTGCGGAAGCTGTAGCTGTTCTCCCCGCCCTGCCGGTTGCCATTGTTGTTGTAGCCGGCGGCGCTGTAATTCTGGAACGAATCGGCCGTGTAGGGCACCGCCGAGGGGAACGGAATGCGGTGCTGGTAGCCGTCGCGGCGCTGGATGCCGAAGGTCACCGAGCCGGACAGGTCACCGCTGATCGGGATGTCGACCGTGCCGCGCGCACCGAAGCGGTTGTAGCTGCCGGCGGTGAGATCGCCCGCAAAGCGAAACTCCTTGCCCGGATCGTGCGTCACGATCGAGACCGCACCGCCGATCGTGTTGCGGCCGAACAATGTGCCCTGCGGCCCCTTGAGCACCTCGATGCGCTCGACATCGAGCAGGTCCTGGTTGGCGCCGACCGAGCGCCCGAGATAGACCCCGTCGAGATAGACGCCCACCGCCTGGTCGATGTTGAACGCGAAGTCTGCCGAGCCGATGCCGCGGATCGAAGCACCGAGCACCGCGGTCGAACCCGAAAACGGCGTCGATGAGTCAAGCGTGACGTTGGGCGAGATCGACGTCAGCGCCGAGATATCACCCACACCGCGCTCCTTGAGCGTGTCGGCCGTGAACGCGGAAATCGCGATCGGTACGTTCTGGACATTCTCCGAACGCCTCTGCGCCGTCACCACGATATCGGCAATGCCACCCGACGAAGCATCGGGCTGTGCGTCCTGCGCCAGAGCAGGAAAGGCTGTCAGAGCCAAGGCTGCCACTGAGGAACAAAGAACGTATTTGGTCATTTTCATTACACCCTCCCTTTTAACAATTCTTCCAATTGGAGTATAATCTTACATTATATAATGTATAGTATAGTTTTGCGATTATTACCTTAATTCACACTTCTATCGGCATCCTTCCAAAATTCAGCACGCATTGTCTTCTTGTCGAATTTACCGACGCTTGTGCGAGGGAGCTCGTTCTTGAAGAACACATGCTTCGGTGCCTTCACGCTGCCGAGGCGTGTCTTGCAGTGAGCAATCACCGTTTCGGAACTGGGAGCATTGGCGGGATCTGCCACCACCAGCGCGGTCACCGCTTCGCCCCACTTGTCGTCCGGTATGCCGATCGCCGCGCATTCGCGCACGCCGGGAAGCTCGGTGACTGCCGCCTCGACTTCGGTGCAGAACACGTTGAATCCGCCGGTGACGATCATGTCCTTCTTCCGGTCGACAATGTAGTAGAACCCGTGTTCGTCCCGGCGACCGACGTCGCCGGTGTGGTGCCAGCCGTGCGCCCACGTCTCAGCGCTCACCTCGGGCATTTCGAAATAGCCGCCGCCAACGATCCCGCCGCGCCCGACAATCTCCCCGACTTCGCCGGTGGGGAGGAGCCGACCCTGATCATCCATCAACTCGACCCGGCACGAATAGGTTGCCTGGCCGCAAGAGGCGAGGCGCTCGGGGTGGTCGCCCGCGGCGGCGGCGACGACGACTTGAGGCGAAAGCCACGTCGCGACCAGATGGAACTCGGTCTGACCATAGCTTTGGCACATGCACGGCCCGAAGACCTCCACCGCCTGCCGCAGCTTCTCGGGGGAACACGCCGAACCGGCGAGCAGGAAATATCTGAGGCTCGAATAGTCGTGGTTCGCGACCTCGGGATGAGCGAGCATGGAGTAAACCGCGGTCGGTGGCAGGAAGGTGTGGGTCACCCCGTATTTCGCAAACGCCGCCATCACGGTCTCGGCCTCGAAACCGGGCAGGACGACGATGGTGGCCCCCATTGCGATACCCGCCAGGGTAACCGGCCCCGCCGCATGAGTCAGCGGCGCGGTGGTCAGGAACACCGGCGACACATCGCAAGCCATGATCTGGCCTATCGTTTCCAGCATCGTCCCCCAGCTGCGATTGAGCACGCGTACGCCCTTGGCCGGGCCGGTGGTGCCGCCGGTGGCGATGATCGCCGTAAGTTCCTCGCCATTGCCCACGGGATCGCCCCAGTCCGGAACCGGCGGCGTTCCCGTCGGCGCCATGAACCGGTCCAGCGAGGGATTGCCGCCTTCCTCCGCGTCGAGGCAGATCATATGCCGGATACTGGGCACCTCGGCCCGCACCCGGGCGGCGTCGGCCGCATAGGCAGAATGATAGAACAGCCAGCTGGCGCGGACGTAATCGAGGTAGGCGATGTTGTCGGCCAGCGCGTTGCGGGTATTGACCGGAATCCATGCCCCCCCGGCGCGCCACAGCCCCAGCATCGTGGTCACTACCGCGCC
>Ga0207676_10000197_pt1 | contig 52737 bp, 49 predicted proteins | sample KBSSwiS72_FD_184307 | JGI IMG/M metagenome (GOLD analysis project Ga0207676, IMG submission 184307) | Switchgrass rhizosphere microbial communities from Kellogg Biological Station, Michigan, USA - KBS Switchgrass S7-2 (SPAdes) (version 2) | ecosystem: Host-associated > Plants > Roots >...
TTGATCTTGGCTTTGGTCACCGCGTTTTTCTTGATTTTGGCCGTGGTGACGGCGTTGTTCTTCAGTTGCTTGGGGCCGACGCTTTTTTTCGGCAGCTGGCTGGCCGCCACGGCGGCGCCCCCCAGCAAGACGAAGACGGCGATCGACGACATCACGTTGGCGTACGTGAGGTGCCTGCGTATCTGCTTCACGAAGTCTCCTTGGTTGAGAGCGGCAAGACGATGGGGTCCGCGCTAAACCCCTCCTGGCCCCTGCACCCTCTCAAGCTTTTTGAACGAATGTCAAGTCCGCGGCCGAACCGGCCAGAGCGGGTCAGTCCTGATGCTCCGCCTCGTCGGCCGCCTCGGCCAGCCGCTCAACGAGGCGGGCGAAGTGCTGGATCCCCTCGTCGACCTTGCCGTACTGGCCGGCGGCGTAGCGGGCGTAGACGCCCTCGAGGATGATCGCCAGCTTCCAGTAGCCCAGGGCGACGAAGAAGTCGAGCTGCGAGAGGTCGCGGCCGGAGCGCTCGGCGTAGCGGCCCTTCAGCTCCTCGCGACTGGGGAAGCCGGGCGCCATCGTCGCCGGCTGACCGAGCGAGATTCCCTCCTCGCCGGCTTGCGGCCAGTAGACCATCAGCAGGCCGACGTCGGCGAGCGGGTCGCCGAGCGTGCAGAGCTCCCAGTCGACGACCGCCGCCACCTCGCCGGCGGTCGTCAGGATCATGTTGTCGAGCCGGTAGTCGCCGTGGACGACGGTCGCCGGCCCCTGCTCCGGGATGCGCGCCGCGAGCCGCTCGTGCACCGAGTCGATCGCCGGCAGCTCGCGCGTCTTCGACTTCTCCCACTGACCCCGCCAGCGCCGCAGCTGGCGGGCGACGTAGTCCTCCTTGCGACCGAGGTCGCCCAGCCCGACCGCGTCGGGGTCGACCGCGTGGATCGCGACCAGGGTGTCGGCGACGCGCTCGCCGATCGCCCACCGGTCCGCCTCCTGCGGAAACGCGTCGGCCTCGGCGAGACCGCGCAGGATCGGGCCCTCGACAAACTCCATCACGTAGAAGGGCGCCTCGTTGACGCTCTCGTCCTCGCAGAGGCCGACGACGGGCGCCACCGGCACCTCGGTCGGCCCCAGCGCCGAGACGACCCTGTGCTCGCGCGCCATGTCGTGGGCGGAGCCGAGCCGCTTCCCCAGCGGTGGCCGCCGCAGCGCCCAGCGGCGGCCGACGGCGTCGGTCACCCCGTAGGTGAGGTTGGAGTGCCCGCCGGCGATGCGCTCGAAGGAGAGCGGCAGCTCGACGGCCTCCACGTGCTCGGCAAACCAGCCCTCGAGGCCGGCCCGATCGATCCCCTGCGGCGCCTCCGCGATCCCGTCAGCGGTGCCTGTAGCCTCGTCGCCCATCGGCTCGCAAGCATATTCCCGACCACGTTTTCGGCTGAGCCCGTCGCTCGCCAACCGGCTGATCATCGGCTTTGCGATCGCCTTCGCGGTGCTGACCGGGCTGGCGATGGTCGGCGTCGCCCGCTTCCTCGAGCAGCGCCAGGACTTCGAGGACGCGACCGCCCGCTCCTACCAGCGCGAGATCGCCGCCCGCAACGACCTCGCCGCCGGGCGCAATCCCCGTATCGCGCGGGAGACGATCGAAGGCCAGGCGCAGCGGCGCGAGGTGCTGCGCGACGAGATCTCCGCCAAGACCCGCGACACGGCGCTGCTGGTCGGCGCCGGGCTGATCGCCGGCCTGACCGGGGCGGCGCTGCTCTTCAGCGGCATGATCGCCTCGATGCGAAGGCCGTTGGAGGACCTCGTCGAAGCCTCCGAACGGCTCGCCGGCGGCGATCTCGAGGCGCGGGTCAAGGTCGGCGGCCTCTCCGAGACGGCCCAACTGGGGGCCGCCTTCAACGAGATGGCCGAGGAGCTGCAGCGCCGGGCCGGCGAACGCGATCAGCTCGACCGGATGAAAGACGAGTTCGTGCTGACCGCCTCGCACGAGTTGCGCAGCCCGCTGACCTCGGTGCAGGGCTTCGCCGAGCTGCTGATGCTGGAGCGCGAGCAGCTGACCTCGAAGCAGGCCGAGACGGTCGAGATCATCCTCGACAACACCCGCCACGTCGTCCGCCTGCTCAACGACCTGCTCGACCTGGCGCGCAGCGACGCCGGGCGGCTGACGATCGCCCCCGTGCCGACCGAGGTCGCGACGCTGGTCGAAGAGGCGACGCGGACCCTGCGCGGCCAAACCGCCGCCCGCGAGCAGACGCTGGAAGAGGAGATTGAACCCGACCTGCCCCGCGTCAACGCCGATCGGGACCGGATTCGCCAAGTATTGGTGAACCTGCTTACGAATGCGAACGAGTACTGCCCGCAAGGGGCGACGATCCGGGTGACAGCCGCCCGCGCCGGTGCTGAAGTGGAGATCGCGGTGATCGACGACGGCCCGGGAATACCGAGCGACCAGCTCGAGCACATCTTCGAGCGCTTCACGCGCGGCGACGCCGGCATGACCCAGCGGGTCGGCGGCACCGGCCTCGGGCTGGCGATCTCCAAATCGCTGGTCGAGCTTCACGGCGGCACGATCGCGGCCCAATCGACGCCCGGCCGAGGTTCGACCTTCCGCTTCCGGCTACCGGGCGCGGCGGTGACCGGTCCCGCTCAGGCGGAGGGGCCTGTCGCCGATCGCACCGAGGCGGAGGCGCGCTGATGGCCCGGATCCTGGTCGCCGACGACTCGGAGACGATCCTGCTGCTGATCCGCACGCGCCTGGAGATGGCCGGCCACGAGGTCGAGACCGCGTGCGACGGTCAGGAGGCGATCGACGCCGTACGCCGCGACCCGTCGCGCCCGCCCGACCTGCTGCTGCTCGACGCGATGATGCCGCGCAAGTCCGGCATCGACGCACTGCGCGAGCTGCGCGCCGAAGGCGTCAGGACCCCCGCTCTGATCGTCAGCGCCCACAAGGAGGGCGCCGACGCCGAAGGCGACGGTGACCTGGCGATCGACGGCTTCGTCACCAAGCCGATCGACTTCGACCGCCTCTTCGAGCGGATCGCCGAGCTGACCTAGCGCCTTCGGCACCCCGGTGGGCATCGCGTTCGGGCGGCGCGATTCGGGGAGACAGGCCGATGCTGCGGCGACGACACCCGCGCCGCCGCAGCATCGCCTGCGCGAGGCCGATCTAGCCGCTGACGGCGGCCGCCGCCGTGCAGATCGCGGTGACGGTCATCGTCGTCGCACCGGGTTCGCCGAATCCAGTGGCGGTCCAGCCGGTGCGGACCGCGGTTGGGCCGCTGTCATTGACGAAGGAGAGCTGCTGATTGCTGAGGGTCGCGCCGCCGCCGATCACGTTCGTCCCAGCTGGACAGTTGGCGATCCCGGTGACCCCGCCGCCGTTGAGGGGGACGGTGGCGCTGGCGTACTGCACGCTGGCGATTTTGCTTGCGGTGACGCCGGTGAGGGTCGCCTGGTTGATCTGGGTCGCGGTGAGCGAGCCAGCTTTGACCTGGGCGCCGGTCAGGGTTTCGGGCTTCACCTGCTTAGCCGTCAACGTCTTCGCCTTTACCCGGTTGCCCGGCAGCGAGTTCGGTTTGATCTGGCTGCCGCTCAGCTTGCCAGCGGCGTAGACCGAGCCTCCAAGCGCCACGAACAGCGCGATGAACGCAATCACGTTGGAGAAGCTCAACGTCTTCCTGATTCGAGTCATCTCATCTCCTTAGGAGTAACCACGTGGGACGAAGTGGTCGATGACCCTACATTGGGTACGAGAATTGTTTCGTTAAGGAACGATATTTCTGGAGTTTCAGCTCTTGGCGATCTCCAGCCGGATCTCCTTGCCCTTCAGCTTGGTGCCGTCGAGGAACTCGACGGTGCGGTCGGCCTGGTCGGGGGAGACCTCGACGAAGGAGAAGCGGTGCAGGACGCGGACGTCGTGGACGTCCTCGTCGGCGAGGACGGCGCCCTCGCGCAGGGCCCAGCGCAGGTCCTCCTCTGTGATGCCGCTGCGCTCGCCGCGGTTGACGAAGAGCTTGGTCGCCTCGGCGCCGTTCGCGGACGCCCGGGCCGGCTCCGATGCCCGCTGCGGCTCCGATGGGGGCGCCGGCTTGCGCTCGCGGCGGCGCGGCCGGGGCGCGTGCTCGAGCCGCTCCTCGGGGCTCTCCCACTCGCCGATCGAGGTCTTGACGTCGCGCTCGATGCGGCCGATCTCATCCCGCTCGGCCGGGGTGACGAGGGTGATCGCGCGGCCGGTCCGGCCGACCCGCCCGGTGCGGCCGATGCGGTGGACGTAGACCTCCGAGGAGGCGGGAACGTCGAAGTTGATGACGTGGGTGACGTGCTCGACGTCGAGCCCGCGGGCGGCGATGTCGGTCGCGACGAGCAGCTTCAGGCGATGGTCCTTGAAGGCGATCATCACCCCGTCGCGCGAGCCCTGGCTCATGTCGCCGTGCAGCGCCTTGACGTCGAGGCCCTTGTCCTTCAGCGTCCGCTCCAGCCGCGAGGCGCCGATTTTGGTGCGGCAGAAGACGATCGCCTGCTCCGGTTCCTCGGTGCGCAGGAGCTCGATCAGCCGCGCGGCCTTCTCCTTCGCCGGCACCTCGACGTACGCCTGCTCGATCGCGTCGACGGTCAGCTTCTTCGGCGTGATTTTTATCGTGACCGGGTCGTACATGTAGCTCTCGGCGAGCTTCTTGATCGGCGGTGGCATCGTCGCCGAGAAGAGCGCCGTCTGGCGACCGCTCGGGCACATCCGCAGGATCTTCTCGACGTCCTCGATGAAGCCGAGGTCGAGCATCTCGTCGGCCTCGTCGAGGACGATGTAACGAGCGGCGGTGAGGACCAGCGAGCGGCGCGACATCAAGTCCATCATGCGGCCGACGGTGGCGACGACGACCTGGGCGCCGGCCCGCAGCTGCGACTGCTGCGAGCGGATCGGGGCGCCGCCGAAGACGGCGACGATCTCGACGTCGAGGTGCTCGGCGTAGGCGCGCAGCGCCTGCGTGACCTGGATGCAGAGCTCGCGGGTCGGGGTGAGGACGACCGCCTGCACCTCGTCGTCGGCCGGATCGACGTACTGCAGCAGCGGCAGCCCGAAGGCGGCGGTCTTGCCGGTCCCGGTCTGCGCCTGGCCGATCACGTCGTGGCCGGCGAGCAGCTCCGGGATCGCCTGCTCCTGGATCGGCGTCGGCTCCTGGTAGCCGAGCTCGTCGAGCGCCTGCTGGATCGCCGGCGCCAGCCCCAGGTCCTTGAAGGCGCTCACTTCGTGGGATCCAACAGGAGCTTGCCCGTGGTGCGCCGGGCGACCAGGTCTTCGTGGGCGCGCGCCGCTTCGGAGAGCGGGTAGACCTCGCCGACGTTGACCTCCAGCTCCCCGCGCGCCACCGTCTCCAACAACTCGCCGATCATCGGCGCGACGACCTCGCGGCGCATCAAGAGGTGCACGAGCCAGAAGCCGATGACCGCCTTGGAGCCGCGCAGCAGCCGCGCGGTCGAGACCTCGCGCTGTTCGCGAGAGGCAATCCCGAAGACGACCATCCGCCCCAACGGAGCCAGCACCGAGAGCTCGGCGTCGAAGGCGTCGCCACCGCTCATGTGGAGGACGGCGTCGACCCGGTGGCCGTCGTTGGCCGCGAGGATCGCCTCCTTCAGGTCCTCGGCGCGCGAGTCGACGCTGGCGTCGGCGCCGAGCCCCTCGACCAGCGCCCGCTTCTCCTCGCTGGAGGCGAGCCCGATCACCCTCGCCCCCGCTCGCTTGCCGAGCTGAACGGCAAGCGAGCCGGTGCCGCCGGCCGCCGCCTCGACCACCAGAGTCTCTCCCGGCTCGACCCGCGCGCAGCGCCGCACGAGCGCCATCGCGGTCAATCCCTGCAGCAGCAACGCCGCGGCGCGGTCGTCGTCGACCTCGTCCGGGACGGGCACCAGCAACGGCTCCGGCACGGCGACCTTCTCGGCGTAGCCACCGCCGGCTAGAAGCGCGGCGACGCGACGCCCGTCGGGGGTCCGCCCGCTCACCTCGCCGCCGGGGATCAGCGGCAGAGTCTGCTCGGCCAGGTAGTCGTTGCGAGTCGCGTGCGTGTCGGCAAAGTTGATCCCACTCCGAGCAACCTCAACCAGAACCTCCCCATCCCCGGGCTCAGGATCGGGCAGATCCACCAGTTCGAGCTTCTCCGGCCCGCCGAACTCCTGTATCTGGACAGCCTTCACGGCGGCGAACCATAGTCGCCAGAGGACATCTCGCCTTGCACCCCGAGGAAGTCGGTCGCCAGCGCGCGGGAGCGATACCCCTACCTCTCCCTCCTATGGGTCAGCAGATACCCTGCCGCCAATGTCGCTCACCGTGGTCGGCTCCATAGCCTTCGATTCGGTCAAAACCCCCTTCGGGGAGCGCGACCGCATGCTCGGCGGCACCGCCGTTCACTTCTCGCTCGCCGCCAGCTTCTTCACCGAGGTGCGGCCGGTGGGACCGGTCGGCGACGACTTCGGCGCCGCCGAGTTCGAGGTGCTGGAGAGCCGCGGCGTCCACACCGGCGACATCGAGCGGGTCGACGGCGGGCGGTCGTTCTTCTGGCGCGGCCGCTACGACTACGACCTCAACGTCGCCCACACCGAAGACACCCAGCTCGGCGTCTTCGGCGAGTTCGAGCCGAAGCTCTCGGATGACTCGAAGGCGGCCGACGTCCTCTTCCTCGCCAACATCCAGCCCGACCTGCAGCGCCAGGTCCGGGCCCAGTGCGGGGCCGCCCGCTTCTGCGCGCTGGACTCGATGAACCTCTGGATCGACACCGCCAAGGACTCGCTGCTGGCGGCGATCGCCGAGGTCGACTGCGTGATCGTCAACGACGCCGAGATCCGCCAGCTGACCGGCGAGGCCAACCTGGCCCGCGCCGCCCGCGCGGTGATGGCGCGCGGCCCGCGCGCCGTCGTCGCCAAGCAGGGCGAGTACGGGGCGGCGCTGTTCAGCGAGGAGTCCTTCTTCGCCCTGCCGGGCTTCCCGCTCGAGGACGTGCGCGATCCGACCGGGGCCGGCGACAGCTTCGCCGGCGGCTTCCTCGGCTACCTCGACAGCCACGAGGGCCCGATCGACGAGGGCAGCCTGCGCCGGGCGATGGGCTACGGCACCGTCCTCGCCTCCTTCAACGTCGAGGAGTTCGGCACCGAGCGGGTGGCGCGGCTGAGCCGCGAGGAGATCGACGAGCGCTTCGGCGATCTGATCGCGATGACCCGCTTCGAGCCCCTGCCGGCCGCCGCCGAGTAGCAACCGCGCAAGCTCCCTCGCCTTATCTGAAGCGTCACAGACCGGGCGATCCGAGCTGCGATACTGGCCCCTCCAGTCTTAGACACCGAGCTCGAGGAGGGTGATGGCCACCGAGCAACAGATCAGTGACGCAGCTGCCGACGGAGGGGCCACCACCGGTTCGGACTCCCTCACGGTCACCGATAACCGCACCGGGCGCAGCTACGAGCTGCCGATCGCCGACGGGACGGTACGGGCGATGGACCTGCGGCAGATCAAGGTCGACGAGGACGAATTCGGCCTGATGGCCTACGACCCGGCCTTCACCAACACCGCCTCCTGCCGCTCCGCCATCACTTATATCGACGGCCAAGCCGGCATCCTCGAACACCGCGGTCACTCGATCGAGCAGCTCTGCGAGCGCTCCAGCTTCCTCGAGGTCGCCTATCTGCTGATCTTCGGCGAGCTGCCGACCGGGCCGCAGCTGGATCGCTGGCAACACGACATCACCCACCACACCTTCGTCCACGAGGACCTGAAGCAGTTCTTCCAGGGCTTCCGCTACGACGCCCATCCGATGGGGATGCTGCTGGCCGGGGTGGGGGCGCTGTCGACCTTCTACCCGGATGCGAAGCGGACCGAAGACCCGGAGGAGCGCTACATGGCGGCGGTCCGCCTGATCGCCAAGGTGCCGACCCTGGCCGCCTTCTCCTACCGCCACAACATGGGCCTGCCCTACGTCTACGCCGACAACGACCTCAGCTTCCCCGAGAACTTCCTCTCGATGATGTTCAAGAAGACCGAGGTCAAGTACGAGCCGGACCCGCGCCTGGCGCGGGCGCTTGACGTCCTCTTCATCCTCCACGCCGACCACGAACAGAACTGCTCGACCAACGCCGTGCGGGGCGTCGGCTCCTCCGACGTCGACCCCTACTCGGCGGTTGCGGCGGGGGTGGCGGCGCTCTACGGGCCGCTGCACGGCGGCGCCAACGAGGCGGTGCTGCGGATGCTGCGCCGGATCGAGTCGGTCGACAACATCCCCGACTTCCTCGAGCGGGTGAAGGGACGCGAAGAGAAACTGATGGGCTTCGGCCACCGCGTCTACAAGAACTACGACCCGCGGGCGCGGGTGATCCAGCAGCACATGGACGAGGTCTTCGAGGCGACCGAATACAACTCGCTGGTCGAGATCGCCCGTGAGCTGGAGAAGCGGGCGCTCGACGACGAGTACTTCACCTCGCGCAAGCTCTACCCCAACGTCGATTACTACTCGGGGATCATCTACGAGGCGCTCGGCGTCCCCACCGACATGTTCACGGTGATCTTCGCGATCCCCCGCACCGCCGGCTGGGTCGCGCAGTGGATGGAGATGAAAGACGACCCCGAGCAGAAGATCGCGCGGCCGCGCCAGGTCTACACGGGCGAGCGCGAGCGGGAGTACGTGCCGGTTGGCGAGCGGGAGGGGCCGGAGAAAATCGTTGGGCCGCCGGCGCGGAGGCCGAAGCGGCCGCGGCGCGGGGCGTAGCGGTGGAGGGATGTCGGGTATCCCTTCTTGCGCGCTGCCTTTTTCGCTGTGAGCGCTGCTCCTCTCGCTGAGTTCAGCCGAGCGAAAAAGAGACCGCCGCGCGCAAGAAGCGACACCCGACATCCCTTTTCCGGAACGCCCACCCGCTCCGCATGGTGTCCCGCCGACAAGCGCCTCGTCAGCAGTTCCGTCGCTCGGCGCCGTCCCTCCCTCCCAGGCCGCCCCGATACCCGCTTCAAAGCCCTACGCTGCGACCGATGACGGTATGGAAGCTGACGGTTCGGAACGGGTCCGAGGTGTCGCATGAAACGTTTGAGGGGCTCGGTGAGGCGGTGGCGGCTATGCGGCGGCGGGCTCTGGAGATTCGGGCGGAGGGGCCCGCGAGGCCCGTTTCGGCGTTGCGGGACTACGCGCCCGGGGATCAGGTGCGGGCGCGGTTGCAGTTGAGCGGGCGGGGGCTGCTGCGCAAGCCGGTGGCCGGGGTCGACGTGCGCGGTGACGGGACGTTCATGCCCTACCGTGGCGGCGTGCGACGCGAGGAGCTTGACCCGACCGGCCACGAGACGCCGTTCGACCTCGTGCGCGAGACTCTGGAGGCTCAGTAGCCCAGATGCTTGGCGCTTTTTACGTCCTATAGGCGTACAAAGGCGCCAGCCGACTTATGAACGAGACGCAGACCGAGATCCCGAAGGGCAGCTATGCGGCGGGGCGGCGGCTGAAGCTGCCCGCCGGTGCCGCGGCGCCGTACACCGTCTTCATCAACGGCGTCGAGCAACGCGAGGGGACCGACTACGAGGTGCGGGCGGGCGAGATCGTCTTCAAGCGCGAGATCGTCAAGGAGAAGGTCGGCGCCGGGCGTTGGCTGGCGATGTACCTCGGCCTCTTCGGCACCTACCGCAAGAACGAGACGATCGACCTGCAGTTCCAGCGCGGGGGCAAGGTCGAGCTGCTCTCCGACCTGCCGGTGACGCGATGAAGATCGGCTTCCTCCTGCTCGCCGACCACAGCGAGGCCGTCAACGGCAAGCTCTACATGACCGGCGGCGGCTGGAACGTCCTCCGCTTCCCCGAGCTGCCGCACGAATGGGGCTTCCACATCGCCCTCGGCATCGACGTCGGCTGGGACGAGACCAACCAGCGCCACAGCCTGGGACTGAACATCCACGACCCCGACGGGGTCGAGCTGGGCGAGGGCTTCTCGGCCGAGTTCGAGACCGGCCGCCCCCCGGGCATGCCGGCCGGCCAGGAGCAGCGCCTGGTGATGTCGATCGGGACCCGGACCACCTTCTCCACCGCCGGCCCCCACGCCGCCGTGGTCCACGTCAACGAGGAAGAGCTGGGCCGCGCCCGCTTCTACCTCGCCGAGGGCCCGCCGCAGGGCCCGGAGATGGAAGTCGGTTAGCTCCGAGTCCCCGGCGCGACGCCGCACTCAGTTGAATACGTAGAGCAGCAGGAAGGCGACCGTGACGAAGGAGGCGCCGGCGGCGATCATGCCCTTGTCCTGGGAGACCATCGCGGCGATCGAGCGGTCGTCGGCGCGGTCGTAGATCAGGTAGAGGTAGCGGAAGATCCCGTAGACCATCGGCGGGATCGTCCACATCATCTCGTTGCCGACGATCGGCGAGTCGACGGCGTAGATCGAGTAGCTGATCACGGTGCCGGTGGTGACGAGGGCGACCATCTGATCGAGGAAGGGGAGCGAGTAGTGCTCCAGCACCGGACGGCTGCTGGTTCCCTGGTGCAGCTCCGACACCGCCTCCTGCCGCCGCTTGGTGAAGCCGAGGAAGAGGGCGATCATGCCGGTGCAGAGCAGCAGCCATTCGGAGGCATGGGCGTCGACCGCGCTGGCTCCGGCGGCGACCCGGAGGATGAAGAGACCGGCCAGGACCATCACGTCGACGATCACGATCTGCTTCAGGCCGAGGCTGTAGGCGACCTGGGCGATCCCGTAGCCGACCACCATCAGGCCGACCTCCCAGTTGACCGTGGCGAAGGCGAGCCCGATCGCGGCCAGCGCCAGCAGCGGCGCGATCGTCTTCGCGGCGCCCTCCGACAGCTCGCCGGCCGGCAGCGGCCGGAAGCGCTTCTTCGGGTGCTTGCGGTCCAGCTCGACGTCGACCAGGTCGTTGACGAAGTAGCCGGCGCTGGAGATGCCGCAGAAGGCGATGAAGGTCAGCGTCGCCTCCAGCACCGCCCCCGAGTCGCTGAACTTGCCCGAGAAGATCAACCCGGCGAAGACGAAGACGTTCTTGATCCACTCCTGCGGCCGGGCGGTCTTCAGCGCCGCCCGCAGCGGCGAGCGCCGCGGGACGACCGGCTCCTCAGCCGTGGCAGCCGGGATCGCTGGATGCTCCGAAGTGATCGTTTCCATCGTGTCGAACGCTCGAGAAGGCCGTGCTGAGCAAATGAGCAGTCGCGACAGGGTAACGCCGCCGAGCGGTCGCTCTTCCTACGGATCGACCAACACGCCCGGGTTGAGTATCCCGGCCGGGTCCAGCTCGGCCTTGGCGGCCCGCAGGGCCGCGGCAAATGGGTCCGGGCGCTGGCGGTCGTACCAGGGCCGGTGGTCGCGGCCGACCGCGTGGTGGTGGGTGATCGTGCCGCCGCCCTCGATCACCGCCTCCGAGGCGGCCGCCTTGATCTCGTCCCACTGCTCGACCTCGCCGCCGCGCACCGCCGGCGCCATCACGGTGAAGTAGGGGGCGGGCCCGTCGGGGTAGACGTGGGTGAAGCGGCAGCTGATCCGAGGCGCGCCGGGTCCCTCGCGGGGGGCGTCGCAGACCTCGGCGACCCTGGCCCGCGCCGCCTCCATCGCGGCGGCGTGGAACCCCTCGAAGCGGTCCCAGGTGATCGCCGTCTCGAAGGTGTCGGAGAGGACGCCGCAGGCGACGAACGTGTCGCGCAGGTACGGCGCAAAGAGAAACGCGCTGCGCCAGGTCTCGACCGCGCCGCCATTCTCCTCCCCGCCGACGGGCCGAATCCGGTCGCTATGCGTCCGCTTTCGGCCCGTCGGCGGGGGGTTGGGGGTGCCGGCGTGCTCGCGGGCTATTGCCAGCGCCTCGTCCATCGCGGCGTCCACCGGCTGGTGCGGCGACTCGAAGCCGAGCACCAGCAGGCTCTTCTCGCCGCTGCCGGCGCCGGTGGTGCCGGCCTCGAGCGCGTCGAGCAGGCGGCAGTTGGCCGGGTGCAGGCCGGACTGCGAAATCGCTCGCACGGCGGCGGCTGCGGCGAGGAAGTCGTCGAACTCGACCCCGCGGGAGAGCTTGAACCGCGGCCGCGGCCGCACCCTCACCCAGGCCTCGGCGATCGTGCCGAGGATGCCCTCGGAGCCGATCAGCGCCCGGTCCGGCGAGGGGCCCGCGCCCGAGCCGGGCAGGCGCCGGCTCTCCCAGGTGCCGCGCGGCGTGATCGCCCGCACCGACTCGACCAGATCGTCGATGTGGGTGTAGAGGGTCGCGAAGTGGCCGCCGGCCCGGGTCGCGATCCAGCCGCCAAGGGTCGAGTACTCGAACGACTGCGGGAAGTGGCGCAGGGTGAGGCCGTGCTGGCGCAACTGGTCCTCCAGGCCGGGACCGGTCGCGCCCGCCTGGATCCGCGCCGCCAGCGAGGTCGCGTCGACCTCCAGCACCCGATCCAGCCGGCGCAGGTCGAGCGAGACGAAGGGGCGCTCGCCCAGCCGCCCCTCGACGCCGCCGACGACGCTGGTGCCGCCGCCGAAGGGGATCACCGCCGCCCCCTCCGCCTCGGCCCAGCTCATCACCGCCTCGATCTCGGACTCGTCGCGGGGGAAGGCGACCAGATCCGGCGGGTTCTCGAACTCGCCCCGAAACCCCCGCACCACGTCGCGGTAGGCCTTGCCGAGCGCGTGTCCGACCCGCTCGTGCTTGTCGTCGGCGAAGAGGTCGCCGAGATCGCCGGGAACCCGCAGGCGCGGAGCGCGAATCTCGACCCGGTCCAGGGGGACGGGATCCTCGACCGCGCCGCCGAAGCCGAGCCGCTCCCGTATCCCCGCCGCCGCGGCCTCGATCTCAGCCCGCGGCGGCTGCTGGTCCTCGTACCCCCAGCCCCAGTGCTTACGCTTCCTCGCGCTCAGGTCAGCAGACGATCCGCTTGTGATGGATCCTCACCTCGTAGAGGTCCTTAGGCGCTCGCGCGATCGTCACCCAGGAGCAGCTGCCTTCGGGCATGGTCAGCGTCGAGAGGCAGTCGATCCGGTGCTCGGATTTGCGACGGCACTCGGAGACCCGCCAGTTCCGACAGCCTTCGGTCTCGGCGCAGACGTCGGCCGTGAAGCGTTTGATCTGGGTCTTGGCGATGCCGTACGGCAGCTTGTGGGCCTCCGCGACGCCCGCCACCGCCAGAAGCCCGAGGACCGCCGCCACTGCCACCTTGATCCGCATACTTCCTCCTTGAGGGGAATTGGAGGGCGATCCTATGTGCAACCCGTCCGGTACTCAACTCCTTACCAGTGCACCCCTTTCATCAGGTGCGCGAAGGCGACCGCCTCGGTGGTCGGCGCCTTGTCGGGTGCCTCGTCGGTCTTGCCCTTTGCCGCCTGCGACTCGGGGAAGAGCTTGTAGGCCGTGTTGAGGATCCGGTCGCTGACGCTCGGCGCGATCGCGTAGAGCAGCTCGCCGAAGGTGCCGAGGCGGGTCGCCACCTTCTTCGGCCGGCCGATCATCGCCCCGGCGATCATCTCCGCCGCCTCCTCCGGCGTGATCGCCGGGAACATGTCGTACATCCGGGTCGGCGCGATCATCGGCGTCCGCACCAGCGGCATGTGGATGGTGGTGATGTGGACGCCGTCGTCGAAGACCTCGGAGGCGATCACGCGGCCGAAGGCGTCGAGCGCGGCCTTCGAGGCGACGTAGGCGGAGAAGCGGGGCGGGTTGGTCTGCGTCCCGATCGAGCTGATGTTGATGATGTGGCCCGACTTGCGCCCCCGCATCGAGGGCAGCAGGGCGAGGATCAGGCGCACGGCGCCCAGGTAGTTGAGCTGGATCGTGCGCTCGTAGTCGTGGAAGCGGTCGTAGGAGAGGCCGACCGAGCGACGGATCGAGCGGCCGGCGTTGTTGACGAGGACGTCGACCTGGCCGTGGTAGGCCAGCACCTCCTCGGCCATCCGCTCGACGTCCTCGGTGTCGGACATGTCGCAGCGGTGGATGTGGGCGACGCCGCCGGCCCCCTCGATCTCCGCCTTCGTCTCCTCCAGCTTCTCGACCGAGCGGGCCACCAGCAGGACGGTGGCGCCGGCGTCGGCGACCTTGACCGCGGTCGCTTTGCCGATCCCCGAGGAGGCGCCGGTGACCAAGACCACCTTGCCGCGCACGGCCGCCGAGAGCGAGCGGTCCTTGAACAGATCCGGGTCGAGGTTGCGCTCCCAGTAGTCCCAGACGCGGGCCGCGTAGGACTCCAGCGGCGGCGCCTCGATGCCGGAGCCGGCGAGCGCCGCCCGCGTCTCGGTCGAGTCGAAGCTGGTCGGGTAGTTGACGTAGTTGAGGACGGCTGGCGGGATGTCCAGCTGGTTCAGCGCCATCCTCGCCGCCCGCTTGGCCGGCGGGAAGAGCCTGAGGCCGCTGCGAACCAGGCTCGTCGCCGGGTCGGTGACGCCCGAATCGAGTCGCAGCGCCGCCTGCGGCGCGTCCGCGGCCCGGGCGAAGAGGTTGATCGCCTCGCCGGCCGTCTTCGGGCTGGGGTCGGTGAGGTGGAAGGCGCGGCCGTCGAGGCCGGGCTTGTGGGCGATGTGGTCGATCGCGTCGGCGACGAAGTCGACCGGGACGATGTTGATCTCGCCGCCCTCGACGCCGACCGCCGGCAGCCAGGCCGGCAGCACCCGCCGCGCCCGCTGCAGCAGCTTGAAGAAGTAGTAGGGCCCGTCGACCTTGTCGATCTCGCCGCTGCGCGAGTCGCCGACGACGATCCCCGGCCGGTAGACGCGCCAGGGGCGGGCGCACTCCTCGCGCACGACCCGCTCGGACTCGTGCTTGGTGCGGAAGTAGGGATGCGTGTCGAGGTTCTCGGCCTCGTCGAACATGTCCTCGCGCCAGACCCCGCGGTAGAGACCGGCGGCGGCGATCGAGCTGACCTGGTGGAAGCAGCCGGCCTCGATCGTCCCCGCCAGTTCGACCGCGTGGCGGGTCCCCTCGACGTTGGCGATCTCCTGCGCCTCGGCGTCGGCGGCCATGTCGTAGATCGCCGCCAGGTGGAAGAAGTGGTCGACGTTCCCGCGCAGGGTCAGCAGGTCCTCCTCGGAGACGCCCAGGCCCGGCTGCGAGAGGTCGCCGGCGATCGGCACGACGCGCGCGCCGTCGGCGCCCCAGGCCGTCCGCAGCTCCTCCAGCCGGCCTCGCGATCCGGCCCGTACCAGAGCGAAAACCGTCCCCTCCCGGCGCAGCAGCCGCTCGACGAGATTGCGGCCGATGAATCCAGTCGCTCCGGTGAGGAAGTAGTTCATCGCTCTTTCATACACTCATTCCAGGAATGGCGCAAACGGCGACCGTGCAGATCCAGATGCCCGAGATGGGCGAGTCGGTCACCGAGGGGATCGTTCTCGAGTGGCACGTGGCGGAGGGCGACTTCGTCAACGAGGGCGACACGGTGGTCGAGGTCTCGACCGACAAGGTCGACGCTGAGGTGCCGGCGCCGGCCGATGGCATCATCACGAAGCTGCTGGCGGCGGTGGATGACGAGGTTCCGGTGGGACAGCCGCTGGCGGAGATGGAGCCGGGCGAGGGTTCCGCCGAGGGATCGGGCGCTCCGTCCGCGGGTCCTGTCGCGGGGCAGGGGTCCCCCGCGCACGCGCAGGGGACCCCAGACCCCACGCCACCCGCGGACGAAACGGCAGAGCAGCATGGCGAGATCCGCGCTGGCACCGCTCGGCAAGCCGCTGACGCCAACGGAGTGCGTGCGACCCCGGTCGCCCGAAGAGTCGCCGAAGAGAACGGCATCGACCTGTCTTCGGTGAGCGGAAGCGGGCCCGGGGCGAAGGTGACGAAAGAGGACGTTCTTGCAGCTGCGAACGGGGGTGGGGCTGTCGCGCCGACCGCACCTGCCCCTGGGTCGGCGTCGGCAGCCTCACCCGCTTCCACCGGTGAGGCCAAGCCCCTGCGGGGGGCGGCGGGGATGTTGGCTCAGGCTATGGGGGAGAGTCGAGAGGTTCCCACGGCTACGTCATTCCGGACGGTGGCGGTGGACACGCTCGACGCGAAGCGGAAGGTTCTGAACTCGGCCCTGAAAGAGCGGGGGATGAAGGTCTCCTTCACCCACCTGATCGCCTGGGCGATCGTGCAGGCGGCGCGGGAGTGGCCGGTGATGACGCGCGCCTTCGAGGAGCGCGACGGCAAGCCGTTCGCGATCGAGGGCAGTCCGGTCAACCTCGGCATCGCGGTCGACGTCGAGCGCAAGGACGGCTCCCACAGCCTGATGGTGCCGGCGATCAAGGGCGCGGACGGGCTCGACTTCGCCTCCTTCCACTCCCACTACGAGGACCTGATCACCAAGACCCGCGAGAACCGCCTCAGCGCCGACGACTTCCAGGGCACCAACATCTCGCTGACCAACCCCGGCGGCATCGGCACCGTCGCCTCGGTGCCGCGGCTGATGAAGGGGCAGAGCGCGATCGTCGCCGCCGGCGCGATCGCCTACCCGCCGGAGTGGGCCCACGCCTCGCCGGAGCGGCTGCGCCAGCTCGGCGTCGCCAAGACCATGACCTTGACCTCGACCTACGACCACCGGGTGATCCAGGGGGCCGAGTCGGGCGCCTTCCTGCGCCGGATCGAAGAGCTGCTGGAGGGCAGGGACGGCTTCTACGAGTCGGTCGCAGACGACCTCGGCCTCGACCCCGCCCCACTCTCCACCGCCTATCCCGCCGCTGCCTCGGCGCCGCCGCTGGGCGCCGCCGCCCCCGCCACGACCCCCGCCCAACCGGACGAGGAGCTGCTGCAGGCGGTCCAGGCCGCGACCTCGCTGCTGAAGGGCTACCGCACCCACGGCCACCTCGCGGCCCGGCTCGACCCGCTCGGGAGCGAGCCGAAGGGCGACCCGGCGATCCAGCCGGAGCGGCTCAACCTGACCCCGGAGCTGATGGCCCGGATCCCGGCCTCGATCCTCCGCATCGGCGTCCCCGGCGAGACCCTGCTCGAGGTGCTGCCGCGGATGCGCGAGGCCTACTGCGGCACGATCGCCTACCAGTTCGAGCATCTCTCCTCCCACCAGCAGCGGACCTGGCTGCGCGAGATGGTCGAGACCGGCGCCCACCGGCAGCCGCTCGCCGAGGAGGAGAAGCGACGGCTGCTGAACCGCCTGATCGACGTCTTCGAGTTCGAGCGCTTCGTCGAGAAGGCCTACCTGGGGCAGAAGATCTTCACGATCGAGGGGCTCGACGCGATCGTGCCGATGCTCGACGAGCTGGTCACCCTGGCGGGACGGGCCGGCGCCGAGGAGGTCGTCTTCGGGATGGCCCACCGGGGTCGGCTCAGCGTGCTCGCCCACAACCTCGGCCGCTCGGTCGAGTCGATCCTGGCCGAGTTCGAGGGGTCGAAGCAGATCGAGCAGGTGAAGGCGGTCGCCGCGATACCCCACGGCGGCACCGGCGACGTCAAGTACCACTACGGCCACCAGGGCATCTACGAGAGCAGCGACGGCGAGAAGACCGCCGTCCGCCTCTATCCCAATCCCAGCCACCTCGAGTTCGTCAACCCGGTGGTCGAGGGCGCCACCCGCTTCCTCCAGTCCGACCTCGACGGAGCCAAGCTGGAGCACGATCCCAGGTGCGCGGTCCCCGTCCTCCTCCACGGCGACGCCGCCTTCCCCGGCCAGGGAGTGGTGGCGGAGACGCTCAACCTGCAGGCGCTGCGCGGCTACACGACGGGCGGCACCGTCCACATCATCCAGAACAACCAGGTCGGCTTCACCACCGATCCCGAGGACGCCCGCTCCACCCCCTACGCGGCGGACATGGCGAAGGGCTTCAACATCCCGATCGTCCACGTCAACGCCGACGACGTCGAGGCCTGCTCGGCGGCGATCCGGCTGGCGATGGCCTATCGCGAGCGCTGGGCCCGCGACATCGTCATCGACGTGATCGGCTACCGCCGCTACGGCCACAACGAGACCGACGAGCCCGCCTACACGCAGCCGAAGATCGCCGCCCAGATCAAGGCTCACCCGCCGGTCTCCGAGATCTACGCCGGCAAGCTGATCGACGAAGGCGTCGTCGCCGCGGAGGACGTCGAGCGAACGAGAAAAGCGCGCCACGACGAGATGTCGGCGGCGCTGAAGGATCTGCGCCGCAAGATGGAGCTGGGCGAGTACGAAGACCCGACGGTGACGACCTCGACCACCGGCGAGCTCGACCGCACCGCCAGCCCGCCGGTCGAGACCGCGGTGCCAAAGGACCAGCTGCGGGAGCTGAACCGGGCCCTGCTCGAGGTCCCCGAGAGCTTCACGATCCACCGCAAGCTGCGCAAACCGCTGGGCAAGCGCGAGGAAGCGCTGGAGGAGGGCGGGATCGAGTTCGGCCACGCGGAGGCGCTCGCCTTCGCCTCGCTGCTGACCGAGGGCGTCCACATCCGGCTCACCGGCCAGGACACCGAGCGCGGCACCTTCTCCCACCGCCACCTCGTCCTCCACGACGAGAAGACCGGCCTCCCCTACTGCCCGATGCAGAACCTCGAGAAGGCGAGCGCGCCCTTCGAGCTGTTCAACAGCCCGCTCTCGGAGATCGCCTGCCTCGGCTTCGAGTACGGCTACTCGGCGGCGACCCCCAACGCCCTGATCCTCTGGGAGGCGCAGTACGGCGACTTCGCCAACGCCGGCCAGGTGATCGTCGACACCTTCATCGCCGCCGGCGAGGCTAAGTGGGGCCAGACCAGCCGCATGACGCTGCTGCTGCCGCACGGATACGAGGGCTCGGGCCCCGAGCACTCGAGCGCCCGCATCGAGCGCTTCCTGGCGCTGGCGGCGGAGGGCAACATCCGCATCGCCAACCCCAGCACCGCGGCCCAGTACTTCCACCTGCTGCGCCGCCAGGCGTTGATCCGCAAGCCACGGCCGCTTATCGTCTTCACCCCGAAGGGGCTGCTGCGCCTCGACCGGGCCGCCGCCGCGCCGCAGGAGCTCACCGACGGTCACTTCAAATTCATCCTCGACGACCCGGCCGCGGCCGAGCGCCGCGAGAAGGTAGAGCGCCTGGTGCTCTGCACCGGCAAGGTCTTCTGGGACATGGACGGCAGCGAGCGCCGGCAGGCCGCCGAGAACGTCGCGATCGCCCGGGTCGAGCTGCTCTACCCGTTCGCCAAAGAGCAGCTGGGCGAGGTGATCGCCTCCTACCCGAATCTGGTGGAGCTGGTCTGGACGCAGGAGGAGCCGCGCAACATGGGCGCCTGGAAGGTGATGTCGCGGCGCCTGCCGGAGGTGCTGCCGGAGGGGGTCAGGCTCGGCTACGTCGGCCGCCCGACCCGGGCCAGCCCGGGCGAGGGTTACTCGGTCGCGCACGCGCGCGAGCAGGAGCGAATCGTTCTCACGGCACTGACGCCCGGTGCTTAGAGCTCCGGCGCGCGGGGCCTCCTGCGTGAGAGGAGTAGGGGGTGTCCAGCCGTGCGCTGGGTTTTTCGCCTTGCGCGTCGCCTCTCTCGCCGAGGATTCGGGGCGAAAAACAGGACGCCGCGCCCGCCTGGACACCCCCTACTCCCCTCCCACTCAGTCCGCGGCAGAGGCCCTACTGCTGTACCCGCGCGAGCAGTGTCAAGCCACGGAAGCTCAGCGACCATGGGCCGTGCGCTCTCTCGCCAAGCTGCCGTCACCTCAACCGGATCCGGAGGACGCTCGTGGCGGTCGAAGAGCGAAAAACCCAGCGACCGGGCGGACACCCCCGACCCTCTTCCCAGCGCCATGAGGAAGCCGGTGCCCGGGAAGCTGTTCGTCTGGGTCAAGCGTGTCTCATGGGTCGAGCTGGCTGTGTTCGCGGGGCTCCTCTTCTTCTGGCTGGCGCCCGGGTTCGAGACCGAGACGATGGTCTTCGGGTGGGCGCATGGGCTTGGGTTCGTCGGTCTCTGCGTGCTGATCTGGGTGGCCGCGGTTCGGCGCGAGGCGCCCTATGCCCTGCTGGCCGCGACCCTCACCCCGGTCGGGCCGCTTGGAAGTGTGATCGGGATCGAGCTGATCGAGCGGCGGGGATGGGGAATCGCGGATTCGCCGCAAAAGGCTGCGTAAAAAACCATAGATACGCTCAAAAAGCCTTGACCCCACGCTCCCAAGGCGGTATAGCTAGACGGTGACTGTTCCTTTCGGGCAGTCCCGCCTGCAGGGAACGGCGCGCGTCGGCATCCCTCCCTGGCTACCGACGCAGGTGCAGTGAGGGTCGCGCGGACCCCCTGCCTCCCGCGACCCTCCTGCACCACCTTGTGGGCGAGGGGGCGTCACGAATTTCTCAGTTTTCTCAGCACGGTCTGGAGGATGCCACCGTTCTGGAAGTAGACGATCTCGTTTGGCGTGTCGAGGCGGACCGTCACCTCGAACTGGGTGGATCCCGCGGTCACGGTCACCTTTTTCGCCTCGCCGTTTTCGAGGTCCCCGACGTTTATGACCTCCTCACCGGTTAGGCCAAGCGAATCGACCGACTCGCCGGGAGCGAGCTGCAGCGGCGCTACCCCCATCCCGATCAGGTTGGAGCGATGGATGCGCTCGAAGCTCTCGGCGATCACCGCGCGGACGCCGAGCAGCTTCGTCCCCTTCGCCGCCCAGTCGCGTGAGGACCCCGAGCCGTACTCCTTGCCGGCGAGCACGACCAGCGGCACGCCTTCCTCGGCGTAAGCCATCGCCGCGTCGAAGATCGTCGTCTCCTCGCCGCCCGGGAAGCGGCGGGTGTAACCGCCGGCCCTGTCCACCAGCCGGTTGCGCAGGCGGATGTTGGCGAAGGTGCCGCGGATCATCACCTCGTGGTTCCCCCGTCGCGAGCCGTAGGAGTTGAATTCGGCCGGCCCGACGCCTTGTTCGATCAGCCAGCGACCGGCCGGGCTGTCCTTCTTGATCGCGCCGGCGGGCGAGATGTGGTCGGTGGTGATCGAGTCGCCGAGCAGCGCCAGCACCCGGGCGCCGGCGATCGGCTCCACGGCGGGCGGCTCCGCCGGCATCCCCTCGAAGAAAGAGGGTCGCCGCACGTAGGTCGAGTCGGGCCAGGTGTAACGGTCGCCCTCCGGAACCTCAACCGCGTTCCAGTTCTCGTCGCCCTTCAAAACCTCGGCGTAGTTACGGGTGAACATCTCCGAGGCGATCGAGCTGCCGACGACCGAGTTGATCTCCTCCGAGCTGGGCCAGATGTCGCGCAGGAAGACCGGCTCGCCGTCGGGATCCTCGCCCAGCGGCTCGCTGGTCAGGTCGATGTCCATGCGGCCGGCCAGGGCGTAGGCGACGACCAGCGGCGGGCTGGCCAGGTAGTTGGCCTTGACGTCCTGGTTGATCCTGCCCTCGAAGTTGCGGTTGCCGGAGAGGACCGAGCAGACGACCAGGTCGTGCTCCTCGACCGCGGCCGAGATCTCCGGCGGCAGGGGGCCCGAGTTGCCGATGCAGGTGGTGCAGCCGTAGCCGACCAGGTTGAACTGGAGGCGATCGAGGTACTCGGTCAGCCCCGCCCGCTCGAGGTAGTCGGTGACCACGGTCGAGCCCGGCGCCAGCGAGGTCTTCACCCACGGCTTGCGCTCCAGCCCGCGCTGCACGGCGTTGCGGGCGAGCAGGCCGGCCCCCACCATCACCGAGGGGTTGGAGGTGTTGGTGCAGCTGGTGATCGCGGCGATCACGACGTTGCCGTTGTCGAGCTCGAAGCTGGTCCCGTCCTCGAGCGTCACCTCGACCTCGTCGCCCGGGCGGTTGACGATCGTCGCCTGCGGCGCCGCGGCCGGGGCGCGGCGCGGCTTGCCGTTCTCGTCGTCGTGGTCCTCACCCGGCGGGTCCGATGCCGGGAACGACTCCATGCTCGCCTCGTCGACCGGGTTCACCTCGCGCTGCACCGCGTCGGGGGCGAACTCCTCCAGCGCCGCCAGGAAGGCGCCCTTGGCCTCGCTCACCGCGACCCGGTCCTGCGGGCGTTTCGGCCCGGCGATGCTGGGCACGACCTCGCCCAGGTCGAGCTCCAGGGTGGCGCTGAAGGTGGGGTCTTCGGCGTGCTCGTCGTGGAACATCCCCTGCTCGCGGGCGTAGACCTCGACCAGCTCGATCGCCTCGGCGCGGCGGCCGGTCAGCTCCAGGTAGCGCAGGGTCTCGGCGTCGACCGGGAAGATCGCGCAGGTCGAGCCGAACTCGGGCGACATGTTGCCGATCGTCGCCCGGTCGGCCAGGCCCAGGGTCGAGAGGCCGGGGCCGAAGAACTCGACGAACTTGGAGACGACCCCGTGCTCGCGCAGCATCTCGGTCACGGTCAGCACCAGGTCGGTCGCGGTCGCTCCCTCCGGCAGCTGGCCGCCCAGCTTGAAGCCGACCACCTGCGGCAGCAGCATCGAGATCGGTTGGCCCAGCATCGCCGCCTCGGCCTCGATCCCGCCGACCCCCCAGCCCAGCACGCCGAGCCCGTTGACCATCGTCGTGTGCGAGTCGGTCCCGACCAGCGTGTCGGGATAGGCCCGCAGGGCGCCGGTGCGCTCGCTGGCGTAGACGACCTGCGAGATGTGCTCGAGGTTGACCTGGTGGCAGATGCCGGTCGCGGGCGGGACGACAGTGAAGTTGTCGAACGCCTCGCGACCCCACTTCAGGAACGAGTAGCGCTCGCGGTTGCGCTCGAACTCGCGCTCGGCGTTGAGGGCGAAGGCGCGCTCGTTGCCGAAGGCGTCGACCTGGACCGAGTGGTCGATCACCAGGTCGACGTCGACCAGCGGGTTGATCCGCTCCGGGTCGCCGCCGATCTCGGCCATCGCGTCCCGCATCGCGGCCAGGTCGACCACGGCCGGCACGCCGGTGAAGTCCTGCATCAGCACACGCGCCGGTTGGAAGGGGATCTCGACGCTGGGCTCGGCGGCCGCGTCCCAGCTGGCGATCGCCTCGACGTCGGCAGCGGTGACCGAGCGCCCGTCCTCCAACCGCAGCACGTTCTCCAGCAGCACCTTCAGCGAGTAGGGCAGGCGAGCGACGTCGAAGCGCTGCTGCAGCGCGTCGAGCCTGAAGATCTCGTAGGAGCGCCCACCGACGTCGAGGGTCGCGCGGGCACCGAAAGAGTCGCTACTGCTCACGACTCCATCCTAGGCAACGGCCTTCCCCAAGCTGGGCTGCTTTACCGCTTGTCCTCGGGGTGGCCGTCGGCGACGGCTTTTGCCGCCTTCTGGCCCGTCGCGCCGCTCTGGACGCGGACGGCGATCCCCGGGCTGGCGAGACCGAGGTGGGAGACGAGCCGCAGCGGCAGTGGTCCGACGCCGATCTCGACCTTGTCCCGCTCGACCGCCTTGACGACGGCGGCGCCGACCTGCTCCGGGGTACCGGTGCCCAGGCCCGGGGGCGACTTGGCGCCGGAGTCGGCGAACATCCCGGCTTCGCGGATGAAGCCGGGCGAGACGAGGGAGACGCCGACGCCCTTCGGGCCCAGATCGGCGCGCAACCCGAGCGCGAAGCCGCGCAGGCCGAACTTGGTCGCGTTGTAGATCGAGGTGCGGGGGCTGGCGATCTTGCCGGAGAGGGAGGAGACGAAGACGAGATGGCCCGACCCGCGCTCGACCATCGCCGGGAAGAGCGCCCGCGCCATCAGCATCGGCGCCTCCAGGTTGACCCGCAACGCCCGCGTCACCTGGTCGGGAGTGAAGTCGGTCAACCAACCGGCGCCGGGCAGGCCGGCGTTGGCGATGAGGACGTCGATCTCGCCGGCTTCGGTCGCCAGCTTTTCGGCGGCGCCCGGCTCGGCCAGATCGGCTGGTAGGACGCGGTGTCTCTCGCCGGGAAGCCCCGCCGCCATCGCTTCCAGCGCCGCCGCCCTGCGGCCGCTCAGCACCAGCTCGGCGCCGCGCTCGGCGAGCGCCCCCGCGATCGCCCGCCCCAGGCCGCCGGTGGCTCCGGTGAGCAGCGCGGTGCGACCTGAAAGTTCCATCCCAGCCGCAAGCTAGCAGCGGGATCGCCGAGAGGAATTCGGGGTCCAAGTGCGAAGAGCCACAAAATGTTTGTTTTTTGTAAGCATCCGGCCGGGCAATCGTCTACACTGCCCGCCGTTCCGAACAACCGAAACGCCGAATCCCGCCAGCCTGGAGGCGCCGCGGGAGCGGGGGAACCACGTTTTCGGGGCTAACCCGCCCGACATAGGGCGGGGGCGCAGGCTCCTTTCGCGCCAGCCCGACAGCTAACCCCGTAGGCCGACGAAGGAGATCGGTTTGCCTACGAACATCCGAAAGCTCAAGCTGGGGTTGGCTGCGGTGGCGGCGCTTGCGTCGCTTTCCTTGCTCGCCCCGACCGGCGCGTCCGCCGCCTGCGAAGGCGGCGGCCTGACGCCAGCCGAAGTCGATATGTGCACTCCTACCCCGAAGGCAAGGCTGCTAACCAACGGGATGCTGGTTCCGCCGAGGTCGGCGCCGGCGCGGGTCAAGCGCGTCATCGCCTACGCCAACAAAATCCGCAACAAGCCCTACATCTACGGCGGCGGCCACCAGACGTTCTGGGATCGCGGCTACGACTGCTCGGGCTCGGTCAGCTTCGCGCTTTGGGGCGGCAAATTCCTCGACAGCCCGCTCCCGTCCGGCCCGCTGGCCAGCTGGGGGCTAAGCGGCGAGGGGCGCTGGGTCACGGTCTACGCCAACTCCGGCCACACCTACGCCGTGATCGCCGGCTATCGCTGGGATACCTCCGGCAACACCGACGGTCGCACCGGCCCCAGCTGGCACGAAGACCTGCGTGACAACGTCGGTTACGTAGTTCGCCATCCAGCCGGTTACTAGCCGTGCCGATGGGCCGAATCCGGTCGCTAAGCGTCCGCTTTCAGCCCATCGACCGTGTACTCCGCCCCGGCCAACCGGCCGGGGCGGCTTTGTCCTTGCTTTCCTGAACCACTCGGATAACGTCAAGGTGTAACTGCTCCACCTGACATCCGCTTGGCCAACCTCACCAAGCGCTATGGCGAGGTCCGGGCGGTTGCGGGCATCGACCTCGAGATCGAGCGCGGTGAGTTCTTCACCCTGCTCGGCCCTTCCGGCTCCGGCAAGACGACGACGCTGCGGATGATCGCCGGTTTCGAGGCGCCCAGCGAGGGCACGATCGAGTTGGCCGGAAGGGACATGAGCGGCGTGCCGCCCTACGACCGGCCGGTCAACACCGTGTTTCAGGACTACGCGCTGTTTCCGCACATGACGGTCGGCGAGAACGTCGCCTACGGGCTGCGCGTGGCCGGCGTCTCAAAGGCCGAGCGGGCGCGTAGACGGGACGAGGCGCTGGAGATGGTTCGCCTGCCTGGCTACGGCGACCGCAGACCGGGCGAGCTTTCGGGTGGGCAGCGCCAGCGGGTCGCCCTGGCCCGGGCGATCGTCAACCGGCCCGAGGTGCTGCTGCTCGACGAGCCGCTCGGCGCCCTCGACCTGAAGCTGCGCGAGCAGATGCAGGTCGAGCTGAAGACGATCCAGGCCGACGTCGGCATCACCTTCGTCTACGTCACCCACGACCAGGACGAGGCGCTGACGATGAGCAACCGGATCGCCGTCTTCAACGCCGGCCGCATCGAGCAGGTCAGCCCTCCGGTCGAGCTCTACGAGCATCCGGCGACCGAGTTCGTCGCCGGCTTCGTCGGCGTCTCCAACCTGCTCGAGCGAGACGGTGCCCGCTTCACGATCCGCCCCGAGAAGATCCAGCTGCTCGACCCGGAGACCAGCCCGAACGGCCTCCGGACCGAGCGCGGACGCATCGCCGAGGTCGCCTACGCGGGAATGCTCACCCGCTACACCGTCGCCCTCGACGCGGGAGGAGAGCTTCAGCTCGTGCGTCAGAACGTGGAGGCGACGGCAGCCGACGCTGCCGCGCAGGGGAAGGAGGTCCTCGTGGGTTGGCGCCCGGAGCACGCGGTCGCCGTCCGCGGGAAATCGACTACCGAGGAGGAATCGCCGTGAGGACTAGGAACGCAAACCCGCAACGGACCGCCTGGCTCGTCATCGCAGGCCTGCTCGCCTTCATGTTGCTGCTCGCCGGTTGCGGCGACAGCGACGACGACACGACCAGCGCAGAACTGACCAAGGTCGGCAAAGGAGAGGGTCAGGTCGACCTGATCTCCTGGGCTGGCTACGTCGAACCGGAATGGACCAAACCCTTCGAAGGGGAAACGGGCTGCAAAGTCAACAATAAGGTCGCCGGCACCTCCGACGAAATGGTGCAGCTGATGCGGAGCGGTCAGTACGACGGGGTCTCCGCCTCCGGCAACGCCTCGGCCCGGTTGGTCGAGGGCGGTGACGTCGACCCCGTCAACGTCGACCTCGTTCCCAATTACAAAACGATCTTCGACGATCTGAAGGACCAGCCCTACAACACCTTCGACGGGACCCATTACGGCATCCCCCACGGGCGTGGCGCCAACCTGCTGATGTGGAACAAAAACGCGGTCAAACCCGCCCCGGATTCCTGGGACGTGATGCTCGATCCAGCGAAGGCGGCCAAATACAAAGGCAAGATCAGCGCCTACGACGACCCGATCTACATCGCCGACGCGGCCGTCTACCTGAAAGCCCACCAGGCCGATCTCGGAATCGAGAACCCCTACCAGCTGAACGACGAGCAGTTCGAAGCCGCGGTCGACCTGCTGAAAGAACAGCGGCCACTGGTCGGCGAATACTGGTCCGAAGCCGCCAAGCAGATCTCGGCCTTCGCCAACGAAGACGCCGTGGTCGGCACCACCTGGCAGTACCAGTACTTCGAACTGGAAGGCGAAGGCGAGCCGGTCGCGGCGAGCCCGGCGAGCCAGGGATTCCTGCCCTCCGAGGGCGCGACGGGCTGGTCGGACACCTGGATGATCAGCTCCGAAGCCAAAAATCCCAACTGCATGTACATGTGGATGGACTACATCGTCTCGCCGAAAGCGAACGCACAGGTCGCCGAATACTTCGGCGAGGCGCCGGCGCAGAGCTTGGCCTGCGAAGAGACCGCCGAGAAAGGCTTCTGCGCCAAATACCATGCCGAAGACCCCGGCTTCTGGAAACGGGTCTACTACTGGGAAACCCCGGTGGCGGACTGCGGCGACGGATCCGGCGACTGCAAGGACTACAACGAGTGGGTCCAGGCCTGGACCACGATCAAAGGCTGACCCGGCAGAGCGCGATCGATGACGACTGAAGCGATCGCGGAGAAGAGGTCGGCGGGCCACCGGCTCGCCGACCTCTTCCAGCGTCGGCCCCGCCTCCAGGTCGGAGCCCTCCTCGCCGGGCCGGTCGGTTGGTTGGTGATCGGCTACCTGGGATCGCTGGCGGTCCTGCTGATCGCCGCCTTCTGGACCGTCGACCCGCTCAGCGGCGAGATCGTCCACGGCTTCGGCCTCGAGAACTTCGAAACGCTGATCGAGGAACCGGTCTACCGGGACATCGCACGGCGGACGATCCTGGTCGCGGCCCTGGTCACCCTCACCGACGCCGTGCTCGCCTTCCCGATCGCCTTCTACATGGCCAAGGTGGCGAGCCGCCGCACCACGGCGATCCTCGTCGTCGCGGTGCTGCTGCCGCTCTGGTCGAGCTACCTGGTCAAGGTCTACTCGTGGCGGACGATGCTCTCCAACGACGGGGTGCTCAACTGGGCGCTCGAGCCGTTCGGGCTGGAAGGACCCGGCTTCGGCATCGTCGCCGTCTGGCTGGTTATGAGCTACCTCTGGCTTCCGTACATGATCCTGCCGATCTACGCGGGGCTCGAGCGCGTCCCGAACTCGCTGATCAGCGCTTCCGAGGACCTCGGCGCCTCGCCGTTCACCACCTTCCGGCGGGTGATCCTGCCGCTCGTCTTCCCGGCGGTCGTCGCCGGCTCGATCTTCACCTTCTCACTGACCCTGGGCGACTACATCACGCCGCGGCTGGTCTCCAACGACCAGTTCATCGGCAACGTCGTCTTCAACAACATCGTCAACAACCTGCCCCTGGCCTCCGCCTTCGTGCTGGTCCCGATCGTGGTCATGGTCGGCTACCTGCTGGTCGCGCGCAAGCTCGGCGCCTTCGAGCACGTATGAGGAGCGTGAGCCGGTGAGACTCTCGAAGAGATCGACCCTCCTGCTCCGCCTCGCGGTGGGAATCGCGCTGGCCTTCATCTACATCCCGTTGATCGTGATCGTTATCTACGCCTTCAACGCGAGCAACATCGTCGAGTGGCCTCCACCTGGCCTCACCCTCGACTGGTTTCCGAAGGCGATCGAAAGCCAGGGAGCGCGGGACGCGTTCGTCACCTCCCTGAAGGCGGCGGCCGCGGCAACCGCGATCGCGCTCGTGCTCGGCACCCTCGCCGCGCTCGCCGTCGCCCGCCACCGCTTCTTCGGACGGGAGACGATCTCGTTCCTGGTCGTGCTGCCGATCGCGCTGCCGGGGATCGTCACCGGCGTCGCCCTCAGCAACACCTTCACCCAGGTGCTCGGCATCGACCTCGGGCTCTTCACCGTGATCGTCGGCCACGCAACCTTCTGCATCGTCGTCGTCTACAACAACGCCGTTGCCCGTCTGCGCCGCCTCTCGACGTCTTTCGAGGAGGCCTCGGCCGACCTCGGTGCCCACACCTGGCAGACCTTCCGCTTCGTCACGTTTCCGACCCTCAGGACCGCGTTGGTCGCCGGCGCCCTGCTCGCCTTCGCCCTCTCCTTCGACGAGATCATCGTCACCACGTTCACGATCGGCGCCGGCCAGGAAACGCTGCCGATCTGGATCTTCCGCAACCTCTTCCGCCCCAACCAGCTGCCGATCGTCAACGTCGTCGCCGTGCTGGTGGTGCTGATCTCGATCGTCCCCGTCTACCTCGCCTACCGGCTCACCCGCGCGGAAGGTGGCGGCGCCGCGGCGCCAGGCGGCGGTCAGGTCGCCGCTGAGTCGACCGCGATCCCGTAACTGCCCCGTGGCGGCCGACTGCGTGGCCGACGACGTCCTTGACGTGGCGTGCGCCGATGACCCCCATCGGCGCACGCCACGCATTGCGTACCTCACTACTCAGATAAGGCGGATCAGAGCGCTGCTAGCCTTCCGATCCTGTGGCTGAGAAGTCCACCTGTTCTCCGGCTGTGTTAAATCCTTTCAGCGGCACGGAGCCACTCAATTCGCCCGTTTGATTTGTGCCCAGAAAGACGCAGATTCCGGACTCGTACGAGACTTTCAAGCCGAGTTTAATTGTGAGTTTTAGCCAGAATTTAGGCAGAAACTGCACATCCAAGATCACCTGAATACCAACCCCCGGCGGTGCCTTGATCGTGCAGTTTGGATGTGTGATTTCGATTGATTTTCCAACCGGGCACTCTATATCCATTGTATTGGCGCCGCTGGCTTTTTTCCCGATTGTGAGCACATAGGCGCAACCGTTCGTGTGGATGCTCCACGTATTCCCTTCGCCTGTTGTGTGGCATTTCGCGAATTTCGGCGTGACTGTGACGGAGGTCACTGTCGTTGCCGAAAGTGTGCCTTCGTACGACGCTTCGTCGCACGCGATTTTGCCTTCTGCACCGGTTATGCTGAACTCGGTCCTTTCAGTGCCTTCCTCGACGCCTTTGACGATCGTGTGCGACGTTTCCGACGTGTAGTGTCCGCCCGTTTCCGCGCTGGCACCGACGGCTGCAAGAGCCGCCGCGATCAAGACGAGGACCCCAACTGCTGACAACTTCTGCTGCGTATTCATATCCCGTTCCCTTCGAATCTTGAAAGGCGGGCGTCGTGCCGGCCGGCGAGGCGGCGCCTTTCCTGTATGGAGCCCTCATAGCTACCGTACGGTGAACTCGCGAGCAAGAACTTTTGAATGAGCGGAAACTTCTATCGATCCAGAAGCTGGGGCCATGTGGGTTTTCCCCTGTAACTGACATGCGATGCGCACGCGCGTGCGCGAAAGTGCGCGGACCCAGGTGCCGAAAGCGCGCAGGTGCGAAACCGCGCGCCTGCCCCCCGAGGGGGGGCTCAGCTTGGCGAAATCTAGTCCTGCCGGGCCAGGCGCTCGGCCTCCTCGGCGCCGACGTAGGGCGCCAGGGTCAGCTCGACCAGGTCCGGGAGCAGCTTCTCCAGCCGCTCGGTGCGGCCGGCGCTGATCTCGCGCACGATCAGCGAGAGGATGCCGCCGACCAGGGTCTCCTCGGTCGCCTCGGGCAACGGCCGCTCGCCGCTGTGCTCGGGCCGGCCGGCCTTGAGGATCTCGACGAAGCCCTGCATCGAGGCGCGGTGGCGGGCGGCGATCTCACCGCCCGCGGCGATCGGCTCGATCATGCAGATGCGCGCCAGCTCCGGCTCTCCGGCGAGGAAGCGCAGCATCGTCGCCAGCGCCGCTCGCACCTTCTGCGGCCAGTCCTCGAAGGATTCGGCCGCCGCCTGCATCGAGGCGCGGATGTGGTCGGCGACCATCTCGTAGGCGGCGAGGAAGCAGGTTTCCTTGTCGGCGAAGTGCTCGTAGAAGGTGCGGCGGGAGACCGACGCCGCCTTGGTGATGTGGGCGACGGTGGTGGCGTTGTAGCCGCGCTCGGCGACGGTGTCGACCAAGGCCGTGATGATCCGCTCGCGCTGGTTCTGGACGATGAACTCGCGCGGCAGGCCGTGGCGGCCGGCGGGCAACCGGGGTGCTCCCTCTGCCATGGGACCGACCTTAGAACATGTCTCATGATCCAGCGTGTGCGGCTGGCGAGCGCCGAACCAAGCGGGACCAGGACGCAGGGAGGGCGAATAGCCCTGCCTATTCGGCCGACTGAGGACGCCGCCCCGCGACGCGTCCGCCGCCGCCAGACGTGCGCGGGGGGTCATGAGACATGTTCTTGATGCAGTGGCTGGACTGCGAGCTCGTCCTCGGCGGCGCGCGAGCCGAGGTACGGCATCGTCGCCATGTAGATCAGCTCCGGCAGGAATTCCTCGCCGCGCTCCATCGCGCCGGATTCGATCTTCGCCAGGATCGTCCCGTAGATGGTCCCGGCGGCGATTTCGGCCGTGCAGCGGGACACCGGCCCTCGCTTCCCGACCTCGCCGCGGCCACCGTCGAGGAGGTCGGCGCAGCGCTGCATGATGCGGTCGCGGCGGTCCTGGGCACCCCTGCCGGCCCCGTTCACGGCGACGAGGAAGAAGCGGGCGCGAACCGGGTTCTCCTGCAGGTAGCGCATCGCCGCCCAGCCCGCGGCCCAGATTCGGTCGTGCCAGGTAGAAGTCGCCTCGTGAGCCGCGGTCAGCCGCTGGCAGAAGTCGGCGGTGACCTCGTCATGGACGCTGAGGAAGCAGTCCTCGAGGTCGGCGAAGCAGCGAGTGAAGTGGCGGTGGTCGACATGGGCCCGCTCGCAGAGCGCATCGACGCCGACCGCGGCGAAGCCCTGGTTGCCGATCAGGTCGACGATCGCCGCCGCCAGGCGCTCGCGCGCCGGGTCGCGGCCTCTGCCGGCGCCGTTCACATAGGACAAGGAAGCGTTCCAGCCAAACTCCCCGCGCTGGCTTGCCCCGGGAAGGAGGGCACTAGGCGGCCGCCCGCGCCTGCGCCGCCTCCGCCGCGCGAGCCGCCTCGACCTCCCCCACGTACGGCGTCAACGTCACCTGCAGCATCTCCGGCAGCAGCTCCTTCAGGTCCTCGACGCGCCCGGCGACCAGGCGCTGGTGGACGAGCCAGGCCAGGCCCCCGGCGATCGCGACCTCGAGGCCCTCCGGCAGGCGCCCCGCCCGCGGGTTCAGCTCCCTTCCCTCGCGCAGCTTCGGCGCCGTGCTCTCCAGCATCGCCTGGTAGCGGGCCAGCGCCGCGCCTCCGGCCGCCTGCGCCTCGACGATGCAGAGCTTGGCCCGAGCCTGCTCGTTGACGACCATCTCGAGGAATATCTCCAGGCCGGCGGCGATCTGGTCCGGCCAGGCCTGCTGGGGATCGAGCAGCTCGACGAAGACCTCCCGGGCAGCGTCGACGTTCTCGTCGAAGGCGGCGAGGAAGCACTCTTCCTTGTCGGCGAAGTGCTCGTAGAAGGTGACGAGGGCGACCCGCGCCGTCTTCGCGATCAGCTCGATCGTGGTCTTCTGGTAGCCCCGCTCGGCGACCAGCTCCGCGGTGGCGAGCAGCATTCGCTCGCGTTGATTCTGGGCGACGAAGTCGCGCGGCACGAGGTGGCGACCCGGGGGGAGCTTCGAAAGACGCTCGGAAATCGAGCGTGAGTCGGCCATCCCAAAACGGTACCAAAACATGCAGCCAATGTCTACTGGCTTTTTCTACAGAAATTCCCGCCTTTTGACCACGGCGGTTTTTGAAAGCTGCTATATCTAGACAAAAGGTTCTCGTTTTCAAAGAGGTTGCACGGTGGCGGAAGACAACTCCAGCCAGCTTGAGCAAACGGTCTCGGTGGCGCCCTTCCCGGGACAGCGAACCCGCCCCGCTCGGCAGCGCCTGATGGAGGCGATGCTGGCGGCCAGCGGCGAGCTCGGCTACGAGGGGGTGGCGGTCCGACACGTGATCGAGCGGGCGAAGACCAGCCGCGCGACCTTCTACAAGAACTTCGAGGACCGCGAGGACTGCTTCACGCAGGCCCACCGCGATGCCTGCGACTGGCTCTACCGGCGCCTGGTCGGCGCCGCCAAACGGCGCCAGTCCTGGCGCGCGGGGCTGCGCGCCGCGATGGCCGAGCTGCTCGAGTTCTGCGCCAACCAGCCGGCGATCGCCAAAGCCCTCTTCGTCGAGGTCCACGCCGTCGGCGAGCCGGCGCTGGCCCAGCGTCGCGATCTGATGGAGCGCCTCTCCCGCGCACTCGATGGCGCGCGCCGCGAGATTCCCTCTCGCCAAGCTCCACCTCCTGTTACGTCGACCTTCATAGTAGGGGCGATCGACACCCTTGTGTCGGCGAAATTGATGGACGGCGACGGCGAGCGGGCGCCGGAGATGCTGCCCGGCCTGCTCCACTTCGTCGTCATGCAGTACTTCGGCGAGGACGCCGCCTGGGAAGAGATGACCGCGGCCCCGCTCGCCACCTGGCAGGCGCGCCGCGAGGCCGCCTCCCAGGGGCCGAACAGCTGAAGATTTCGCCCCGAGCCTCCCGCCAGCCCAGAATTGACACTTTTGGCGCGGAATTGTTACATTACATCCCCCGAGGTGATGTAATAATGGCCCGCATGAAGCGACTGCAGATATCGATCGAGCCCGAGCTGGACGAGGCGGTCGAGCGACGCGCCGAAGAAGAGGGGCTCTCGAAGGCGGAGGTGATCAGACGTTGCGTGCGGGAACGAGTCAAACCATTGCCCCCGATCGAGGAGGACCCCTTCTTCAAGCTGTGCGGCACCGTCGAGGGGGATCCCGACAGCAGTATGACCATCAACGACGTCGTCTACGGGCTTTCGCGGGACTACCAGTGATCTTTGCGGACTCGTCGTTCCTGATCGCCTATCTGATCGAGCGGGATCGACACCATGAGGCCGCCGTTCGGCTCTACGAGCAGCTCGCCATCAAGCGGGTCGCGATCACGAATCACATTCGGGGCGAGACTTGGACCTGGCTGCGCTCCAAAGCCAGGCATGAGAAGGCCGTTGCCTTCCTCGACAGCGTCGGAAGGGGCGACGGATACATCGAGGTAAGCCACGTCTCCGAGGAACTCGAAGACGAGGCTCTGCGCTGGCTCCGCCGACACGACGGGCGCGAGTACTCCTTCGCCGACGCGACCAGCTTCGCCTTCATGCGGGCCAAGGGGATCGAGGAGGCGCTCGCCTTCGACGGCGACTTCGCCGCCGCCGGCTTCACAGAATTGCGTCCGTAGCCCTCGCCTAGAGCGGGATGTTGCCGTGCTTGCGCTTCGGCTGCTCGACCCGCTTGCTCTGCAGCATGCGCAGCGCCCGGATCAGCTTGGGGCGGGTCTGGCGCGGCTCGATCACGTCATCGATGTAGCCGCGCTCGGCCGCCGAGTAGGGGTTGGCGAAGTGGGCCTTGTAGTCGTCGATCAGCTTCTGGCGCCGCTCGTCGGGGGTCGGCGATGAGCCGATGTCCTTGCGGTAGATGATGTTGACCGCGCCCTCGGGGCCCATCACCGCAACCTCGGCGGTCGGCCAGGCGACGTTGAAGTCGGCCAGCATGTGCTTGGAGTTCATCACGTCGTAGGCGCCGCCGTAGGCCTTGCGGGTGACGACGGTCAGCTTCGGCACCGTCGCCTCGGTGAAGGCGTAGAGCAGCTTGGCGCCGTGGCGGATGATCCCGTTCCACTCCTGGTCGGTGCCGGGGAGGAAGCCGGGGACGTCGGTGAAGGTCAGCAGCGGCACGTTGAAGGCGTCGCAGGTGCGGACGAAGCGAGCCGCCTTCTCGGAGGCCTCGATGTCGAGCACGCCGGCCAGGTGGGCCGGCTGGTTGCCGACGATCCCGACCGGGAAGCCGTCGAGGCGGGAGAAGCCGCAGACGATGTTCTTGGCGAAGTGCTCGTGGACCTCGAGGAACTCCTCGTCGTCGACGATGCGGGAGATCACGTCGCGCATGTCGTAGGGCTTGGAGGGGTCGTCGGGGACGAGCGTGTCGAGCTCGGTGTCTTCGCGCTCGGGGTCGTCGCTCGGCTCGAAGCGCGGCGGCGGCTCGAGGTTGTTGGCGGGCAGGAAGCTGAGCAGGTAGCGGACGTCCTCGAGGCAGCTCTCCTCGTCCTCGGCGGCGAAGTGGGCGACGCCGGACTTGCTGTTGTGGCTCATCGCCCCGCCCAGCTCCTCGAACTCGACTTCCTCGCCGGTCACGGTTTTGATCACTTCGGGGCCGGTGATGAACATGTGCGAGGTCTCTTTGACCATGAAGATGAAGTCGGTCATCGCCGGCGAGTAGACGGCGCCGCCGGCGCAGGGGCCCATGATCAGGCTGATCTGGGGGATCACGCCCGAGCACTGGACGTTGCGGACGAAGACGTCGCCGTAGGCGCCGAGCGAGACGACCCCCTCCTGGATCCGCGCCCCGCCCGAGTCGTTGATCCCGATCACCGGCGCCCCGACCTGGGCCGCGAGGTCCATCACCTTGCACATCTTCTCGGCCATCACCTCGCCGAGACTCCCTCCGAACACCGTGAAGTCCTGGGAAAAGACAAAAACAGCTCTTCCTTCAATGGTGCCGTGGCCGGTGACGACCGCGTCCCCCCAGGGGCGCTTCTTCTGCATCTCGAAGTCGTAGGTGCGGTGGCGGACGAAGGTGTCCAGCTCCTCGAAGGTGCCTGGGTCGAGCAGCTTTTCGACCCGCTCGCGGGCCGTCATCTTGCCCTTCGCGTGCTGCTTCTCGACAGCCTCCTCGGAGGCGGAGTGGATCGCGGCCTCGCGCAGCTCGCGCAGGTAGGCGAGCTTCTCGTCGTGGGTGACGGGGTTTCTCTCGCGCATCGGGGCGCGGGAGTCTATTAAGAGTCGGCCCCGAGGCTGCCGAGCCTCGGGACCGACTCTCAGGGCTCAGAATTCGGCGCAGATGGCCTGTGCCTCGACCGACCAGTTGACGGCGCTGGCGGCCGCCTCGCGAGCCACGGCGGTCCAGCCCGTCCGTTTGCCCTCGGCGTTGGCCGGCGTGGGGGCCGACTCGGTGACGGCAACCAGGACGTCGCCGCCGATGACTTTGGCGCCGCCGCCGACGACCTGCTTGCCGGTCGGGCAGGTGGCGGTCACCGTCTTCGTCGCTTCCGACGTGTTGCTTGCGCTCTCGGCCGGCACGTAGGAGACGTTCTTGACCAGCTGCCCGAGGAAGCTCGGCGCCAGTTTCGCTCCCGTCACGGCCCCTTCCTGGATCTTGCCGGTGGTGACCGCGTCGGCGGCGATCTTGGAGGCGGTGACGGCGTTGTTCGCCAGCTTGGCGCCGGTCACGGCGCCGTCTTTCAGCTTCGCGGTGGTGACGACGCTGCCGCCGAGGTCGACGGAGCGGACGCCACCGTCGAGGAGCTGGCTGGAGCCGACCGCCCCGGGCGCGATCTTCGTCCCGATCACCGCCCCGTTGCGGATCTTCGGCGTCGTCACGGCGCCGTTTCGCAGTTTGGGCGTGGTCACCGCGCCTTTCGCGATGCTCTTGGCCTTGACCGAGTTCTTGCTTGCGGTCGTCGCCGCGTAGGTGGCTCCGCTGAGCGCCACGAAGAGCGCGACGCACGAGAGCACGTTGGCGACGGACAGGTGCTTCTTGAAGAGATTCACTCGCTTCTCCTTTGTCTTCATGCGCTGGTGAAGGGCTGCTTCTGCGGCTCAGCCAAGCGGTCGAGGAAGCGCTCGAGGTCGTCCTCGCCGAGGCCGGTGTCCTCGCTCGCGCGGACCTCGACCCGCGTGCCGAAGCCCTTCTCGGCCATCGTCACCTCAACCCCCTCGACCGCCTTGAGTAGCTCTTCCAGCTCCGGCTCGGACTTCATCAGCGTCCGCGATGCCTCGATCATGGCCTCCGCTTCAACCGTCGCCGCGCCGTTCCTGCCGCTCTGCCCAAGTGACCGAGCTTTTGCATCCCATGCGTGCAAAAGCTCGTTGTTCTCTCGATTGACAGACCGCCCGGGGGTGGATAGCGTCGCCGCGGCGACCCAGGACACGGTCCAGATCCTGGTCGGCTTGTAGGCGAGCGCCGCGGGCGTGCGCGAGCTGACGCTGCGGGTTCCGGCGGCGGCGCTGGAGGAGGTCCTCGACGCCGTGCTGCCGGCGCTTCCCGGCGGCGTCCACCTGAGGGAAGACGGCGACGAGGCGGAGCTGGCGATCCTCTCCATACCGGGCACGCCGCAGCCGGAGGAGCTGCGCCGCCTTGCCGCACCGCACCTGGTCGAGCTGAGCGAGGCGGAAGCCTCCGAGGACTGGCGCGAGCGTCGCCTCGCCCGCTACGAGCCGCTGATCGTCGCCGACCGCTTCCTCGTCCGGCCCGATTGGGGGCCGCCGGCAGACGATCCGAACCTGGTCGAGATCGTGCTCGAGCAGACCAACGCCTTCGGCACGGGGGCCCACCCCACCACCCAGGCGTGCCTGGCGCTCCTCTGCGCCGTGCGGGGCGGCGGCTCGTTCGCCGATTACGGCTGCGGCTCCGGAGTCCTCTCGATCGCCGCGGCAAAGCTGGGCTGGTCGCCGGTGATCGCGGTCGACCGCGACGAGGCCAGCGTCGAGGCGACGCGCCGTAACGCAGCCCGCAACGAAGTCGAGGTCGAGACGCGACGGATCGATGTGACCGCCGAGCCTCCCCCCGCCGCGGACACGGTCGCCGCCAACGTCCCGCCGGAGATACATACGAGCCTGGCGGCCGGGGTGGACCGCGCCCCGGCACAGGCGATCGTCTCCGGTTTCAAGCCGCCAGAAGCCGAGGCGGTGGCCTCCGCTTGGGGCGCGCACGGATTGGGGGCGGACGAGCGACTTCAGGCGCGGGAGTGGACGGCGCTCCTCCTGCGATGAGCCAGCCCGTGGGACAGACGAGGACCGAGGTCCCCTCCCGCGAGCCGGGAGGCACGGTGACGACGGTGATCTCGGCCAGCCGCGACGTCGAGCAGGGGGCCCGTTCGATGTTGGTCATTGCCGAGGGCCTGTTCAGGCTCGACGTCATCCCCCACGACGACACGATGCAGACGATCGTCCGCAACCTCTCCTCCGAAGCGGCAGTCGAGCTGCGGCTCAGCCCGGTGGGCGGCGCCTCCTACCTGCTCGGCGACGGGCAGGAGTCGCTGGTGCCTTCGACGGGTCGCTTCGGCGGCGAGGTCGTGCTGAGCGGCGATGACGGCGCGCAGCGCGCGGTGGCGATGGTCCTCGTCGGCTCGGTCTGCCACCTCGAGCGCGGCGTGACCAGCTTCACCGCGCAGGCGACGCTGCTCTAGAAGAAGGCGCCGCCCTTGTACTCGCCGAAGACGTCGCGCATGGCGCCGCAGACCTCGCCGATCGAGGCGTTGGTCGCGAGCGCGGCGCGGATCGGGCGCAGGAGGTTGCCGTCGCCGCGAGCCACGTCGCGAAGGGCCTCCAGCTTCTCGTCGACCGCGGCCTGGTCCCGGTTCTGCTTGAAGGCCGCCAGCCTGGCCAGCTGGCGCTGCTCGGACTCGGGGTCGACGCGGAGGATGTCGACGTCGTCGACCTGGTCGGTGACGTACTCGTTGACGCCGACGATGATGTCCTGGCCGGAGCTGTAGCGCTGGTGGTAGGAGAGCGCCGACTCCTCGATCTCGCGCTGCATGAACTCCAGCGCCTCGACCGAGCCGCCCAGCTCCTCGACCTTCTCCATCAGCTCCTTGGCGCGAAGCTCGATCTCGTCGGTCAGCGACTCGACGAAGTAGGAGCCGGCGAAGGGATCGACCGTGTCGGCGACGCCGGACTCGTGGGCGAGCACCTGCTGGGTGCGCAGGGCGATCCGCGCCGAGCGCTCGGTCGGCAGCGCCAGCGCCTCGTCGAAGCCGTTGGTGTGAAGTGACTGGGTGCCGCCGGCGACCGCGGCGAAGCCCTGCAGGGCGACGCGGATGATGTTGACCTCGGGCTGCTGGGCCTGCAGCGTGACGCCGCCGGTCTGGGTGTGGAAGCGGATCTTCATCGAGTCGGGGTCCTGGGCCCCGAACCGCTCCTTGACGATCTCCGCCCACATCCGCCGCACGGCGCGGAACTTGGCGACCTCTTGGAAGACGTTGTTGTGGCCGTTGAAGAAGAAGGCGAGGCGGGGGGCGAACTCGTCGATCTTCAGCCCCCGCTCCAGCGCCGCCTCGACGTAGGCGATCGCGTTGGAGAGCGTGAAGGCGACCTCCTGCACGGCCGAGCAGCCCTTCTCGCGGATGTGGTAGCCGGAGATCGAGATCGTGTTCCATTTCGGCACGTTCTCGCGGCAGTACTCGAAGATGTCGGTGGTCAGCCGCATCGTCGGCGCCGGCGGGTAGATGTAGTTGCCGCGCGCCATGTACTCCTTCAGCACGTCGTTCTGGACGGTGCCGCGCAGCTTCTCCGAAGGCACCCCCTGCTCCTCGCCGACCAGCTCGTAGAGCAGCAGCAGGATCGCCGCCGGCGCGTTGATCGTCATCGAGGTCGAGACCCCCCCGAGCGGGATCCGCTCGAAGCAGATCCGCATGTCCTCGATCGTGTCGATCGGGACGCCGGTCCTCCCCACCTCGCCCTGGCAGAGCGGATCGTCGGAGTCGCGGCCGAGCTGGGTCGGCAGGTCGAAGGCCATCGAGAGGCCGGTCGAGCCGTGCTCGATCAGGTAGCGGTAGCGCTCGTTGGTGTCTTCGGGGGTGGCGAAGCCGGCGTACTGGCGCATCGTCCAGCGCCGGTCGCGGTACATCCGCTCGTGGATGCCGCGCGTGAAGGGTGGCTCACCCGGCTCGCCGAGGCGCTGCTCGAGGCCCGGAGCGACGTCCTCCTCGGTGTAGAGGGGCTTGATCTCGATCCCGGAATCGGTGAAGACGCGCTCGTCGTCGGGGCCGACGACCGGACCGATCGTGCGCGGGATCTCGTCGGTGGACCTGGCTGCGTCGCTCACTCGTCGCAGGATATTGGGGGACGGCGGCAACGGGGCTGCGCTCAGCCGTAACAAAGGCGCAAGGAAAACCGGCTTGTTTTCAACCGCGCCTGGGACTAGCCTGAACCCGCAATCGACCGCCGTCCGCAGGGGAAGAGCAGGGCGGCCCGGGAGGAAAGATGAACCTGATGACCCAGCCTCGGAGGCGGGGCAAGAAGCGACTGGCAGCCGCGCTCGCCGCGGTTGCAACCGTGTTCCTGGTCTCCGCTCCAGCCGCCTCGGCGGCGAGCGACCCGCTTGCCGGCGGCGCCACGACTATCGAACTCGGCCAGGGGTTCCTCAAAAAGGCCGGAAAAAGAGGGGTCAAGGTGCTCGGCGTCAGCCCGGCGAGCGTGGGCGGGCGGACCGTCGTGCTCCCGGTCGCGCAGGGTGCGCTGGACCCGCTGAACGGGCAGGGAACCGTCGTCCACGCCGGCGAAATCAGCTTCAAGCACGGCAAACGAAGCGCCCGGGTCGGCGGACTCGTTCTCGACACGGCAACGGCGTCCCTGAACGGCCTCGTCGCCGGCCTACCGGTCAAGTTCGCCTCGGTGGAAGGTCTCAGCTTCTCTCGCAACGGCTTCGGGGTAAACCTCGCGATCGCGAAGCTGGCGCTGACCGGCAGCGCCGCGAAACTGCTCAACGCGAAGCTCGGCTTCAGCGGCAAAAAAGCCAAAGGGAAAAAAACCTACGCCGCTGGCGCCAGCAAGAAAAAAGGGAAAGCCGTCCCCAAGAAGCCCTTCGAAGGCAAACAGGTTCTCGGCGCCGCGTCGAGCGCCACGCAGCCGCTGGCGGTGACGATCCTGCCGAGCGGCAAGGCGAAATTGGCGCCAGATCTGGAAACCGTGACGAAACTGTTCCTGGCCGGGGCGACCGGCGAACCGATCCCGCCGGCCGAGCTCGAACCGGGCCCACCCCCGGCCGTGAACCTGCCGATCGCGGGTGGGATCCTGGCGCCGAACGGCTCGGCCGGCGTGCTGCAGACGCTCGGCGGCGAAAAGCTCAGCAAAGGGCCGGTGACGACGATCACCAGCAACCTCTGGGTCGACCTCGGGCTAAAAGTGACGACGGCCGAGGTGGAGGTGACGGGCTTCCCCGAAGCTCCGGGCAAACTCGGGCGGGTGCCCAACGCCTTGCTCGATCTCTCGGCGGCCACGGTCGGCTCGGACCCGGCGGCGCGAACGGTGTCGGTGGCCAACGCCGTCCTGCGGATGTCGGCCGAGGGCGCGGCGACCCTCAACGCCCTCTACGGCACCGACTTCAAAGCGGGCGACCCGCTGGGCAGCATCTCGTTCACGGCGCAGGCCCAGTAGGCGGCGCCCAAAACGAGCCTGGAGAAAGGGGCGGCCGAGCGGTCGCCCCTTTCTAGTCCGAGGCCCCGACCAGGCGCTCGATGCCGGCTTGCTCGATCGTCCGACGCAGGCCTTGGCGCAGGTCGATCTCCGGCTTCCAACCGAGCAGGTCGCGAGCACGACCGATGTCCGGCTGGCGCTGCTGCGGGTCGTCGACCGGCAGCGGCTCGTAAACGATCTCTGAACGGGACTCGGTCACCTCGATCACGGTCTTGGCCAGCTCCAACAGGGTGAACTCGTCCGGGTTGCCGATGTTGACCGGCAGGTGCGCGTCGGACTCGGCCAGGGCGATGATGCCGCGGATCAGGTCGTCGACGTAGCAGAAGCTGCGCGTCTGGCTGCCCTCGCCGAAGACGGTGAGCGGCTGGTCCTGCAGCGCCTGGCGGAGGAAAGTCGGGATCGCGCGACCGTCGTTCGCCCGCATCCGCGGCCCGTAGGTATTGAAGATGCGGACGATCGAGGTATCGACTCCCTGCTGGCGGTGGTAGGCCATCGTCATCGCCTCGGCGTAACGCTTGGCCTCGTCGTAGACGCCGCGCGGTCCGATCGGGTTGACGTGTCCCCAGTAGTCCTCTCGCTGCGGGTGCACCTCGGGATCGCCGTAGACCTCGCTGGTCGAGGCGAGCAGGAAGCGGGCACGCTTGAACTTGGCGACCCCGAGCATGTGGTGGGTGCCGTGCGAGCCGACCTTGAGCGTGTGCAGCGGCAGGCGCAGGTAGTCGATCGGGCTGGCCGGCGAGGCGAGGTGGTAGACGAAGTCGACGTCGTCGGCGATATCGACGTACTTGATGATGTCGATGTGACGGAATTCGAACTTGGGGTCACGGATGTGGGCAATGTTCTGCAACGACCCCGTCTCCAGGTTGTCGATGCAGATCACGCGGTGGCCGCCTTCCAGCAGTCGCTCGCAGAGATGGGAGCCGAGGAAGCCGGCGCCGCCGGTTACTACGCAAGTGCTCATCGCGGCGATGCTACAGGGGTTTGCTCGACCCGGACGGTTCCGCGATTTCGTGCAATTTCCATCCTTTTCGGCCGACCACCCGTCCAGGAGGGGGGAGAGATCGTCCCCGTCCCTAGCTCTGCCTGAAAGGTTCGGACAACCGGGCGGGACCGGTGCCAGGGGGTGCGTGGGGTGGCTGACTCGAAAAGCGATCCGGGAGGACGGGAGCGATGCGGCTGAAACAGCCGCCGGCCCAGGACAGCGCCGAGGCGGCGCGCAAGCGGGCTGCGGTCGAGCTGATCGCTCACCATGGCGCAGCCCTGAAACGGACCGCGCGGCGCTACTCCCTCTGCACGGCCGACGCCGAGGACGCCTACCAGCGGACGCTGGAGATCCTGCTCACCAAAGCCCCCAGCGAGCGCGGTCAGGAGCTGTTCGGCTGGAGCAAGACGGTGGTCAAGCACGAGGCGCTGGCGGTCCGGCGCAACCGCGAGCGGCTGCTGGGAACGGTGTCCTCGCCCGATCGCGACGGCGAGGACCGCGATCCGGTGGCGCTGATCCCGAGCGGCGAGGACGGGCCGTCCGAGCAGCTCGAACGACGTGAGGAGGTCGCCCGCAGCCGCGAGGCGCTGCGGGCGCTGAAGCCCGCTGAGCTGCGGGCGCTGACGCTGCTCGCCGAGGGTTACTCCTACGCCGAGATCGGCGAGATAACGGGCTTCACCCAAACGAAGATCAATCGCTCCCTGGCCGAGGGCAGAGAGCGGTTCCGCCGGCTCGTCGCCCACAGCGAGGACGGCAGCCGCTGCGCCGAGATGTCCCTGCTCCTCTCGGCCTTCTGCGACGGTGAGACGAGCGCTGAGGAGACGGCGACGGTGCGCGAGCATCTGCGCGCCTGCGCCAGCTGTCGCGCGGCGATGCGGGCGTACCGCACGACGCCGGCTCGCGTGGCTGCGCTGGCGCCGGCCCTGCCGGCTTCGCGCTCGCTCCTGGAGCGGGCCCGGGAGCTCTTGCTCGAAATCCACTCGCGGCTGCCGGGGGGCGGCGCGGCTGCCGACGACTCGGTGGCCCAGGTGGCTTCGGCTGGCGGTGCGGGCGGCACCGCTGCGGCTGCGCTCGCCAAGGCTCTGGTGATCTGCGCCGGCACGGTCGGCGGCACCGCCGCCTGCGTCGCCACGGGGGTGGCGCCCGTGCCGGCGGGCCTCTCTCCCGATCGAGTCGAGGCGCCGAGGATCGAGCGAGTCTCGACGCGGGCGCTCGAGGCTTCCGTCCCGGCCGCTATCGAGAGGGAGCCGGCGTCGCTCGATGCCGCCGGGCGAGAGCCGCAGCCGACGACCGAGGCCGAGCCGCCGAGGACCGAGCCGACTCCGGTCGAAGCCGAAACCGCTGTCGAATACCCCGAACCGGTTCCGGCGCCCGCCGCCAGCGTCGAAGCCGAAGCGCCAAGCCCCGCGAGCGGCGATGCCGCTGGGGAGTTCGGGCCGTGAGAGGCCGGCATTTGCGCGCGCTGGCCGCGGTGTCAGTTGCGGTGACGGCGCAGCTCGGGCTCGGCGCCGCGGCCGAGGCCGCCCCAGCGCCGCCCGCCAACCTCCAGGTCGAGGGCGGCGAGGACGGGTGGCACTCGAAGCGACGCTTCCGGCTCGTCTGGACGAACCCGGCGCCCGATGGCGGCTTCGCCATAGCGGCGGTCCACTACCGGGTCCTGGCCCCGACCGGCGCGGTCGCGGTCGCGACGAGACGGCTGGCGCGGCCAACGTCGAGCATCGAGGATCTCGAAGTGCCGGGCCCGCCCGGCGCCTACACAGCGGAGGTCTGGCTCGAGGACTCCTCAGGCGATACCGGAGCGCCGGCGACGACGAAGCTGCGCTTCGACGATGCGCGGCCGGGCGATGTCGAGCCGACGGTAGGTGCGGCCTGGGTCGGCCGCGCATCCTTTCCGCTCACCGTTCAGATCAGTCATCCGGCCGACGATCCGCCCGTCTCCGGGATCCGCGGCTACGCCCTCTCGGTCGCCCCGGTGCCCGGCCGCCATCCCTGCCAGAGCTCCGATCGGTGCGGCGATGCAGAGACCGACCTGGGCGGTGGGGTCGCCAACGACGCGTACCGGATCGCCGACCTGCCGCAGGGAACCCACTACGTGCGGGCGGTCGCGGTCTCCGGTTCCGGGATGGCGTCGGCGAGTCCGGGTCAGGTCGTCCTCCGAGTGGACAAGGCGAGCCCGGTCGTGGCGCTCAGCGGGGCCCCGGCTGGGTGGGTGAGCCATCCCGTCTCCCTGCGGGCAACCGCCGTCGATGGCGGTTCGGGGATGGTCGCGGAGGACGGCATCGCCCCCTTCACGGCGATCGCGATCGACGACGGGCGCCCGAAGATCGCCACCGGCTCGTCCGTCAGCGCCACCCTGATCGAAGAGGGGACGCACCGAGTCGCCTACTACGCGCGCGACCTCGCCGGGAACGCCGACGATGGCGGCGAGAGCAACGGGGTGACAAACGCCGCGCCGCAAGCGGTCCTGGTGCGAATCGACCGCCAGCCGCCGAAGGTCGCCTTCGCCAACTCCCAGGATTCCTCCCAGCCAGAGCTGATCCGAGCGCGGGTCGGCGACTCGCTGTCGGGACCGGATTCGACGCGGGGATGGATCGGCATCCGCAGGGCAGGCTCGCGCGAGCGCTTTGCGTCCCTGCCCGCCGCGCCGCCGGGCCGCGGCGGCGAGCTGCGGGCGAGGTGGGATTCGGACGCCTACCCGGCCGGTGAGTACGAATTTAGAGCCACGGGCTACGACGCCGCCGGCAATGCGACGACGACCGCGCAACGAGCGGACGGCAAGCCGATGCGACTGCCGAGTCCGCTCAAGGCGACGACGGTGTTGCGGGCGGGCTTCGCCGATCGAAGCCGTGCGAAGCAAGTGGTCCCCTACGGGCGCAGACCGCTCTTCAAAGGTCAGCTTTCAACCGAGGCGAACACTCCGCTGAGTGGGATGCCGGTGAGAATCGTCGAGCGCTCGCCGGGCGCCGGGCCCGCTCGGCATCGGACGGTGACAACCGGCCGCGGCGGCGCCTTCGCGGTCCGCCTCGGCCGCGGCCCCAGTCGCGAGATCGCCGCCCGCTTCGAGGGAACGCCGACCCTGACTCGGGCCACGACTCCCTCGCTGAGGCTGGCGGTGCGCAGCGCCATCAGCTTGCGGACCTCCTCGCCGGTGGCGCGGGTCGGCGGGCCGCCGATCGTCTTCAGGGGTCGGGTCGCCGCGGCCCGGGGGACCCTTCCCTCCGACGGGAAGTCGGTACAGCTGCAGTTCCGTCTGCCGGGCCTGGCGTGGAGCGAGTTCCGCACGGTGCAGACGGATCGCCGCGGCCGCTTCCGCTATGCCTACGAATTCAGCGACGACGACAGTCGCGGCGTCGCCTTCCAGTTCCGCGCTTACGCGCCCGCGCAGGCCGGCTGGCCGTACGAGCCGGGGGGCTCGCGGCCGGTGACCGTGCGCGGGCGTTGAGGGCGTATGACGCTGCGCAGGGAACCACGCGCGGCTCCGCGCCGTACGACTTGAGTACTGTCGCTACGCCGCGCGCGGCCCCCTGCTTGGTCCTACGCCCTCAATCGGCTATTTAGCGTAGGGCTGAGAGTTGCTCGCCCACTCTGCGAACGCGCTGCTCGACCGTGCGGCGGCGCTTGCGCGCCTCGCGCTCAACCCGACCGCGGGTCTTCCTCGCTTCAGCCGTCGCCTTGCGGCGGGCCGTGGTGCCGCGGCGCTCGGTCCGCTTGACGGTGCGGCGGAGGCGGTTGCGGTAGGCCTGGAGCTGCTTCTCGGCCTCGCTGCGACCGGTGAGCGGCTCGACCAGCTCGGCGACGCGATCGCCGAGCTCGAGGACGGCGCCGACCGGTAGGTCCACCGCGCTCTCCGCGATCGAGCGGGCCTGGCCGCTGCGCGAGGAAGCGGCGGCCGGGGCGCTTTTCTGAGCTTTCGTGCTTTTGGAGGTGGTTTTGGAGCTGCGTTTAGCCTGAGTTGGCATTGAAGATGATCCCTTCGTCGTCTAGTGGTGGCGGGAGAGGTTCGCGAGTGTAGCGAACATACGTTCCAGCGAACACACGTTCTAAACCTCTTCCTCCGATCGGTTACGTGGGAACCGGTCAGCTCGCGGCTTGACGAATCGTCGCCATGCCCCGCTCGCCCGCTGCCGTCGCGATCGGGTAGCGCGCGTCGAGACCTAGATCGGCACGCTCGAGGGGAAGATCGCCGAAAGCGACCACGCCGCCTCCCTCGCGCACGATCAACTGGACGGCCGCCGCGTCGACCGAACGGCAGGGACGCAGGCTGAGCATGCCGTCGAAGCGGCCGCAGGCCACGTACGCCGCCGCGATCGCGATCGAGCCGACGACCCGCATCCGGTAGACCTGTCCGCTCAGCGCCTCCAGCGCCGGCAGCGCGTGCTCGGGCTTTGCCGCCTCGATGCCCAGCAGCTCGAGCCGCTCCTCGTCGGCGCCAACGCCGATCGTCGCCCCGTCGAGCGTCGCCCCCGCCCCACGGGCAGCGGCGAACTCCTCACCGGCCCCGAAGTCATAGACGTAGCCGAACTCGACCTCGGCCATCGTCGGGCCGGAGGCGACGGCGATGCTGAGGCTGTGGGAGGGGACGGTGCGGCGCGCGTTGAGCGAGCCGTCGATCGGGTCGATCACCACCCGCGCGGCACCCCCGCCGCCGAACGCCACCTCCCCCCGCTCCTCGGAAACGGCGACGAACGAGGCGCCTGCCTCGGCCAGATCCCGCAACTCGGCGAACACGATGTCCTCGCATTCGCGGTCGATCGCGAGCGTGCGGTCGCCGCCCTCGCCCATCCCCTCGTAGGCGGTTCGCTCGGCGATGCCGGGAGTGCGCGCGAAGACCTCCCTCTGCGCCGCCACGACGCGGCGACAGATCGCGATCCACTCTGCGGAAAGAACGTCCATCGAGGCTCGACTCTATGTGGCGGTAGCGTTGGGCAATGGACTTGACGCCGGCACAGGAGCGGGCGGCCCGGCACGGTGGCGGGCCGCTGCTCCTCCTCGGCGAGGCCGGGACCGGCAAGACCGAGGTGCTCGCCCGCCGTCTCGCCCATCTCGCCGGGGAGGGGACCGAACCGGCTCGGGTGCTGGTCCTCGCCACCTCGCAGGCCGCGGCGCAGGGACTGCGACGTCGGGTCGAAGCGTTGCTCGACCCTCCCTACGAGGAGTTGTGGATCGGTACCTGGGAGACGCTCGGGGAGCGGCTGCTGCGCGAGCACGCGACGAGCGCCGGCCTCGATCCCTTCTTCGACGTGCTGGGCCCGGCGGAGCGGCTGGCGATGCTGCTGGACCGGATCGACGAGCTGCCGCTGCGCAGCCAGGAGATCCGCGGCAACCCGGCCGGCCTGCTGGCGCGGCTGTTGGAAGAGATAGACGCCTTGAAGTCGGGCGCCGTCGAAGCTGACGAGGAGCTGATGGAGCTTGCGGCCGCTCACGACAAGATCCTCGCCAGCGGCGGCAACCTGGACCGCGCTGACGTCTTCCTCATGCTCGGCAAGCTGCTCTCCGAGCGCGCTGACGTCCGTGCCGAAATCGCCCACCACTTCGAGTACGTGATGGTCGACGAGCTGGAGGACACGACCCCGGCCCAGCGGTCGATCCTTGCTTCGCTGGCGCAAGACAACCCGAACCATCTCTACGCGCTCGAGGCAGGAGGGGAGGAGGGGGTGTCCGGATGGGCGCGGCGTCCTGTTTTTCGCAGCGGGAACTTGGCGAGTGACACGTCCTCCTCAGGCGAAAAACCCAGCGCCGAGCCGGACACCCCCTCCTCCCCTCCCGTCATTGAGCTGGAGCAGCAGTTCCGCGACCCGCCCACGCGATTCTGGCGCTGCGCCAACGAGCGCGCCCAGGCGCAGGCCGTCGCCCGCGAGGCCGAGCATTTGATCGCTAACGGGACGGCGCCGGAAGCGATCTGCGTGTCGATCGACGACCCGGCCGCGCGCGGCGGGCCCGTCGCCGCGGCGATGGAGGAGCGCGGGATCCCGTTTCACATGTCCGGTCCGGCGGCCCTCTTCCAGCGGCCCGAGGTCCGCGACGCGATCGCCTGGCTGCGGGTGCTCGCCGACCCGGCCGACTCGGCCGCGGCGGCGCGGGCGCTGACCCGGCCGCCGATCGAGCTGCGCTCCGCCGACCTGGCGCGGCTGACGACGATCGCCCGCCGCCGCAAGCAGGACATGGTCTCCGGCTGCGAAGCGGCGCTCGAGAGCCCGCAGATCCCGCCCGAGGCGCGCGAGCGGATCCAGTCCTTCCTCAAGCTCTACGGGGCGGCCTCGGCGGCGCTCGAGGAGCGTCGCGCCGACGTCTTCGTGCGGCGGCTGATCGAGGCGATCGGCCTGCGCCGCCAGCGCCTCTTCGCCGCCCAGCCGGAGGTCGCCGAGCGGCTGCTCAGCCTCTCGCGGCTGGCCGAGCTGGCGGCCGCCTGGGCGCGGCGCGAGCCGCACGGGTCGACCCGGGACTTCGTCCGTCACCTCAGCGCGGTCGCCGAGGCCGGCGTCGAGCCGGCGGGGATCGCCGAGCCACCCGCGCCCGGCGCCGTGCAGGGGCTGGCGCGGGAGGCGGCGAAGGGAATGGAGTTCGAGCACGTCTTCGCGCTGGGACTGGAGCGCGGTCCGGGGAGCGAGCGCATCGGCCGGCCGGCCCGCGCCGGCCTCGTCCTGGCCAGGGTCGAACGGGACGACGAGCGGGAGAGCGCCCCCTCGCCCTTCTACGAGAACGCCCTGGCGGCGGCCGACGCCGAGGAGGAGCGCCACGAGGAGGAGCTGTTCGGGCCGGCCGAGGGACTGCATGCCACCTACCGGATGCTGCGCGAGGAGGTGCTGGAAGCGTCCTGGAAAGCCGGCGGCCAGCTCTCGGAGCCACGGCTCGACACCGCCCTCGACGTCAACCGGGCGATCGCCCGCTACCTGGAGCTGCTGAAGCTGGCGGCGCTGGCGCAGCGCCCCGGCGACGAGGCGACGGCGGAGGCGATCGAGGCGGTCAACGGGCTACTGCGACAGGTCGCCACCCCCGAGCAGCAGGCCGAGCTGGACGCCTCGGCGCTCGACGCCTACCTGCTCGACTCCGAGCGCGAGGGCGAGGGTCGCCGGCGGCTGATCGCCGCCCGTCAGGAGCCCTCGCTGCAGGCCTTCCTGCCGCGCCGCGGCGACGGCTCGCTGAGCCTCTCGGCCTCCGACCTCGACCTCTACCTGACCTGCCCGCTGAAGTACAAGTTCGGCCGCGTCTTCGGCATCCCCCAGGAACCGACGATCAACCAGCGCTTCGGCATCCTCATCCACAACGTCCTCGAGCGCTTCCACAAGGAGGGCGAGGAAGAAGGGCTGCCGCGCCTGATGGACCTCTTCGAGGCCGGCTGGCGCCGTGCCGGCTTCGGCTCCAGCGACGACGAGCTGCAGTTCCGCGACCGCGCCCGCGAGGCGATGCGCCTCTACTGGGAACGGGAGTGCGACGCCGAAGGCAAGCCGGTTTGGCTGGAGCGCAAATTCGATATCAAGATCGGCGAGCACCACGTGCGCGGGCGGGTCGACCGGGTCGACCGACTGCCCGACGGCGGCCACGAGCTGATCGACTACAAGACCGGCGAGCGCAAGAGCGAGGCTGACCTGGAGAGCGATCTGCAGCTGGCGCTCTACCGGCTCGCCGCCCGCGAGGCCTGGGGCCTGGAGGCGGGCACCGGCAGCTACTACTACGTGCTCGACGCCGACAAGGTGGCGGCGCCGGTCCGGCCCGACGACGCCGAGCGGGTCGAGCGCACCGTCCTGCAGGTCGGCGAGGGCATCCTCGGCCAGGACTTCGAGCCGCGCCCCTCGCCGACCGTCTGCAGCTGGTGCGACTACCGCCTGATCTGCCCGGCGGCGGAGAGCTGAGCGGGCGAGAGCCTCTAGTTCTCGTCGCCGCGGCGTTGCTGAAGGAAGCGCTGGAACTCGCGGGCGATCGTGTCGGCCGAGGGCAGGTCCGGGTTGTCCTCGCCGAACTGCTCGGCCTGGACCGCCTCGATCCGCTCGACCAGCTCGGCGATCTCCGGGTTGGCGGCGACCGCGCGTCCGATCTGCTCTTCGTAGCTCGCGGTTTCCTCCTCCAGCTCACCGGCGTCGACGGCGACGCCGGTCAACCCCTCGAGCCTGCGCAGCAGCGCCAGCGTCGCCTTCGGGTTGGGAACCGCGGCGACGTAGTGCGGCACAGCCGCCCACAACGAGGCCGAGGTCATCCCGAGCTGGCGGCAGCAATCGTGGAGGACACCGACGATGCCGGTCGGCCCCTCGTAGTTGGAGCGCTGCAATTCGAGCTCTTCGATCAGCCCCTCGTCGGAGGCGAGGCCGGTGATCGGGACCGGCAGCGTGTGCGAGACCTCGGCGACGAGCGCGCCCAGGGTGACGACCATCTCGACCCCGAGCGCGTCGGCCGCGGTCGCGACGGTCTCCGAGAAGGTGCGCCAGCGCAGGTTCGGCTCCGTCCCGTCGAAGAGGACGAGGTCGCGGTCGGCGCCGGGGACGCGGGCGGCGATCAGGTCGTTGCGCGGCCAGTCGATCTGTCGCGTCTGGCCTTCGGAGAGCTGGATCGTCGGCCGGGTCGCCTGGAAGTCGAAGTAGTCCTCCGGGTCGACCTCGGCGATCTGCTCGGAGTCGAAGGAGTCGGCAACGGCCCCGAGCGCGGCCGAAGCGACCCCGGCGGCGTCGTTCCAGCCGCGGAAAGCGCAGACCAGCATCGGCGAGCGAAGCTGCGGCACATCTCCGACCCAGGTCAGCGAATCCACTCAATGAGCGTAGACGACCGGGCGAGTGCCGACGCCGCTAGGACGGCTGCGTGAGGGCGCGGCGGACCAGGCCGTAGGCGACGAAGAGGACCAGGGCCGCGAAGGAAAGCTCCAGGGCGCGCTGGGACACCTCGTTGGCGATGACGACGCCAGCGAGCACCCCGAGGGGGGAGAGAATGCCGACGACGGCCGCGTCGCGGAGGTTGACGTTGCCGTAGCCGACCTGGCGCCCGGTCCCCACCAGGGCGACGAGCACGATCATCAGCAGCGAGGTGGACTCGGCCTCGACCTGGGAGAGACCGAGGAAGATGGTCAGGGCCGGGACGAAGAGGACACCGCCGCCGACGCCGACGAGACCGCCCGCCATGCCACCGGCAAGCGCGATCAGGATCGCCAGAGCCTCATCCACGGACGGTCCTCCTCCGCTTGGCCCGGTCCCCGCTCACGGGATTATCAACTCGATCGCGACGACGAGGAGGAGGGCCGCGAAGAGGAAGGAGACGGCTCGCTGCGGGATGCGCTGCTGGATCGCCGTGCCGAGCACGACGCCGACGATTGCCGGCACCGAGAGCCAGAGACCGGTGACCAGGTGCACGTTGCCGTAGATGCCCCCCTGGGCTGCCGCGCCAAGCACGCCGATGAGGACGATCGCGGCCAGGCTGGTGCCGGTGGCCAGCCGCTCCCCGTAACCGAACCAGAGGATCAGCAGCGGCACGATGACGGTGCCGCCGCCGACCCCGAAGAGCCCGCTGAAGAGACCGGCGAGGGTGCCGATCGCGGCCAGCTTGAGGAGGCGGTCGGAGGGCACCGCGGCGATACTAGAGCCGTGTCGAGACAGGCCCCGCTCGAAGCGCTGCGATCCGATCCCGCCCGCGGCGCGATCCTCACCGACGTCGACGGGACCCTGGCGCCGATCGTCGAGCGGCCGGAGCTGGCCGAGGTGCCAGCGGAGGCGAGGGCACTGCTCGAACGGCTGGGCGAGCGTTATGGCCTGGTCGGCTGCATCTCCGGGCGCCAGGCGGGGGAGGCGCGGCGGCTCGTCGGCGTGCCCGGCATCGCCTACGCCGGCAACCACGGGCTCGAACTGCTGCTGCCGGGCGACGAACGGCCCCGCTCCGATCCCTCGCTGCGGGGCCGGGAGCGCGACGCGGCCGAGTTCGTCGCCGCCCTCGGCCCCGAGAAGCTGACCGCGGCCGGGCTGCGACTCGAGGACAAGGGTCCGATCCAGGCACTGCACTGGCGCGGGGCAGCCGATGAAGGCTCAGCCGAGGCGCGCGCGGAGGAGATCGCGGCGGCGGCGGAGCGGGACGGCATCGAGCCACGCCGTGGGCGGAAGGTCCTGGAGCTGCGACCCGCCGGCGGGGGCGGCAAGGACGCGGCCGTGCGGTCGCTGCTCTCCGCCCCACTCCCCCTGGCGTCGCATCTCTCATCGCGATCCGGCAAGAGATGCGAGATCGCGATCTACGCCGGCGACGACCGCACCGACCTCGACGCCTTCCGAGCCCTGCGCGAGCTGCGCGAAGCGGGGAGTCTCGAGACGACGATCTGCGTCGCGATCGCCTCGGCCGAGGGGCCATCGGAGCTGACCGAAGAGGCGGACCTGACGGTCGAGGGACCGGCCGGCTGGTTGGCGATCCTCGAGTCGCTGACGCGGTGAAAGACTCGCCCCATGCCCTACACCGACCTGCTGCGCGTCACCGTCTTCCTGACCGGCGCCGAGGCGACCGTCCTGGCCGCGATCACCGCGATCGCGGCCAACCGCGAAGCCGACACGACGACGCTGCTCGTCGCCGTGGTCTGGTGGACGATCGCGCTCCTGATCGGCATCCTGCTCGGGCGCCCGGCCCGCGCCGCCGACGGCGTCCGCGACGCCCTCGCCCGCGCCCGCACGGCCACCTCGCTTCCCGACGAGAGCCCGGCCAGGGTCGCCGCCGGCCGCCTCTGGCCGATCGCGGTCACGGCGATCGTCGCCGGCGGCCTCGGCGTCCTCTTCCCCGGCGTCGCCGCGATCGGCGCCGGCTACGCCCTCCTGGTCGCGCTCGCGATGCGCACCCGCGAGGCCGCCGTCCTCGGTGTCGAGCACCGCGACGGCGTCAAGTTCTACGTCGTCCCCAACTCCGCCCTGCGCCCGATCGAGCTGGTGCGGACGCCCGGGTTGCGCAGCGACCGGCTGCGAGCGGCTCGTTGATACGGCGGCACATCGGACTGTCCGAAAAGCAGACGGCCCGCCGAAGCGAGCCGTCTGCCAAAGCTGGGGAAGTCCGGTGAAAGCCGTGCTCCCGGTATCGCACCGCGAAGTGTAGCGCCCCCGGAGGTGTCCGGTTTCAGCACATAGGCGACACCTGTGTCAGGACATAGGAGACACCGAATGAGGGGAGATCTCCTGTGGCAAAGGCGCGGTACCTGGTCGAGGCGCATCTGTTGGAGGGCCGCTCCGTGG
>Ga0207676_10000198_pt1 | contig 52610 bp, 51 predicted proteins | sample KBSSwiS72_FD_184307 | JGI IMG/M metagenome (GOLD analysis project Ga0207676, IMG submission 184307) | Switchgrass rhizosphere microbial communities from Kellogg Biological Station, Michigan, USA - KBS Switchgrass S7-2 (SPAdes) (version 2) | ecosystem: Host-associated > Plants > Roots >...
AATGGCGGGATCAATTACAGGAGCGAATCCCTCACAAGCCCGAAGGAAGCGATGCGCGGATATCAGTACGACATCGACGGTCCGAATTGGGGCGGCGGCTATGGGGCGCTTCTAAAAAAATGGGGGTTCAAGGTGCCCTCGCCCGACGTTCCTGGCGAAGTCGTCGAGGCTCCCGCAAATTTACGCGCGACCGGACAGAATTATGATGAACTCGGACGCCACGTGCTCGCGTTCCCCGGACAGATGGCGACCGTGGGAAAGGGCGGCTTTTCCCGCATTGAGGCGCTGTTCGGCAGGGGCGATGTCGTTGGGGCGGTGGAGAAGCAGGGCTGGAACGAGGTTCGCATCATCGCTCGGGGTAACCAGCTGATCCACATCCTCAACGGCCGGATCATGAGCATCGTAATCGATGACGATCCCGCTGAACGGCACGACGAGGGAATGATCGGCTTGCAGATCCATATGGGGCCGCCAATGAAGGTGGAGTATCGGAATGTGCGCCTGAAGGTCTCGCAATGAGGGAGTCGGTGGAGCGGCCTTCCATCGGGCGAGCCCGGCTCGCCGCGGCGATCTCTCTCGCGTTCCTGTTGTTGCTTGCCTCGTGCGACAGGAGCCCGATGTCGAGTGACTCCTCGACGGCGCGCTATCTTGACGCGAGCGATGGGCGCGACTGGCCCGGCTATGGCCGCACCTTCGGGCAGCAGCATTACAGTCCTTTGTCGGCTGTTGGCGATAACAATGTCGATCGCCTGGGGCTTGCCTGGTCGATCGATCTGCCCATGGCAAACACCGCGACCCAACCGATCGCCGTGGACGGGATCCTCTATTTCGCCACCGGTTTGTCGGTCATTCACGCGGTGGATGCCCAGACCGGAAAAGAGCTTTGGACCTACGATCCGCTGGTCGCGGAAAAGGCCGAGCTGAACCTGCGGCTGGGCTGGGGCGTCCGCGGCGTCTCCTGGTGGGATGGAAAAATCTACACCGGAACCCAGGACGGAAGGCTGATCGCCGTCGACGCGAAAACGGGAAAGCCGGTCTGGAGTGTCCAGACCTTCGACAAGGACTATCCCGCGCACATCAACGGCGCGCCGCGGGTGTTCGCCGGCAAGGTCGTCATCGGCTATGCAAGCACCACCGGCGCCACGCGAGGTTTTGTGACCGCTTACGATGCCGGGACGGGAAAGCAGCTCTGGCGCTTCTACACCACGCCCGGCGATCCGGCGAAAGGATTCGAGAACGACGCCATGAAAATGGCGGCGAAGACCTGGGCTGGCGAATGGTGGAAGTTCGGCGGCGGTGCGGACGTCTGGAATGCGATCGCATACGACCCGGAACTCGACACCGTCTTCATTGGTACCGGCAGCGGCTATCCGTGGAATAGACGGGTCAGGAGCGCAGACCAGGGCGACAATCTGTTCGTCGCGTCCATCGTCGCTCTGGATGGTAAATCTGGCGCGTATAAGTGGCACTATCAGGTCACCCCGGGCGACACGTGGGATTACGACGCAACGATGGACATCGAAGTTGCGGATCTCGTGATCGACGGCAAACCGCGCAAGGTGATCATGCAAGCGCCGAAGAACGGCTTTTTCTATGTAATCGACCGTGTCACCGGTAAACCGATCTCAGCCCAACCCTACGCCAAGGTCACATGGGCAAGTGGAATTGATCCCATCACCGGTCGGCCGGTGGAAAATCCGGGTGTGCGATACCCGGGCGGCGCCAGCATCGAGCTCTCTCCGTCGGGTGCAGGTGCGCACAGCTGGATGCCTATGGCGTTCAGCCCACAGAGCAAACTGGTCTATATCCCGGCCGTCGACTTCTCCCAGACTTATACTGACAGCGGGGTGGATCTAAAGGCATGGCGGCCGCCCAGCGACCGGTCTGTCGGCGGGGCGCTCGGCTTCAAACGCGAGGATACGGGGGAGGGAGCTCCGCAAACAGATCACTCGGCCAAGGGACGGCTGTTGGCGTGGGATCCAGTCGCCCAAAAGCGGGTCTGGGAAGCGCCTTATCCAACATACTTGAATAGCGGTCTTCTCGCGACCGGGGGCGGGCTTGTCTTCCAAGGATCTGTGGATGGCATCTTCCGCGCATATGCCGCGCAAACGGGTAAGCTCAAATGGTCGTTTGCCGCTCAGGCCCCGATTCTTGGAACCCCGATTTCCTATCAGGCAGGGGGGCGACAGTACATCACGGTACTGACAGGGATTGGCATGGGCATCGCAACCTGGGCGGCGAACTTTTCCAAGGGCATTGAGCAATTCGGACTCGATCCTCGCACACAGGCGCGCCGGGTGCTCACGTTCGCCATCGATGGCAAGGCGACGCTTCCCGGCCGGTCGCCGATCCCGCCGGCCGCAGCAGACCCCAGTTTCTCGCCCGAGCCCGCAGCGGCGCAGGCTGGGATGGGACTCTACTTTCAGCACTGCGGCAACTGTCACGGTGGAAACGTCGTGGCAGTCACGCATGCGCCGGACCTCCGGCGGTCTCCAATCCCGACCCAGCGCGACACGTTCGCGGACGTTGTGCGGCGAGGGCTGCTGGTCCCAGGCGGCATGCCGGCTTTTGCCGAGCTCAGCGACGAGGAGCTGGAGAGTCTGAGGACCTATATCCGTACTGAAATGGCGAGGCTCCGCGCGTCGGAGCGGGCCAGCCGCGCAGCTAATCGGCGAATTTCTGGGTAGGTGCAAGCCATCACGCAAGCGGATACCAGCATCGACAAGATCACATCACATCGGACATTCTCTTCAAAAATGCTCGTCCGGCTGGGCCGGAGGGAGGAAGCACGCATGACATTGATTAGATATATCTCCGGCTTCATCGGCGCTGCCGCGGTCGTCGCGGCCGGGGGCGCCGCATCAGCCGAGGCTCCGCTTCACCGCACGTCGACCGGCAACATGTCAGGCGCGACATGCTGGGAAGTGATCACCAAGACTGAGATGGGAAATAGTACCTCGCGACTGCTCATGACCGCGCAGGGAGAGCAGATCACCGGCTCCTGGCTGACCCCCATTTCCACGACCTCGCTGAAAGGAACCATCACAGCAGATGCTATCAAACTGAACATGCCGCTCTCCACGATGGGCCAGGACGTCGATGTCACCTATGTCGGCACCATTCGAGGCGATTCCATCAGCGGAAGGGCCGATCTGGGCAATCTGGGCGAAGGAACGTTCGTTGCGACCAAGGGCTGCAAGGGCGAGTGGAAACAAATGTCCACGAGTTGGTCATCATCGCCCAAGAAGCTGGACTTCAACGATCACGAGGGCTTCGTATCTATCTTTGACGGCACGCTGAACGGCTGGGATGGAAATCCGAAGTTCTGGCGGGCCGAGAACGGCATGATCATCGGCGAGTCCAGTTCCGCCAACCCCAGCGGCAACGCCTATCTCACCTACCGCAACATGACCGCGCATGATTTCGATTTACGAATGGAGATCAAGCTTCAGAACGGTGGCACCGGCATTCAATATCGCAGCCGCACCGGCATTCCATGGCGCATTCCGACGCCACCCGATGTTGTGGCAAATGTGGGGCAATATGATCCGAAATGGATGTTGACCGGCCCCCAGGCCGATCTATGGGCGCCGATAAATACGATGACCTTCGCTTTCAGCGGGCAGGTCTATGGTGAGAATATGCCCATCGGTATCGAAGCCTTTACTGGCCAGGTTGTCCGGCAATTCGGTGAAGACCCGGAAAAAAAGAAGCTTGTCGCGACCATCTCCCCCGCTCACATGCTGGTGGGATCCGTGAAGATTAATGGATGGAACCAATACGAGATAATTGCTCGGGGCGGGGTGTTTATTCACATTATAAATGGGCAACTTATGGCCGTCCTGATCGATGATGATCCGAAGTCTGTGAATCACATTCGAGGTATGTTCGGTCTAGAGATTGAAGGTGATACGAAGGTTATGGCGCGTAACATATTTGTGCGGAAGCTTGACTGACAATCCGAGTTGCCAGAGGGCCGCGAAAATGACGGCTGCCATGACGAAGCCGATCAGGGGCACGATCAATTTTGGGTGCTGTCAGTCTAACGCGAACCGTTCTCCACACGATGCAGTTCGGCTGGGGAGGGCAAGGCCTAGCTCGCGACCGATTGCCACTCAGCCAAGGCGGCTGAGCGGCGTTCCTTGTAGGTCTGGCGATCAACGAGATGGCGTTCGAGATTGAAGTGATTATGGATCTTGGCATGGACCGAAGCGAACTTTTGTAGCGTCTTCATTCGCCTGAACCTCAGCATGGCTCGCTCTCGTCGCCGGAACGGCAGGTGGCTGTTCTCGCACCTGTTGTTGGCCCAACGTCGGATCTCTTGCTTCTTGGTGTTGCCCAGCACCTTCATCGCGGCGCGATAGGAGCCGAGACCATCGGTGGTGATCGCTTCCGGCGAGCCGTGGCGCTTCAGCGCCTTCTTCATGAAGCGTAGCGCCGCCTCCTTGTCCCTGCTTTTTGTGATGTAGCTTTCGAGGATCTCGCCCTCGTGATCAACGGCGCGCCAGAGGTAGACCATCTCGCCGTTGAGCTTCACGTACATTTCGTCGAGGTGCCAGCGCCATGGCGGATGCCTCGCATGCGTGAAACGCGCTGCCGTTGGATATCGCCGTCGAACGTCGGTCCAAACCTGTTCCACCAATGACGCACCGTCTCATGGCAGATATCAATGCCGCGCTCGAACAACAGATCTTCCACGTTTCGCAAGGAAAGCGGGAACCGCACGTACATCATCACCACCAGGCGGATCACCTCCGGAGATGAGGTGAAACGAAGGAACGCGCTGGGCGGCTTGGCTCTCGATTTGCGGCTCATCCGCGGCCGCTACCATCGCGCCACGCCTCATACCACGGTAGTCTGACAGCACCCCATCAACATACCTTTCGAGGTTAGAGGCCTTGCGGCTTCAGTTTTTTCCTCGGCAGGTGCCTGGCGTTTACCTCAAATCGACCACGTCCGCCAAAGACTTTTTGACGGTCAAATCGGCGGAAATACGTTTCGCGTGTCGGCGGCGCTGGTTCACGTTTAGCGGCGAAGTTTTCCCGTTTTATTTTTGATCATGTCATCAGAAAGCCGCGGAAATCCGCCGCTGAGTGCCAGCATTCCCGTAATCTAGCTTCAATCTTCGCGTTTCATTCCCGTTTTACGGGAAGCGTACTGCGCGACTCACGGGCAGAGAATATGGCCTATTCAATACGTGAAAGCGGGGACATCACGCCTCTCCGCACTACGGAATTATTGCCGAAGGCGCGCAGAAACGCGCGGTTTTGCCGGGAGGCCCGGGTAGGTTTGTGGAGAGCGTCGACGACATGGCGGAGCGGGAGGGATTCGAACCCTCGATACGCTTTTGGCGTATACTCACTTTCCAGGCGAGCGCCTTCGACCACTCGGCCACCGCTCCGCATGTCCTGGACGGAAGCGTGGCCCTAGAGGGTGCATCGCCGCCGCGCAAGCGCCGTGCGATTGCCGAAACCGCGGCCGGCGTGCCACAAGGGCGGCATGCCGACCCCGCTCCTCGCCTTGCTTGCCGCTGCCCAGGCCGCGCCCTCCGCGCCGCCGGCCCCGCCGCTGCCGTCCGATCCGATTGCCAGCGACTGGCGACCCATTCCCGACGACGAGCTGCTGGTGATGACCCTCGCTGGCAACCGCACCGTCGTGATCCGTCTCGCGCCACGTCACGCGCCCCGGCATGTCGCCAATGTCCGCCGCCTCGCCCTGGCCGGATGGTGGGACGGCGAGAGCGTCTATCGCGTGCAGGAGGGGTGGGTCGCGCAATGGGGCGATGCGAGCGAGAAGAAGCCGCTCCCCGCCAATGTCGTCAAGGTCCCCGCCGCCGAGTACGACATCGCGACCTTTGCTCCCGCGCAACGCCTGACACGCGCTGACGCCTATTCCACCGCCTCGGGCATCACCGCCGATGGCTGGCCGGTCGCGACCGACGGCAAGGCGAGCTGGGTCGCCCATTGCTACGGCACGGTCGGCGTGGCGCGCGACAGCTCGCCCGATACCGGTAGCGGTTCGGAGCTGTTCACCCCGATCGGCCAGGCCGCGCGCCGGCTCGATCGTAACTACACCATCGTCGGGCGCATCATCGAAGGCATGCAATATCTCTCGGCGCTGACCCGCAGCGATGCGCCGCTCGGCGTCTATGCGACGGCGGCCGAGCGCACGCCGATCGTCTCCATGCGGCTCGCCAGCGACATCCCCGCCAGCGAGCGCCCGCATTTCGAATATCGCGCCGCCGACAATCCCCGTTTCGCCGCGATGCTCGACCTTCGCCTGCATCCCAAAGGGATGGTCGCGCTCGGCGGCATCGATGTGTGCGACGTGCCTTTGGCGGCGCGGCGCGTCGGGGCCAAGTAACGCCTGTTATTTGCCCACCCAGTCGGCAACGTCGCTCGCCACCTGATTGGCCGCCTGGTTGAGCCCGATGCCGACATTGGCGGCATCGACCTTCGCGAGCGGTGCCGTCGCCATGAAGCGCCGCTTCTCGATGCCATGGCCGGGGCTGCGCATCAGCGACGCGTCATACACCACCACCGCCTGCTGGCTGCCGGCATCGACGCCGAACTGGCGCAACTCGCCCGACAGGCGCGCGCCCGGGTCGCTGAACGACTGCGCACTCGACAGCACGACGCGCCCGGTCTTCGCCGCGACGGTATCCGCCATCAGTCGCGCGAACAGCCGTGCCGGCGGCTCGACCCACAGCGCATCCTTGACATAGGCGATCGCGGTTTCGTTCTTTGCCACCGGCACGCGCTGCGTCGCCAGCGCCCCGCCGACCGCCGGCACCATCACGGTGATCGTCGGGCTGGTCGCGGAAGACTGCGTCTGCCCCACCGCAACGGTGCTGGCCGAGGTCAGCGTCAGCAACGACGCCGGCGGCTTGGCGCCGAAGCTGATACAGGCCGACAGCGGCGCCAGCGTGGCCAGCGCGAGCAGAATCTTGAGCGGGGCAGGGCGCATCGATGTGCTCATTGGCTTGGCCTCACTTGCTTGGCTTATAGTCGGGCAGGCGCGGCGCGCCGAGGATCGAGCCGGCGCCTTGCTGGTCGATCTTCTCGGCCACCGTGCTCAGCGCCTGGGTCATCTGGCGCAGGTCATGCACCAGCTGCCCGACCTCGGGCATGGTGTCCTTGGAAAAGGCCTGGATGCCAGGCCGCGCCTCGGTGATCGCGGCATTGAGCGAATCCGCGCTGGCCCGCGCCGATTTGATCGCCGCGTTGAGATTGGCCATCGCCGGCCGCACGTCCTCGTTCAGCATGCCGTTGGTGGTCTGGGCGAGCTGGCCGATCTGGTCGGCGGCGGCGCCGGCCTTTTCGATCGTCTGGCGCGTCTCGGCGAGTGTCGCGGCGATCTCCGGCCCGCGATCGGCCAGCGCCTTGGTCAGCCGGTTGGTGTTGTCGAGGATTCCGGTGATCGATTTCTGGTTCTTGTCCGACAGCATTTCGGTCAGCCGCTCGGTCAGCGTCGAGATGCGCTCGAGCAGCTTCGGCGCGGAACTGAGCAGCGCGCCCAGGCCACCGGCACGCGGCGGGATCACCGGCACGCCGAACGGACAGCTGCTCTTGGGGTTGGTGGCCGGGCAGGAGAGCGGCGCGGCACCCTTCACCGCTCCGTCGAGCTGGATCGTGCTCGTGCCGGTAAAGCTGCCCTGCATCGTCGCGGTGGTGCCCTCCAGCACCGGCGTCTCTTCCCGCACGGTGATGCGCACGCGGACGAATTCGGGATCGTCCTTGAACAGCGCGATCTCCTTGACCTGGCCCGACGGCACGCCGGAAAAGGTCACAGCGGATCCCTTGGCGAGGCCGTCGACCGATTGCTTGAAGAAGATGTCATACTCCTTCTCGTCGGTCGCGCCGAAGCGCGTGATCCACACCACGAACAGCGCGAGCACGGCGAGCAGGATCAGCACCACGCTGCCGACAAGGACATGGTTGGAACGGGTTTCCATCAGTCGCTAGCCCCTGCCAGTTTCGCTTCGGCCCGGTCGAGCGTGGCGATCGCCGCGCGGCCGCGCGGCCCCTTGAAATATTCCTCGATCCACGGATGGTCGAGCGCAATCAGTTCGTCGATCGTGCCGACCGCGATCACCTTCCGGTCGGCGAGCACCGCGACACGGTCACAGATCGCGTACAACGTGTCGAGATCGTGCGTGATCAGGAACACCGTCAGGCCCAGCGTCTTCTGCAGCGATTTGGTCAGCTCGTCGAACGCGGCCGCGCCGATCGGGTCGAGTCCGGCAGTCGGCTCGTCGAGGAACAGCAGTTCCGGGTCGAGCGCCAGCGCGCGCGCCAGTCCGGCGCGCTTCTTCATGCCGCCCGACAGCTCGGCGGGATATTTCGGCCCCGCCTCGGGCGGCAGGCCGGTCATCACCACCTTGTAGGCGGCGATCTCGTCGAGCAGCGTGCGATCGAGATTGGGGTAGAATTCCTGCAGCGGAACCTGGACATTCTCCGCCACGGTCAGCGTGGAGAACAGCGCGCCGCCCTGGAACAGCACGCCCCAGCGCCGCCTGATACTGTCCGACTCCATGTCGCCGCCGCCGACCGTCGACTCACCGAACACCTCGACCTCGCCGGCATCGGGCGTCTGCAACCCGATGATCGATCGCATCAGCACCGACTTGCCGGTGCCGGAGCCGCCGACCACCCCGATGATCTCGCCGCGCCGCACGTCGAGATCGAGATTCTCGTGCACCAGCTGCTCGCCGAAGCTGTTCCGCAGCCCGCGCACATGGATGACGATATCGTCGTCTTTGCCGGGTTCGCTCATCCCCAGCCCACCGAACTGAAGAACACCGCGAAGAACGCGTCGAGCACGATCACCAGGAAGATCGCCTGCACCACCGCGGCGGTGGTGCGCGTGCCGACCTGCTCGGCATCGCCCTCGACCTGCATGCCCTGGAAACAGCCCGCCATGGCGATGATCGCGCCGAACACCGGCGCCTTGATCAGCCCGACCCACACATCGGTGATCGGCACCACCTCGCGGATACGCTGGACATAGGTGATCGGCGGAATGTCGAGCAGCGCCCAGCACATCACCCCGCCGCCCATGATCCCGACCAGCGCGGAATAGAAACCGAGCAGTGGCATCATCGTCACCGCGGCGAGCACGCGCGGCAGCACCAGCGCCTCCATCGGCGACACGCCGATGATGCGCATGGCATCGATTTCCTCGGTCAGCTTCATCGTGCCGATCTGCGCCGCGAAGGACGAACCGGAACGCCCGGCGACCATGATCGCGGTCATCAGCACGCCGAGCTCGCGCAGCGTGATGCGGCCCACCAGGTTGATCGTCAGCACCTGCGCGCCGAACTGCTCGAGCTGCACGGCGCCCTGTTGCGCGATGACGATGCCGATCAGGAAGCTCATCAGGCCGATAATGCCCAGCGCGGTCACCCCGACCACCTCGAAGCGCCGCACCGTCGCGTTGAAACGGAATTTCGACGGATGGCGGATGACGTTGCCCAGCGCCACCGTCGTCGCGCCGAGAAAGGCGAGCAGGCCGATCATCGTCCGCGCCGCGGTGACCGTCGCGTCACCGATCTCGCCGACGATCCGCTCGATGCTGCCGACATGCGCCGGGCGCATCTCGACCGGCTGGTCGGCCTGCTCGACCTGCGACAGCAGATGCTTGCCGTCCGGGTCGAGCCCCTCGATCGTCGCGCCCTTTTCGGCCGCGAAACGGTGGATGATCCACGCGCCGATCGTGTCGATATGTTCGATGCCGCTCAAATCGACCGTGGCGATCGGCCCGTCGAACGCGCGCAGCCGCTCGGGCAGGTCGCCGAGCTGGGCCAGCGCCAGCACGCCGCTGAAACGCAATACGTCTCCGCCAGGGTCGCGCTCATGCGTAAAGTCGGCGGCTCCGGTCATCGGGCACAACCTTGGTGCAAAGCGGGTGGATCGGCAAGCCGCCCCGTATGTGCGATGTGTTTCAGTATGGCCGAAACGCCGCTACGGGCCATTTTCCCGGCCGACCTCCCGCGATTGGCGGGCAAGCAGGGGAACAGGTTCGGCATCGCCGGCAAAGGGTCCAGGATCATTCGATGCTCAAACTCGCCATCTACGACATGGACAAGACCATCACCCATGCGCCGACCTGGACCGGCTTCCTCGTCGCCACCGCGCGGGGCCGCGCGCCCTGGCGCCTCGCGCTGCTCCCGCTCGCCGGTGTCGCGACCGGCGCCTATGCCGCCAGGCTGATCGACCGCGCGCGGTTGAAGCAATGGACGCAGCGATTGATCCTCGGGCGCGCCATGGATGCCGCGGCGGCGCGCGACGCCGCGGCGCGCTTCGCCGACCATGTCGTCGCCTCGGGCGTGTTCGCCGGCGCGCGCGCGCAGATCGCCGCCGACAAGGCCGAAGGGCGTCGGCTCGTCATGGCGACCGCCTCCTACGGCTTCTATGCCGGCGCGATCGCCGAACGGCTCGGCTTCGATGTCGTCATCGCCACCGGCGTGCGTCACGATGCCGATGGCCGCCTGATGGCGCGAATCGAGGGCGAGAATTGCTACGGTCCGGCCAAGCTGCGCATGATCGAGGCGTGGCTGGCGCGCGAGGGGCTGGCGCGCGACCAGGTCCATGTGCGTTTCTATTCCGATCACGTGTCGGACGCGCCGACCTTCGCCTGGTCCGACGAGCCGGTCGCCGTCAACGCCCATGGTCCGCTGCGCACACTGGCGCGCGCCAAGGGCTGGCGGATCGAGGACTGGCAGCGCTGAGGGGCGACCCCGATAGCTCGGCGGTCGAGGCAAAGAGTTATGAGAGGTTCGCGCAGAGGCGCAGAGGCGCGGAGAGGTCGCGCCCGGCCGCGCCAGAGGCCTGCTACTATGCAGGCGTCACCAGGAACGGGCGTCATTAGAGTGGCGCTGCGCGTGCCACTTGCGCTCTCTGCGCCTCCGCGCCTCTGCGCGAACAAATTTTCTTTTATCTTCTGGCTGATTGGCGCGGTTAGCCGGCTTCTCAAAGCAACACATCGACCGCATGGATCGCCAGCCCGACCAGTCCGCCGACCAGCGTGCCGTTGATGCGGATATATTGCAGGTCGCGGCCGACCGCGTTTTCCAGCCGCCGCGTGATCGTGCCGGCGTCCCAGCCGCGCACCGTCTCCGACACCAGCCGCACGATGCCGTCGCCATAATCCGCCGCCATCCCGACCACCGCACGCCGCACGAAGCGATTGATCGTCGCGCCGAGCAAGGCGTCCTTCTGCAGCGTCTCGCCGAGCTGGCCGAGCGCCTCGCCGAACTGCCCGGCCAGCGCGGCATCGGGGTCGCGCGCCATGCGCAGCATCGCCGCGCGCGCCTGTTCCCACACCCCGTCGAGCCAGTTCTGCATCGCCGGATTGTCGATGATCTCGACCTTCACCCGCTCGACCCGCGCCTGCATCTCGGGGCTGTGCTGCAGGTCGTCGGCCAGCGCGGCGAGCCCCTCCTCGGCCTTTTCGCGTAAGGGGTGGTCGGGGTCGTTCGCCATCTCGAACAGCAGATTGTCGAGTCCGTCGATGATCTTGTTCGACAGCGTCTCGTCGAGCCCGGTCCAGCGCATCACCGATCCGGCGCGCTCGTGCACCATCGCACGGATCAGATGATCATTGGCGGCAAGGATCTTGGCCGCCCAGCGGATGATGCCGTCGAGCAGCGGGAGATGGCGTCCTTCCGCCATTGCCGCGCCCAGCGCCTGGCCGAGCAGCGGCGCGACGTCGAGCGCGCGCAGCCTCTGCCCCATCGCGCCGCGCACCATGCCGCCAAGGCGCTTCTGGTCGAGCGAGGCGAGCACATCGGCGGCGAGTCGTGCCGCGCCGAGCCGCAATCGCCCCTGGCCGCCGCCCGGGCCGGCGAGCCAGCGTCCGGCCGCGCCGGCGACATCGACGCCGCGCATGCGCCGCGCCACCACGGCCGGAATCAGGAAATTGTCGCGCAGGAACGCCGCCAGCGTGGTGCCGATGCGGTCCTTGTTGCGCGGGATGATCGCGGTATGCGGAATCGGCAGCCCGAGCGGGTGGCGGAACAAGGCGGTCACCGCGAACCAGTCGGCCAGCCCGCCGACCATCGCCGCCTCGGCGAACGCCCGGACGAAGCCGAAGGCCGGATGGTGATCGTCCAGCGCGCGCGACACCAGATAGGTCGCCGCCATCGCCACCAGCATGCCCGTCGCCACCCAGCGCATCCGCTGCAACCCGGCCGGTGGGGCGTCGGCGGCGGGGCTGGGGCGTCGAAACAGGTTCATCACCGTTACAATCCCCGAAAACGGGGAATGTTCAAGCGTCCGGCACAGGTGCGCCGCTATCGGCCGATCGGCCGGCGATCATTCCGCCGGCTCGGGCGCGCCACCGCGATAGCCGATCGCTCCCGGGCGTCCCGCGATCTGCCCGCCCGACGGGCTGTCTCGCTCGAGCAGCGGCCGGCTCTCGTCGCCCGGGCGATAGGTCAGCAGATATTTGGCGAGCCACGGGGCCATCCAACGCTCGATGCCGACCGCCAGGCTGAAACTCGCCGGCACGATCAGCAGGGTGAGCAGGGTCGACAGGCTAAGGCCGCCGATCACGACGATGCCCATCGGTGCCCGCCACGAGGAATCTCCGTTCAACGACAGCGCGGTCGGCACCATGCCGGCGACCATCGCCACGGTGGTCATAACGATCGGCTGCGCGCGCTTGTGCCCGGCGTCGATGATCGCGGTGATCGTATCGACACCCTTTTCCGTCTCCTCCAACGCGAAGTCGATCAACAGGATCGAGTTCTTGGCGACGATGCCGAACAGCATGATCACGCCGATCAGCACCGGCAGCGAGAGCGGGTTGCCGGTGATCAGCAGACCGATCAGCCCGCCGAGCGGGGCCAACAACAGCGAGCCCATATTGACCAGCGGCGGCAGGAAGCGGCGATAGAGCAGCACCAGCACCGCGAACACCAGGAAGCAGCCGGCGATCAGCGCGATCATGAAGTTGACGACCATCTCGGCCTGCAATTTGCTCTGGCCGAGCGTCAGTTCGCTGATCCCGACCGGCAGGTTCTTCATCGCCGGCAGCTCGTGGATCTGCTTCTGAGCGACGCCGCTCACCACGCCGGGCGCGAGGTCGGCGCCGACGGTCAGCTGGCGTTGCTGGGCGACGCGCTCGACCTTGGTCGGGCCGGCACCGAAACCGATCGCGGCGACCAGGCTGAGCGGGACCGATCCGCCGCTCGACGTCTGTACCGGCAGGTTCTGGATCGTTGCCAGCCGTTGTCGTGCATTCTGGTCGAGTGCGACGCGGATCGGGATCTGGCGATCGGACAAGGAGAATTTCGCGCTGTTCTGGTCGATATCGCCCAGCGTCGCGATGCGGATCGCGCTCGACAGCGCCGATGTCGTCACGCCGAGATTGGCGGCAAGATCGAGCCGTGGCTTGATGACGATTTCGGGTCGCTGCAAATCGCCCTCGAGGCGCGGCGCGACGAGCGTTTTCAGCTTGGCCATCTGGTTGGCCAGGGCCAGGCCCGTCGCGGTCAGCTGCTTGGGGTCGTCACCGCCCAGGACGATCGTGACGTCACGGCCACTGCTGCCCCAGCCTAACTGTTGCGAACTGAACGAGACGCGCGCGTCGGGGATCGCCGCCAGCGTCGGTGCGAGCGAGCGCTCGAACTGGGTGCTGGTCATGCTCTTGTCTTTTTTGAAGATCGCCTTGACTCGACCATTGCCGACAAAGGCGCGCGAATAGACATGCTCGACATCGGGCTGGCGCTTCAGGAGGTCGGCGACGCGGTTCACCACCACCTGCGTCTCGGCGAGCGTCGTGCCCGGCACCATGGTGATCGAGACGTTGGAATTGTCGCGATTCTGGTTAGGCTGGAAGGTCATCGGGATCACGCCCGAAAAGCCGAGATAGATGGTCAGGCCGAACGCGACCGCGCCCGCCACCACCGCCGACCAGCGATGCCGCAGCGTCCAGCGCAGCGAGACCATGTAGACGTCCATCAGCCGGCCCTCGCCGTGCGATGCATGGCCCTTGGCCTGGAGGAAATAGGCCGCGATCATCGGCGTGACGAGGCGCGCGACCGCCAGGCTCATCAGCACCGAGACGACGACCGTGAGGCCGAAATTCTTGAAGAACTGCCCGGATACGCCGGGCATCAGGCCTACGGGGAGGAACACCGCGACGATCGACATGGTGGTGGCGAGCACCGCGATGCCGATCTCGTCCGCCGCGTCGATCGATGCCTGATAGGCGGTCTTGCCCATGCGCATGTGCCGGACGATATTCTCGATCTCGACGATCGCATCGTCGACCAGCACGCCAGCCACCAGGCTCAGCGCGAGCAACGTCATCTGGTTCAGGTTGAACCCCATCAGGTCCATGAACCAGAAGGTCGGGATTGCCGATAGCGGGATCGCCAGCGCCGAAATCATCGTCGAGCGCCAATCGCGCAGGAACAGGAACACGACGAGCACGGCGAGCACCGCGCCCTCGATCATCGCCTCGATCGCGCTCTTATATTGTTGCTCGGTATATTTCACGCTGTCGGAAATCAGCTGGAAATGGACCTTGGGGTTGCGTTGCTCAAGCTCCTTGAGCTTGGCGACCGCGCCCTTGTAGACCGACACGTCCGACGCCCCCTTCGAGCGCTGGAAGTCGAAGCTCAGCACCTGGCGGCCATCCATCTGCGACCAGCTGCGCTGCTCGGCATAGAGATCGCGCACCTGGCCAAGGTCGCCAAGCTTGACGGCGCGGCCGCCGCCGACCGAAATCTGTGTGTTGTTCAACGCGTCCGCGGTCTTGGCGTTGCCGAGCACGCGCACCGACTGCTCGGCACCGGCGATCTCGGCGCGGCCGCCGGCGGCGTTCAAATTGACCTGGCGCAACTGCTGGTTGACCGCGCTCGCCGTCAGGCCCTGCGCCTGCAGTTTGACCGGATCGAGAATGACCCGGATCTCACGGTTCACACCACCATTGCGATTGACCTCGGCCATGCCGGGGACCGAGAGCAATGCCTTGGAGACATTGTTGTCGATATACCAGCTGAGCTGCTCGACCGTCATGTCGGTGCTGATCGCCGCGTAGCTCGCCAGGTCGTTGCCCGAGGTGTTGGCACGGAAGATCTGCGGCTCGAGAATGCCGTCGGGCAGGTTGCCGCGAATCTGGGTGATCGCATCGCGCACGTCCATCACCGCGCGGTCGATCGGCGTGCCGATCGCCAATTGCACGAGCGTCTCCGATTGACCCTCGGTCACCGTCGAATCGATCTCGTCGATGCCCTGCAGGTTGCGCACCGCGGATTCGATCTGCTGCGTGACCTGGGTCTCCAGCTCGCTCGGCGCGGCGCCAGGCTGGCTGACCACGACGACCACGATCGGAAAGTCGATGTCCGGCTGGTTGTTGACCTGCATCCGCGCGAAGCTGACGATGCCCGCCAGCGTCAGCGCGATGAACAGCACGATCGACGGAACCGGGTTCCGGATCGACCAGGCCGAAATGTTGCGAAAGCTCATCGCGTCATTTCCCCGCGGTCGTAAGGATCGGCTTTACCTTCTGGCCCGCATTCAGGAACGCGCCGGCCGCCAGCACGACGCGCTCGGTGCCGTTGAGGCCGGAGGTGATCGCCGTGCCGGCATCAGTCACGTCGCCGATCGTGATCTTGACGCGCTTCACCTTGTCGTCGGGTCCTACGACGTAGACGAAATTGCCGTTCTCGTCGCTCTGGATCGCCGAGTTGGGTAGTTGCGGCGCGTCGCTGGTGCCGCTGTGAATCTCGGCGGCGGCAAAGCCGCCGGGGCGCAGCGCCGGGTTGTACGACAGGGCGATCTTGGCAATGCCCTGGCGGGTTTGCGGGTCGATCACCGGCGACACCTGCCAGACATGGCCGGCAAAATGCTGGTCGCTGCCGACCGGCGTGATCTCGGCGCTGTCGCCGATCTTGAGCCTCGCGAGATCGCTTTCGTTGAGCTGCGCGCGCAATTCCATCAGGCCGTCCTTGGCCATGCGGAACAGCATGCCGGAGCCGCTGCTGACGATCTGTCCCGGCTCGACGCTGCGCATCAGCACCAGCCCGGCATAGGGCGCGCGAATGTCGAGCCGGCCGTTCGCGGCCCGTTGCTGCGCCAGCGTCGCCTGCGCGACGCGCACGCGCGCCATCGCGGCGTCGCGCGTCGCGATCTTGGTGTCCAGATCGGCGCGCGAGATGAAACCCTTGCCGACCAGCGCCTGTGCGCGATCGACATTGGCCTGGGCGAGCTTGGCATCAGCCTGCGCCACCGCGACCTGCGCGGCGAGCGATGCCGCGGTCTCGCTCTGTACCGAGCGGTCGACCGTGGCCAGCACCTGGCCCGCCCGCACCCACTGGCCGGGCTGCACCAATACCTGCGTCACGCGGCCGCCTTCGCCGGCGACACCGACCGGCATATCGATCTGCGCGGCCAGCGAACCCGTCGCCGAGATCGTCCGTACGACGAGCTGGTGTCCCGGGGTGCCGACGGAAACGCTGGGAAGTTGCTCGACTTGCGGCTTCGCCGCGGGCTTCTTGTGGAACACGTACCAGCCGATGATCAGCGCCAGCACCACCGCGATGGCAACGCCGATGATCAGGCCGCGGCGCGAGCGCTCGATCTCATCCGACAATGCCAGATGATCGTCCTTGCTCCAGGCCGGCGAATCATAGTTCATCTGCGTCATTTCCCCGTCTCGGCCAACCGCCGCGCCCCACCGTCGTGCTCTGTCGGACGAACTGTATTAGATGAATGCATCACCGAGCTCAAGAGGATCATCGGTCGACGTGCGGGCATGGCCGGTTTTGGTTCTGTTCGCAAGGATCGCGAGGTGGTTGCTGCAGAAACGGTTGCAATTGTTTGCGTCCCGGGCATGGTGCGGCGCGCCGGCCACATGGGGGGCGGCGCTACTGGAGAGCGACGATGATGGCAGGACATTCGTTTCTCGGCTGGATCGTGATCGGTCTGGTCGCCGGAATCCTCGGCAAGATCATCATGCCCGGCAAGGATCCGGGCGGGATCATCGTGACCATATTGATCGGCATCGCCGGCGCGCTTCTGGCCGGGTTTATCGCGCCGAAACTTGGAATTTCTTACGGTGCCGTTTGGTGGCAAAGTTATGCTGCCGCCACCGTCGGCGCGGTGGTGCTGCTGGTGCTCTACCGGATCGTGACCTCGCGCCGCAGCTAGGTCCGGGCCCGGGCGCCGTTCATCGCCGGTTCGTCGGGAAGGTGCCATCGGGAACTTTCCAGACCTGACCGGGAGTGACGAGATGCGTTCGATATTGATGGTGATGGCCCTGGCCGCGGTGCCGCTGGCCGGGCCGGCCGCCGCGCAGGCGGTGTCGCCGGTGTTGCCCGACGGTACGTTGCTCGACGTGACCGCCCAGGGCATGACGACGCGCGTGCCGGACGTCGCGACCATTCGCTCCGGCGTGGTTTCGCAGAGCGCCACCGCGGCCGCGGCGCTGGCCGACAATGCCGCGCGCATGGCGCGCGTGCTCGCGGCGGTGAAGCGCGCCGGCGTCGCGCCGCGCGACGTGCAGACCGCGAACGTCTCGCTCAGCCCGCAATATCGCTACACCGACGGCAAGCCGCCCGAAATCACCGGCTACCAGGCCAATAATTCGGTCGCGATCCGCTTTCGCGACATCGCCCGCTCAGGCGCGATTCTCGATGCGCTGGTCGCGGAAGGCGCCAATCAGATCGATGGGCCGAGCCTGTCGATCGACCGGCCCGAGGCCGCGCTCGACGAGGCGCGCACCGACGCGGTGAAGCGCGCCCGCGCCCGCGCCGAGCTTTATGCCCGCGCCGCCGGCCTCACCGTCGCGCGCATCCTGTCGATCTCGGAAGCGGGGCAGAATGACGGCGGGTCCCCGCCGCCGCGCGTCTTCGCCATGGCGGCCCGCGACAGCGCCGCGCCGACCCAGATCACGGCGGGCGAAACCGACGTGACGGTGACGATATCGGTGCGCTTCCTGCTCAAATAGCACGGCAAGTCTCGTGCTCCTGCGGGAATACGGTCACGCGCTCGGACGGGTGGCGGTAACAGTCGCCAGCCAGGAGAAAGGGCCGCCCGGTCACCCGGACGGCCCCTTTTCATGCACGTCACCGGCGGTTCAGCGAACCGAGCCGCGGCGCACCAGATTGACGATCGCGAGCAGGATGATCGCGCCGATCAACGAATAGACGAACGTCATCACGGTGATGGCCTGGTTGATTCCGACGCCGAAGATGAACGACGCGATCACCGCGCCGATGATGCCGACGACGATGTTGAGCAGGATGCCCTGCTGACCATCGGTGCGCATGACCATGCTCGCGAGCCAGCCGCAAACGCCGCCGACGACGAGCCAGACGATAAGACCGACCATTTTCTTCCCTCCGTTACCTACCCATCGTTGCGGGTACCAAGGTAAGACTCGTAACGGTCGCAAATGGTTCCTTTGGAAGGCTGCGGGATACCTTTCGCGACGTGGGACGACACGGTGATTCAACCTGCGCCAGATCATGCCATGATGCGCCTTCGCGCACCGCGCCGCTATTTCTCATGGTATTTCGGGGACAGTTTACTTATTGGCGAGTGCCCGCGCCGTAATTGAAGCCAGCTTGACGCAATTGAAGCAGGAAGCGGGAAACTTGAAGTCTACGATAGGCTTCCGATCGGGAAGCATTTACCCCTGCGCGCCATTGATCCGTCTATCCCAGCGCCTCCTGGCGGGCGCGATTAGGATTGCGCTGAAAAACCGCGATCAGCGCGGCGCTGAGCGCCATCATCGCGCCAAACGCGAGTTGGCCCCACGGAAAATCGGGCGGGTTCCACAACCGAATAACTAAGGGCGCGACGGCGTTCATCGCACCATGAAAAATCACGGCCGCCCAGATGGAGCGGCCGCGATCACGCAGCAGCGTCATCACCGGCGCTAGCAGCGTGGTCGAAAGCGTGAAAAGAACAAGCGAAAACAGCTCATGGCCCGGCGCGATATCGACCCCCCAAAAAACCATCACTGGCCAGTGCCAGCTGCTCCAGACGAAGCCAGTGGCGAACGAAGCGCGCCAGAATCCGAAACGTCGCCATTGCGCATAGAGATAGCCGCGCCAACCCAGTTCCTCGGGAATCGCAAACAGCGCGTAGGATGCCATGCTGGCCAAGAAGAGGCCGGCAAAGCCGAGATTGGGCGCTTCCGTGAGGTGTTGGCGTATGGTGTCAGGCTGTTGCGCGAGGTGTTCGAAACCGGCGAAGTTGTATGGCGAGAACGCCAGCACCGCGCCGATACCAGTCGGCGCCAGAATGAAGGGTGCGGCGAGCGCCGCAAGCCACCACCAATTCGGCCGAAACCGAATGCCGAGCGCCTCCACCCGCGCGCCTTTCTCAAACAGCGCGGCGCACAACAACGCCCCAAGAGCAGGGCTGAGCAGAAAGATCAGCGAGGCGAGGCCTCCGTGCATGATATCGCGAACGCCGCCCACCCATGCGATTGCGACAGGGCCTGCGCTGAGCGCGAACGTCACGCCCAGGAATGTTCCGGCTCTTTTGTTTGCAGACACTTTGTTCTCCCCCAGCCGCTTTTTGATTTATTGACCTTGCGGTGGCGCGATATAGCGCCCTGTCGGCGGCCACGCGTGTCGGCCGATCGAGACTGTATTACTACAATAATGCACGGCCTTTCAAGTGAGGGCGGCACCTCGCGTGGAGTAGACGTGCGTTACCGTGACAGGTGCAGAAAACCCCAACCCCCAAATAGCCACGCATCACATCATGCCTCAGGTGCGAGGAAAGAACCTACCGCTCGCGGCCATCGTCCCTCTTGCGCTGCCTAGTCGGCGCAATTACCTCGGCCCGATCGACGATCTTCAACGCCCGTTGCTGCTGCTGCTCGCGGACACGCTCGATCAGATTTGTCGTCAGCTTCGGCGGCAAAAAGCCATAGTCCCATCGGGACCGTGTGGCCGGGACAATTCCAGCATCGGTCCATGCAACGCTGTTGAGTTCGGCCGTGACGATCCAGGAGCGGGCATCATCGAGTCCGAGGTGCTGCTTCACCCTTGGCGGTATCTCGATTGCCGCCTTCGGATTGGCAGGCTGGCTATGCGTGATCGGGGCAAGCAGGACATATGCGTCCTTTCCCTCATTGGCCAAGCGCGCGACAACGATGGCGCAGGGGCGATCTTTCGGGCCCTCCTGACGGCCGCGCATCGCCTCATCGCGCCAAAGATAGTCGTAGCGGATGACAAGCCCTGGCGCGGGCTCTGGCTTCTTCACTTAATCGTCCATCAGGCGATCGAGCGTCGGGTCCAGGTGGCTGGTGTCGGCTGCCTTGAGCGTTTCTACCCATTCCTCCGGCAACTCATGCGCATAATAGGCTTTGCGCGTGTCCCTGGCCTTGAGCCGCTCATACTCGTCAATGTCGATCAGGACGCGCACGGGCCGGTTATGCCGGGTGATGAACACCGGGTTTTTCCCGATTGCTCCATGGTAGAGGCCCGCCCGATTTTTAAATTCGGTCGCGGCCACGGTGATGTCAGTCATTTACGATTCCAATATAGCTGTTTTGACTATATTAGCTAAAACAGCCGATTTGTGCAATGGGAAGATTTTCATCGTTGCCGCCCGCGATCAGGGTGTCGCGCCGATTCAACCCGCGCCAGATCATGCTATGATACGCCCTCGCGCACTGCGCCGCTGTTTCTCATCGTCGACCAAAATGCACGCTGCCGGCGCCTTTGCGCGACCGGCAACCGTGACCTGCTCACGTCCTGCTAGCAGGTCGATATGCACCTGCTCCCCACCTGATAAGTTGGAAATCGCAACCCAACATCTTTTCGCGCAACGCGTTGCGGTACCATCAAAAGCCGGCAATCGGCGTCCAACACACGCCTGCGAAAAAAACGTCACCTGCAAGAACAGGTGGAGCAGGTGGCGGCGTGGCCCGCGCAAACGCAATCGGGCCGGCGCACTGTCCGATGCGCCGGCCCGATTTTCGACAGCTCGTGTCGATCAATGCGCGCCGCTTGCCGGCGCGTGAGGTCAGTATTTCTGCTGGCGCTCGTAGAGCGAGCGATAATGCTGGATGCGCGTCACACGCAGGCCCGGCATGCCCGATCGATCGATCGCGCGCTGCCAGCCGGCAAATTCCTCGACCGTCAGGCTGTAGCGGTCGCACACCTCGTCGACCGAGAGCAGCCCGCCATTGACCGCGGCGACCACTTCGGCCTTGCGGCGGACCACCCAGCGCGTCGTTTCGGGCGGCGGCAGGGTGTCGAGGGTCAGCGGTTCGCCAAGCGGGCCGATGACTTTTGCGGGTCGAATCTTCTGGTTCTCGATCATTCTCAACCTCGATCGGGGCGGGGGGCCCCCTCTCATTCCTGAAACGGCCAATAGGGGCCGGACTTGAACGCCGGCTAAAGCGGCGCGGTAAACGACAAGTTCATTCCTGTTTCCACGCCGTTAGCAACTGTGCCATTGCGAGATTGAAAGCACCGTGCGCAGGCGCGAACCAGGGCGTCTCGGCAGCGGGGGCGAGGCGGGCATGGAGCATCGCCGTCGGGCTCGCCGCCTGACGCGCCACGACCCCGACAAGCATCACCGCCAGGTCCGGCGGCAGCGCGGTGACCCGCGCGTCGGGTTCGAAACGGAGATAACTCAGATCCACATGCGCCCTTCCCGAAGCGTCAGAGACTCGATCACGGGTCTGGTCTAGCGAGACGGGGTGAAGGTCCGGTAAAGCCCGCTGAAATGCCTTGGTAATATGGGTAAATTTTACTCTCGGGGCGCACCGCGCTAAGGCGCCGGCATCATGGACTCGGTGGATTTTCAGCTTGGCGACGCCCTGAAGGGCAAGCGCATCGTCGTCGCCATGTCGGGCGGCGTCGACAGTTCGGTGGTGGCGGCGCTCGCCGCGCGCTCAGGCGCCGAGACGATCGGCATCACCCTCCAGCTCTATGATCATGGCGAGGCGGTCGGCCGCGCCGGCTCGTGCTGCGCCGGTCGCGACATCCGCGACGCGCGCGCGGTGTGCGACCGGCTCGGCATCGCGCATTATGTGTTCGATCATGAAAGCAGCTTTCGCACCCAGGTGATCGACGAGTTCGCCGACGAATATCTCGCCGGCCGCACGCCAATCCCGTGCATCCGCTGCAATATGGGGCCCAAGTTCACCGACCTGTTCGGCATGGCGCGCGAACTCGGTGCCGATGCGCTGGCCACCGGCCATTATGTTCGCCGCGTGCTCGGCCCGGGTGGCGCGGAGCTGCACCGCGCCGCCGACCCGGCACGCGACCAGAGCTATTTCCTGTTCGCCACCACCCAGGCGCAGCTCGACTATCTGCGCTTTCCGCTGGGCGATCTGCCCAAGCCGCGCGTGCGCGAACTGGCGGCGGAACTGGGGCTGGGGGTCGCCGCCAAGCCCGACAGCCAGGACATCTGCTTCGTCCCCGATGGCGACTATGCCGCGCTGGTCAAGAAGCTCCGCCCCGAGGCCGATGCCGGCGGCGAGATCGTCGACGAGGCGGGCAGGGTGCTGGGCCAGCATCGCGGCCTGATCCACTTCACCGTCGGCCAGCGTCGCGGCCTCGAGATCGGCGGTACGCCCGAACCGCTCTATGTCGTTCGCCTCGAGCCCGAAACGAGCCGCGTCGTGGTCGGCCCGCGCACGGCATTGGCGGTCGGCGCGGCGACTCTGTCGGGGATCAACTGGATCGGCGGCGATCATCACGGGCCGATCACCGCCAAGGTCCGCTCGCTGGCAAAGCCCGCCACGGCGCATCTGGCGGGCAATCGCGTGCTGTTCGACGCGCCGGAATATGGCGTCTCGCCCGGCCAGGCGGCGGTGCTCTATGCCGGCGACCGCGTGCTCGGCGGCGGCTGGATCGAGACGACGGAGCGTTGGGCGATGGCCGACGCGGCCTGACTTTCTTGGTTCCTCCACTGAAGGGGATCGTTGCAAAAGCGATCGTCATGCTGAACTTGTTTCAGCATCCATGCGCGGTCACCTGAACCGCGAGCGCCGCTCCTGTGGGTCCTGACCGCGCATGGACCCTGAAACAAGTTCAGGGTGACAAGCGATTTTGGCGAAAGTCTCAAACTACAGGAAGAAGGTTCCCTCCATCACCGTGATGCACTGGCCACCCAGCACGACACGCTCCCGATCGAGCCGGCAGGTCAGGTGCCCGCCGCGCTTGCTCGCCTGATACGCCGTGAAGCGCTCGCGTCCGAGGCGCTTCGCCCAATAGGGCACCATCACCGCATGGGCCGAGCCGGTCACGGGATCCTCGTCGATCCCGGCGCCGGGCGCGAAGGCGCGGCTGATGACGTCGCTGTCGTCGCCCGGCGCGGTGACGATGGTCAGCACATCGCCCTCGGCGGCGAGTGCGGCGAAGTCCGGTGCCAGCGCCCGGATCGCCGCCGCGTCCTCCAGCACCACCAGCGCATAGCGATGCGGATGCCACAGCGTCTCGACCACTGACGACACGCCCAGCGCGGCGACGATCGCGGGCAGCGGGCGCGGGCTTGGCCGCCACGCCGGCAGTGCCAGCTCATAGCCGCCGCCGGCGCGGGCGACCGACAGCTCGCCGGCCTTGCGCGTCGCGAAGCGCACGCGATCGCGTTCCGGGTCGGATGAGAGGATGAAGTGGCCGCTGGCCAGCGTCGCATGGCCGCACAGCACCACCTCGGAGGCCGGCGTGAACCAGCGCAGTTCATAATCCGGCCCGGCCCCGCCATCGTCGTCGCTGCCGGCGATCGGCACGAGGAAGGCGGTTTCGCTGAGGTTGTTCTCGGCCGCGATCGCCTGGAGAACGTCGTCCGCCAGCCAGCCGGCGAGCGGCATCACCGCGGCGGGATTTCCCGCGAACGCCCGGTCCGCAAAGGCGTCGATCTGAACGAACGGGATCCTCATAGCCGCTTGCCGAACCAATGCGGGGTGACGTCGGCTTCGATCAGCGGATTGTCGGTATCGACATGGCCATCGGGATCGAGATGGATCAGCACCTCGACCTTGGGAAAGGCGATGCGCAACTCGTTCTCGACCGTCTCCATCACCTTGTGCGCCTCGGCGACCGTCATCTCGGGCGCGACATACATGTGGAACTGGGCGAAGTCATGGGCGCCCGAACGGCGGGTGCGGAAGTCGTGGATGCCGCGCAACTCGGGATGGCAGGCGGCGACATCGAGGAAGCGCTTGCGCTCCTCCTCGGGCCATTCCTTGTCCATCAACTGGTCGATCGCCGCCGACGAGGCGCGGAACGCGCCGAACGCCAGCCACAGCGCGATCGCCATGCCGAACAGCGCATCGGCGCCGCGCAGCCCGAAGCGCTGGTCGAGCATCAGCGCGGCGATGACCGAGCCGTTGAGCAGCACGTCGGACTGGTAATGGGCGTTGTCGGCGCGGATCGCGACCGAAGCGGTCTGGCGGATCACCCGGCGCTGATAGATGAGCAGCAGGATCGTCGCGAGGATCGCGGCGATCGACACGCCGATGCCGAGATCGCCGCGCTGCGTCGCGTGGGCGACGCCCAGCGCGTGCACCGCGCGCCACCCGATCCCGGCTGCGGAAGCGGTGATCAGCATCACCTGGAACAGCGCGGCCAGCGCCTCCGCCTTGCCGTGGCCGAAGCGATGATCATGGTCGGCGGGCGTCGCGGCGAGGCGCACGCCGTACAGGGTGACGAGGCTCGCCAGCAGGTCGAGGCCGGTATCGGCGAGCGAGGCGAGCATCGACACCGAGGCGGTGGCCCAGGCGGCATAGGTCTTGAGCACCAGCAGCGACACCGCCATCGCCACGCTGGCGAGTGCGGCACGCACCACCGGCGAATAGGCACGGCGCTGTTCGCTGGTCATGGGTAGAGCAATCCTTCCGTCCATCCGTCGCCGTCACGAACGAACAAGCGGCGCTCATGGAGCCGGTGCGCGCGATCCTGCCAGAATTCGATGCGCTGCGGCACCACGCGGTAGCCGCCCCAATGCGGCGGCCGCGGCACGTCACCACCGGCGAAGCGTGCCTCGGTCTCGGCGAAGCGCGCCTCGAAGGTGGCGCGCGCATCGAGCGGGCGCGACTGGTCCGACGCCCAGGCGCCAAGCTGCGAATCGCGCGCGCGCGAGGCGAAATAGGCGTCGCTCTCGGCCTCGCTGGTCCGCGTCACCGCGCCCTCGATCCGCACCTGGCGGCGCAGCGACTTCCAGTGGAACAGCAGCGCCGCCTTGGCATTCTCCGCCAGTTCCGCGGCCTTGCGGCTTTCGCCATTGGTGTAGAACACGAAGCCGCGCGGGTCGTGCCCCTTGAGCAGCACCATCCGCACCGACGGCTGACCCGACGCGTCGGCGGTGGCCAGCGCCATCGCGTTCGAGTCGTTGATCTCCGACTGGCGCGCCTCGACGTACCAGCTGGCGAACAGGGCGAAGGGATCATCGGTCATGGCCGCTGCGCTTTACGATCGCGCCCGCCGTAAGTCGAGAAACGGAACGACTCCGCCGCCCAGGGATTGAATCGGCCTTGCAACGAGGGAGCGCGGTTGATGGCGGCACGGGCCTATTGGCAGGGACAGATCAGGCTCGCGCTCGTCTCGATCCCGGTCGAGATCTATCCCGCGACCAAATCGGGCGCGACGATCAGCTTCAAGCAGATTCACGAGCCGACCGGCAAGCCGATCCATTATGAGAAGGTCGTCACCGGGGTCGGGCCGGTCGATACCGACGAGATCATGAAGGGCTTCGAATATTCGAAGGATCATTTCGTGCTGCTCGAACAGGACGAGATCGATGCGGTGAAGCTCGAATCGAAGAAGACGCTGGAGCTGACCCAGTTCGTCGACGCGAGCGAGATCGACGTGCTCTATTATGAAAAGCCCTATTTCGTCGTGCCGGCCGATGACCTCGCCGAGGAGGCGTTCATCGTGCTGCGCGAGGCGCTCAGGCGCACGAAAAAGGTCGGGCTTGGCCAGTTGGCGATGCGCGGCCGCGAATATGTCGTCAGCCTGAAGCCGTGCGGGCGCGGCATGGTGCTGGAGACGCTGCGCTATGCCGATGAGGTCAACAAGGCGCAGGGCTATTTCCGCGACATCGGCGACGCCAGGCCGGACGAGGATCTGCTCGATCTGGCCGAGGCGCTGATCGAGAAGAAGAGCGCGCCGTTCGACCCGACGGAGTTCCACGACCGGTATGTCGACGCGCTGAAGGACCTGGTCGAGCGCAAGCGCAAGGCCAAGGGACGCAAGATCATCGAGGATGACAGCGACGAGCCGGCGGGCCGCAGCGCGTCGAATGTGGTCGACCTGATGGCGGCGCTGAAGAAGTCGATGGGCGGCGCGGCCCCGGCGAAGAAGAAGGCAGAGTCTGCCGTGAAGAAGGCGCCCGCCAAGCGCGCGCCGGCGAAGAAGCGTGCGTAGCGGCGCGGCCTTCATCCTCCCCTCCCTCGACAAGGGAGGGGCTGGGGGTGGGTCGGTCCGAGGGCAGCGGTGCGCCCGCCCCATACCCACCCACCCCCGACCCCTCCCTTGTCCAGGGAGGGGAGAATGGAGGGGGAGGGGAGGATGACGGCCGATCCCCTCGCGCGCTACAACGCCAAGCGCGACTTCACCCAGACGGCGGAGCCGGCGGGGACGCTGGCGCCAGGGCATGGCAATCGCTTCATGGTGCAGAAGCATGACGCCACGCGGCTGCACTGGGACTTCCGGCTCGAAATGGACGGCGTGCTCAAGAGCTGGGCGGTGACGCGCGGGCCGAGCCTTGACCCGAACGAGAAGCGCCTCGCGGTGCGCACCGAGGATCATCCACTGTCCTATGCCGATTTCGAGGGCACCATCCCGGCCGGCCAATATGGCGGCGGCACGGTGATGCTGTGGGATCAGGGCACCTGGTCGCCGATCAAGGGCAAGAGCGCGAAGGACCTCGACAAGGGCCATCTCCATTTCGTGCTCGATGGCCAGCGCATGAAGGGCGAATGGCTGCTCATCCGGCTGAAGCCGCGCGGCAAGGAGAAGAACGAGAACTGGCTGCTGCGCAAGATCGACGATGCCGAGGCCGGCGGCACCGACACTTTGGTCGAGACTGCGCTGACCAGCGTGACGACCGGGCGGACGATGCTGGAGATTGCCGAGGGAAAGAAGGCGACCCGGGTCGCCAAGCCGAAGGCGGCCAAGGTCGTTGCCAAGGGCAAGGCGAAGGTCGGCTTTCGCGAGCCGCAACTCTGCACCCTGGTCGATCACGTCCCGGCCGGCACGAACTGGCTGCATGAGGTGAAGTATGACGGCTATCGCGCGCTGATCGCGGTGACCGGCGGCAAGGCGAAGGTCTTCACCCGCTCGGGCCTCGACTGGACCGACAAGTTCGCCGGTATCGCCGCGGCGGCGGCGAAGCTGCCGGTCGACAGCGCGCTGATCGATGGCGAGATCGTCGCGTTCAAGGACGGCAAGCCGGATTTCTCGACGCTCAAGGACGCGATCTCGGCCGGTGGCGAGATGACGCTGTTCGCCTTCGACCTGCTGGCGCTCGACGGCGAGGACCTGACCGGGTTGCCCAACGTCGTGCGCAAGGAGCGGCTGCGCCCGCTATTGACTGGCGCCGATCCGCATCTGCAATTCTCCGAGCATATCGTCGGACAGGGCGAGGCGCTGTTCGAGACGATGTGCAAAGAGGGCTATGAGGGCGTGGTGTCGAAGCTCGCCGATGCGCCCTATCGCGGCAAGCGCACCAAGGCGTGGCTCAAGATCAAATGCACGCGGCGGCAGGAGTTCGTCATTGTCGGCTGGACGCCGAGCGACAAGAGCCGTGGGTTCCGCGCGCTGCTGCTCGGCGTGAACGGGCCGGACGGGCTGGTCTATGCCGGCAAGGTCGGTACCGGCTTCGACGTTGCGACGATGCAGGATCTGCAGGCGAAGATGGCGCGAATCGCGCGCAAGACGCCGACCGTCGATGCACCGCGCGCGGCGGTGCGCGGCGCGCATTGGGTCAGCCCGACGCTGGTGGCGGAGATCGCGTTCACCGAAACCACGCCCGATGGGGTATTGCGCCACCCGAGCTTTCTCGGGCTGCGCGGCGACAAGCCGGCCAGCGAGGTGGTCGCCGAGAAGCCCGAAGCCGCGCCGGGCGCGCCGGAGGTGCATGTGAAGGTCAGCAGCCGCGACCGCCAGGTCTTTCCCGAGAGCGACGTCACCAAGGGCGAACTCGCCGATTATTACGCCGCGGTGGCGCCGCTGATGCTCCCCTGGACGGCCAACCGGCCGATCAGCCTGGTGCGCTGCCCGCAGGGACGCGGCAAGGCGTGCTTCTTCCAGAAGCATGACGCCGGCACCTTCGGCGAACATGTCCATCACGTGCCGATCCGCGAGAAGGACGGGTCGATCGAGCAATATCTCTATGTCGACAGCGCCGATGGGCTGGTCGCCTGTGTGCAGATGGGCACGATCGAATTCCACGGCTGGGGCTCGACCGTCGCTGCGCTGGAACAGCCCGACCGGCTGGTGTTCGATCTCGACCCCGATGTCGGGCTCGATTTCGCGGCGGTGAAGAAGGCGGCGGAGGACCTCAAGAACCATCTCGCCGAGATCGGGCTGACCAGCTTCCCGCTGCTGTCGGGCGGCAAGGGCGTGCATGTCGTGGTGCCACTCAGACCCGAGGCGGAATGGCCGGCGGTCAAGGATTTCGCCGATCGCTTCGCCCGCGCGCTGGCCCAGGCCGAGCCCGATCGCTTCGTCGCGACCATGTCCAAGGCCAAGCGCACGGGCCGCATCTTCATCGACTGGCTGCGCAACCAGCGCGGCGCGACCGCGATCATGCCCTATTCCGCGCGTGCCCGCGCCGGTGCGCCCGTGTCGGTACCGGTGTCGTGGACCGAGCTGCGCGACCTCGACAGTGCGCATCCCTGGGGCGTGCGGGACGTGGCGAAGCTCATCGAGCATGCCAATTCGCGGGCGTTGCAGGGCTGGGGCGTCGCGGATCAGGCCTTGCCGGACTTGTAGGTCGGCGCCGCACCGGCCGGAGAGCGGCGCGGCAGGGCGGGGTTGCAACACGCCAGGCGGCACGAACCTTTTTCGCAGCCGGGGGTTGGTTACACGGGGCGGCAACGCGAACGGGAGCGAGCGATGGTGGAGAGAGGCTGGCCCGAGGCGGCGAACCGGCGGTTGCGCGCGATGTTGTGGCGGCGCTGGCCGCTGGCCGAAATGGCAATGCGGATGGACCGCTCGGTCGGCGAGGTGCAGCGCCAGATGCGGCGATTGGGGCTGATCGTTCCCTAGCGCGAAGATGCACGCTCAGTCGTCCGTCTCCGCGAGCCAGGCGAGCGCCTCGTTCCGGTCGTCGAAGATGTGATAGCCGGGTGCGATACGGCGCGTCTGCAACTTGTTGAGCACGCCGGACACCAGCACCGCGATGCGCCGCGAGCCGATCGACCGATCCGCCGCCATGCCGGCGAGATGGGCCGACACGTCCTGGGGCTGAACGGGGAAGGCGGTCGAATCGAACAGGGTGATTTGCTCGCCGATCCGGCAGCCGCCCTTGGGCAGTGCCGGCAAGAGACGACGCAGGTCGCGATCGAAGCGCTGGACGGTCGCCGCGTCCCACAAGCCGATCATGTGGACCTCGACATATTTGCGTGGCGGATCGATCAGGATTTTATAAGCTGGATCGTTGATCTTCTCCATCAGCGCCTTCTCGCACAGGTCGTCCTAAGCCTTGCTTAAGGAAATGAAAAATGATGCCGCCGCCGGATAGCGCCGCATAGCGTTGATCGGCGAGACGCACGCTGAGGAGGGGGCAACGGCCTATCGCAGGGTGACGGCCGGGCGACCGACACGGGCTGCCTGTACGAAAGCCATCATAACGCGTAGGGGGTAGGGGCGACGTCGTATGCGACGGATAGCGGAAGCGATGCGACCCTTGTCCTTTTCCTGCCTCGAGCCGGCCGCGCCTGGGGCGCGCGCTGATCTCAACGAAAAGGACCGACTCATGGTCACCGGAACCGTCAAATTCTTCAATAACGACAAGGGCTATGGCTTCATCGCGCCGGAAGGCGGCGGGGCCGATGCGTTCGTGCACGTCACCGCGCTCGAGCGGGCGGGCCTCAGCACGCTGACCGAAAACCAGAAGGTCTCCTACGACGTCGAGCCCGACAAGCGCGGCAAGATGTCGGCGGTCAACATCCAGGCACTCTGATCGTCGCGCCGGGGCGCTCGCGGGCGCCCCGGCCGACAGCCATCTGCACATCGCGAAGCGCGCCGCTTCGCGGCCGCCGCGACGCGTGACCCGGGCGGCAAAGACCACGGAAGACGACACCATCATGTATGCCAGCGAACTGATCGACACGGCGGCGATCCCCGGCGGCGGCGAGTTGCGCCTGATGCGCTACGGCCCGGAATTCTCGATCGAGTTCGAGGAGGACGAATTGATGGGCAGCCAGGCGCCGCAATCCGAGCAGGCGCTGGCCGATCTCGCCTCGGCGCGGACGGTCGGGCGGCAGGACCGCGTGCTGATCGGCGGGCTGGGCATGGGTTTCACGCTGGGCGCGGCGCTGTCGGCCTTTGCCGCGCATACCAAGATCGTGGTGGCGGAACTGGTGCCGCAGGTGGTGGTGTGGGCGAAGGGGCCGCTGGCGCACCTGTTCAGCGACTATCTGTCCGATCCCCGCGTGACCGTCGCGGTGCGCGACGTGCATGACGTGATCGCCGGCACGCCGGGCGGGTTCGACGCGATCCTGCTCGACGTCGACAATGGGCCGGACGGCTTCATGCACCCGGCCAACGACCGGCTCTATTGCAACTGGGGGCTGCGCGAGGCGCATGCCGCGCTCAGGCCCGGCGGGGTGCTGGCGATCTGGTCGGCCTATCGCGACGACGCGTTCGTCGCGCGGCTGGAGAATGTCGGCTTCGCGGTTGAGGAGACGGTGATCCCGGACAGCGGGAACGCGGCGCGATCGCCCTATACGATCTGGCTGGCGGCGCGGGCGGCCTAGAGCATCGCGCCGGAAACCGGAATCGGTCGCGCTGCTCCAGATATTTGTTGTCGCATCGTTTTCGCTGAAAACCGGTTCCCACTTTTCAGCACGATGCTTTAACTGTCGCCGAGCGGCCAACCGATTGCGCGCGCCGCGCTGCCGTTCGACGATGCCATCCGTAACGTTACCGATAAACGCCGCGCGTCATTGCGCCTAGCGATGGCCCACGCCACGCGCCGCGCGGCATCTGGGTGCAGGAGGTAGCATGTCGATCCGCGTTCCGGCGGCGGCGCCATCGACGATGGCGTACGACATCGCCGTGGTGGGCGCCGGGCCAGCCGGCCTTGCCTTTGCCCGATCGCTCGACGGCACGAAGCTGCGCATCGCCGTGATCGAACGGCAGCGCCACGATATGCTCGCCGACCCGCCCTGCGACGGACGCGAGATCGCGCTGACCCACCGTTCCGTCGCGGCGCTGCGGGCGCTGGATGCGTGGCGCCGGATCGATCCCGGCGAGATCGCGCCGCTGCGCGAGGCGCGCGTGCTCAACGGCGCGTCGCGCTTCGCGCTGAGCTTCGACACGCGCGCCAGCGGCGAGGACCGGATCGGGCAGTTGGCGCCCAATCACCTGATCCGTCGGGCGCTGTTCGAAGCGGTGGCGGCGCAGCGTGACGTTACGCTGCTCGCCGGATGCGGCGTGGCGGCGGCGGCGACCTCCGGTCGTGGCGCCGTGGTGACGCTGGACGATGGCCGGGCGCTGGCCGCGCGCCTGCTGGTGGCGGCGGACTCGCGCTTTTCCGCGACGCGCGAGCGGCTCGGCATCGCCGTCGAGATCAACCGGCCGGGGCGGTCGATGATGGTCTGCCGCGTCGCCCATGAGCATGATCATGGCGGGGTCGCGACCGAATGGTTCGATCACGGCCAGACCATCGCGATGCTGCCGCTGAACGGGCGGCTCTCGTCCGCGGTATTGACGCTGCCGTCGGCCGAGATCGAGCGGCTGGCCGCGCTCGACCGGGCGGCGCTCGGCGCGGAGATCACGCGGCGCTTCCAGCGGCGGCTGGGCACGATGCGGCTGGTCGACGATCCGCATGTCTACCCGCTGGCGACGACCTGGGCGCGCCATTTCGCCGCGCCGGGCGCCGCGCTGATCGGCGATGCCGCGGTCGGCATGCATCCGGTCACCGCGCATGGCTTCAACCTTGGGCTGCAGGGGGCGATGACGCTGGGCGCGCTGGTCGGCACGGCGGCGGCGCAGCGGCGCGACATCGCCTCGCCGCTGTTGCTGCGCCGCTACGAGGTGGCGCATCGCGCGGCGAGCCGGCCAATCTATACGGCGACCAACATGATCGTGTCGCTCTACACGACGGAGAGCCCGGTGGCGCGCCTTGCCCGTCACGCCGGGCTGCGCGCCGCCGCGCGCCTGCCGATTGTCCGCCACGGCATGAGCCACCTGCTGGCGCAGCATTGACGGGAGACGAGTGATAATCCAGCCCCATGCCCAGGCGATCGAACCGCCGCCCGCGCCGCCCGCCACGGCGCGCATCCAGCTGAGCGGCGTGCCCGACGACCGCGAATTGCTGCGCCTCGCGGCGGAACTGACCCGCGACCTGCAGCGCCCGGATCCGCGCATCTACTGGTGCGATTTCCTCGGTTCGGCGGCGCTGGGCTATGCCGCGCTGGGCGGTGCGATCATGGCGCATCGCGCGGCGGTCGCCGTGCCGTGCGGCGTGGTGGCGGTGCTCGCGCTGTATCGCGCCACGCTGTTCATCCATGAGATCACGCACCTCAATCCGGCGCGCCTGCCGGGGTTTCGCGTGGCGTGGAACCTGCTGCTCGGCATACCGACGATGCTGCCGTCCTTCATGTATGAGGGCATTCACACCATCCATCACAGCCGCACCCGTTATGGCACTGCGGGCGACCCCGAATATCTGCCGCTGGCGCTGATGCGGCCATGGACGCTGCCGCTGTTCCTGCTCCTTTCGCTGCTGATGCCCGGGTTGCTGCTGCTGCGCTTCGGCGTGGTGGGACCGTTGTCGCTGCTGTCGCATCGCTTGCGGCGGATCGTTATCGGCCGCTTCTCCGGCCTGCAGATCAACCCGCAATTCGTGCGGCACCGGCCGGGCGGCGCGTTCGCGCGGCAATGGCGGTGGCAGGAACTTGGCGCGAGCGCGGTTGCCATGGCGATCATCGTCGCGCTGGCGAGCGGGTCGCTGCCGCCCCGGTCGTTCCTGATCGCCACGGGTGTGCTGGTCGGGGTCGCCCTGCTCAACCAGTTGCGCACGCTGGTGGCGCATCTGTGGGAAAATGACGGCGCGCCGCTCACCGTGACCGCGCAGTTTCTCGACAGCACCAACGTGCCGGGCGGCGTGCTCACCGGCTTGTGGGCGCCAGTCGGGCTGCGCTTTCACGCGCTGCACCATTTGCTGCCCAGCCTGCCCTATCACGCGCTGGCCGAGGCGCATCGCCGGATTTCCGCGGCGGTGAGCGACGGCAGCGTCTATGCGGACGCGAACCATGCGTCGCTGGCGGGCCTGCTCAGGCGACTGGCCGCGAGCACGATGGGCCAGCGCGCGGGCCGTTTACCGTAAGATTACGAGCCCGTGATTCCGCGTGATTGTCCTGGCCGGCGCGCCATGGTGCAACCGGGCGATGGAAAACCACGCCGCCGATCGCTGCATGAAACGCCGCCTGCTTCACGCCTCCGCCCAGGCCTATCAGGCCCTGACACCCGATTCGCAGAACGCGGTCGGCTGGCTCGAGCCGCCGGTCGTGGTGCGCCGCAATGCCGAGATCGGCCGGCGGACGATCGACCTGGCGCTGGTCGGGCGCGTGCGCGAGGGCGTGGTGGTGGCGATCCGCGGCTCGCTGCCGCCCTTCCCCGGCGGCGGCGAGGACGGCTTCGCGGCGTTGCTCGACTGGCTGAACGACAGCCTTTCGCTGTGCGTCGAGGTCCCGGAATATGGCGGCGGGGTGCATCTCGGTTTCGCCGATTCGATGTACCGGCTGTGGGAAGATGCCGATGGCCAGCCGGGCATCCGCCGCGCGATCCAGATGATGCTCGACGTCAACCGCTTCGATCGCGGCGCGCGGCCGCATCTGTTCCTCACCGGGCACAGCAAGGGCGGCGCGCTGGCCAATCTCGCCGCGCTGCGCGCCGCGCGGCTCGCCGAGTGGCGCGACCTGCCAATCAGCGTCGCGACGATCGCCGCGCCGCGCGCCGGCAACGCCGCCTTTGCCCGCGCCTATGCCGCGGAACGCATCGCCTGCCTGCGGTACGAAATCTCGTCGGATATCGTGCCGCACCTGCCGCCGGGGCCGCAGACGCCGCGCTGGCTGCGCCGCGTGGCGCACGAGCTGGTGCCGCGACTGGCGCCGAGCGATTACCATGCGGTGGGCGTGCGGGTCAGCGGCGAGCGGGTGAGCCGTGCCTGGGTGATGGCGTGGCTGGCCTATCTGGCGGGGTTGTTCAGCCGCGACGGGATCGCGCTGATGTTGCGCTCGCCCTCGGCGCTCGCCGCGCACGCCATATCGCCGCAATCGACCTATGACCGGCTGGTCTGTCGCGGCGAGGCGGGCTGCAACCATCGCTGAGCGATGCCGCCCGCCGGCCGCTACGCGGCGATGCGTTGCGCCGGCAGATCGGTCGCGACATAGGTCAGCGTGAACAGGTCGGCGCCATTATCGTCCGCCACGACGATGCGCGTCTGTCCGTTGCGGGCGATGTCGTCGACGATGTGGCGACCGGCCGAATGCTCCAGCAGCCTGAACGCCTCGGCGCGCGCCGACTCGGTGCCGGCACATTCCGAGGCAACGACCTCGAGTGACCCATTATGATAGATGCTGAAATGGAAAATCATCGCGCACCCTTTCTCGGGTTGGAAGATGAGCGATTGCAAACCCTGGCATTCCATCAAAAAAGTCGACAATTGATGTTATGAATATTCGATCGCGCTCAAGATCATGTGACATGATCCATACAACACGTCGTAGCAGTTATAGTTTCAAATCCGTCGCCGAATCTTTCGAGTATCGGTAAAGCGTCTTTTATCCGCGACCAATATCGAGAAATCGAAGGGAATCGCGGCGCACGATATTGAAGATATCGGCCCTACGGCGCCGCGCTGTTATCGGCGGCTTCGTCGCGGCGGACATGGGCGGTCATGCCGACCGCGTCGGCATCGTCCTGCGTCTGCGTGTCGGGCGGCGGCGGGGCGGCACGCAGCTCGGCCGCGGCGGCGGCGTTCGACTCGGTCGGCTCGGCGCTGTTGCGCGGCGGCGCGGAGGGTTGGTCGGGTTCCTCGACATTCTCGACCACCATGCCGTTGCTGCTCGTCTCGGGCGGCGGCGCCGGCTTGAACCAGTCGCAGCCGCCCAGTGCGGTCAGCGCGAGCAGGGCGGCCGCGGTGGCGAGTTTCTTCATCATCGTCATCCTTTTATCTGCGCGTCCAGCTCGGGCAGGACGAGGCCGGCGGAACGCGCCTCGATCTTCGCCGCGAGCGATTTGTCCCATGTATAGGGGTCGTCGCGGAAATTCATCTGTCCGCTCGTGCTGGCAAAAGCGGTCCAGTAGAGCAGATAGACCTGCACCGGCGTGGTCAGCTGTACGCGCTGCGTCTTGCCCGTCGCCACCGCCGCGGCGATCGTCTCAGGCGTCCAGGCCGGGTCGTCACGCAGCACCAGCGCGGCCAGCTCCGCCGGCTTTTGCAGCCGCACGCAGCCATGGCTGGCAAGCCGGCTGAAGCTGTCGAACTTGGCGCGCGACGGCGTGTCGTGGAGATAGACCGAATAGGGATTGTCGAAATCGAACTTGAAGCGGCCGAGCGCGCTCTTGTCGCCGGCCGCCTGTTGCAGCCGCGTGCCGTCGATCACGACGAAGCCGTTGCGCTTGAGATAGCCCGGGCTCTTCTTCTCCTTGGGCCACAGCTCTTTCGTCGCGATCGAGCTCGGCACGTTCCAGGGCGGGTTGAGCACGATGCTGCGGATCGTCGAGGACAGCATCGGCGTCTCGTCGCCGGGCCGCCCGGTCACCGCGCGCATCGACAGCACCGGCACGTCGCCGTCGAACACGGTGAGGATCGCGGCGGCGATGTTGACCTGGATGCGGTCGCGCGGCAGTTCCTGCGGCAGCCAGCGCCAGCGCTCGAGATTGGCCATGATCTGGCGCACGCGCTGGTCGGCCGGCACGTTGAGCGCGGCGAGCGTCTGCTTCGACACGACCCCGGCCGGATTGAGGCCATAGCGCCGCTGCGCGCGCTGCACCGCGGCGACCAGATCGGCGTCGAAGGCGTCGCCGGTCGCGACGACGTCCTTGTCCTCGACCGCGAGCCGCTGGCGCAGCGCGACGACGCGCGGGCCGCTGGAACCCAGCGTGAGATCGGGGCCGGCCTCCAGCACCGGCCAGCCGCCGGCGGCGGCGATCGCGCGATAGGCGGCGAGGCCCTTCACCAGCCCGTCATAGCCGGCATAAGGCGGCGGCAGCGCGGCGATCCACGCCGCCAGCCGGTCGCGCCGTACCGCATCGGCAAAGCCGGGCAGGGGATCATAGGCCGGCGGGCGCAGGCCCCAGTCATGTTCGAAATCGGCGCCGTCGAGCCGCCCGGCATGTACCGCCCGGGCATGGTCGAGCGCGGCGCGCACCAGCGCCGCGCCGTCCTTGGGCGGCGTGGCGGGGTCCGGCGCGACATAGCGCAGGCCCTGCGCCATCGCATCGGCGGCGAGCAGCGCGCGCAGTTGCGCCGCCTGGGCGGGGGTGAGCACCGGCAGCGGCGCGACCGGCTGGGCCGCGGGCGCCACCGGCGCCGCGACGCCTGGCGTGCGCGACGGGGTGGGCGCCGGCATCGGCCGGGGCACGAGCGGCCCGGTGGCCTGCGCCTGGAGCGGTGTCGCGCCCAGCGCGAGGGCGCCCAGCGTCACCAGCGCGATCCCGCGCGCGCCGCTCATCATCCTGCCGTCATCGCGTTTCATGATCTGCCATCATCCCGGGGAACGTCCGGCCATTTGACACGCCGTTCCTCGACCTAATCTGAACGCGGCAGAAAAGGCCAGCATGGCGCGCGGAAAATTCGCGCACCGCCCGCGCCGAGCCCTGTCGAAAGCGTATCTTTAGCGTTTTTGGGCCATATATTGACGCAATGAGCGCCACTCATTCCATCGAGATTGAGGTCGATGCCGAGGCCCGGTTCGTTCGCTATACGCTGGCGGGCTTTTCGATGCGGGATCGGTGACCGCGCTTCGCGCCGCGCGCGAAGCCAGGCTGCTGTCTGAGGACTAGCCGCTCGCGGCCATCGAGCCGCCCGCGCTCAGCGATAGCGCCAGCCGCGGTGCCAGCGATAGCGATCGTGCCAGTAGCGATGGCCATCCCAATAGCCGCGCCCGTGATAATAGGTGCCGACCACCAGGCCGGGCGCGACGACCATCGCGCCGGGGCGCATGTTCGGCCGGCAACCGCCACGCGGCCCGCGATGATAGCCGCGGCCGCAGCCATCGGCGGCGAAGGCCGGCGGCACGGCGGACAGGACGACGCCGGCGGCGAGCGCGGCGAGCATGATCTTCTTCATGATGATGACCTCTCGAATGACGATCCTCGTTACGGCCCCGTGCGCGGGACGGGCGAAGAACGCCGGCGCGGCGATGTCGTTCCTCCCCGCGCAGGGTCGACGCGCCGTCGTGCCGGTCAGCGCAGCGCCTGGGCCAGCGCGCGCTCGGTCAGCGGGCGCATCACCGCATAGCCGTCGCGATTGGGGTGCAGCCCGTCATGGGTGAAGGCGGCCCTGATATTGTTCCGGCCGTCGCTCAGCGGGGTGTAGTAATCGACGAAGATCGCGCCGCGTTGCCGGGCGAGTTCGCGCAGCCGCGCGTTGAGCGCGAGGATGCGCGCGGGCGGGCGGTTGCGGCTGTTCGCGGTGGCGGGGGTGATGCTGCCGAGCACGACCCTGATATGGTTGACCGCGGCGATGTCGAGCATGGCGCGGATATTGTCGAAGATCTGGTCGTCGGTCATCGGCCCGGTATTGCCGGCGATGTCGTTGGTGCCGGCCATGATGTGCACGACGCGCGGATGCAGCGCGACGACATCGGCGTAGAAGCGCAGCAGCATCTGCGGTGTCGTCTGCCCGCTGATGCCGCGATCGACCACCTTGTCGTCGAACAGATCGGGCTGCGCGCTTTGCCAGAATTCGGTGATCGAATCGCCGAGGAACACCACCTTCGCATGCCGCCCGGCGCGGAGGATCGCGGCATTGTCGTCGCGATAGCGGCACAGATTGGGAAAGTCGCGCGGCCGGCGCATCGCCGGCGGCGCGCCGGGCGCCGTTGCGGGCGCGTCCGGGCGCGCAACGATCGGGATCGGCGCGCACGGCTCGATCGCGCCGGGTGCCGGGTCGGCGGAGGGCTGTTGCGCGGCCGCCGCCGGCGCGTCGAACAGCAGCACGATGCCGGTCGCCAGCCGCGCCAGCCGGTTCAGCGCGCCGCGCAGGCCGGCGATCGCGTCGTCACGTCCCATGTGATCCTTCCGTTCCGGCGAGCCGCGCCCATCGCGCGGCGCAGGATTAGCGAGGTCGGGAAGAGATGTGTAGCATCGCGGTGCCGGCAAGACCCGGGTGCGTTCCGGGGTAATCGCGCGGCTGACGGCACGATGCGCCGAATTGTTTAATCTATTTTGGCATAATGGTTTATTATCACAGCAACACGTTCCGAAATCGCGGCTGGGCTAGACCGGTCGCCGGCTGGGTTCGTGGCCGTCTATGGCTGAGAGCAGCGATGCGCTCCCATCCATGAAGGAGCGGTATGCATCGACCGAGCTCACGCCTTTCGCCTCTCGCCGCCAGGCTGGGTTCCTGGCTACCGCTCGATGAGCATCATCACGCCGCGATCATTGACCTGCCCCATGTGGTCCGCGCGCTCCGCGCCGGCGAGTTCATCATGCGCGAGGAGGACCAGCCGCGTCACAGCTGCCTGTTGCTGTCCGGCTTCGCGGCGCGCCACAAGCTCGCCGGCAATGGCGCGCGGCAGCTCTTCGCGCTGCATATCGCCGGCGACCTGATCGACCTGCACCAGACGATGCCGTCGCGCGCCGACCATAATGTCCAGACGCTGAGCGCGGTATCGCTGGCGTTCGTCCCGCTCGACGCGCTGCGTGAACTCAGCGCGCGGTACCCGGATGTCCGCCAGGCGATGTGGTTCGAGGCGCTGGTCGAGGCGGCGATGCTGCGCGAATGGATGCTCAATATCGGCCGCCGCGACGCGCGCACCCGCACCGCGCACCTGCTGTGCGAGGTGGCGACCCGGCTGCGCGTGGCGGGCCTGGGCGAGCGCGACGATTTCGTCCTGCCCTTCACCCAGGAACAGATGGCCGACGCGCTGGCGCTGACCAATGTCCATGTCAGCCGGATGCTCGCCCTGCTCGCGGCGGAGGGCCTGATCGAACGGCACAACCGCCGGCTGACGATCCTCGACTTCGCGCGGCTGGCGACGATCGGCGATTTCGACCCGCGCTATCTGCATCTCGAACGTTTCGGCGTGGCGGCGGGCTAGGGCGGGCCGCTACCCGCCTGGCGGGCAGGTAGTTTTACGGAAGCGCGACGCCATCATGCGTTAAGTGGCCGAGGCTATCAACGGGTCAGGCGTTGCCCCTAGTCCCGGAGCGCTCGACAAAATGCCCGCCCCTCCACCCCAATGGAAGGGCGGGTTTTTTGCGATGGGCGCGGGCGGGGGAGATGTGCTCGCAGCAGGGCGATGGCAACCAGCCGGCGCGGTCGCGCGTCAATAGGCGAAGCGGCGCTCGAACCACGTCGCGGCATCCTCGCCATAGAGGATGAGGATCGCGAAACCCTCGGCGCTCAGCTGGACGATCGAAAGGACGAGTGCCGCCGTGCCGCTACCCCCGGCGGGCACGATCACGCCGATGCCGCGCAGGAAGGCGACGCTGGTCGCCAGACCCAGCACCCAGCGCAGGCCAAGCGCGCCGCGCGCCGCGCGCGATTTGCCGAAGAAAACCAGCAACAGCAGCGACAAGGCGAAGGCGACCCCGAACAGCCGGATCGCCATGATCCGCAGGGCGAGCGTGCGCGCCGCCTCCGGTGCGAGCGTGAAGCCGAAACTGGTGCTCTGCGCCGCGTTGAGCGCGAGCAGCAGCGAGATCGCGACGGAGAAGCCGAACAACAGCGCGAACAGGGTGATCGATGGTGGTCGTTGCACGGCGTCTCTTCCCGGCTGAGTGGGTCAGCCGGGAGATATCGCGGGAAAGCTTAAAGCTTTACGCCATGATCCGGCGCCTGAGGGCGGATGCCGTGGAGAATAGGGATAACTTTCGCCAGAATCCCGGTGACAATGCATCCAATTGCAGATGGCGCGCCCGGGAACCCCCCAGATAAATGCCCTGTCACCGGGATGTATCACCGGGCTGGCGCCTTATAGCCCCTCCCCTTCAGGGGAGGGGTTGGGGTGGGGGCTATCCCCAAGCGCGGCGTATGAGGCACTCCCCGACCCCCAACTGGCGCTATTCCAACGCCGTCAGATAATATTGGATTTGGGCGCGTCGCATGGCCGGCAGCATTTTCGTCGTCACCAAAAAGCCCTGCGCGATCCGCCGGATATAACCGAGCGCTTCGAGCGCCACCAGCAGCTCGGCGACTTCCATCATGCTGATCTCGGGCAACTCGCCCGGCAACGCCTTGGGATGGCTGAGAAAAAGCTCGTATTGATCCGGCGAAAAATGATCCTCGCTGAAATGATAGACAAGGACATCTACGGCCTCTTCGTAATCGAATGACGCATCGACCAATCGATTGACGACGGGATCGACATCTTCGGGGCGCATCCGCGAACGGCCCACTCTTCCATGCCCGTCAAGCGCACCGATCGAGGTGAGGTAAGAAATCAGGCGCTCGCCCGCGGAGAAGAGCGAATTTACATGCCGCTCTCCGTCAGCCTCCCACACTTGTACATAATGGCGACGATTCCGGAACAGGGCGGCCCGGAGGAGAAATGCGACGACCATTCTTGTCGCGACAACTATCCGATATTCGTTTTGCCTGGCAGGCGGTGGAGTGTCCAAGGTCGTGACTCCCGATGACATGTGGCGCCAAATGGCGGCGGCTGGTCGGCTCCGCTCACCCCTTCACCATCTCCCCCATCGTCACATAATCGAGCTTGCCCGTCCCCAGCACCGGCAGCGCGTCCACCACCCGGATATCGCGCGGGATGGCGAGTTCGGTGACGCCGTTGCTCCGCCCCCAGGCCTGGAAGGCGCTCGCCATGGCGCCGGCCTGGGTGGTGAACATCACCAGCTGCTCGCCCTTGCGCGCGTCCGGCCGCGTCACGACGGCGTGCTCGGCGCCGGGCCACAGCCTGGCCGCATAGCCCTCGACCGCCGGCAACGAGACCATCTCGCCGCCGATCTTGGCGAAGCGCTTGGCGCGGCCGCGGATCGTGACATAGCCCGCCGCGTCGATCGTCACGATGTCGCCGGTGTCGTGCCAGCCTTCCGCCAGCGGCTGGAGCTGGCCCGGCGCATCCGCCTTGAGATAGCCGGCCATGATGTTCGGCCCGCGGATCGACAGCCGGCCGCCCTCGTCGATGCCGGGCACGTCCTCCAGCCGCGCCTCGATGCCCGGCAGCAGCCGCCCGACCGAGCCGGCGTTGAAATGCATCGGCGTGTTGACCGCGATCACCGGCGCCGCCTCGGTCGCGCCATAGCCTTCGAGGATGCGCAGGCCGAACTTCTCGGCATAGACCTTGCGCGTCTCGTCGCGCACGCGCTCGGCTCCGGCAAATATGTACCGCATCGCATGGAAATCATAAGCATGCGCCAGGCGGGCATAGCCCGACAGGAAGGTGTCGGTGCCGAACATGATCGTCGCGTTGCTGTCATAGGCCAGCGCGGGGACGATGCGGTAATGCAGCGGGCTCGGGTAGAGCAGGGTCTTCACCCCCGACAGGATCGGCAGCAAGGTGCCGCCGGTCAGGCCGAAGCTGTGGAACACCGGCAGCGCGTTGAGCACCACGTCGGCGCGGTTGAAATCGATCCGCGCCGCCAGCTGCAGGCAGTTGGCGAGCAGGTTGCGGTGGGTCAGCACCACGCCCTTGGGCAGTCCTTCCGATCCGCTGGTGAACAGGATGACGGCGGGCGCATCGGGCGAGACGCGGCGGCGGCGATGCAGCCGGCCGGCCCAGCGCGTCTCGAACAGCGCGCGCAGCTTGGCCAGCGGGCCGATGCCGGTGCCGATGTCCTCGAGATAGCGCACGCTCACGCCCGAGGCCTCCAGCTCGGCGAGCGCCTCGCCGAGCTTGGCCTGCGCGATAAAGGCGCGCGCGGTGACGATGGTGCGGATCTCGGCCGCCTTGCACGCCGCCTGGAGGTTGGCGAGGCCGGCGGTATAGTTGAGCATCGCCGGTACGCGGCCGGTCAGCTGCAGCGCGAAGAAGCTCACGACGACCGCCGTTACGTTGGGCAGCAGCACACCGACCGCCTCGCCCTGCGCGGTGAAGCGCGACAGCGGGCGGCCCAGCGCGAGGCTGGCGGTGAGCAGCCGGCCATAAGTGAGCGGGTCGCGCTTGACGTCCTCGACCACCTCGGCGTTGCCGCCGTTGATGTCCTTGGCGTCGATCAGCGCCTGGAAGAGCGTGCGGTCGAGATCGGACGTGGCGAAGATCATGTCGCTCATCACGTCATAGAGCTTGCGCCCGGCGGCGGCGCGGCGCTGGCGCGCGGTGTCGCCCTCCACCGCGAATCGCAACGGCGGCAGGATGGTCAGGTCGATCTTGGGGAAGGTGCGCTGGCGGACCTTGCCCTTGAGCCGCGAGAAGGGCGAATATTGCGCGCCCGAGATGCGCACCGGCACGATCGGCGCATCGGCCTTGTCGGCGACCATGCCGGGGCCGTCGAAGATCTTCATCAGCGCGCCGGTCACGGTAATGCGCCCTTCCGGGAAGATCACCAGGGTGCGCCCCTCGCGCACCGCCTTGACCATCGCCTTGGCCGCCATCGGGTTGGTCGGGTCGACCGGAAAGGCGTCGAACATGCCGAGGAACGGCTTGACCCACCAGGCTTGCGCGATGCGCGAATGGATCGCGAAGGTCGGCTTGCCCGGCAGGAAGGCGGCGAGCAGCAGGCCGTCGAGGAAGGAGACATGGTTGACCACCACGACCGCGCGCTCGCCGGGTTGCGGCATGTTCTCACGCCCATGCACCTCGACGCGGTAGAGCAGCACGAGCAAGCCGCGGATCAGCGCCTTGAACACCGTCTCGGGCAGCAGCCAGCACGAGATCAGCGCGATCGACAATGTCGCGAAGCCCATCGCCCCGACCACGCCCGGGATGCTGGTGCCCGCCGCCACCAGGCCGACGCACACCACCACCAGCAGCACCGAGACAAAGGCGTTGACGATGTTGTTGGCGGCGATGATCCGCGAGCGTTCCGCGGGCGCGGTGCGGGTCTGCAGGATGGCGTAGAGCGGCACGACGAAGATCCCGCCCGACAATGCGATGCCGACCAGCGCGAACAGCACGTGCCAGCTGCCCGGCGTGGCGAGGAAGGCGGCGACATCGGCGTGCGGCGTGTGCACGACGAAGGTCCGCGTGGCGATCCACAGGTCGATCAGGAACGCCGACAGTGCCAGCGCCGAGACCGGCACGTAACGCGCCGAGACCTGTCCGCCGAGCAGCTTGTTGACCATCACCGAGCCGAGCGCGATGGCGATCGAGAAGACCAGCAGGAACAGCGTCACGACCGACTTGCCGGCACCGAGCGTGCCGCTGACCAGCGAGGGCAGGTCGGTCAGCAGGATGGTGCCGACCGCGAAGAACCAGCTGATCCCCAGGATCGCCAGCCACACCCCGCGCCCGGCCTGCGCCGCGGCGAGGATCTCCCAGGTGCTCCTGAACACGTTGCGCTCGACCCGCAGCCGCGGATTGGCGGAAGGTGCCGCCGGCACCGCGAAGCTCATCGCGAAGCCCAGCAGCGCGACGCCGATCGCCACCAGGCCCGCCTCCCACGGCTTGATCCAGCCGGCGAGCAACTGCCCGCTGAGGATCGCGAGAAAGGTGCCGGCCTCGACCAGCCCGGTGCCGCCCATCACCTCATGGGGGCCGAGATGCTGCGGCAGGATCGAATATTTGACCGGCCCGAAGATCGTCGAGTGCATGCCCATCATGAACAGGCAGAACAGCAGCAGCCACACCAGCTGGAAGGCGAAGCCGACCAGCGCGAGGCACATGATGCCGATCTCCGCCGCCTTCACCGCGCGGACCAGCCACGCCTTGTCCCATTTGTCGGCCAGCTGCCCGGCCAGCGCCGAGAACAGGAAATAGGGCAGGATGAAGATGCCGCCGGCGATCGTCGCCAGCATATCCACCTTGTGCGGGGCCGTGGCATAGATGGTGAAGGTCGCCAGGAACAGCATGGCGAACTTCAGCAGCGTGTCGTTGAACGCGCCGAAAAACTGCACCACGAACATCGGGCCAAGGCGGCGTTTGGCCAGCAGCGACAGATCAGGTGCGGACATCGAAATTCTCCCGTTGGCCGCCGGCTAGGCGGCCAAAGCTTAACGACACGCATCGCGCCGCGATATGCCCGCGACGACTCGTCTGATAGCATGAATTGATCAGCGTTCAATAATTAATTGAGCGCCGTTCATTTTATAGGCGCAGACGCGGCTGCTGCGACCGGGAGGGTCGCTGGCGGCCTTGTCATGGGCTACCGCGCCCTAAGGCGCGCGCGCTCAGGCGCTGGCCGCCTTCGCCGCGCCCTTGACGCGCTTGACCGGCGCACCCGCCTTGGGCTTGGCGGAAAGGGCGGCGATCACCCGGGCGCGGATGCGCTTGGCGCGGTTGTTGGCGGTGCGTAGCTTGCCCATGAGGGTCGTCCAATTCTGTCGGAAGGGATCGCGGCACGCAGCCGAACGCCGGCCGCCGCCATGACGTTACCCTTCCATGGTCATGATACGCCCCGGTGTTCAAGCCCTATCGCGTCGGCCAGCGCCAGGCGAGCGGCTCGGCATCGCGCACGATCGTCTCGCCCAGTTCCTTGTGCAGCGCGACCAGCCGGCACTCGCGGTGCGCGCCCAGCGCGGCGACGAGCGTGGCGGCATGGGTGACGACGATCAGCTGGCAGCGCTCCGCTGCCTTGACCATCAGCCGGCCGAGCGGGGCGAGCAGATCGGGGTGAAGGCTCGCCTCGGGCTCGTTGAGGATCATCAGTTCGGGTGGGCGCGGCGACAACAGGGCGGCGGCGAGCAGGAAGTAGCGCAGCGTGCCATCGGACAGTTCGGCTGCGCGGAGCGGACGGAGCAGGCCGTGCTGGCGCATCTCGACCGCGAAGCCGTCGCCGACCTCGAGTGTCGCACCGTCGAACGCATCGGCGATGGTATCCTCCAGCGCGCCGCCGTCGCCGCTCTCTAAGATCGTCTGGATCGCCGCACCGAGATCGCCGCCGTCGCTTGCCAGGATCGGCGTGTAGGTGCCGACATGCGGGCGACGCGCCGGCGCATCGCGATCGGTGCGCAGATCGTCATAGAAGCGCCATTGCCGCATGCGCTCGCGCAACAACAACAGTTCGAGCGCGTCACCGGCATCGGCGCGGTGCGTCATCATGCTGTCGAGCGGCGACAGGCCGCCGCGGACGTCGCGCCAGACGCTGCTGTCGCCGGCGCGGATGCGGCACGCCGGGCCCCGCCGCTCGGCAACGAGGTTGGCGCGGCCGAGCGTCTCGCCGACCCACAGCGCCTCGGTCTTGATCTCCGGGTCGTGCGAGAAGCGCGACATGGAGGGAACCGGCAGGCCGAGGTCGATGGCATAGCCATAATCCTCCGACGCGAAGCCGAGCTTGAGGCTCACCGGTCCGCTGCGCACCAGCCCTTCCACCGGCTGCTCGCCCGCCTTCATGCGCGACGAGAACTTCTCCGGGCCAGCCCACAAGGTCGAGGACAGGCCGCCCTCCATGGCCAGCGAGGCAATGATGCGGCCTTGCGCAACGTCGGACAGCAGGCGCAGCGCGCGATACAGGCTGGACTTGCCGCTGCCGTTCGGCCCCGTGACCACGGTGAGCCCGCCGAGATCGATCGTCACGTCGCGCAGGGAGCGATAGCCCGAAATGGCGAGACGCGTGATCATCGATCATCGACTACCGCGGATCGCGGCCTATCTCCACCGAAACTCCCGTCTTGACCAGGGGCCGGGCTGCGCGGTTGGCCGCGCCGACAATCAATGGCGTCGGTGGCGCGGCGCCCGTCGGGCATGGTGACTCGCGTGACGGTGGTGGCATTCCCGCATCATCGCCGGCGTCATTCTCATGCCGCCGCCGGCCATCATGCCGCCCTGCCCGCCAGGGCCGGCGGCCGGCGTCGCCAAGGTTGTCGCGGGTGATGGCTGGGCGGTGTCGGTGGCGGGCGCGGCGGGTGCCGCGGGCGGGATCAGCGCCGTGGCCGGGGGCGCGGCTGCCGGATGATGGCCGGCATGCGGATCGGTCTGGGCTAGGGCGGGGCCGGCGAGCAGCAGCGAAGCGCAGAACAACGTGATCTTGAGTGGCGAGGTCATGCCATCATCCTTGTGCCATTGGCTTGGCGACATCTAACCTTGGCCCGCGACGCGGGTGGGCGATGTGCGGGATGCGGGATAGCGAGGCGACCGGCGCGACGAACTACGCAATGCTCCCGATGTGCCGTAGCGCGCCATGCTCTATCATCGCGCCGTTCGCGACCGCCCTCGTGTCGCGAAGGAGCAAGGTCATGGCGCCCGACACCGCACTCCACCCCAGCGACACGCCGGAAACGATCTGGACCTGTCCGATGCACCCGGCGATCCGCCAGGATCATGCCGGGGCGTGTCCGATCTGCGGCATGGCGCTCGAACCGGTCGTGGCGAAGGCGGCGGATAACGCCAACCCGGAGCTTGCCGACATGTCGCGGCGCTTCTGGGTCGCGCTGGCGCTGAGCCTGCCGGTTCTCGTGCTCGAGATGGGCGGCCATCTGTTCCCCGCGTTGCACCGGCTCGTGCCGCCGATGGCGTCGAGCCTGATCCAGCTCGCGCTGGCCACGCCGGTCGTGCTGTGGGCCGGCTGGCCGTTCTTCGAGCGCGGATGGCAGTCGCTCCGCTCACGCCATCTCAACATGTTCACGCTGATCGCGATGGGCACCGGCGTCGCCTGGGGCTTCAGCGTGATCGCGACGCTGGCGCCCGCGGCCTTCCCGGCGGCATTCCGCGGGATGGACGGCGTGGTGCCGGTCTATTTCGAGGCGGCGGCGGTGATCACCGTGCTGGTGCTCCTGGGGCAGGTGCTCGAGCTGCGGGCGCGGGCGCAGACATCGGGAGCGATCAGGGCGCTGCTCGGGCTCGCGCCGAAAACGGCCCGGCGCATCGCCCCCAACGGCCAGGACGAGGAGGTCCCGCTGGCGGCGATCGTCGTCGGTGACCGGCTGCGCATACGGCCCGGCGAGAAGGTTCCGGTCGACGGCGTAGTGGAGGAAGGACGCTCGTTGCTGGACGAAGCGATGGTGACGGGCGAGTCGATGCCGGTGACCAGGACGATCGGCGCGACGGTGATCGGCGGGACGATCAACCAGAGCGGCGCGCTGGTCATCCGCGCGGAGAAGGTCGGGCGCGACACGATGCTGGCGCGGATCGTGCAGATGGTCGCCGATGCCCAGCGCTCACGCGCGCCGATCCAGCGGCTGGCCGACCGGGTGGCGGGCTGGTTCGTGCCGATCGTGTTGCTGATCGCGGTCATCGCCTTCGCCGCCTGGGGGATATGGGGCCCGGCACCGCGCCTCGCGCACGGCCTGATCGCGGCGGTCTCGGTGCTGATCATCGCCTGCCCGTGCGCGCTCGGGCTGGCGACGCCGATGTCGATCATGGTCGGCGTCGGGCGCGGCGCGCGGTTCGGCGTGCTGATCAGGAATGCCGAGGCGCTGGAGCGGTTGGAGAAGGTCGACACTCTGGTCGTCGACAAGACCGGCACGCTGACCGAGGGACACCCTTCCGTGACCGCGATCGTCCCCGCCGCGGGGTTCGACGAAGACGCGCTGCTGCGCCTCGCCGCCGGCGTGGAGCGCGCGTCCGAGCATCCCCTGGCCCTGGCGATCGTCACCGCCGCCACGGCGCGCGGCATCGCCATCCCCGACGTCACCGGCTTCGACGCGCCGGCGGGCAAGGGCGCGATCGGCACGGTCGATGGCAAGCGGGTCATGCTGGGCAATGCCGCCTTCCTGACCGAGCACGGCATCGACACCGCCGCGCTGGCGCCGCGCGCCGACGCGTTGCGCCGCGACGGGGCGACGGCGATCTTCCTCGGCGTCGACGACGCGGCGGCGGGTATCGTGGCGATCGCCGATGCGATCAGGTCGACGACCGCGGCGGCAATCGCCGCGCTACGCGCGGACGGCATCAGGATCGTGATGCTGACCGGCGACAACCGCGTCACCGCCGAGGCGGTCGGCCGGCGGCTCGGCATCGACGAGGTCGCGGCCGAGGTACTGCCCGACCAGAAGAGCGCGGTGGTCGCGCGGCTGCGCGGCGAGCGCCGGATCGTCGCGATGGCGGGCGACGGGGTGAACGACGCGCCTGCGCTGGCCGCCGCCGATGTCGGCATCGCGATGGGATCGGGCACCGATGTCGCGATCGAGAGCGCCGGGGTCACGCTGCTCACCGGCGACCTCAACGGCATCGTCCGCGCGCGCCGGCTGAGCGCGGCGACGATGAGGAACATCCGCCAGAACCTGTTCTTCGCCTTCGTCTACAATGCGGCGGGCGTGCCGATCGCGGCCGGGCTGCTCTACCCGCTGTTCGGTGTGCTGCTCTCACCGATCCTCGCCGCGGCCGCGATGACGCTGTCGTCGGTCAGCGTGGTGAGCAACGCGCTGCGGCTCAACCGGATCGCGTTGTAACCCGTCGTCGCTGCACTGCAACATTTCGCCGCGTCCGGCGCGGCAACGGATTGATAACGGAGGCGGGCTATGATTGAGCCGCGATGGCGGGCGGGGGCTCGCGGGTGATCAGCGGGATTTGGGCATGTTGGGTGCGATCGTCTTCACTTATGGTATGTTGACCAGCTTCGTGCTGTCCGGCGCGGCGCGCAATCGCAAGCTGCAGCGGCCCAATCCGCCGATGCTGGTCCATGCCGGACATGTCTGCTTCGGTTTCTCGATCGGCATGTCGGTGCTGATGACGCTGCTGGCGATCCGTACCCTGCTCGGCTGACCTTCGCGCGGCGTCGCGCCGCGACCCTTGTCAGCGTGGCGCGCCAGCCGCTACGGCCTTTTCCGAGAAGCCGCACCGTCGTGCGGACCGGAGAAACGATCGATGTTCAGTCACATCATGCTTGGTGCCGATGACATCCCCGCCGCGAAGGCATTCTACGACGCGACGCTGGGGGCGCTCGGTCACGCTGAAGGCCGCATCGATGACAAGGGCCGCATCGTCTATTTCACCACCACCGGCATCCTGGCGATCAGCAAGCCGATCGACGGCGCGCCGGCGTCAGGCGCGAATGGCGGGACGATCGGCTTCGCCGCGAGCTCGCCCGAGCAGGCCGACGCGTGGCACGCCGCCGGTGTTGCCGCTGGTGGCACGACCTGCGAAGACCCGCCCGGCATCCGCTCGGGCGCGATGGGTTCGCTCTATCTCGCCTATCTGCGCGATCCGTCGGGCAACAAGCTGTGCGCGCTGCACCACGTGCCGGCCTGACGATCTACTGACGATCCGTTGTGTGGCCGGGTCGCGGTGACGCGGCCCGGCGCATGGCGAAACGCGGCGAGGTTCGGTAGAGCGCCGCGATGCTCCGTCTGACCGAACTGACCCTGCCGCTCCATCACCCGGACGAGGCGTTGCCCGCCGCGATCTGCCAGCGGCTGCGCATCACCCCGCGCGAGCTGATCAGGCACGTCGTCGCGCGGCGGGCGCATGATGCGCGCGACAAGACCGATATCCAGCTGGTCTATTCGGTCGACGTCAACGTCAAGGACGAGAACGCCGTCCTCAATCGCTGCCGCAAGGACCGGCGCGTCCAGCGCACCCCCGACACGCGTTACCGCTTCCTCGGCAAGGCGCCGGAAGGGCGGACCGGTCTCAGGCCGGTGGTGGTCGGCACGGGGCCGTGCGGCTTGTTCGCCGGGCTGATCCTGGCCCAGATGGGCTATCGCCCGATCATCCTCGATCGCGGCAAAATGGTGCGCGAGCGGACCAAGGATACCTGGGGGCTGTGGCGGCGCAGCGTGCTCAACCCCGAGAGCAATGTGCAGTTCGGCGAGGGCGGGGCGGGGACCTTCTCCGACGGCAAGCTGTACAGCCGGATCAAGGACCAGCGCCATCTCGACCGCAAGGTGCTGACCGAGTTCGTCAAGGCCGGCGCCCCGCCGGAGATATTGACCGAGGCGCATCCGCATATCGGCACCTTCCGGCTGGTGACGATGGTCGAGAGTATCCGCGCGACGATCGAGGAGCTGGGCGGGGAGTATCGCTTCCAGCACCGGGTCGACGGTGCGGACATCGCCACCGATTCCACCGGCACACGGCGGATGCGCGGGCTGCACCTGCACACCGGCGCGTATCTCGAGGCCGACCGGGTGGTGCTGGCGATCGGCCATAGCGCGCGCGATACCTTCGCGATGCTCCACGCGGCCGGCGTGCATGTTGAGGCCAAGCCCTTCTCGATCGGGGTGCGTATCGAGCATCCGCAGAGCTGGATCGACAAAGCGCGGTTCGGGGCGGATGCGGGCAACGAGATCCTCGGCGCGGCCGAATATCATATCTCGCATCACTGTTCGAACGGGCGGACGGTCTACAGCTTCTGCATGTGTCCGGGCGGCACGGTGGTCGCCGCTACGTCCGAGGAAGGCCGCGTCGCGACCAACGGCATGAGCCAATATTCGCGCAACGAGCGCAACGCCAATTCGGGCTTCGTCGTGGCGATCGACCCGGCGCGGGATTATCCCGGCGACCCGCTGGCCGGCATCGCCTTTCAGCGGCACTGGGAGTCGCTCGCCTATGTCGCGGGCGGCTCCAGCTACCGCGCGCCGGCGCAGAAGCTCGGCGACTTCCTTGCCGGCCGGCCGTCCACCGCGCTGGGCCAGGTGATCCCGTCCTATCGGCCCGGCGTGACGATGACCGACCTGGCGCAATGCCTGCCCGACTTCGCGGTGACCGCGATGCGCGAGGCGATCCCGGTGTTCGGCAAGCAGATCCCCGGCTACGACCATCCCGATGTGGTGATGACCGGGGTCGAGACGCGCACCTCCTCGCCGATCCGCTTCACCCGGGGTGAGGACTTCCAGAGCCTCAACACCGCCGGCCTGTTCCCGGCCGGCGAGGGCGCGGGCTATGCCGGCGGGATTTTGTCGGCGGCGGTCGACGGCATCAAGGTGGCCGAGGCGGTGGCGCTGAGCCTGGGGGATGCGGTGCGACCGGCGGCTTGAGCGCGGCCTGTTTTCACCTGTTCCACCTGTTTTTGCAGGTCGATGAAAATTCGCTGTTGGCGATGTTGGACGCCGTCCGGCGTTTTCCTGTTTTTCTGCAATATCTTGGCGCGAGAAATGTTGGCTTGGAATATCCAACATAACAGGTGGCGAGCAGGTGGCGCCCCACCTGTTCCGCGCCCGGGAACAGGTGCTCCATTTTCTGTTCGACAATGAGAAAGAGCGGCGCGGCTGGGCGCTAGGGGGCAGTATGACAGGATGGCGGGCGCGTTGAATCGGGGTGGCGTGTAGAAGAAGGAATTTGTTCGCGCGGAGGCGCGGAGGCGCGGAGGAGTTCCGCCCCGGGCCAACCGATTGCGCGCCAGCACACATTGCGCATTGGACAAACGTCGAACCTGCATTGCTGACGCGAGGCAGACGCCAGAAGCGCCACCTCTCCGCGCCTCCGCGCCGCGCGAACAAATCTCTTCTTTTATCTCAGGCCGAAGGATGTGCGGGACGGCGGATGCCGGAACGAGGATCATGGGCGGGCTTGAATCGAGGCGATGCGTAGAAGAAGGAGATTTGTTCGCGCGGAGGCGCCGAGGCGCGGAGGAGTTCCACCCCGGGCCAACCGTTTGCGCGTCAGCGCGCTTCACGCATTGGACAAACGTCGAACCTCCGTTGCTGACGCGAAACCGACGCCACGAACGCTACTTCTCCGCGCCTCCGCGTCTCCGCGCGAACAAATCTCTTCTTCTATCTCGGGCCGAAGGATGCGCGGAACGGTGGATGCCGGAGCCAGTCCGGCATGACGAGGAAGTTGAGCGCAACGCCTCTAGCCCTGGCGCAGCCTGTTCTCTTCCAGCCGGGGCTGCGGGCCGCTCTCCCCGGCCAGCGCCTCGCGGGCGCGTTCGCCATAGCGCAGCGACAGCTCGAAATGCGCCGCCTCGGCGTCGGGATGGCCGGTGCGGATCGCCTGGATCGCCTCCTGCTCGGCGCGCCTGAGCAGGAATATGGTTTCCTCGTTGGGGATATCCATTGTCACCCTCTCCAGCACCGATTCTAGTTGCAACAACCTTGCGCCCTTCTGGCTACGCTTTGATGAACGCCGGCAAGACAAAGTTGCTTTTCGCGTCGATGCGTGGCGGCGGTCAGTCGGTCGGGGCCCAGCGTGCGACGCGCAGCATCGCCTGGTCAAACAGCGGGGATGCGATGTGGCGCGCCAGCCAGTCTTGTACGCACGGGATCGGTTGTGCGTCAAACCAGGAGCGATCGACCGCGGCGAACTGACGGACGAAGGGCAGAATCGCGATATCGGCCAGCGCGCGC